>JAEEGI010001152.1_pt1 | contig 66640 bp, 49 predicted proteins | sample 8958751 | NCBI WGS metagenome assembly JAEEGI01 (sample SAMN16246545, study PRJNA631951) | gut metagenome | biome: gut microbiome; feature: rumen; material: KS-attached | host: Bos | place: Iran: Karaj | collected 2018-10
ACCGTAAACATGCCCGTTGTCTGTGAGTTTCCTGTTTGCGTCAAGAGCGGCGTCCATGTTTTCTTTAATGTACGGACCGTAATTTGATAAAAGATCGTCCTTTTCCCAATCCAGCAACATTCCGGCCTTCGCCGCATTTTTGTATTCATTCCCGTTATTTCCGAAGATCACCAGATCGCCGAAGCTTTCGGAGGCAAATCTGGTTTCGTAGGTCCCTGCCGTATCGGGGATGATGTTAAGAATTACATTAAACCTCTCCAGCATCACATCCGCAAACCATCCCACCTGTTTCCCGGTGTAGTTTGCAACCTGTGAAAACACTGTCAGGGTGATGGGAGAAGTGTTTTTTCGACTTTTTTCCGTTTTGCATGAGCAGGCGGTAAAAGCAAGTATTATCGCCAATGCAAGAGCAAGCTTTCTTTTCATTTGATCTCCTTTTCAGATCAAAACAGGGTCCATCGTTAAAAAAGGGCGGCACAATGTGCGCCGCCCATAGATTAACACTTTAACAGCCAATTAGCAACTGTTTTACTTTTTCTTCTTTTTGATTGCCAGGAACACACCGCATGCCACTGCAGCAACTCCGAGAATAACAACTACCACAACAATGATCGCTTTTACGCCTTCTTTACTCTCGCTGTCTGCGGAAGATGTCACTTCGTTTTTGGGTTCCTCTGTTTTTACTTCCGTCTGCGCCGGAGTCTCATTCGAAGGCTTTTCCGGTTCAGCTGCGGGCTGTTCTGTCGCTGCATTGTCATGATCAAATCCTTTGACCGTAAATGTGCAGACAATGCTCTCCTGAGGGATCTGAACGGAATCAAGAGCCGCGGGATTCTTTGAGTTGTAAGTGTTGATGAACTCAATGGAAATGTAGCTTCCGTTGTACTCAGGATAGTTGTCGCTGTCAACCTTGTTCTCATAAAGAACAAAGTCGGTAACAGGTTTCTTTCCGTCTACGGAAACGCTTGCTTCAGTGATCTCAAGTCCGTTGGCAAGACATGAATAAGGGATGGTGGTGGAAACCTTAAGCATGTTGTACTTGGTGGATCCCTTGAAGCCGGGATCTGCACCCGTAAGTGTTACAGTGTATGTTCCGTTACCGTCGATAACAGCATCAACGAATGTACCGCCGATGTTCTGTTCTTCGGGTGTAGCACCCTCGTTCCATGTTACATGATCAAAGTTGTTCGCAATGTCCTTCCAGAGAGCGATACCGCCGGAAGTTTCGTTCATCCAGTCATCACGATATACCCAGGTCTCAGGGCACTGGAATGAAAGATATGCATTGTACTTTCCGGAAAGAAGAGCGGGATCGAATTCTACCACTTCAGGCTCAGCCACAAGGAATGAATTCAAAGTAATGGTGTATTCGATAGTGGTAAAGTTCTTGGGAGACTCGATGTAATGAGTGCCCCACTCATTGTATCCGCCTGCCAGTCTGAAGCAGGTCTCATCCGTGTAGTCGCCTGTTCCTTCAGTCCAGAAGTCCTTTCCTGCAGCACGATCTACGGGGATCTCCTTTCCGTCGATCTTGCAGACGATGTCAAAATCAATGTCAAGAGCCGTTGATGTATCCTGGCAGAGAAGATAAGGAGCAACATACCAGGTGTAAAGAGGTTTGGAAGCAAATTTCAGGGAAACTGTCCTTGTCTCGCCCACCTTAATGAACTCACTGCCGCCTTCGATCTCAGCATTGAACCCTGTTACGTAGCCATAGCCCCAGTCGCCGCTTTCTGCCTTGTCTCCGCCGTAAGCGATACCGAGTTCGAAGGTTTCATTGCTCTCCATTGCGGGATTACCCTTTGAGATCTTGTCGATGGTAAATGTATACTCGATGGATGTGAAGTTTTCGGGAGCAGCGATGTACTGAGCCGCCCATTCGTTGTAACCGCCCCCGAGACGAACGCAATGTTCCTCATCGTAGTCGCCTGTGCCTTCATACCACCAGAATTTGCCTGCGTTCATGTTGACAGCAACTTCCTTGCCGTCGATCTTAACGGAGTCAATGTGTCCCTTTACAAGGTTCACACCCTCTGCCACGATGCAGGGAGCTGTGTAGTAGGCATGCTTGAAATTCTGAGGGAATGTGACACCGATGGTAACTGTGTCACCTGCAGCCACATATGCTGTCTTTCCCACAACTCCTTCAGCTTCGCTTCCCGGTCCCGTGTAGCTCATATCCCAGCTTCCTGTATCGGAATCACCGCCGATAGCCAAAAAAGCAAGGTACTTTTCGTCAGCACTGAGCTGTGTAAATGTAATGGTATATTCAACCTTTGTGAAGGAAGGAATGGGATTGCTCTCACCGCCGATGTACTTGGTGCCCCATTCATTGTAACCGCCGGCAAGACGGACGGTGGAATCGTTTGCATATGCATCACCGACGCCTTCTGTCCACCATGCATCACCCAGGGTGAGATCGGGTGTGATCTCATTTCCGTCGAATTTTATAGAATCCACCGTAAAATCCACAGTCTTGAAATTTGCACCTGTGATCACGGGAGCCATCCACCACACCTTGTCCACGGCCTTGTCGAACTCAAGAGCGTAGGTTACGGTCAGGGCATCGCCTTCAAAATTCAGATACTGATCGTTTGCAACAACTCCTGCATAGTTACCTGCATTGTCTTTTCCCGAGTAACCCATGCTCCAGTCTTCCGCACCGCCCATTGCGAGGAAGGAATAGAAGCCGATTCCCTGAGTATCTGTCACAACCTTCTTAAGTGTGATCGTGAATTCAATCGTCTTAAAGTTTACAGGCTTGGCGCTGAACTTGTCACCCCATTCGTTGTAACCGCCGGCAAGTCGAACGCACTCGGTAGCATCCCATGCTCCGGTTCCTTCTGCCCACCACAGTTTTTTTCCGGCTGTAAGATCGATGGCAACTGCCTTGCCATCTACTTTCAGTGTCACATCAAAATCGATCTCCTGCGCTCCGGGGATCACAAGGCAGGGTGCCACAAACCATGCCTGAGTAGCGGTTTCGGGCATTGTGACACTGATACTCTTGGTCTCACCTACCGAAATGTAGGCATCCTGAGCCACAACATCACCGGAATTACCGCTGGTTTTTCCATAGTACTGGTACTCCCATCCGTCACCCGCACCAATGGCAACAAATGCATAGTAACTCTCCGCTGTCTCGTCTGCATTGGCCACAACCGCAGGTTTTCCGACAGTAAGAACGGACACCAGCATCAGGAATGAAGCCACGAATGCAGCAAGTTTCTTTGCTACTTTCTTCATACGTCATCTTCTCCTCTTATAAGATTGACTTTACACGCAGGTAAAGCCTTACGGGAAGATTTTATAATGAGTAAAGAAATTAAAATATTATATAAATTAGACTTTTTTACGTGACTTTTTTAGACAAGTCGGATTTTTCATAAAAAAAACCGCTGCCTTACCTTTCGGTAAAGCAGGGTCTTACGGGTCTCAGATCATTATTTTAAAGGGTCGTGTCCTTTTTAACGAGTTTTGCGAGTGTAATGCTAAGATTGCTGTTTCTGGTCCTCAATTCATCCAGGAACTTCTTTTCATCCGCATCCTTCTTGAATTTAACATTATAGGTGAGTTCGTAAAGGGTGCCCATGTTGGTGGTCTTAACCTTTTCCAGATCTCTGGACAACGTATAGTTTTCAAAGATGTCATCAAATGCCCCGTTATAGTTCATGTCCTCGGGGATCAGTATCTTAAGGGATTTTACCTCGTTACTGAAAAAAGATACTCCGAACCTTGAAACCAGGATCATTATCAAACAGAGAATCACCACTGCCAACGCTGCAACAGAGAAGTAGTTCATTCCCGCAGCAAGTCCCGCTCCCATGGAGATCAGGATGTAACAAAGATCCTTGCCTTCTCCGGGCTGTGATCTGAAACGGACCAGCGTGAAAACACCGGCAATGGAAAGAGCTTTTGCAGCGTCTCCGCTGACCAATACTATTATAAGACTGACAATGGCAGGAAGTACTATGAGCGTAAGGAAAAAGCTTATGGATGTGCTTTCCTTTTTATTGGACAGGGCATAGGTTCCTGCGATAACGAGCCCAAAAATAAGGGCTACTACTAAGCAAATGAGTGTTTCGGCTGTTGTGATGGTGCCGTCGTTTGTGACATTGAATAATTGTTCAAGCATAAAGCTTCCTCCTTATCGGCCAAGATAATGTTTGCACCGTTTGCAATCCTCTGTGCTACAAAGGCTTTGTATTCGGTTCCGTATTTTGAAAAGCTGGTCTTGTAGATTCTGAATTCCGAAAGGATCTGAGTCATCCACAAGGGCATGGCCTTGTCGATCTTGATCTCCATGATCCATTCGTCATCACCGATCAGCCTGTCCCCGTAGACTCCGTAATGAAGCCCGAGGTCGTAACGTCTTGCGGTAATGTTTCTGTCGAAAGTAACACGGAAGTCCCTGTTCTCTCTGTCAAACATTGCGCATCTGTCATAGGAAAGGAAAAGCTTTGGCATTAATCCAAGTCTGTTCTTCATGTAATCGATCTCTTCAAGAACCTGTCCGTTCATAAAGGGCAGGGCCTCGGGTTTCTTTCCCGTCTCGAAGTAATCGTACGCATCCTGAAGTACGATCTTTGTTCTTCTCTTGTTCACAAGTCCTTCGAACTTCTTCTTGATCTCCAGAAAAACCTTCTGATCCGTACTTACGGTTCCGTAGCTTCTGAGTCTCATCTTCTCTTTGTAAACGCCTCCGTCAACGGAACGTCTGATCAGATCGTTGTGCACGGTATCGTAGTAGATGTTGCATATGGTGTAAAACTCACCGTTCCTGCTGTGCTCGTCGGACTCCATATGCTCGGAAAGTCTTTCACGAAGCTTTTCGTATTGTTCATTTGTAATACGGTACTTCATTTCGTACCTGTTAAATACTTCGATCGCCATAGGCTTTACCTCTCTGTCAGCGGCTGTTTTCCGTCACTGACTATGGCTTTATGATAAGGTCTGATTGTGTACACTCTGTGTTTAAAATCAGAGCATTCTGTGCCCATTTTATATGAAAACTGTGATTTGTGCAACAAAAAAGAAGCGGCATTTGATGCCGTTTCTTCTCATTTATTGCCAAAACATGGAGCATGGGGGACTTGAACCCCCGGTCTTCTGATTGCGAACCAGACGCTTTCCCAGCTAAGCTAATACCCCGTTTATCCCTGAAGCTTAGATCTCAAAGCCTCAGGATGTTTTTTTACCTGCAAGAAGCCTTGCGATCAGGAATTCATACACATCCGCATTTGCTTCCTTCCAGCGGTTGCAAATAGTGTCAGCCTCCTCCGGACTGGCCACGAGAAGGTTAATGTTCACCAGTTCGCTTCCTCTTTCAACCACCTTGAGTTCACAGATGTACTCGTTCTTGTTGACTTCGTAGTAATCCGCCGTGGAAGCGGCAAGATCCCTCAAATGGTACTGTTCCTTGGAGAGGCAGTCATCGATATCATCCCTGAGGGGAACGGAAAGGTTCTGGTAGAAGAAGGAAAGGGTCTCTCTCCCCTCGTTGGTAATACTGTAGAGATGAGAGTTTCTGTTCTCCGAAACCGAAATGTAGCCGTCTCCCACAAGATCCTCCAGGGATTCCTGAATTGCCATGTATTGAGCAATGTTCCTTTCAAGAATGATCCTTGTAAGTTCCGCATTGCTGATGGGCGTCTCCAGACGATCCAAGATATATAATATCACTAATTTGTAAAACATTAAAGCATCTGAATCCATTTTTCAAATTTCAATGAAAGAATCTATGATCTTCCAAATCTCCTCTTTCCCCGCCTTTGTAACCGATGAAAAGGGAATGATGACGGTGTCCTTGTCTGCCTCCAGCCCTTTTCTTACAACAGCGGTTTGTTTTTGCAGCTGACTTCTGTTGATCTTGTCTGATTTCGTGGCGATCACAATGGGTTTGAAACCGCTTTGACAGACAAAATCGTACATCAGCCTGTCGTTTGCCGAAGGCTCATGCCTGATGTCTACCAGGAGAAAGATGGCCTTGAGCTGCTTTGAAGTGTTCAGGTAGTTCTCGATCATATCTCCCCATTGTTCCCTGGTGTCATGGGAAACACCGGCGTAGCCGTATCCCGGCAGATCCACAAAATACAACGTTTTTTCTACATTATAGAAATTTATGGTTCTGGTCTTACCCGGCTGGGAAGATGTTCTGGCCAAAGATTTCCTGTTGATCAGGGAATTGATCAGCGATGATTTTCCCACATTTGATTTACCGGCAAATGCGATCTCCGGCAGCTTTGTTGCCGGAAGTTTGCTTGTAATGCCGCAAACGATTTCCAGTTCCACATTGTTTACATTCATAAAAGTGCATTCTCCAAAACCTGCTTCATCTCTGTTACAGGTACGATCTCCATGCCTTCGGTGATCTCCTCGGAAATCTCCGAAAGGTCAACTTCATTTTCTTTGGGGATGAGAACAAGCTTTATGCCTGCCTTCTTTGCAGCCAAAAGCTTCTCCTTAAGGCCTCCGATGGGCATTACCTTTCCTCTTAAAGAGATCTCGCCCGTCATGGCAACATCCGCTCTGACCTTCTTACCGCTGACTGCAGAGTAAACCGCGGTAGCCATGGTGATACCCGCAGAAGGGCCGTCCTTGGGAGTTGCTCCCTCAGGTACATGGATGTGTATGCTGTGTTTCTCAAAGAAATCATCCTTAAGACCGATCTTCCTTGAAAGAGAACGAACGTAGGAGATTCCGATCCTTGCGGACTCCTTCATCACATCCCCCAGAGATCCCGTAAGGATGAGCTCGCCTTTTCCGGGCATAGTGTTAACTTCGATCTGCAGCGTGTCTCCTCCGACGGAGGTCCATGCCAGGCCTCTGACGATGCCCACATCGGCCTTTGCGTTTGCTTTGAGATCATGGTACTTGACCTTGCCGAGAAGATCCGGAAGATTCTTGTCCGTAACCTTGACAGCTTCTTCTTCCTGTCCCGCCTGTCTTGCTTCCAGGATCTTTCTTGCAGCCTTTCTTGCGATCTCTCCAAAGCGTCGTTCAAGATTTCTGACTCCCGCTTCTCTCGTGTATCCCGAGATGATCAGCCTCATGGCCGCAGGGGAGATCTTAAGCTGCTTCTTCGTAAGCCCGTTCTTTTCCAGCTGTTTGGGATACAGGAAATCCTTTGCAATGTGCATCTTCTCGTTGTCCGTGTAGCCGGAGACTTCAATGACCTCCATTCTGTCAAGAAGAGGTCTGGGAATAGTCCTTGTGGTGTTGGCGGTACAGATAAAGAACACTTCCGAAAGGTCCACGGGGATCTCAACATAGTGATCGTTAAAATGCTTGTTCTGTTCAGGATCCAGCACTTCCAGCAAAGCGGATGATGTGTCTCCCTTGTAATCCGAGCTGACCTTGTCGATCTCGTCGAGAAGCATCAAAGGATTCTTGGTACCTGCTTCCTTAAGAGCTCCGATGATCCTTCCGGGCATGGCTCCGATGTATGTTTTTCTGTGTCCGCGTATCTCCGCCTCGTCATGCACGCCTCCGAGACAGATCCGGACATACTTTTTGTTCAATGCATCCGCGATTGATCTTGCTATGGAAGTTTTTCCCGTTCCGGGAGGTCCCACCAGGCATATGATGGGCGCCTGGCCTTTTGTATTCAAAACTCTGACAGCAAGGAATTCAAGTATCCTCTCCTTCACCTTTTCCAGACCGTAATGGTCGTGATCCAGGGTTGCCTGCGCCTTTGCCAGGTCAAGATCATCCTTGCTCATCCTGTCCCAGGGAAGGCTCAAAAGAGTTTCTATGTAGGTTCTTGCCACAACTCCTTCAGCCTGACTGGCAGCAACGTTTTTGTATCTTTCGATCTCTTTCTTGATCTTATCCTTAACAAACTGCGATGCTTCAAGGCTTTCAAGCGTCTTCATGAATTCATCCGCATCATCCTGGACGTTCTTCTCACCCAGTTCCTCGCGAATGACCTTCATCTGCTCACGCATGATGTAGTCCTTCTGATTCTTGTCAACCTTGTCCTTGACCTTTCCCTGAAGGTCCTTCTTTATCTTGATGACTTCGATCTCATTTGTGATGGTAACCGCTATAGCTTCAAATCTCTCGTTTATATCCACAGTTTCAAGGATCTTCTGCCTTGCAATAGTGGACATGGGAAGACTGATGGCGATCTGGTTCAAAAGCATGTCAAGGGAATCACAGTTCATGAGCTGAGCGGTGATCTCTTTTCCCAGTCTGTCATCAAGCCTTACGTACTCCTCAAGGATGTCCTTAAGGCCTCTTACCATCGCCTTCTGTTCCAGATTTGAAAGAGTGTCGGATCCTGTCTCGTAAGGTTCCGCTACTCTTGCCTCAAGATAGGGCACGGTCCTTGTGAAATTCACAAGCCGTCCTCTCTTAACGCCCTGTGTCAAAACTCTCACCAGATTACCGGGCATCTTGATGATCTGCTTTACAAGGGAGATGGTTCCCATTCTGTAAAGGTCGTCGATGCGGATCTGATTTGCATTATTATCCTTTTGCGTGATAACAAGAACAGGTCTTCCCTCTTTCATGGCCGCATTGATCGCGGACACGGCTTCTTCCTGATGAAGGTCGAAGTGTACCAGCATTCCCGGAAGCATCACAAGTCCTTTGATGGCCACTACGGGCATCACCTGCATGGGCTCGTACTGAACGGCTTCACGGTTCAGTTCTTCCGTTTCCGCAAGCACTTCATCTTTTTCCTGTTCCTGTTCGTTATTCTCTTTTTCGATATCTTTTTCGTCTGCCATATCCATCACCTGTAGTAAACGGTCGGAAGGGTTAGTGTTTTAGTTTTTAGCAAACTCTGTCATTATAAGGTCTTTGTTCCTCTCCTGAACTGTCCTGATGCTCCACTCATGGGTAAAGAGCAGCAAAGGTCTGTCCTTGAGATCCAGCACCTTCTTGGTGTCGGATGTGACGTTCAGGCTCGATACGTCTATGCCCGGATTTCCGATCCAGCGGATGTACTCGTAAGGGAGCTGATCCATGCGGATCTCGACGCCGTACTCGGATTCCAGTCTGAATTTCAGAACATCAAATTGAAGAACGCCTACAACGCCCACAATGATCTCTTCCATTCCCGAATTAAATTCCTTAAAGATCTGGATCGCACCTTCCTGAGCGATCTGATTTACTCCCTTAAGGAACTGCTTGCGCTTCATGGTGTCCACCTGACGGATCTTTGCAAAATGCTCGGGAGCGAAGGTGGGTATGCCCTCAAATCTGAATTTTCTGCCGTTGGCACAGATAGTGTCGCCGATGGAGAAGATCCCGGGGTCAAAGACACCGATGATATCCCCTGCATATGCTTCCTCAACGATCTTTCTGTCATTGGCCATCATCTGCTGCGGCTGGGTCAGTCTGATCTTCTTCTCGCCCTGTACAAAGTACACCTCTTCACCCGCAGTGAACTTTCCGGAGCATATCCTCATAAAAGCGATCCTGTCCCTGTGAGCCTTGTTCATGTTGGCCTGGATCTTGAAGACGAAGGCGGAAAAATCATCGTCCGTAGGGTTGATCACACCCTCATCGGAATTTCTTCCCAAAGGAGCTGTTGTCATCTTAAGGAAATGTTTGAGAAAGGTTTCCACACCGAAGTTAGTAAGAGCGGAACCGAAGAATACCGGAGTGAGTTCTCCGTTTCTGACTGCCTCGAGATCAAAATCACTTCCTGCGCCTCCGAGAAGCTCCAGTTCATCGTTTAAGACTCTGCGATTCTCTTTACCGATAAGTTCTTCAAGATGAGGATCGTTAATGTCGCAGTCCTCTTCCGCAACTTCTGTCTGGCCTGCATTTGCAGCGAAGAATCTGGTAATGGTGTGAGTGTTACGGTCGTAAACGCCCTTGAAGTTCTTTCCCGAACCTATGGGCCAGTTAACGGGACAAGTGCTGATGCCAAGAACCTTTTCGATCTCGTCCAGAAGTTCAAAGGTGTCCCGGGCATCTCTGTCCAGCTTGTTGATAAATGTAAAGATCGGAATGTGACGCATCACACAGACTTTGAAAAGCTTGATCGTCTGTGCCTCAACACCCTTTGATCCGTCAATGACCATGACAGCGGAGTCCGCAGCCATGAGAGTACGGTAAGTGTCCTCCGAGAAGTCCTGGTGTCCGGGGGTGTCAAGGATGTTAATGCAATATCCGTCGTATTCAAACTGCATTACGGAAGACGTTACGGAGATACCACGTTCCTTTTCTATCTCCATCCAGTCGGAAACCGCATGCTTTGCTGTCTTTCTTGCTTTAACGGAACCCGCAAGATTGATGGCTCCACCGTAAAGAAGGAGTTTTTCCGTCAGTGTTGTTTTACCCGCATCGGGGTGTGAAATGATCGCAAATGTTCTGCGCTTGTTTATCTCATTTGTATATTTAGCCATTTTTTAAAAAACCTTTCCGGCATATGATCCTAATGTCCGAGTTAAAAGGACGCGCCCTAACAGAAATTAGAGCGCGTAAAATTTTACACTATACCGCCTTTTTTGTCAAACCGTTCTCTCTGCCACAGCCTCTTCCGAAAACTCTTTGCCGCCCAGTCCGATGAGCTTTGCTGTAAGAAGTTTGGAGAAATTTGCAATGGTGGCGGAGGAAAAGATCAGGCTCTTAACGGCGTGGTCGAATTCGATCTGTCCCTCACTGGGTCCTTCGCTCTCTTCGATCTCTTCGCCTCTTTCGGTCCTGCCGGCTTTTTCCGCCTCTTCCGATGCAAGTATGCGTGCACCGGTGGAAAGGATCCTGTCCGTCTCATCTTTTACTTCATTAATAAAGAAGAGCACCGATGCTTTGTAGTATCTGGAGTAATCGTAATAAAGCTCTCTCATTTCTTCATCTGTCATGTCGGCAGGAAGCAGCGCCTGGATGTCCGAAATACTCATGGCCTGTTTTAAAGTACAGATTATAATGAGGTAAGCGATGTGTATCCTTAAGTACTTTTTCTTTTCGGGGGCGGGCATAACCTTCACCCGGACATAGTTGTTTATGGTAGCCGCGGTGATGGCAGTGTCCTCACTGTCCGCGGTGGTGAGGGGTGCAAGATACTGCCCCATCAAGGTGAGAACCTGATCCATATAAAGCCCGAGATTCGGAATTTCATCATAAGCGGGAAGGGAAAACTTTTTCATGAATTTTTCCCAACGATTCAGCTTTCCTGTTATTAGTTTGCTGTCAAACATGGTCATGTTCTTCCTGTTAATATATTTACAAAAGTCATTTGCATCCCGCTTCCGACTTCCGCATTTTCAGACGCCTTGAAATCACTGCATCTATTGCTAAAGTATAGCACTTTGCGTATAAATGCACAAGATTATTTTATTCAAAAACGCTTGACATGATTCGCCCCCTGTGCTAATCTAATATTAGAAATTAGATGCAAGGAGGTAAGCTACAATGTCATTTAATATTTCAACCGATACAACATCGAATCTCGCATCAATTATTTTAAAGAAATATGATCTTACGATCATTCCTCTTACATACATCGTTGACGGTGTGGAAGAGCAGTGCACCGATCTCTCCGCTTTTGACGGAAACGCATTCTACAAGAAGATCCGCCAGAGCGATGTAAAGACATCCGCCATCAATATCGATCAGTACTTAAATGCATGGAGACCTATCCTTGAAAGAGGTGAGGATGTGCTTCATCTTTCCATCTCTTCAGGTATCAGCAGTGCCTACTCTGCAGGATGCTCCGCAGCCGAGATACTTCAGAGCGAATATCCCGGAAGACGCATCTACGTGTTTGACACCCTTGCAGCTTCCCTCGGTGAAGGCCTTCAGGTCCTCTACGCCGCAAAGCTCCGTGAGAGCGGTAAGGACATCCGTGAAGTCATCACCGCCCTTCTTTCAAAAAGGAATAAAACAGTTCAGATCTTTTCCGTTGATGACCTGAACTTCTTAAAAAAAGGCGGAAGGATCTCCGCACTTGCGGCAAAGATCGGAACAGTGCTTCATGTAAAGCCCGTTCTCACATCCAATTACTGCGGAGAGATCGTTATGGACAAAAAAGTCCGCGGACGTAAACTGGCTCTGGAAGCTCTTGCAGAAAGCTTCGCCAAGAATTTCGACCGCGAGACGAACGATCCTGTAGGTATCGCCTATGCAGGCTGCGAAGAGGACGCAAACTTCCTGGTTTCCCTTCTTAAAAAGATCGCTCCTCACGCAGAATTCCTTCTTACCATGTACGAACCTGTCACCGGAAGTCACGTCGGTCCCGGTACAGTTGCACTCTTTTACACATGTGCTTAAACGATATCAAAAGAAAGCGCCGTTGAGCTGTTGCTCAACGGCGCTTTCTTTTTATACGTTCAGGATCCTGATCCTGTTAATGACTCTGATACTCTTAAGCTTTTCAATAAAATCTCTTTCGGAAATACTCTTTACCGTAAATGCGAATTCACCCTCCGCAGGAGCCACTTCCGTGATCTTATCGAATACTTCCCTGATCTTATCGGCGTCAGCCGCATTCACACGGACAAAGAAATCATTGACCTCTTCCATCCTGTCGGTAAGCTGTAACTCTTTACCGCTCCAGAAGACAGGCTCATTCTTCCCCTGATTTCTCGCACATTCAACCACATCCGCGGAAACAGCCGCTGCAGTGGGAAGCTTTCCGGCTCCGCTGCCATAGAACATGATCTGTCCGGAAAAACGTCCCTTTACAAGAATACCGTTGTAAACACCGTTAACGGCAAACAAAGGACTTCCGTTCCCCACAAGCATGGGAGAAACCGTAGCAAAAACGCTTTCGTTTTCTTTTCTCATCTGGGCGATCAGCTTAATGGATTTACCCAGTTTTCTCGCATATCCAAGATCCACTGTTGTAAGCTTTGTGATACCTTCGGTGTAGATCTTTTCATAGTTTACATGAGATCCGCAGGCAAGAGATGCAAGGATCGCGATCTTTCTGCAGGCATCATGGCCTTCCACGTCAGCAGCGGGATTTCTTTCAGCGTAGCCCTTTTCCTGAGCTTCCGCCAGTGCTGTGGCAAAATCCTCGCCATCATCGCACATTTTTGTAAGAATGTAGTTTGTCGTACCGTTTACGATACCGCAGATCTCAACGATCTCATCTGCGGAGAAGGACTCATTGATCGGACGGATCACAGGGATCGCGCCTCCTACGCTGGCCTCAAAGAAGAAGTTTTCCTTCTTCTGTCTTGCGATCTCCAGAAGCTCCGCACCGTGCTTTGCAACCAGTTCCTTGTTTGATGTGCAAACGGATTTTCCTCTTAAAAGAAGTTCCTTGACAAACGAGTAAGCAGGTTCAACACCGCCCATTGTCTCAACTACGCATGAAACTTCCGCATCATCCGCAATGATCCTGAAATCATGGACCAGCTTCTTTTCCACCGGTTCTCCCGGGAAATCTCTCAGATCGAGGACGTATTTAACATCGATATCCTCTCCTGCCTTTTTTCTGATCCCTGCGGCATTATTTTCAAATATCTCAAAAACCCCGGAACCTATGGTTCCGTATCCAAGTATGGCTATCTTCATTTATTCTCTCCTCACCAGTACTACCGGCCCAATATGTATTTACGTGCTGCTTCCTTTTGGTTGTCAACTTCCGTCGGTTCTACCACAACATCGGGTGTAATGCCGATACCATGTATGCAGACTCCCGAAGGAGTGTAGTAACTGGAAGTGGTGAGCTTTATCGCAGATCCGTCGGTAAACGGGATAACGCTCTGAACTATGCCTTTGCCAAAAGAAGTGGTTCCCATTACGGTAGCCCGATCATTGTCCTTAAGCGCCCCGGTAAAGACTTCGGAAGCACTTGCGCTGTAACCGTTAACAAGAACTACAATGGGAACATCGATCTGATGATTGTCTTTCGAATAGTACTTGGTACCTTTTCCCTGTTTGTCCTTTGTGTAAGTAATGAGCTGTGCCTGAGGCAGAATGTAGTCTGCCATGTTTACACAGACATCCAGGACTCCGCCGCCGTTGTCTCTGAGATCCACAATGATGCCCACGGCACCCTTTTCCATCACATGATCGACAGCAGATTTAAACTGTTCGTAAGTTACGGAATCAAAAGCACTGACGGAAATGTATCCAACATTGCCTTCAAGCATCTCTTTTGCTACCGTGGGAGCTTCCACTACGGCTCTTACGATCTCAAAATCGAGATACTCGCCTGTGGATTCTCTGTATACTGTAAGATGAACCACAGTACCGACTTCGCCTCTCACCTTGTTTGCGATGACATCGGTTCCGAGACCGAGAACGACTTCTCCTTCAACCTTGTAGATAATGTCCTCGGACAATATGCCGGCCTTATCGGCGGGACCGCCTTCAAAGGGATTCAGGAAGATCGCATAGTCGGAATCGGTCTTCTTGCTGATGTAGGAGCCCACACCGCCGTATATGCCGCTGGTGCTCTGCTGAAGGTCCGTGTATTCTTCCGGAACATAGTAAGTGGTATAAGGATCTCCCACTCCATCCATAAGACCCTTTAAAATACCTGTCTGAAGCTCACTAACCGATACATCCTTGTAATAATACCGATCGATGATGTTAACAAATAATTCCACCTTGTCCATGAACTGATCGCTCATCAGGTCATTAGCCGACAGGGGATCCAGGATCGGAGTAGGTGTAGGTGAAAGTGTGGGTGTTACGGTAGGTACTCCGCTCACTATAGGTGAAGGGGTAACTGCTGCAGCCTCTGTGGGTGCAGGTGTAACGGTGGCTGTCGGTGTGTTATTGGCCAGATTCACGGAAGGGCTGGGGGATCCTATTGTAATGGTCTGCCCCGACTCTTGCCTTTTTTTTTGATTTACAGCACTTACTACGATGTTAAATCCGAGTACGGCCAAGATGCAAACTCCCACACCGAGAAGTAAGCCTTTAATAAATCCATTTTTCATTGTTTGCCTTTCTTGTTCTTTATCACTTTAAAGAAACAGTTATCGAAATTTTATCACATCCTTTTTTTAATGGCAAGTCATAGCGTCAGAAAAAAAAGGGGAAGGATCTCATTCCTTCCCGTACCATACATAATCCAGCGGATTTCTGTAGTATCCGTCTATCTGCACACCAAAATGCAGATGGGGTCCGGTAGAGACCCCGGTAGATCCCACAAGGATCACCGTCTGTCCTTTTTTTACTCTGTCTCCCACCTTGACCATCAGCTTGGAAGCATGACAATAGCTTGTGTAAACTCCGTTACCGTGGCTGATCTTAACGAAATTGCCGGAACCCGGATCGTAGGTTGCAGCCACCACCACTCCCGAAAGCGCAGCCTTGGCTTCCGTCCCCGTAGTTGCGGGAATGTCGATACCGCTGTGAAAGATGGTTGCTCCTTCCGTAGGCGCTTCCCTGTAACCGTAATGGGAAGAGATGTATTTCTTTCCCGGCAGGGGCCACATGATGTTCTCAAGCATATATGAAGCCATGTCCTCTTCGTGTATGCCTTCCAGCACATTTGTAACATCATCGGTCTCCATGAGTTCGTCCCAATTGGCAAAAAGCTCGTAGGTGTCGATCGACAAAGCCTTTGAAGTTTTAAGGAGCTCCGCAGCCTTCTTTTCGGCGATGCTTTCCAGGGACGCGATCTGTGCTTCTCTGAATTCCTGCAGTGCTTCCAGTTCGTCCAGTCTTGCGGAGAGGAGCTTTTCGGAGATCTCAGCCTTTTCTCTCGCATTTTCGTAATTACTGTATATCTCATTATCGTATTTCATTATACGATATCTGTATTCAAGCCTGTTCAAAAAATCCGAGAGACCTGTCGATCCGAAGAGCACGTCCGTAAAGGAAACATTCCCTTCCTCGTACATGTAGCGGACTCTTTCCTTCATTATGGCGTACTTTTCCGCTTCTATTGATCTTTTCTCCTCCAGGTCCGTTTTTGAAGCTTCCACCAGTTTTTTCAGATCCTCAAGTTCCTTTTCTGAATCCCTGTATTCTTCAAAAAGATCTGCATATGCATTGTCCACCGTCAGTATGTACAGCTCCAGATCCGATTTGTCGGGATCCAGATCCTCCACCCTTTTAAGAAGCCGGGCGGCAGCTTTTTCAAGTTCTTTCTTTTTCTTATCGGATGCCTCTATTTCCTTTTCGTAAGCTGTTTTTTCCGTTCTGCTTTCTGCCAGCACCCTGTTTGAGGGTATAAGAGTCAGGACTGCGCTCAGCACAGCCGCAAAACGGATCAGTATTCTTTTTACACCTGCTGTTTTCTTCATGCTCCTCCTAAAAATGTTCAACAGCGATCTTTCTGACCTTGCCCATAGCAGTTATCCAGCTGGCAAGGAAACCGATACCGACGGTAAAGAGAAGTGCGACCGGCAGGAAGCCTCCCATAACCTCCGATTTCGGAAGAAGATTAAAGTTTTCAAATGCATTTCCGAATTCTCTTTTAAGTGCATTTTCAACGATAGTATAAGAATAATTCAGGATCAACAGCGGGATCAGCCCGCCGAGAAGGCCTATAAAGATACCTTCCACTATAAAGGGCAGTTCCATGAACAGATCCGTTGCTCCGATTATGGACATAATGGAGATCTCCTCTTTTCGGACATTGATCCCCGTTGCAATTGTCGTTCTGATCAAAAAGAAGGATACTGCAGCCAGCATTCCGATGAGGACTGTGGCTACGGCTATGATCAAAGCCCTGATGTCCGACAGCCTTTCGGAAACTGTTTCGGAGAAATTAACGGTCCTTACGCCGGAAACATCCCTGATACTGTCAGCCACATTCTTTCCCGACTCTCCGTTTTTAAGATGGATCTCAAGGGATGCGGATTCTTTAAGGGGATTATCATCTCCGAAAGATGCCGCCATCTCTTCCGTCATGTTCTCTTTCTTGTATTTTTCCCAGGCTTCGTCTGCGGAGATGTAACGTACTTCCGATATCTCCTCAACCTTTTCCAGCTTGCTTTTTATCTCTTTTATGCGGTCCTCTTCCACACCTTCATTGAAGAAGACTGTCATTCCCACCGAGCTTTCGGCCTTCAAAAGTGCATTTTCCACATTCAGATAGACAAAATAGAAGGTGCCGATCAAAGTGAGGCAGGCCATTACGGTGGCTATGGAAGCCAAAGAGAAAAGCCTGTTTTTCCAAAGTCCCGAAAAGCCTTGTTTTATGCAATATCCCAATGTTCTCAAGTGCTTCATTCAAACTCTTCCTTTGCTTCTTTTCTGACCGCATCGTAAGTTCCTTTGGCTTCATCCCTCACAATTTTGCCATCTTTCAGAACGATCACCCTTTTCTGCATCTCATCCACTATCTCCTGATTGTGGGTGACAACAACAACGGTGGTACCTCTTTTGTTGATGTCATCCAACAGCCTCATGATCTCTCTGGAGCTGTTGGGATCAAGATTTCCCGTGGGCTCGTCCGCCAGCATGATGATGGGATTGTTGACCAGAGCACGGGCCATGGCAACTTTCTGCTGCTGTCCTCCGGAAAGTTCTTTCGGCAAAGCTCTTGCCTTATCGCTGAGTCCCACAAGGTTCAGGACCTTGGAGACCTTGTGTCTCAAAGTGTGGGGTTCCGCTTCTATGACACGCTGAGCGAAGGCAACATTTTCAAAAACATCCCTGTCCTTAAGGAGACGGAAGTCCTGGAACACAACTCCTATGCTTCTTCTGAAGCGTGCAACGGTCTTCCTTCTCAGCCTTTTGGTTTCATGTCCCACAACAAAGACTTTTCCCGATGAAGGAAGGGTTTCCTTAAGGATCAGTTTGATCAGTGTGGTCTTTCCGGATCCGGAATCTCCCACGATAAAAACAAACTCTCCCTTAAAGATGTTAAAAGAAACGTTACTCAGAGCATCCGTACCCGTATTGTATTTCTTGGAAACATTATTAAAAGAGATGACCGGAGTCTGGATCTTATTAAATTCCCTGTTTATGTCAATTCTTCCCATAGTGATTTCAGTCATTCCCCTGCAGGCATATGGGGGCTTTTCTGCCCCAAAAACAATGCACGGGCAGAGTCCCTGCCCCGCCCGTAAAAGTTTTTATTGGATCATGGTCGGATCCGTGTTTTCAACGTAATTCATGTATTTAAGTACCATGAGTGCGATCTTGAAAGCAACCGCATCGTCAAATTTTCTGAGATCCAGATCTGTAAGTTTCTGAAGCTTGTCCAGTCTGTAAACAAGCGTATTTCTGTGTATGTAGAGATTTCTCGAAGTCTCCGAAACATTGAGGTTATCTTCGAAGAACTTGTTTACGGTACTCAGGGTCTCCTCGTCCAGTTCTTCCTGGGAACCGTCTCTGAAGACTTCTCTGATATACATTTTGCAAAGTGTCATGGGCAGCTGGTAGATCAGTCTGCCGATGCCGAGTTTCGAATAAGCAACGATGTTTTCTTCACTGAAGAAGATCCTTCCCACATCGAGAGCCATCTTGGCTTCCTTATAGGATCTGGAAACATCTTTGATCTCATTTACGATGGTTCCGTAAGACACATTGACTTTCGTCATGGCCTCCGTGTTCAGCATGTCCAGGATCACTTTACCTGTACGTTCAAGATCGTCATAGCCTTCCGTAGGCTTTAATTCCTTAACAACGATGATGTTCTTTTCATCTACGGCTGTGATGAAATCATGGGGTTTGCCTGCAAAAAGGCTGCGGACCGTTTCAAGTGCAACGGTGTCCTTGTCCTGATGAGTCTCGATCAGGTACACGACTCTGCGCGCTTCCGCTTCGATGTGAAGTTTCTTTGCCCTGTTGTATATGTCTACGAGCAAAAGATTATCGAGGAGAAGGTTTTTAATAAAATTATCCTTATCATAACGCTCTTTATAGGCAACTGTAAGGTTCGAGATCTGGAAAGCAGCCAGCTTTCCCATCATATATGTTTCGTCATTGTCACCCTTGGCGATCACTACAAATTCAAGCTGTCTGTCATCGTAGACCTTGAAGAACTGATTGCCCTGAACCACCTGGCTGTCAGCAGGTGAGTCAACAAAATTTCTGACGGCGTTTTCGTAATCCGCTGTTTCCGAAATAGTGGAAGCCAGCAGTTTGCCGTCAATATCACATATACACAATTCTGTTCTTGCAATGGAACGGATGCCATCAAGCGTACTCTGCAAAATCTGATTTGAAATCATTCTATTTACCCTTTCTCATCTTACCCGTCAGTAGTCATTACTCTGAACAGTCTCTTTATTTTAGCATATTTTAGCCGATTGTAAAAGAAGTTTTTCTAAACTTATGGAAATGGTCCCAAAAAAGAGATAAGACCTCGGCAAAAGCCGGGGCCTTATCGTTAGGAGTCAACCATTTCACTTGTAATCGGATCATATAAGTTAGCATTTGCTAACCGTGTGATATCATAATACTTTCCATTGGTTTTGTCAACAGAATTTTCCAATTTTTTTATGTTTCTAAACTTTGTTGATTTTTGTATTTAAAGTTTGACTCTGTTCCTACATTGTGCTAACCTAAAATGGTTATATTGAGGATGAGGAATTGTCAAAAACATCGTTGCCGAAGGAGGTGTAACAGGCTCATGAAGTTACAGGAATCGGGTGAAATGTATCTCGAAACTATTTATGTACTGCAAAGCAAAAAGCCATTTGTAAGAAGCATAGACATTGCCACGGAAATGAATTTTTCCAAGCCTTCCATCAGCAGGGCCATGGGTATATTAAAAAACAGCGGTTATATCACCATCGCTGCAGACGGTAAGATCACCCTGACGGATGAGGGTCTGCATATCGCAGAGAAAACCTACGAGCGTCACAACGTTCTGACCTCTGCTTTCGTAAAACTCGGTGTTGATCCCAAAACTGCGGAAGACGATGCCTGCAGGGTCGAGCATGTTATCAGCGACGAAACCTTTGCAGCCATTAAGAGAGCATTGCAGTAAATAAATCAGGCATTAAAAGAGCGGCCCTTTCAAAAAGGCCGCCTTTTTTTATTCACTTCTCAAAGCCTCAACAGGATCTCTCTTAGCCGCCATTCCGGCAGGAATGAGACCGGCGATCACCGTCAGGATGATGCTGATGAGTATCAGGATCAGCGCGTATTTTACAGGCAGAGCCGAAATGTTCTTAAGTCCCGCAAAATGATAGATGATGGCATTGATCGGAATGTTAAGGAGCACAGTCACCAGAACACCCAATCCTCCGGAAACAAAGCCTTCGATCAGTGTCTCGGCATTAAAGACTCTGGAGACATCCTTCTTTGAAGCACCTATACTTCTCAGGATACCTATCTCCTTTGTTCTCTCCAGCACCGAAATGTAGGTTATGATGGCGATCATAATGGACGATACGACCAGCGAAATGGCTACAAATGCGATCAATACGTAAGTTATGGCATTGATGATGGTACTGATGGAGGACATCATGAGTCCGATGAAATCGGTGTAGGAGATCTTCTCTCCTTCTCTTCCTTCAGCTTCACACTTCTCGTTGTATTCCTTGATCTTATTTTCAAGAAGATCCTTGGATTCAAAGTCCTTGGGATATATGCTTATGCTTGAAGGTACTGACAGGTCGCAAACACCCAAGGCCTTGAGATTGCCTTCATAGGTTGCGTTGGAAACAGCCGATGCAGCCATCTGTTTTCTCAGGTTTTCCAATTCTTCTTCAGAAAGGGATGCAAGATAGGCCTGCTGTTCGGGAGTAAGGGTGGAAAGATCCATTGCTTCGCTTGCAGCGGCCTCGGCATTTTCAGAATCCGAGAAGGGCTTACCCGTAAACACATCCGTTTCGATATCTGCCCTTTGAGCTCTTACGATAGCGGAATTATTGGTCTCATTTATAATGTACTCAGTAAGATCCTTTGTGTATCCTATAGTACCGGAGATGGCAGTAGCCGCAGCTTCCGGCTTGGGTCTTACTATGCCTGCGATCTTAAGTTCAAGGCCGTTTTCAAGAACTGCTTTAAACTGCTCGGAATCCTCTTCTATCACACGCCACTCGTTCCTGTCAGGATCGTAGGAATAGTAATCGGAATCCAGGATACAACGGAAACGAAGTCCCAGGATATCATCATAACTGTACTCATCCTTGCCCGACTTTTCAATGGCTTCATTCTTAAGGAAAGCCGAAAGAGTGGACTGATCCTTGAGTCCCAGTGTGAAAAGAGCCATATCTTCCACGTAGTTACGCCCGCTGACCACAAAAACCATCTCTGTCTTGTCCTGAGGCCAATGTCCTGCGATCACGTCGTACTGCTGTGCCAAAAGATCGGGATTGTCGATCAGTTCTCCGAAAATGTCCATATCCGTTCCCATCATGGACATGGCAGGCATTGATGAATACATGGAGTAAACGGAAGACATGTTACCCATTCCCATGGAATCCATAACTGTGGAGGGATTAACACGGATGGAATCCCCGTAAAGATCCGTTCCGTAGATCTTAACATTAAGGTCATATGTATAGCGAATGGCGCTTACAAGCTGCTGAACGCCGTTCTCTTCATTGTCAATGAACTTTTTAAACTCTGCCAGATCGTTTACATTTCTCTTGCTGACCATGGCATTGTACATGTTTGTGCTGACATCAAGGCTTTTTATCACGTTTCTCTCAAGGGCGGACGCCTTGTCTGTCGTCTCATCTTTTTCTTCTTTTTCTTCCCTTTCACCACCCATAGCGGAAAACAGAGCTGAAAAATCCATGGTTTCCGATTCGATGGTAATGGGGTAATTCGAAAGTGTTTCTTCCTGTACACGGTCTATGTACTTCTGAAATCCGTCCGAAAGGGAAAGGATCAGCGCAATACCTATGATACCGATGGCTCCCGCAAAGGCAGTCAGGAAGGTTCTTCCCTTCTTGGTCCAAAGGTTGTTGGCAGAAAGCCCCAGGGCAGTCATGAATGACATTGAAGCCCTTTTCCCCTTGTCTCTGGAAGAGGAATTCACATCCTCATCGATGTATCCGTCATAGGGTCTGCTGTCATCCACCACTCTGCCGTCCAGAAGACGGATGATCCTTGTGGAATAGGTTTCCGCCAGGTCAGGGTTGTGAGTCACCATGATGATCAGACGGTCCTTGGAGATCTCTTTAAGGAGTTCCATGATCTGAACACTCGTCTCCGAATCAAGTGCTCCGGTGGGTTCATCCGCCAGAAGGATATCGGGTTCGTTAACCAGAGCTCTGGCGATGGCAACTCTCTGCATCTGTCCGCCGGACATCTGATTTGGTTTTTTATGAAGCTGATCGCCCAGTCCCACTCTTTCAAGTGCGGCCGAAGCTCTTTTCTTTCTTTCCGAAGGAGAAACTCCCGACAATGTCAAAGCAAGTTCCACGTTAGCCAGAACGCTTTGATGGGGAATAAGATTGTAGCTTTGAAATACGAAGCCGATGGAATGGTTTCTGTAGGTGTCCCAATCGGCATCCTTGAATTTCTTTGTGGATTTTCCGTTGATTATCAGATCTCCGGAGGAATAACCGTCCAGACCTCCGATGATGTTCAAAAGCGTGGTCTTTCCGCAGCCCGACTGGCCAAGGACAGATACAAACTCGCTTTTTCTGAAATTGATCGAAATTCCCTTGAGGGCCTCTACTTTAGAGTCGCCCATTTCGTAATTCTTTACGATGTCTTTTAACTGTAGCATAAAATCAACCCTTCTAAAACAATTCGGAAGTCGCCCAGGCTCCCGAGATTAATAGTTACGATTTTTTAAGTATACCCCATAAGATTACCAATTCAACTAAAGAAAGCATAAAAATAATAAAGAAAAAAAGAACTGCAAAAAAAGTCCCGGCGCATAAAGCCGGGACTTCAGTAAATTCAATCTTAGTGGCAGATAACCTGCTCTGTTTCCTTGTCGAAAAGGTGGATCTTGGAAAGATCGAGAGCGATCTTGATGGTATCTCCAACCTTTGCAGTTGTACGAGGGTTAACTCTTGCAGTGATATCAACATAGTTGTTGAGATCCTTGGTGTTAGCCTTGTCCTCAAGTGTGAAGTACAGGAATACTTCGGCACCGAGAAGCTCGTAAACCTTAACTTCAGCTTCGAATGTGGAATCAGGAAGTGCGGAGATCATCATCTCGTCATCCTTGATGTCCTCAGGACGAATACCGAGAACGATCTTCTTACCAACATAACCGCCTTCGATGAGCTTCTTGGAACGAGGCTCCTGAAGTGTTACGGAACGACCAACGAAGTTCAACTTGCAACGATCGCCAACCTGCTCAACTTCGCAATCGATGAAGTTCATCTGAGGTGATCCCATGAATCCTGCAACGAAGAGGTTGCAAGGCTTGTCATAGAGGTTCTGAGGTGTATCAACCTGCTGGATGACACCGTCCTTCATAACGATGATCCTTGTACCGAGGGTCATAGCCTCTGTCTGGTCATGTGTAACGTAGATGATGGTTGTCTGGAGCTTCTGATGAAGCTTGGAGATCTCAATTCTCATCTGTACACGGAGCTTAGCATCCAGGTTTGAAAGAGGCTCATCCATAAGGAATACCTTAGGATTACGAACGATAGCACGACCCATGGCAACACGCTGTCTCTGACCACCGGAAAGAGCCTTGGGCTTACGATCAAGAAGGTGCTCAATGTCAAGGATCTTAGCTGCTTCATGAACGAGTCTGTCGATCTCATCCTTAGGAGTCTTACGAAGCTTAAGTCCGAATGCCATGTTATCATAAACTGACATATGAGGATAAAGAGCGTAGTTCTGGAATACCATGGCGATGTCTCTGTCCTTGGGCTCAACATCGTTCATGAGTTTGTCACCGATCCAGAGTTCACCCTCTGTGATCTCTTCAAGACCTGCGATCATACGAAGTGTTGTGGATTTACCGCAACCTGAAGGTCCTACGAAAATGATGAATTCTTTATCGGCAATATCAAGGTTGAAATCTTTAACGGCTACGAAACCGTTAGGATAAGTTTTGTTAATGTTCTTTAATGATAAACTTGCCATTGTTGTCCTCCCTTTAAATAATCGGAATTATAGTTAAATCAAGATAGCGATATAATACACTATTTTTTTTGAGAGCGCCATATTCATATTAGCCAAATCTTATACTCTTTTTTTGTATAGGTTGCATAATAAAAAAGCATTTTTTGGTAAATCTGTATAAAAAATACCTTCTCAAATATACTCAAAAACATTTTCAATTGTCATTTTTTACCTCAGCAAAACCTTCGCCCATAACTTCTCTTGCATCGGCAACTACCATAAATGCCTTCTTGTCGAGTCTGGTAACTATATCAGTAAGCTCCACCACCTGCTTTTTTCCGACTACGCAAAAAAGCATCTTTTTATCCTCTCCGGAATACATTCCCTTAACCTTTATACCGGTAACGCCTCTGTCAATGGCTATAAGTATCTCCGCCGATATATCTTCCGCCTTATCGGAAATGATATATACCATCTTTGCAAATTTCAGACCGTCCAACAATCCGTCCGAGATCTTTGCCACCAGATAAACAACTATAATAGAATAGATAACGTTCTCAAGGCCGAAGATAAATATGCCAAGGAAAACAATGAGGCCGTCCGTGATCGAAAGGATCTTTGGAATGGACAGATGGCGCCACTTGTCATGCAGCAGAGCCGAAAACAGGTCGGATCCTCCCGTGGTGGCCATGGTGGAGAACACAAGACCTATGCCTATGCCCGAAAGAACTCCTCCGAACACCACTGCAAGAAGTTTCTCCTCTATCACAGAGGTAATGGGGATAAGATACAGCCATAATGTCAGCATAAGGGTGGAAAACCCTGTCTTTATCATGTATCTGAAGCCCTTGTTCTTAATGGCCACGATAAAAAGAGGAACGTTAAAGAAAATATTGCTGAGCCAGACCGGGACTCCTCCCGTGATCAGTCCCGCCGTGGCATATTTTATCACGATGGCCAGACCTGTCACGCCTCCGGTGTCCAGTCCTATGGGGTCAAAAACAAGGTTAATGGCAAGCGCCATAAGAAAGGTACCTGCAATTATGATAAGAAGATCTTTATAATTTATTCTTTCGACAATTGATTTTACCATATCAGATCATTCCTCCGTCCAGACGTATTATCTGACCGGTGAGATAATTATTACCGTTTATCAGGTTAAGGATGAGTTCGGCAACTTCTTCCGCTTTACCGAATCTTCCCGCGGGGATCTCATCGCAAAGCGCTGCCCTGTCCTCCTCGGAAAAGCATCTGTTCATATCCGTATCTATCACACCGCAGGAAACAGCATTAACCTGGATGTCCGAAGGCGCAAGTTCTTTAGCCAATGCTTTGGTCAGTGAATCCATTCCTCCTTTTGTGGCAGAATACAAAACTTCACAGGAGGCACCGGCCTGTCCCCACATGGAGGAGATATTGATGATCTTTCCGCTGTGAACGGTAAGCATCATTTTTGCAGCTTCTCTTGAACACCATACGGCACTGTCCAGATTTACTCCGCAGATCTCTCTCCAGTCTTCATCCGTGCTTTCCGTAAAAAGCCCCACTTTGGAGATGCCCGCATTATTTATAAGAAGATCCAGATGACCGAAGCGTTTACCCAGGTCTTTAAACATATCCTTTACAAATCCGGGATCGGAAACATCACCGGGATAACATTCGCAGATGCTTCCCATAGCTTCCGCCTCATTTTTAAGTGCCTGAAGCTTATCAACGTTATTTTTGCAGTTTACCGCCACTGCCCATCCATTTTGGGCAAGTTTGAGAGCAATAGCTTTTCCGATACCCCGGGATGCCCCGGTCACAAGAGCCGTCTTCATATCATAACCTCTTTTCATATCTTTAGATCGATCGATGCCGTGGGTCTGAACCTGTCAAACGCACATACAAAGATATCATACATCAATCCGGAAAAAATGACAATAAACCCGTAATACCGCATCACCTTGCTAAACAGCTGCCACGGCAAACCGTTACAAACATAGGAATAGCCATTGAATTATACCGGCAAAAGATTTATAATATGCTTACAAGACGTGAACAGTTATTCACGTCACACAAATTACTTTATGAGGAGGTAATTATATAATGAACAGCTATGTAGAGAGAGTGATCTCGGAAACCAAGAGAAGGTACTCCTCACAACCCGAATTTCTTCAAACCGTGGAGGAGGTTCTCACCAGTCTGGAACCCGCTGTTGAAAAACACCCGGAGTATGAAGCCAACGCTCTTTTGGAAAGACTGGTGGAGCCTGAAAGAGAGATCAAATTCCGTGTGGTATGGAGTGATGACAAGGGTAAGCCCCATGTCAACAACGGTTACAGAGTCCAGTTTAACAGCGCCATCGGTCCTTACAAGGGCGGTCTCCGCTTCCATCCCAGTGTAAACCTAAGCATCATCAAATTTTTGGGGTTTGAGCAAACCTTTAAGAACAGTCTTACAGGGCTTCCCATGGGCGGAGGTAAAGGAGGATCGGATTTTGATCCCAAGGGCCGTTCCGACGGTGAGATCATGCGCTTCTGCCAGGCCTTTATGACTGAGCTTTACAGGCACATTGGGCCCAAAGTGGATGTTCCCGCAGGAGATCTTGGTGTGGGCGGTACAGAGATAGGCTACATGTTCGGTCAGTACAAAAGGATCCGGAATGCCTATGAAAACGGAGTCCTCACGGGAAAAGGACTGTCCTACGGCGGTTCTCTCATTCGTCCCGAAGCAACAGGTTTCGGAGCCGTTTACTTTTTCAATGAAGTCTTAAAGCATGAAGGCCAAAACATAAAAGGCATGCGCTTCTCTCTTTCGGGTTTCGGTAATGTGGCATGGGGTGCCGCAAAAAAGATCACCGAGATGGGCGGTAAAGTGGTTTCGATCTCCGGTCCCGACGGTTATGTCGAATTAAACGGAATGACTGACGAAATGATAGATTATATGCTTGAAATGCGAGCTTCAAGAAGAGACTGCTGCAAAGATTTTTCAGACAGGTTCAATGTTCCCTTCGTTGCAGGCAAAAAGCCCTGGGGTAATGTGGATGCTGATGTTTATATGCCCTGCGCATGCCAGAACGAAATAACACTTGAGGACGCCAAGGCTATCGTAAGCAAAGGTGTTAAGTATGTAAATGAAGTGTCCAATATGCCCACCACCAACGAAGCCATGGCCTATTTAAGAGAACACGGTGTTCTCCTGGCTCCTTCAAAGGCCGTAAATGCAGGCGGTGTTTCCGTTTCCGGCCTTGAAATGACTCAGAACAGCGAACGTCTTTCCTGGACTGCGGAACAAGTGGATGATATGTTAAAGAATATAATGAAAGGTATCCATTCAAGCATCGTAGACGCATGTGACGCCTACGGTGTGGGATACGACCTTGTAGCGGGAGCAAATCTGGCAGGCTTCAAAAAGGTAGCCGAAGCCATGATGGCTCAGGGCTGGGTATAAAAAACAAATATAAAAACGTGCCCCTGTCTCTCCGATGAGTACAGGGGCACTGTCATTATTTCTTAGTTTATTATGATCTTATAAGCTATTTTCTTTAAGCTTCGATAGCATCAACCTTAGATGCTCTCTTCTCTATCTCTTTCTGCTGAACATCCGAAGGAGCCTGTTCGTAACGAACGAACTCGTGCTCGTAATCTCCCATTCCTCCGGTCATGGATCTGAGATCCGTAGAATAACCGTAAAGTTCAGATGCGGGGATTTCAGCTTCAATAACCTGCTTACCGCCTGCCACGGGGTTCATCCCCATGATACGGCCTCTTCTCTTGTTAAGATCTCCCATGATATCTCCGGTAAACTTATCCGGTACAGTGATCTTGAGATTCTCGATGGGCTCAAGGAGAACGGGTCTTGCCTTCATAAAGCCGTCTCTGAAAGCAAGCATGGATGCTGTCTTAAATGCCATTTCGGAAGAGTCTACGGGATGGTAGGAACCGTCAACCAATGTGGCCTTAATACCTACAACGGGATATGCAGCAAGAGGGCCCTTGATAACACTTTCCTGGATTCCTTTTTCAACAGCAGGGAAGAAGTTCTTGGGAACGGAACCTCCGAATACCTGTTCGTAGAATTCATAAGGCTTGGTGACATCCTCCAAAGGCTCAAAGTCCATGATAACATCGCCGTACTGGCCATGTCCGCCGGACTGCTTCTTGTGCTTGCCCTGGATGTGCTCAACTTTTCTGGTGATAGTTTCTCTGTAAGCAAACTTGGGCTTTGAAAGCTCGATCTCTACCTTATACTTCTCCTTAAGCATAGATGCAGTGATCTCAAGCTGCTGCATTCCGATGCCGTAAAGGAGCATCTGACGGTTTTCTTCGTCATTTACCATCTTAAGGGTAAGGTCTTCGATAGCCAGCTTCTGCAGGCCCTGAGCGATCTTATCCTCTTCCCCCTTGGTCTTTGCTCTGTAGCGCATGTACTCCTGAGGCTTGGACATTGTGGTGGGATGATACTCAATAGGACACTCACGGGTCGAAAGAGTGTCACCGGTCCTGGTTGCGGACAGTTTTCCGATAGCTCCGATATCTCCGGAATAAAGTTCGGGAACTTCGATAAGCTCTTTACCGCGCATCACATAGAGCTTCTGAAGTTTTTCCTCCACATCCTTGGTAACGTTATACACGATATCACCGGATTTCAAAACGCCGGTGCAGACTTTTACAAGGGAGTATTTTCCTACGAAAGGATCCATTATGGTTTTGAAGACTGTAGCACTTACAGGCTTTGAATTATCCTTATCTGCCTGAACCTCTTCGCCTGTCTTCTTATTAACGCCTTTTTTAAATACTGCCGACTTCTCGGGTGACGGGAAGTACTTCTGGAAAGACTGTAAAAGCATATTGCAACCATAGGTCAAAACGCCGGAGCCCATCTGAACCGGAATGATATCGTGCTCGATAACGCTCTTGCGAAGTGCTCCCGAGATCTCTTCCTGGGTGAACTCCTGTCCGTCAAAGTACTTTTCCATAAGCTGCTCATCAGACTCAGCCACAGCTTCGAGTATCATGTTTCGAACTTCATCAAGGTCTCCCTTGACACCTGCGGGGATCTCAGTATCCGAATAGGTTCCGTCGGGATTAAACTTTCTTGCTCCCATCTTTACAACATTCACGAAACCTGTGAATTTATCGTTTTCATAGGTAGGAAGATGGAAAGGAGCTATCTTCTTACCATAAAGATCTTTAAGCTCATTAACTGTCTTAATGTAATCTGCGTTGGGGTCATCCATATTTGTTACGAAGAAAATGCAAGGTATCTTCCTTCTCTCACAGATATCCCATGCCTTTCTTGTTCCGACTTCCACACCTGCTTTACCGTTTATAACGATAACCGCAGCATCTGCAACACTCATAGCTTCCTCAGCCTGTCCGACAAAATCGAAATAACCCGGTGCATCCAACAGGTTTATCTTTAAACCTTCCCATTCGATCGGAACTACCGATGCTCTGATGGAAAAGCCTCTTTTGATCTCTTCCTTGTCGTAGTCGCTTATTGTATTTCCCTCAGCTACCTTACCCATTCTTCCGATAGCCTTGGTGTGATAAGCAAGAGCTTCTGCCAACGTTGTCTTACCCGAGCCCCCATGTCCCAAGAGTACAACATTTCTGATTTGTTCGGTTTTGTAAACATCCATACGCGTTTTTTCCTTTCAAGTCGTTTTATCTGTTAATTCAAGTCCCAAACTAACGGATACTCAATTATTCTAACATTTTGAAGATAATTACGCAACCAATTTTAATCTCTTTTTTATATTTTCAAACACCGGATTAATTTCATATAAATAATAATGAATTCCCGAGGGAAGTTAACAGAATTTTTACAATATATCTTTTGACGACTGTGTGCAACAGTGTTAAAATTTACCTGCGTAATGGGCGCTTTAACTGTATTTTTTGCAAATTTAAAATCTGCGAAAGGGAAGATCCGATAAGTTGTCGGATCGTATTGGGGAATATGTATTATATTTTCGTTAACCCGGCATCAAAATCAGGCTCCGGTCAGGCTCTTTGGAACGAGGCTGAAGCTATGTTTAAAGAGCGCGGTATTTCTTACGAAGTGTATTTTACCGAAAAAGACAAGTCTATCCGCGACAGATATGAAGAGATATACAACAAAGCCGAAGAACGTCCCATAAAGCTCATCATCCTCGGAGGAGACGGCACTCTGAACCAGGTTGTACAGGGCATCACCCATCCTGAAGATACGGAACTCAGTCTTATAAGAAACGGTTCGGGAAACGATTTCAGCCGCAATAAAAATCTGCCTGTTGATCTCAATGAGATCATAGACGGTATAATTAACAGAAAACACGAAATGGATATAGATATCGGAGAGTCCGTTTATTCCGAAGGCTGCCTTCCCGACGGTTCTCCCATCCCCGACGGTTCTCACCGTTATCTGGTAAGTTCCGGTCTGGGCTATGACGCAGACATATGCTACTATGCCAACCACAGTCCCCTGCTTAAGAAACTCCTTAAGCATCAGGTTTACACCTTCTTCGGTGTTAAAAATATCTTCACCACAGGCCTTGCCGATATGGAGATAAACATTAACGGGCAGATCTCCATCTACCCTCATGTCTACTTCCTGGCAGCCATGAACCAGCCTTACGAAGGAGGCGGCGTTCCCATGTCCCCCGATGCCTCCGACACCGACGGCCTGCTGGACTTCCTGGTTATCTACGGTCTCTCAAGGCTCGGTGCTCTCTTCCTGGTGCCCAAGCTTAAGACCAAAAAGCATCCGGGCTGCAAAGGCGTAGCCCTTCTAAAAGGTCAGAAAGCACGTATCACCTGCTCTCTTCCCAAGATGGTCCACTACGACGGCGAAACCCCGGGACTGTACAAGACCTTTGAAACATCGATCATCGGAAAAATAAGATTTGTATATTAAAAAATACCGCAGGAGCATTTATTGCTTTCTGCGGTTTATTTTTTATAAAAGGGTAAATCTTAATTCTTTTCCGAAATCATTTTTAAGACGTTCGATCTCTGCCTTTCCGTTTCCGACCTTGATCTTTATGGTATCGTATACCCCTTTTTCGTAATCCAGGCTTTCCCCGTCATCCCAGTGAAGATCGAAAGGCAGGCATATGTCTCCTCTGTCCTCCGGATCTTTCGCATGATATACAAAGATCTCATTTATCTCCTTGGGATCCACATAAGTCTTCCCCTTCATAAGGGGTATCACTGCCCCCGCCTTAACGAAGATACCCGTACTGTCGATCGGCATATCGACTATATAGTCTCTGCCGCCGTCATAGGCTTTACCGGTAAAGTAATCTATCCATCTTCCTTCAGGCAGATATACCACTCTCCGCTTCTCTCCCTGATCCACCACAGGAGCATGCAGGATCCTGTCTCCCACCATCACTTCATCATTAATCTCCTTAACCCGTTCATCCCCGGGATAGTAAAGAAAAAGAGGAGCAAACATGGGAGTTCCGTATTTATATGCCTGCCATTGCAGGGTGTATAAGTAGGGGATGAACTCATACCTGAGTCTGAGGAATTTTTTATAGATCTCATAGGTCTCACAACCAAAGGACCAAGGTTCCTGACGCTTAGTGCCCAGGGCCGAATGATTTCTTAAATAGGGCATGAAGATATCCGCTTCCAGCCACCTTATAAGAAGCTCCTTCGTAGTGTCGTTTCCAAAACCGCCCACATCCACACCGTTCATAAAAAAGCCGCAGAGGTTCATGGTCATCACCTGAGGCAGGGAAGTCCTCAAATGATCCCAAAGGGACTGGTTATCCCCGTTCCAAGAGGCAGTGTATCTGGCAGTGGTGGCAAAGGCTGCTCTGGTAATTACGGTGGGACGCTTATTCTCCTCCCTGAAGCTTTCGGACAGCGTCCTTGACATGTACTCTCCGTAAAGGTTGTGAGCCTCATCGTGAAGTATCATCCTTTCGTCTCCGGGAAATTCCACGTCTTCCGGAAGAGGCCCCTTAAAGGATGCAGGCTCGTTCATGTCACCCCAAATGCCTGTAATGCCGTATTTTTCCATAAACTTTTTTGTGATGTTCTTAAAATAATCCCGTACATCTTTTCTGAAATAATCGGGATAAACCGCATCTCCGGGCCAAACCTCATTGACATATTCTTTTCCTTTTAAGGTCGCAAAGCCCCGGATTTTCTTTACCTCTTCATATACACTGTAACCCTTATCTTTCTTTACCGCAGGGTCTATGATGGTGATCACTCCCACTCCCTGTTTCTTAAACTCCTCACAGGTTTTCTTAAACTCCGGCACATAGTTTTCATTAACCGTATATACTCTGTAGCCGTCCATATAATCTATGTCAAAATGGATAAAATCCAAAGGAAGATCCTCTTCCGCATGTCTTCTTACCAGCTCATGAGCTTCCGCGTCCGTATAAGACCAGCGGGATTGATGATAACCCATGAATTTCATGGTGGTAAAGATCCCGGGACCTACCAGTGAATAATAGGCTCTTACGATATCCAAAGGAGAATCTCCCAAAAACAGGTAATAATCGTATTCTCCTTTGTCCGAATAAATGCAGAGGATGTCCGGATCATGTTTTCCCAGATCAAAGGTGCATTCGTAACTGGAAGGATAGAACACCCCATACCATGTTCTGTCATGGTTTACCATAATAAAATTCACGGATTTGTACAAGGATCGGTAGGTCTCATTGTGCTGGGTCGGGTCATCACTGTTTTTGGAAACATATTCATAGCCCCTTCTGTTAAGGAACGCTGCCTTATCTCCAAGGCCGTATATCTTATCCTCCTCTCCCAAAAGAGCTATACCTATACGGGTCTTGTAGCTTCGTCTGTTATCGGACTTTTTATGTCCTTCCTTAAAAGCTATGTCAAAATTCACTTTCTCTTCGGGTGCATGGTCTTTGTCAACGGCTTTTTCGGAAAACACAGTAACGCCGTTTCTCCGGATGCAGATACTGCCGTCGGCATTACGCCCAACGGCAGGTCTTTTTTCAACGGTCACATTCCTTTCAGGCTCGTTTAGTCCGAAAAGGGATGTATCATTTTTCTTTTCATATATTCTTAAAATGTTTTCGTTGACGAACTCAACATATCTTTCTTTGATCTTCATGGTCCGCTCTCTTCCGTCTGTATTTACATTTTTCTTTTCGTAAAAAATTCGCCGAGCTGTTTCAAGAGTTCATCCTTCCCTATGGTCTTAAGAAGATACCCCTCCGCTTTCAGGGCCACTACTTCCATAACGCTTGCTTTATCGCTCTTACCTGTCAAAAAAATAACCGGAATGTTCCTTGTATCCACGTCGCTCCTCAGCATCTCCATCACCTTGGGTCCGTTGGTTACAGGCATCTCAAAATCCAAAAGCACCAGATCCGCCTTGTTGGAGCCCAGCCATTTGATCCCCTGAATGCCGGAGACTGCCATGGAGACCTTATAGCTATCCTTAAGCCAGTCTCTCACCAGTCCCATATATGTAGGGTCATCGTCGATGATCAATATGCTTTTCTTCCTGTTCTCATGAGCTACACCCTTAAAAACATCCTCCACCGTTTTTAAAAAGGCTTCATTGTCCAAAGGACGTTTAAAGGTCTTAAGGATAAGTTCCTTGGGCATGTGTTCCGTCAACAGCCTGCTGTCCCCCGGATCTCCGATAATGATGAATTGCGATTCCGAATCCGTCAGTTTATCCGTCACAAAACGTTCCATATCGTGAGAAAGTCTGTCATTTGTGTCCATATAATAGACCAAAAGCCCGTTCTTATCCCATTTCCTGTTCAGCTCGTTGATGTCGGGGGATACATAACCCGCTTCGTATCCCGCATCTCTCACTTTTTTTATAAGAGCCTTCACCACAAAGCTCTCCCTGTCTGCCATGATCATAACACAATTTCTGTCAAGCATATAATCCTCCAATGATCATCACTCATTCACTGAGCATTTTTTCCATTTCATCCCAATCAAGTTTTTTTAGAAGCACTGACATGGTTTCAAAGAAAGCCTTATCTTTTTCTTCCAGCTTTCTGTTTAAAACTTCTCCTAAAACCATTTCAGCGGAATCATAATCCATCTGCGGTATGAATTCCTTAAGGGCTTCCTTCGCTTCATTAAGCTCCGCCTCATCGATAGTTTCTTTTCCGGTCTCGTTTTCAAAGCCTGAAAGCAGCTTTGAGTAGGATCTGTACAATTCCAGCAATTCTCCGGTCTTTTCCCTGATAAGGCCCGTATTTCCTGACTTGCCGGCATCTTCAAGCCTTTCCGCAAGTCCGGATAATTCCTTAGCCCCGATGATCCTTGCCGAACTCTTAAGAGCATGGACTTTTACCGTATAGAGTTCCCAATCCTCTTCCTTATATGCCTTCTCTATCACATCGGCATTTTCCGTTATCATATCATAGAAGGTCTTAATTGATTTTACAAAAGATTCCGCTCCACCGCAATACCTTAATCCGTCATCCACAGAGATCCCACCGACCTCATTAAGCCATGCCGCGCTTTCGGGCAGGCTATCATCCGTCTTGATATCACGGGCTTTTCCCGGTTTTTCAAGCACATCGTCCGGAAGATATTTTTTAAGTGTTTTTTCAAGAACATTTCCGTCCACGGGTTTAGCCAGATAGTCCGCAAAGCCCGCACTCTTATAAAAGTTTCCGCCGTCGGTGGCTCCGTTGGCGGTAAGAGCTATTATCGGAACATCACTTCTTTCCGGTATCTCTTCTCTGATCCTCTTAATAGTCTCAAGGCCGTCCATTTCCGGCATCATGTGATCCAAAAGCACCGCATGGAAGCTGTCTTTTTTAAGCATGTGCATGCATTCGCGGCCGCTTGAAGCCGTAAACACCTGCAGTCCGGTGCCCTTCAACAATCCCTTTATGACAGTCAGGTTCATTTCGTTATCATCAACTACCAGCACCCTGCCTTCGGGAGCAAAGAATTCCGGCACATAAGCCTTGCCCTTATTTCCATCCTTCTCCGAGAACCTGCCTATGCCGTTCCTGCTTACGATCTTCTGTCGGACAGTAAAATAAAATACCGAGCCTTTGCCGTATTCACTTTCACATTTCAGTTCTCCCCCCATAAGGGCCACAAACTGCCTGGAAATGTCAAGTCCCAGACCTGTTCCCTGAATACCGCTGTTTTTCTTTTCATCCAGTCGTTCAAACGCGGAAAACAGCTTATCCATATCTTCTTTTCTTACGCCTATACCCGTATCTTCAACCGCAAAATAAATATCACAATATTCTTCGGTCTTTTCCCTGACTTCCGCTTTAAGTACGAAGCCGCCTTTTTGAGTGTATTTAACGGCATTTGTGAGTAGGTTTAATATGACCTGTTTGATCTTACCCATATCACCGTAAAGCTCCACGGGGATCTCGGGATCTATCCTTGTTTCAAAAGTCAGGTCCTTTTGATTGCTTCTGACACGGATCATGGTAACGATCGAGCGCAATAGCTCATTGGTGTCATATTCCTGCTCTACCAGATTCATCTTTCCCGATTCTATCTTGGAAAGATCCAGGACATCATTTACCAGCCCCAGAAGGGTTTCCGAAGCCCGTTTTATATCCACGGCATAGCCCGTAACAGTCTTTGCATAGGCTTCTGGCACATTTTCCGTGTCTTCCCTTAGTATCATTTCATCCATACCCATAATAGTATTGATGGGCGTTCTGATCTCATGGGACATATTAGCCAGAAACCTTGATTTTGCGCTGTTTGCCCTTTCTGCTTCATCTCTGGCCACCCTGATCTGCTCATATTGACGTCTGATGATCGTTACCTTAAGGATACCGGCAACAATGCCCGCAACCACGATCACTCCCAGGAGCACAGCGCCCACCTTTACAGCAGTGCGTTCGAAGAACCTGGGTTCCTTTACTATGTCCACTATCTCTTCCCTGGCCACCTTATGATCCACGCCGTCAAAGATCTGAATATGCAATCTGTATCTTCCGTACGGCAGGTTGGTATATACCAGTTCCGAAACAGTGCTCTGTCTCCCGTAAACCCCGTTGTCATCCGCTCCTTCAAGATAAAGACGGACTTCGGGATTTGAAAGTGTATAATTCAATATGGCGGCGCAGATCTGAATACGTCCCTTGGTGGCAGGTATCACATAGCTCCCGTCGCTTTCCGGCTTAAGCTGTTTCCCGTCGGCCAGGATATATTTTACCTTTATATAACAGCCCTTATCGAAATAGTCATACTCGTCCATGTCTATTTCCATCACGCCGTCGGTGCAGCACAAAAGGAGCCTGTTCCCGTCCATGACCTGATTCCATGCATTGGCTGTAAGGGTGGTATTAAAGCCCATGGTATGATCCAGCAGCGTATATTTGTAATCCCCGTCCGCCACCATGTCTGCGGCGTCGGCAATGTATATGCCTGCGCTGGAAAACACCCAGGCCTTATTGTTCTCTCCTATGCAAATGTCGTAATTGTTTGTATAAGGAAATGAATTCAGCCTTTTAACGTTTTTATGATCGTCATAATAAACAGCATTACTTGTAACATAAAAGAATCCCTCATTGTAGGGCACTATCCTTAATACCACCGGCGTATTCAGTCCGTCGTCTTCATCTATGCAATCGATGACCCTTCTGTCCCTGATGACGTACACACCGCCGCCGTCGCTTCCTGCATATATGGTGCCGTCTTCGGTCTGGACCATGGTCAGGATCTGAGATGTTTCCAGGCCCTGTTCCCTGCCCATGGTAGCAACTACAGTATCATTGGCGATAAAACTCAACCCCAGGTTGCTGGCCGCCACCACTGTTCCGTCATTCAGTTCCATGGTAAGACGGAAGCGCCCTCCTATGGTGCCTTTCCCTTCGTTAAAGGTGTGTACCTTTCCTCCGGGAGTTATCTTATACAGACCGTGGGTCCCATATGTGCTGATCCACGTATTTCCGGCAGAATCCTGAATAATATTTCTGACTCTCACTCCGTTAAAGTTTTCAATAAAATGATAGTCTCTGACTGCATTTGTAACCGGATCCAGAACATATAAACCGTCGTCCTTTCCTATATACAGATCGTTACCGCTGTATGCGATGCTGTTTACAACGGATTTTGAAAGCCCCGCCTTAGCAAAGAAATCGGTAAAAGGATTGGGAGAGAATTTCATTATCCCTTTTTTGTTGGAAATAAACCAGATATTGCCCTGATAATCCTTGTATGCACCGCAGACAGAGCTTTCAAACCCCTCACGGGTAAGGTTCTTAAACCCGGTGGAATCCCTGTCTACGCTCCCCATCCCGTTTTCCGCACATACATACCATTGACGGTTATCCTTATCATAATAAAACCCGGAAAAATAACTCAGTGTACCTGTTGAAAAAGTGGATATGTGAAGGAGTTTGCCGCTCACATAAAGGAATTCCTGCAGCTCCGTGGAAGAAGTCCCAACCAGTATATAATCATCATCCGTAACGGAAACGTAAGTATAATCTATTCCCGGAGTATCGGGGGAAAAGGTACTCAGCACCTCTTCTCCCTCTACCGTAAAAAGCATCCCGGAGGCAGTGACTCCCGCCACATCTCCTCCGCAGGAAGCCATGGATCTGATCCCTCCCAGAGAAGAAAAGCCGGAAGGATTTACGATCTTATGATCCGAAGTGTAAACAGATAATCCCTCAACCGTTCCTATGTAAATATTTCCATTCCTGTCCTCCGCAATGGCTCTGATACTGTTTGAAGACAGTCCCTGCTCCTTGGTCAGGAAAACAAGGCTGCCCTCATTTGTGTCGAAACAGGCTGCTCCGCTGTCATTGGTGCCTATCCACATGTAGCCCTTTGAATCCACGAACAGCATCATGACACTGCTTATTCTCTTATCCAGGTCTGTCTTTTCAAACACGTTGCCGTCATATCTGTACAGACCGGAATAGGCACCGAACCACAGATATCCGTCATTGCTCTGAACCATGGTATTGATCTCAGAGGAAAGCAGTCCGTCATCCTTGCCGTATCTGACCGCCTCATATCCCGGCAGATAATTTGTCTCATCCTTTTTTTCCTGAGCCCGACACATGTTTAGCGGCCCCAAAACCAGACATATTATAAATGCTGCAATGAAAACAATTATTTTTTTCATGCCTCTGCTCCTTTTGTCCTTTAAATGTTCAAAAAACAACAGAATTTTTAGACTATTTATCAGTATAACATTTGTTTCGGCATTTCTCAACCGTACTTGCTAAAAGTCAAACTTTTGCTATACTGATTTTATGATAAATACCGGTATGAAAAAGAAAATATCAATAGGTATCCTGGCCCACGTAGATGCGGGAAAGACCACTCTGGCGGAAGCCATTCTCTTTTCCGCGGGCGAACTGAAAAAAGCAGGACGTGTGGATCACAGGGATACTTTTCTGGATACTCACGAGCTTGAGAGGAAACGCGGTATAACCATCTTTTCCAAACAGGCCCGCTTTTCTCTGCCTTCTATGGATGTTAATCTGATAGACACTCCCGGACACGCCGACTTTGCCTCCGAGGCCGAAAGAACCCTCTCCGTTCTTGACTGTGCTATCCTTGTCATCAGCTCCGTGGATGGTGTTCAAAGTCACACCCTCACATTGTGGTCACTCTTAAAGCGTTACAATGTTCCCGTCTTTATTTTTGTAAATAAAACCGACATTTCCGAAAAAAAACAAAGTGAAACCATGGCCGAGCTTTGCGATAAACTGGACAGCGGCTGCTGTAATTTTTCCGAAAGTTCTCCCGAGGACATTGCTTCCTGTGACGAGGCACTGACGGAGTATTATCTTGAGAATGATTCTCTGGATGATCATCTTTTGTCTCTTGCCATTGCTAACCGTCATGTTTTTCCGGTTCGTTTCGGATCCGCGCTTCGTCAGAAGGGTGTCGAGGAATTGCTAAACGATCTGGACTCCTATGCCGTGTCTAAGGCAGGCTCCGAAGAAGCTCCTCTTTCCGCCCGTGTCTACAAGATAACAAGAGACAAGACCGGCCAGCGCCTTACTCATGTAAAGATAGAAACAGGAACATTAAAGGTCAGAACCGAATTAAATAAAGAAAAGATCACCCAGATCCGTTTTTATTCCGGTGAAAAATTCGAAACCTCAGAAGAAGCTCATCCGGGAGATATCTGCGCTTTAACGGGTCTGAACGACACCTTTGCCGGCCAGCTTCTGGGCAGCGACGGACCGGCTTTGTCTCCCATCCTTTCCCCGGTGATGGCCTACAGGATAATCCTTCCCCTCGGAACGGATGTGAATCTGACCTACACGAGGTTAAAAGTCCTTGAAGAAGAGATACCCGAGCTCTCGATGGTGCTGCTTGAAGATACCAATGAGATCCAGGCTCAGATCATGGGAGAAATACAGATAGAGATCCTTACAAACCTTATCCATGAACGTCTTGGGCTGGATGTGGAATTCGGTGTGGGGACCATCATTTACAGAGAAACCGTAACCTCAGTCACCGAAGGTGTGGGCCATTTTGAGCCCCTGAGGCATTACGCCGAAGTCCATTTAAAGATAGAACCGGGCGAAAGAGGTACGGGCATACAGGTAGATACCGATGTATCAACGGATGATCTGGACCGTAACTGGCAGCGTCTCATATGCACCCATGTCCTCGAAAAAAAGCACAGAGGCGTGTTGACCGGTTCTCCTCTGACGGATGTAAAGATCACGGTAATAGGCGGCAGAGCCCATCCCAAGCATACGGAAGGCGGCGATTTCAGACAAGCTACCTATCGTGCCGTAAGGCAGGGGCTTATGAAAAATACTTCGATACTTTTGGAACCCTGGTATGACTTCATGCTGGAGATCCCTGCTGCCCGGCTGGGAAAGGCCATGAATGACATCACCCAGATGGCAGGAAATGTTAAAAGCCATGAGATAAACGGTGAAAGTGCTGTGATCTTCGGTCGCTGTCCCGTAAGCACTATGCATGGATATGCCCTGACGGTAACAGCCTATACTAATGGAACGGGAAAGCTTTCAGTTTCCTCCGGAGGCTATGATATCTGTCATAATGAAGAAGAAGTCATAAGCCGATACTCCTATGATCCGGCAAATGACTTAAGAAACACTCCGGACTCGGTATTCTGTGCACATGGTTCCGGCTTTATAGTTCCATGGTCCGAAGTGGAAAACTATATGCATGTGGAATCCTGTTTAAAAGCAGGTTCGCAGACCGGAAAAACTGTACTTAAACCTCTTTCCGCCCCGACGGCCGCTGTCTCATCTGCCGATACCGGCTCCTTTTCCTACTCGGCATCGGCAAAACTTGATAAGGATCTGGCAGACATATTCAATAAAACCTACGGAAGCAAAAAACAGACTTCGGGATCCGAAGATCTCTTCCACCCCGTTTCCAAACCTTCGCTGATGCCGGAAGGAAAAGTTATAATAAAAGAAGCGGAAAAAAGGGATGAATATCTCCTTGTGGACGGATACAATATCATCTTTTCCTGGGATGAACTTAACGAGCTTTCCAAAACGGATCTCCATGCCGCAAGACAGAGACTCACGGATCTTCTCAGCAATTATCAGGGCTTCCGCCAAATGAAACTGATACTGGTGTTTGACGCCTATAAGGTGGAGGGCGCTGCAGAAAAGGTAGAAAAATATAAGAACATATATGTGATCTACACAAAAGAAGCCGAAACTGCCGATCGTTACATAGAGCGCACCGCTGTCTCCCTTTCAAAAAAGTACAGGGTGACTGTGGCAACTTCAGATGCCACGGAACAGGTGATCATCTGGGGTGCGGGAGCATACCGCATGAGTGCCAGAGAATTACGGGAAGAAGTGGAAAGGACCGAATCCGATATACGTTCCATAATAGAAAAGAAGGACACTGCGGCAGGAAGCGCTTTACTTGACTCCCTGTCTCCCGAAGCCGCTGAATTCATCCGCAATTACAGGCTTAAAAATGATTAGTCTATGCTTACTTGTCTTTTTTAATAAAATATCATATAATGATTTTTTGGGCTTAAGTCACTTCAAAGAAGGTCTTCCTTCTTTGATCTTAACTTGAGCTCAAAATTTATAAAAGGATGGTGTGTTTATGGCACAAAGAAGCGGCAGTTCAAAGGTAACAGCAAAAAAAGTCAACGGTGTACCGAAGGCAAATGCCTGGTTAACATATGATGAAAACAAAAGAAAAGAAGTTCTTGGTTTATCCGAAAACTATAAGGACTTCCTATCAACCCACAAAACAGAGCGTGAATGTGTTAAGGGTGCTATAGAACTGGCAAAAGCAAAGGGTTACAGGGACCTTGAGGACTGCATAAAGTCCGGAACGCCTCTTAAAGCAGGTGACAAGGTTTATCATAACAATATGGGCAAGGCTCTTGTTCTTTATATTATCGGAGAACGTCCTTTGGAAGAAGGCATGAAGATCCTAGGCGCCCACATCGATTCTCCCAGACTTGACCTTAAGCAGGTACCTCTTTACGAGGATGCGGAACAGGCTATGTTCGATACCCATTATTACGGCGGTATCAAGAAGTATCAGTGGGTTACCGTTCCCCTTGCTCTTCACGGTGTAGTTGCTAAGAAGGACGGCAATGTGATCGAGATCAATATCGGTGAAAAAGATGACGATCCCGTTTTCGAAATCTCCGATCTTCTCGTCCACCTTTCTTCCAAACAGATCGAAAAGAAGGGCGATAAGGTCATCGAAGGCGAGGATCTGAACATCCTGGTGGGCAGCGAACCTCTTAAAGATGTGGATGCCAATGCGGTAAGAGCAAATATCCTCAAGATCTTAAAGGATAAGTATGATATCGAGGATGATGATTTCCTTTCAGCCGAGATCGAAGCAGTTCCCGCAGGACGTGCCCGCGATCTGGGTCTTGACAGGAGCATGATCGCAGGTTACGGTCATGACGATCGTGTATGTGCTTACACGTCGCTCATAGCTATGCTTGAAACAGAAAAAGTAGATCGCACAGCAGCTTGTCTTCTTGTAGACAAGGAAGAGATCGGCAGCGTAGGTGCCACGGGTATGCACAGTTTCTTCTTTGAAAACTCGGTGGCAGAACTGGTAAATCTCACGGGAGATTATTCCGAACTCAAGGTCCGCCGCGCTCTTGCCAACTCTCATATGCTCTCTTCCGATGTATCCGCAGCATATGACCCCAACTATTGGGAAGCTTTCGAGGACATGAACGCCGCTTACTTCGGTAAAGGCATCGTGTATAACAAATACACGGGCTCCAAGGGAAAAAGCGGCTCCAACGACGCCAATGCCGAATATATGGCAAAGATACGTGCAGCCATGGACAATAACGGTGTAGCTTTCCAGACCGCCGAACTGGGCAAGATCGATATCGGAGGCGGCGGAACCATAGCTTACATTATGGCCAAGTACAATATGCAGGTCATCGATGCCGGCGTACCGGTCCTTTGCATGCACGCTCCCTGGGAGATCGTAAGCAAATCCGACGTATATGAAGCAAAACAGGCTTATATCGCATTTTTAAAGGAGATCTAAATACAAATGGAACGCATTGCGAAATTTGAAACCATCACACGTGCCAGATTTATTCAGGATTTTACGGACACTTTTCCGGATATGACCGTGGAAAACGCCGAGACAGCATATGCCTCCCTCTCACTTCCGGTCAGGGCCACAAAGGGCTCTGCGGGTTATGATTTCCGTTCAACCCGCGACTTTACACTTGCCCCCGGCGAAAGCATCAAGATCCCTACAGGCATACGTGTTCGCATGCGGGAGGATCATTGTCTTATGATCTTTCCCCGCAGCGGTCTCGGTTTCAAATATCGCCTGCAGATGAACAATACCGTCGGCATCATCGACAGTGACTACTACAATTCCGACAACGAAGGCCATATCTTTATAAAGATCACCAATGATTCCAAGGAAGGCAAGGTCGTCACCCTTAAGGCCGGCGACGCCTTTGCACAGGGCATCTTCATGCGCTTCGGCATTACCGAGGACGACGAAGTATTTGCAGAGCGTAACGGAGGTCTGGGAAGCACCTCAAAATAAATACAATGACACCCTAACCCCGTCCCCAATGGCTCAAAAAAGTCCCCACGTGTTTTTGCGAACAGATGTGCGGACTCTTTTTTTGCAATATTCTGTTGTGATCCGGCTTTAAGAAATAAATGACAGACCTTGTGACGAGCTCAATCCTTTTTCAAGCCTTTTAAGATACAACGGGTTACTTTTCGCGACATCCGGAATGTTCTGTTTTCCATGATATCGCACTTCCCCATTTTGTCGGACCCGTAGCTTCGTTTTCCTTCCGTAATTACCACTGCGGTATGTTTACCATAGCCGGCACTTGAAAGTGCCACGTCCCAATCGGGTCCGGTCCATGGAGTCAGGCTTCCTACCAGGAATATCTTTTCAAAATAAATATCAGCCGCATCGGACGATTCTTTACCAAAGTCACATACGACAAAATCGTAGCCCCTTCCGCGCCAGCCTTTTATATCCTCGCTGAAAACCCTTTTTGCTATTGTTATTCCGTCCTTTTCAAAACTGTACTCCTGTGATCTCCTTATAGAGCCAGAATCCTCAAGCTGCTCCAGATTGTTATCCGAATTACAATCCAGAACCAGGACATTTGCTCCGGTGATTTTTTTCAAAAGTCTCGCAAGCCTGTAAGCGAACCAACTGCTGTGGTATCCTGTAGGCACTCCGGTCACGGCAAACCATATGCCTTCTTCGTACCTTTTTACCCTCTTTTTCTTTTTTAATGCCAATAACGCATCCCTTACTTCGCTGCTGTCCGTGAATTGAAGCTTTGCTTTTCTGATACAACTGTTGATCACATTTTTATACCCTGTCGGTGCTGCGGGCGTAAACAGGAGCATATACTCGAAGATCTTTCCGAGAATGTAGATGTCCGTTGTACAGTTCACATCTCCTCCGTTTAACATTTCAGGTGCACAAAATGCCGGTGTTCCGTAAATCTTCTGTTTCGGATCATTTTCCTCGCGGCATATGGCACTGCCGAAATCTATCAGCTTCATCTTATGATCGGAAACGATGATGTTTTCGGGTTTAAGGTCCAAATGTAACACCCTGTGGATCGGATTATGAATGTAAACCAGAATTTCGCTTAATTGAATGGAATAATCAAGAATTTCAGATTCAGAAAGTTTGATATGTCTTTTCAGATGATTCTTTAGAAGTTCGCCTTCGATGAATTCTTCTATGAGATAAGTATATCCGTCCTCTTCGCGAATGTCATAGATTATCGGAATAGCTTCATTCCGAAACTTCTGCATGATCCTCGCTTCCCGGGTCAACTGCTCAAGATCGGGATGTCCTTTAGATAAGATCTTGATGATCCGCCTTGCTCCAAGACTTTCATGTTCGGCAAGAATCACAGCCCCTGTTTTGCTCTCCTTAAGCACCTTCAGGACGCGATACCCGTCGATGTCAAATTGCATAATTCTTACTCCTTTCTGCTGATGAGCTTTATTGGAAATCACATATTAAGTATAAACAGATCTCCGACGGTTTTCAATGTTCTATCTGTAGAAAAACGGCATGTCCGTTTGTGCAGATTGCACAATAAAAAAATCCGCAAAAAAACGCTTGAAATCCTTTTCCCAAAAGGCTTTCCACGTTTTTTGCCCTTAGTTTTAACTTTATTTATTGACTTTTAATACCAATACAGATATACTTCTTTTCTAATATAGGAGCTAAATATATGAAAATAGAGAAGATAAGCGAAACACAGATAAAATGCACATTGAATAAACAGGATCTGTCCGACCGAGAACTTCAACTTACAGAACTGGCTTATGGTACCGAAAAGGTGAGGGCTTTATTTTCTGAGCTTCTGATCCAGGCTTCGTATGAATGTGGATTTGAAGCGCATGATGTTCCTCTTATGATAGAAGCAGTACCCATGCCAAAAGACAGCTTGGTGTTGATACTCACCAAAGTAACAGATCCCGAAGAACTCAATGTAAATTATTCAAATATCAGTATGCCGTCAAAAAAGAATCAGAACAACAAACAAATATCCCTTTCACCCGGTTTAAGAGCGGATGAGATCCTCAAGGAAGCTGAAGCTGCAAAGCTTTTCCATATTCCCCAGCTTTCTTCGGGAGAATCAAAATCTCCGGAAGAAACCAGGGCTGAAAACCTTATGCGGGTCTTAAACGAATCGGTTCTCAGAGAATTCAGAAAGAATTACGTATTTGAGGATCTTTCCATGGTACTTAAGCTTGTGGAGATCATCGGACCCTTCTACTCGGGAAAAAGCACTCTTTATAAGATCCCCGAGACAGGTCGTTATTGTCTTTCACTGGCAATGAGTGATACCACTCCCGCCCAATTTAATAAGGTGTGCAACATCTGCGCCGAATACGGCGAGGCATTACACACCCCCGATTACTCAAAAGCATATTTTGATGAACATTATAAGATCATCATTAACAATAAGGCAATCGAACGACTTAAGCTCCTAAATAAGCATTGATCTGCTTCAAAAGGGGTTCAACGTCAAGTCCGTGAACCATGCATGCCTCTTCAAGGGTTTCTCCCTGAGCTGAAGGGCATCCTACGCAATGCATTCCGGCGTTTAAAAGAATAACGATTATGTTACGGTTAATAGCTACTATTTCAGCTATAGTCATGTCTTTTGTGATCATTTTATTATACCTCCAAGGTTTTTAAGTGATTATAAGACCTAAAGTCAAACCCGTCAACTCTTTTCGTTGATCAAAATCTAGCATATGTGTTATTTCTTTACTTGTAAATTTTTAAACAGGTGATATAATAACATTTGCTATAAAACCAACACAACATATCTATTCTACAAGGAGGAAAATACTATGGCATATAAGATCAATGACGGCTGTGTAAGCTGTGGAGCATGTGCAGCAGAGTGCCCTTGCGGCGCTATCAGCGAAGGTGCTGAGCATTACGAGATCGATCCCGATGTTTGCGCAGATTGCGGAACATGTGCATCGGTTTGTCCTACAGGCTCTATCGAGCAGGCTTAATTTAAATAGCATAAAAAAGAAGCCTCTAAAGGCTTCTTTTTATTTGTTTTATATTCTTTTTTAAGATCATTCTTCCTCATCATGGCGGGGAGCTTTTTCAAGCGTGGCAAACTTCTGCATCTCTCCTATCCACTTAACTTCAACCGTACCCGTAGGACCGTTTCTCTGCTTTCCCACTATGATCTCGGCTACACCGGGCTTTTCCGTATCTTTGTTATAATACTCATCTCTATAGATGAACATAACAACATCGGCATCCTGCTCGATAGAACCGGACTCTCTCAAGTCAGATAGCATAGGTCTCTTGTTGTCACGGGATTCCACTGCACGGGAAAGCTGGGAAAGAGCAAGAACAGGGCAATCTATCTCTCTCGCCAGCGCCTTTAAGGATCGGGATATCTCGGCAACTTCGTTCTGTCTGGATTCCGAATGTCCGCTGCCGCTCATGAGCTGAAGGTAATCGATCATAACCATTCCGATATTTTTCTCCAGTTTCAGCTTACGACACTTGGATCGAAGTTCACTAACCTTTATTCCCGGGGTATCGTCAATAATAAGTCCTGACTCTCCTATCTCTCTGGCCGCATCCATCAGATCCGCCCATTCATTGTCTTTCATCTGACCTGTTCTGATGGTTTCGGAATTTACCCTGGAATTCATTGAAAGAATTCTCTTTACCAGGGATTCCTTGGACATTTCCAAACTGAACACAACGGTGGGAATGTGGGATCTGACCGCAACATAGTTGGCAATATTTAAAGCAAGAGCTGTTTTCCCCATGGAAGGACGGGCAGCCAAAAGGATCAGATCGGACTTTTGAAATCCGGCAAGTTTGGCATCCAGATCTCTTAACCCTGTAGCTATACCTGTTATACGACTGTTATTCTTAGCCGCAAGTTCTATGGTCCTTAAGGTTCTGTAAACCACATCCTTGATATCTTCAAATTCAGCCCCACCTCTGTTCTGAACTATCTGGAAGATCTCTTTTTCAGTATCCTCCAGAAGTTCATCAACGGGGCGATTATCAGAAAACGCCTTGTCTCTCAAACCTTCAAGGGTTTTAATGAGCCTTCTTTCCAGCGATTTAGAAGCAACAATATCCACATAATGCTTGATATTTGCCGAAGTAGGTGTAGCATCTATGACCTGCCTTATACGTTCCATTCCGCAAAGTTCTGGAGCCACTTCCATTTCCCTTAATTTTGCGATCACCGTGGTCATGTCAACAGCTTTTCCCTCCATACAAAGAGCGGAAATAGCGTCGAACATCAGCATGAATTCCTTTTCGTAGAAATCCTGTGAATTAAGGTTATCCTGGGCCACATAGATCGCATCTTTATCCATTAGCATGGCACCGATAACGGACTGTTCCGCCTCATGGCTGTAAGGCATTGTTTTTTTCAAAATGTTTTCATTTTCTTCCATGGGCGCCTCTTTCGGAAAATTAATATAGATCTTTACTGCTCCACTACCTTTACGGTAAGTTCCACCGTAACCTGAGGGTGCAGCTTACAGGGAATGTGGTAGGTTCCGAAGTTTTTGATGGGCTCGGCAAGAGCCATCTTCTTTTTGTCAAATTCAAAGCCCAGCTGCTCTTTGACAGCGTTGGCGATCTCTTTGGTGGATACGGAACCGAAGGTTCTTCCGCCCTCTCCTCCCTTAATGGAAAGAGTGATGCTTCCTGCTTTGATCTTTTCTCCGAGAGCCACTGCATCGTCATAGATCTCTTTAAGTCTCTTTTCTTCGGCGATCTTCTGAGCCTTAAGATCGTTCATGGTCTTAGGGGTTTTCTCAACACCCAGCTGCTTGGGAATAATGAAATTCCTGGCATATCCATCGCTGACCTTAACGATCTGTCCCTTTTTGCCGAGACTCTTAACATCTTGTAAAAGTATAACTTCCATATCTTATTTAATCTCCTTATTCTCGGTCATCTCAATGATAGTCTTCTTAACCTTGTTCATGGCTTCAATGACCGATACGTTTTCAAACTGTGCCCCGGCAGCACTCATATGTCCGCCGCCGCCGATCTTTTCCATGATGATCTGAACATTGAGTTCATCAATGGAACGGGCACTGATAAACACTTTTCCGTTATATTCCGTGAATACAAAGCTTCCTTTGACACCCTCTATGTTCAGAAGTTCATTGGCAGCCTGAGCCGCAACAACCGTAGGATTATCCAGTCCGTCGCTTTCCGAAACAGCAAAAACATAGTTCTGCATGAATACTTCCGCCGACGAAACTGCATTTGCTTTAGCCCTGTATTCGTTAAAGCTGGTTCTGAAGGTCTTTCTGATCTTGGTAACATCGGCACCGTTACGGCGAAGGTAAGCTGCTGCTTCAAAGGTTCTTACGCCGGTCTTTACCAGGAAGTTATTGGTATCTATCATGATACCGCCGTACATGGCATCCGCTTCTATGGATCTGAGTTTCAGATCGTCGCTGATGTACTGTAAAACCTCAGCGATCATTTCACAGGTTGAAGAAGCATAGGGCTCGATATAAGACAATACCGCATTATCTATCTTGTCGCTCATCTGCCTGTGATGGTCGAGAACCACCACTGCTCCTGTCTGCTTGAGCAGATCCGGAGTATCCGTATAGGAAGGTCTGTTAACATCCACAACCACCAGCAAAGTATCATTGTCCACAATACTCTTGGCCTTGGTTCCTGAAATGAACATATCCTCTTCGTATTCCGGATCATTTTTAAATCCGTCCACGACCACCTGGATAACGTTGGTAGGATCTGTAAGACTGATGTAACAACGCTTGTTAAGGGTCTTTGCAATACGGTAGATACCTATGGATGCACCTACTGCATCTATATCCGCCATGTTATGTCCCATAACGACCACTTTATCCTTCGCTTCTATGTACTCACGAAGGGCATGAGCTTTAACTCTCGCTTTAACTCTGGTGGATTTTTCCGGGGATGCGGTGGTTCCGCCAAAATAGGAGAAACCTGTGGGCCGCTTGACCACAGCCTGGTCTCCGCCACGTCCCAGAGCAAGATCTATGGCTTCATGAGCGCCTTCATAGGCCTTCATGTAGGAATCGGTATAAACCCCGACACCGATGGATATGGTCATGGTAAGGTCATAGATCTTAAGATTACGTATATCTTCAAGGATTGAAAAACGATCTGCTTCTATCTGGGCCAGATAACGCTGTTTGATCACAAACATATATCTGTCCTTTTCCAGATGCCTGATAATGGCATCATAGGGCTTCATATACTTGTTTATCTCACGTTCGACCCAGGCCGTGACAAGGGATCGTCTTACTTCATCAGCCCCTTCAAAGGCTTCGTCAAAATTATCTATATAGAGAAGTCCCACTATCATCTTCTCATCAAAGTTTTCCTTTTTGAGAGCGATATTCTCGGTCTCATCGTAAAGAAACATGGCGATCAGAGAATCGTCGGGAGCATCCACCGTTTTTTCCGCATGCCAGAGAACAGTGTCTCCGTACTCGGAAGGGGTTACAAGACGCAAGCGCATCAGATAACTGTTTCTTCCGTAGGTAATGTGGTATTCCACATCCTCTTCCACAGTGGGAAGAACATTCAGCGAATCGTTGTTGAATATCTTTGAAATAGGCTCTTTCACGCATCTTTCAATGGTGATAAGGTCCTTAAGATCATTATTCGCCCATACGAGATGCCCGGAAAGGTCCAACATTCCAAAGGGAACATCCAGTTCCTTAAGCATCATATGCTGGGCGTGATTGAATTCCGTGGCAAAACTCGTAAGTTCCTTAAGCGCCGCCTGACGCTTAAAGCGCCAGATCAATATACTGATGATCAGATATATGACCGTGTATATCAAAACGAACGGTATTACCGCAGGGAAGAATATGCCGACACAGATATCAAAGCAGATGAGGACCACTGCCAGATAAATGGGCCATTGCATATAGCTGGCCAACGGACCGTCGAGTCTGACGGATGACTTGTTATTTTTCATACACAACTCTTCTTTCTCCCGAACAAGGCGGGATGTTTAATAGTCGGTATGGCATTTGTCCCTTTTTTACAAAAAACCGTACCGTCTACAGCTTTGCAGTGACGAAAATATCATATATAGCCTTAATGGCATTGTCAAAATCACTGTTGGATACACCGATGATGATATTGAGCTCTGAAGAACCCTGATCGATCATCTTGATGTTGATGTTATTGTGTGCAAGTGCCGCGAAGATCCTGGCTGCTACGCCGTGATTGGACTTCATGCTGCGTCCCACTACTGCAATAAGTGCAACATCCGAATCTATATCAACGCTGTCGGGAGCGGTAAGACGGTGGATAGCTGCAAGGACCTGCTGTTCCTTGCCTTCAAATTCCGGCTTGTGTACAAATACCGACAAGGTGTCGATGCCGGAAGGCATATGTTCAAAGGAGATGCCGGAAAGTTCGAAAGCTTCGAGTGCTCTTCTTCCGAAGCCGGTCTCTGAGTTCATCTGATCTTTTTCAATGTTGATGGAAACAAATCCCTTTTTGCCCGCAACGCCGGTGATGGTGAAATCCGACTGCTTGCAGGTGTTCTCAACGATCATCGTGCCGGGATCCTCCGGACGGTTGGTGTTACGTATATTAATGGGAATACCGCTTTTTCTTACCGGGAAGATGGCATCTTCATGAAGAACGGTGGCACCCATGTATGAAAGCTCTCTGAGTTCTTTATAAGTAATGGTAGTGATAACTTCGGGATTCTTAACGATCCTGGGATCCGCCACAAGGAAGCCGGAAACATCTGTCCAGTTCTCATAAAGATCTGCTCCCGCTGCTCTTGCAAGGATGGATCCTGTTATGTCGGAACCGCCTCTGGAAAAAGTCTTTACAACGCCGTCTCTTGTAGCGCCGTAAAACCCGGGAAGAACTGCATTGTCCACTTCCTTAAGTTTCTTGGAAAGTACCGCATTGGTGTCCTCTGCCAGGAAGTTGCCGTCTTCGTCAAAGAAGATGACTTCCGCGGCATCAATGAAGGTAAAGCCGAGATAATCAGCCATGATGATACCGTTAAGATACTCACCTCTGGAGGCTGCATACTGCACTCCGGCCTTATTCTTAAAGTTTTCTTCGATGGTCTTAAACTCTCCGCTCAGATCTGTCTTCAATCCAAGTCCGGTGATGATCTCATCGTAGCGCTCTTTGATCTTTTCAAGAGCTTCCGTGAAGTCCTTGTCCTGTTCTGCGATCGCATAGCATCCGTAAAGCATATCCGTAACCTTGGTGTCTGCGCTGAATCTCTTTCCGGGTGCTGAAGGAACAACATACTTTCTGTCCGCCTCACTCCTGATGATGTCTCCCACTTTCTTGAACTGCTCGGCGGATGCCAAAGAACTTCCTCCGAATTTAACTACTTTAACCATTTTTATGTAACCACTCTTTCCCTTATTAATTTATTCTTCAGACACGACGGGCAATGCATAGGTTTCCTCGTCGGCCAGATATTCTTTTGAATAATCTCTGTCTCCGCCCATTCTGATCTTGTCCAGGTATTCATGAGCGCCTTCCACATCATTGTTCATCTGTATAACCGCAATGGCGATGTTGGAACAATGATCGGATATCCTTTCATAATTGGTTATAAGATCCGTAAGTACAAAACCAAGCTCAATGGTGCATTTTCCTTTTACAAGACGTTCTATGTGTCTGCCCTTGATCTGCTGGGTAAGATCATCTATTACCTGCTCGAGAGGTTCAACTTTACGTGCTATGCTTATATCCTCAGAAGCAAAGGCTTCTACAGTCTCGGTAACAATGTTTTCGACAGCACGCACCAAAACTTCCAATTCCTTTTGGGCTTCTCCGGAAAAATGGAGATCCTTGCTGTTCATTTCAGCAGCTGTTTCTTTTATATTAAGAGCATGGTCCGAAATTCTCTCGAAATCGCTGATACAATGAAGGATCTTCGCAACTGCATTACTGTCCTTTTTGGACAGGCGCTTGTTTGCTACCTTGACAAGATAGCTGCCCAATTCGTCCTCATAAACATCCGCATCCTCTTCAAGTTCTTCCACACGATCCGCTTTATTCTTATCAAACCTGTCCACTATCTCAACCGCGGTAAATAAAGCGGCTTTGGCGATATTTGCCATATTGAGGGTCACAGCCTTACACTGCTCGATGGCAAAGGTAGGAGTATCAAGGAAACGGACATCAAGAAGCTTGAACTCCTTGTTCTCGTTTTCGTCAGTCCTCTTAACATCCGGAATGGTGAGAGTTGCCAGTTTCTCAATAAGTCTCGCAAAGGGGAAGAGGACAACTGTGGTCCCGATATTGAACATACTGTGTATAAGTGCTATCTTCGCTGCGCTCGCGGACTCATCCACAAAAGCAAAATCAAAGATGGCATGGGCGATATAGAAAAGAGCAAGGAATAACACTGTTCCGATCATATTGAAATACAAATGAACGAAGGATGCTCTCTTAGCGTTCTTGGAAGCTCCGATAGCGGAGATCAACGCCTTAAAACAGGTACCGATATTCTGTCCCATGATAATGGGAATAGCTACGGAATAGGTTACCGCACCGGATACACAGAAGGCCTGCAGGATACCGATGGAGGTGGCTGAACTCTGTACAAGAACGGTAAGTACCAGACCTGCCAGCACGCCAAGCAAAGGATTTGAGAACTTGATAAGTATGTTCTGGACTTCGGGAAGCTCCGCAAGAGGTGCTACCGCATTGGCCATGGTGGTCATACCGAACATGAGAAGTGAAAAGCCCAGCAAAATGGTTCCCACATCTCTTCTTCTCTCTTTTTTTGCGATCATTCTCATCAGGATTCCCACGATACCGAGAATACCGGCAAGAGAAGCAGGTTTAAAGAGTTTCAGTACAAAAGGCACCTCATCTCCCATACCTGCAAGAGAAAGGATCCAGGAAGTAATGGTGGTTCCGATGTTTGCTCCCATCAAAACTCCCACTGCCTGAGAAAGTTTCAGGATTCCCGAGTTTACAAGACCTACAACCATGACCGAAGTAGTGGTTGAAGATTGTAAGACAGCTGTTACCAACGCTCCGAAGATAACCGCCGTGAGTCTGTTGGAGGTAAGCTTTGCCAAAACCGTTTCCAGCTTACCTCCGGAAAGTTTTTCCAAATACTTTCCCATAGTATCCATTCCGAAAAGGAAGAATGCGATTCCCCCCAGGAACGTCAAAACAGTGAAAAAATCCATATCTTGATTGTCCTCCTGAATATTCTGCCCCAATTATACGCATACAAAATTTATCTTACATTAGAACTGTGAAAAAATCAAGAAAAAATGCCGACCCTTGTGTGAATTCAAATATTCTATTTTTTTATAATTATACGAAACCTTCCTTATCTTTTTACGGTTATTTATTTGAAACCAAAATGCACAGGGGGAAAGAATTTTAATGCATTTAAGGTTTGATTAAGTTATAATATGGTAAATTTTCCAAGGAGTTATGAATCATGAACTTAAGATCATTTTTTAGGAAAACGATCATTACATTTATGATGATCGCAATTGTTGCGGGTCTTATCGGTCCTCAGCCTACAAAAGCCGCCGATGAGCCAAAGGTAGACGTGAGCCTTAGTTACGGATACGGCGGCACTTTATTGCTTGGTTATCATGCCCCCTTCACGGTGGAAGTGACCAACAGATCACAGGATTTCGAAGGTTCCGTCTGGCTGATCATAGGTGAAGGAAGGAACGATGTGATAGGCTATGAGAAAAAGCTCACCCTGCCTTCCGGTTCTTCCAAAACGGTAAGTTTTGTTCCGAACATTACGGGATTTTATCAGGATTGCAAAATACGTATAACCGATTCCAAAAACAAAACGGTTTATGAAAACAATTTCGATCTGCAGATAGAGGATACGAGCACCTATGCGCGCATAGGTGTTTTAAGTGATGATTACAGTGTTTTCTCTCAAATGTCGGGTCAACCTGTGGAATATCTGCCCACAGTCTCTTTACTTCCCATAAAACTGACTGAAAAAAACATATCCGAAGATTATCATGCCCTTGAGTCATTGAATGCCATTATAATCTCCGATTACTCCACAGACCGACTGACCTCGGGACAAAGGAAAGCGATCCTTGACTGGGTAGCCTCTTCCAGAGGCCTTCTCATACTGGGTACCGGAACCGGAGCATCAAAGGTACTTAAGGGCTTCCCGGAACTGCCGGAGATAAAGACCGGTGCTCTTAAAGCCGTTTCCACACGTTTTGGCTATGCGGATGACTGCAAAACCCATAAATTTTCTTTCACTTATTCCCCTAACAGATCCTACGGATACGAATTTGATGCCGCTGTGATCTACAATAGTATAGATCCCTCAGTTTTCGAATCGGAAGAGTTTTTATCCATCCCCAATGACAATGACAGATACGAATATCTCTATGAAAACTATGAGAAAGAATTTATAGACGGAGCCTGGATCAACTATTTCGGCGAAGCTTATGACTATATGAAAGCTTCCAGTTCTCCTTACGATTTTCAGACCAACCTGACTTATTTCAAGGATTATTGTGTCAATAACATCTGTGATGAACTTATTAAATTGCACTCCAGAAGTAAGAAAGCAGCCAGAACGGCCGAAGACGATGTGCCCTATTACACAGCTCAGATCCTTGAGCTTTATCCCGATAACTATCCGGTAATATACGGAGAGATCGAGAACAGCACAGAACTTTATCCTTTTGTGGACGAACTGTCTTACGGTCTGGGAGACATCTGTATAATTGCCACGGATGTTTCAAAGACACCTTTTTCGGACAGCCAGTACTTTAATCAGACTTTTTCCTATCTTCTGTCCCTTTACCGTGCATCCGACCTATTTGAAGGCTCTAATTACGTAAGATACGGGATCAGAATGCATTCACCGGATTCCTATGCATATAAGAATACGGCAGACCACCTTTCTTTCGGAAACCTGCTGCCGCTTCCCGCCTACTTCCTGATCTTTGTATCCTATACCATTCTGGGTTTTGTTGCATTCTTCTTTTTAAGGAAGCGCAACAGATCGATCTGGTTGTGGCCGATCCAGGGAGCGCTTGCTATCGCGGCCACGATACTGATCCTTGTCTGCAGTCTTGCCACAAGGATCAATCATCCTGTCGTAAATACCGTTAAATTCAGTGAAATAACGGATAACGTTGTAGAAGAGACCTCACTGTCAGCAGTTGTTCTGCCCAAAAACAAAAAATATATAATCGATTTTTCAAAGGAACATGTGCCTCAACTGTTAAGAGATAACTCATATTACTATTATCGCAACAACAATGAACCCACAAATGATTATAATGTTGCCTGGCTTGATGAAGAAGGAAGAAATTCCGTCGCCCTTTACGGTCACGCCGCTCTCTCTTCGGAAACACTGGCGTTCTCGCGCACAAAATCTACCGAAGGATATGAGATCGAATTCGTAAACGAATACAGTGATTACAAACTATCCGGCTATGTAAAGAATAATACCGAAAAGACTCTTGAGGATTGTGTCGTATATCTGGATTACCTTGTATACCCAATAGGCACTCTTACTCCGGGTCAAAGGGTGGATCTGTCGACCATAGAGCCAAAAAGCGTGTTCCGTCAGTACTCCACCCATGTATCCGAAACTGCAGTAAGCAGAATGTTGGCAAATAGCGGTGAACAAGGCAGTGACAACTTTGCCGCCTATTTTATGGGCTTTATGAACAAACAGTTTAAAAAGGATTATCTTAAAAATATGGCAGCCGAACACTTACTGTCCCTTTCCGACGGCACCGGCGCGATCCTGCATTCCGAATACAGTGTTCCGTATTCATACGGTTATTCAAATCCGTTGACACTCGAGGAATTCTTTGCTTATTTGGGACTTAATGAGGATGGTCATCCTGCAGAACTTACATCCACACCCTATTTCATAGGCTATGATATGGAAACAGCCGGAACCATGCTGGCACAGGGATGCGATGCTTCCGAAAACACTATAGAAGTCATCCTGATTCCCGGGAATATGAATTGACGGTACAGGGGGTAAAAAATGCTTGAGATTACAAATTTAAACAAATCCTTCGGGAAATTTAAAGCTCTTAACGGCCTTTCACTTTCGGTAAATGACGGAGAGCTCTTCGGCTTTGTGGGCGCAAACGGCGCCGGAAAGACAACAACGATGAAGATCTGTGTCGGTCTTGAAACAGCGGATAACGGATCAGTAAAGATAGACGGAAACGAGGTGCTCGATCGAAGGGAAAGATCCCTGCTCAGAGGTAAAGTAGGCTATGTACCGGACTTTTTCGGAGTATATGCCGATCTTACCGCTTCAGAGTATCTTCACTTTTTTGCCGGTGCTTACAACATTTGGGGAAAAGCAGCCGACTCTCTCACTGATAACCTGCTGGAACTGGTAAACCTTTCCGATAAAGCGGATACACAAGTCGATTCCCTTTCCAGAGGTATGAAGCAAAAGCTTTGCGTTGCAAGAGCCCTTGTCCAGAACCCTAAGATCCTTTTTCTGGATGAACCTGCCTCGGGGCTTGATCCAAAAGCAAGACACGAACTGAAAGAGATCCTTAAGAATCTTTCTTCCATGGGAAAGACCATAATAATCTCCTCCCACATCCTTCCCGAACTTATTGAGATGTGTACCTCCATCGGGATAATAAGCCACGGGGAAATGAAATTTAACGGTTCCATAGAGGATGCCCTGTCACTTTCCTCAGGCGGTGAGTGCATCGAGATAACCTTCTCCGGAGATCCGGGATCGGCACTGTCCCTCATTCGGGAATGTCCCTTTATAAAATCAGCGGAGCCCACTTCCTCAGGTCTCAGATTGACCGCCTCGGGTAATGATGCGGATTATACCGCACTTCTAAAAAAACTTGTTACAAATGATGTTCCCGTGGCCACCTTCTCCAAAAAGCATGAGAACGTGGAAGACATATTCCTTAATATTATGGAAGGAGGAATTCAAAATGCAGCGGATAATGCTTAAAAACGCGGTTTTTCTTAAAGACGTGAGCATAAGGAGCAAAAAAAAGCGTCTTGCCGTAAGTTTCTTTGCTCTAAACCTTATAGCAAGCATAGTATTCATGTCGATACTTATGCTAACGAACGGAAACTTTGCAAGTTTCTCAAATGTCGACATTCAGTCTTTTTCTTGGATATATGACGGTTTTATCATTATAGAATGTGCAATGATATGTATCATGGCTCCGATGGAAACCGGTCCCGCCATTTCCAACGAACGTGAACGACAGACCCTTGACGTCCTCCTCACCACCAATATGTCCCATTTTGACATTATACTGGGTAAATACCTGTCCTCGGCGCTTTATATGCTTTTGACTCTTGTCTCACTTTTACCTTTTCAGGCCGTGGTACTTATATATGGTGGGATCTCTCTGGGTCAACTGTTTGCGGTAATGCTTTCACAGATTTTCACTATAATGTACCTTTCCTCTTTCGGGATCTATTTTTCAACCGTGATCAAAAAATCCTCAAGAGCTTCGGCCGTGAACCTCTGCGTGGTCTTCCTTATCGTTGCGGGTTCCGCGCTCCTATGCGTCATTGCGAGAGTTATAGGTGAATTGCACTTCAGTTACTATTCTTCTCATACGAGCACATATAACATATTCAATACCGGAGACTGGTCCTACCTTCTCCTGTATCTTAATCCTGCTACAACAGTGTTTGACGTACTGGACAAACTGGTAGGTTTCGGAGGTGTCTTTAGCTCGAATTATAACGGTATGGCCACAATAATCGATGAAACCGCACAAGTTCTCGATCCGAATAACTTCTTCATAAAACACTGGGCTCCCATCGGCTTTACCCTCCAGATGGTAACAGCCTGTCTCATTTTAAGACATTCGGCATCAAAGCTGAATTCCGTAAAGAGAAGAAAAAAACATGGAAAAGACAAGAATAATTGATTTCATAAAAAGAATACGTAGAAAAATAGTCAAACGAGACCTGTTAAAGGGACTGTTTAACGGTTTTCTCACAGGGATCTGCGGCTTTTTTGCCATCATGGCCCTATCCTTGTGTGTTCCCATATATAATGCCCATCTGTACGGTTTTGCCATCCTTGGGATAACTGTATTGATATTTGCACTTGTCGTTCTTTTAAGGATGCCCTCTCTTAAAAAAACCGCAGCCGAAGGGGACAGATGCGGCAATTTCAGGGAAAGGCTGTCCACAGCCCTTGAAAATATCAATGCCGAGGATGATATGTCTCTCATCCAGCGCAGGGACACTTTGCGCAGGATCCAGGATGCGGATATTTCAAAATGCTTTTTATGGAAGCCCAAAACTTCACGTATAGTGACAGCCTTCGCTATCATGTTTCTCACTGCTGCCTGTGCTTTTATAGACACTCCCGCCAAAGATAATGCCATATATAACCATGAGGTGGAAGAAATGGCGGAGGAGGCTGCAAAAAAAGAAGAGGAAAAGATAGATAAGCTCTCTGCTATCCCGGAACTGACTCCGGAAGAACTTAACAAGCTGGAAGAACTATATCGTGAGACCCTGGGAGAACTTAGAAAGTCAAAAACAAAGACTGATGTTCAAAAGGCCAGGGACAGATTTGACCGAAAGAGTATTAACGAACTCTCCTCTTTCGCCAACGGATTAAGTGCCGAGCAAAAAGAAGCCATGATCCGTTCTCTGGAAGAAATGGCACAAAGTACCGAAACCACCGACAGCAGTCTGGCCGAGGAACTGTCTCAATTGGCCTCAAACCTTAAAGGTTCAGGTGATCTGGCTTCAGCTACCGAAGGCAATCCCGGAGGAACCGCAAGCTTAAATCCTTCCCAGCAGGGCCAGCAGGGCCAGCAGGGGCAACAGGGCCAACAGGGCCAGCAGGGGCAACAGGGCCAACAGGGCCAGCAGGGCCAACAGGGCCAACAAGGGCAGCAGAATCAAGGTCAGAATCAAGGTCAGGGTCAAGGCCAGGGTCAGGGCCAGGATCAGGGCCAGGGTCAGGGCCAGGGTCAGGGCCAGGGACAAGGTCAAGGTCAGGGTCAGGGCCAGGGTCAGGGCCAGGGTCAGGGTCAGGGCCAAGGACAGGGCCAGGGTCAGGGTCAAGGCGGTGGCGGCGGATGGTACAACGGATCCAATCAGCTTGTGGAAAAGGAAGGTTCCAAGGGTGAAATGATCACTGTCCCCGATACCTTCAACGATATCTCTTTAACCGGCAAAAACAGTGGAACCGGAGAAAATCAGAGTATAAAAACGTCTGACGGTCTGACTTTTGCCGGAACAGCGGCCGATTACGAAACCGTCATCTCATCCTATACAGGAAAAGCATATACAGCCCTTAATTCATCCCAGGTTCCGGATGCCATGAAAGATGTGGTCAAGGACTATTTCACGGAACTTTCGGAATAAACAATACTCATAATCATATCAGGAGGAGCAATGGAAGAAAAAGATTTACAGGAAATAGTTGAAAAAGTATCCCTTTGCGAAAAAGAGATAGGAAAAGGTATCATAGGCCAGAAGAACGTAATAAGAGAGGTCATTCTGGCAATGCTCACCAACGGAAACGTTTTGCTTGAAGGTGTTCCCGGTCTCGGAAAGACCCAATTGGTAAAGACCATCGCAAAGGTATTTAACATAGCCTTTTCAAGAATACAGTTTACGCCTGATCTGATGCCCGCCGACGTTACGGGTACTAATCTCATAATAAAGGAAAACGGTAATAACGTATTCTCCTTTGAGCCCGGCCCCATTTTTTCAAATCTGGTACTGGCGGATGAGATAAACCGTGCCACACCCAAGACACAGTCGGCTCTTCTTGAAGCCATGCAGGAAAAAACCGTTACAGTGGGTAAGAAAACCTACGAGATGCCCGCTCCTTTCATGGTATTGGCTACCCAAAACCCCATCGAGAACGAAGGCACCTACCCTCTTCCCGAAGCTCAGTTGGACCGTTTCATGTTCAAGATCCAGGTGGATTTCCCTTCCCTTGAGGAACTGAAGCAGATCATGGACATTACCGTAACAAATAAGAAAACAGAGATCAATCCTATTATGAGCGGCGAAGAGATCCTTAAGATCAGAAGCGTTATCAGGGATATAAAACTTGCAAGTGCCGTGGAAGAATATGCCCTTAAGCTGGTTGTTGCCACCCATCCCGAAGTACCGGGCGCATCCGAGTACATAAAGAAATATGTTTCCTGTGGTGCTTCTCCCCGTGCGGGCCAGGCTATATTTAACGCCTCCAAGGCAAGAGCCCTTCTCGAAGGCAGAGCCAACGTTTCTTTCGAAGATGTACGTGCTGTCGCTTATCCCGCTTTAAGACACCGTATCGCCACCACTTTTGAAGCCATGGCTGACAGTGTTTCCACAGACGCCATCATTGCTCAGATCATATCAGAGGTTACGGAATAAATGGTTTACGATGACACCTTTAATGCCGAATTTTATAAAAGTCTCTCTCTTTTCAGAATGAACCTCAAAATGCGGCTTGCGGCCGGTGCCAACGGCGGGCGCAAGTCCAATGCAAAGGGAAGCAGCGTGGAGTTTTCGGACTTCAGGGAATACCTTCCCGGAGATGACATAAGAAGAATAGACTGGAATGCCTATGCCCGCTTTGACAGGCTTTTCGTAAAGCTCTTTATGGAAGAAAAGGAGGGCCTTTTCAGGATCTATCTGGACGGAAGTGCCTCCATGAACTACGGAGAAAAAAGTAAAACGGTGCTGGCAAAACAGATCGCCGCTGCCCTCTCCTACTGTATTTTAGACCACTCCGACCGTGTCATCCTGAACTTCCTTAAGAACAATAAATGCGAGGCCTTCAAGGGAGTTACGGGTAAGCAGGGCTTTTCCAAGATCACAGACCATCTTTCCTCAATGCAGCCCGAGGGAGAAAACGATCTTCTGAAAAGCATATGTTCACAGGACATCAAGCTTAGAGGCATGTCTATAGTGATCTCGGATTTCTACACCGAACACCTTGAAGATGTAATAAAATATCTTGCCCATAAAAAGCAGGAGATCTTTCTGATACAGGTTCTTTCTCCCGAGGAATTACATCCGGAGCTGACCGGCACCTTCAGTCTCATAGACTCGGAAACCGGCAAAAATCTCAAGGTTACAGGCTCTTCATCTCTCGAGAAAGACTATGCATCGGCCAAAGACAGATTTTTAAAGAATATAGAAGGTCTGTGCAAAAAATATGGCGCCAAATATATTCTGGCAAGCACAGAAAACAGTTATGAAACTATTTTAAGGGGTTAGAACATGCGTTTCATGCATCTATGGCCGCTTTTCCTGCTGCTCCTGATCCCCGCAGTCATCATCATGTACCTTTTAAAACAAAAGGCAGTGGCTCACAATGTCCCGTCTCTCTTCCTATGGAACGAGATGTACAGGAACAAGGAATCGGATACACCCTGGGAAAAGCTTAAAAAGAATAAATTATTGATAATACAGATCATTACCATTCTGGTTTTGGTTTTTTGTCTCATGTCTCCCTACACTTCCACGGAAAATGAAGCTTCTTCCGCCGTAGTGCTTTTGATCGACAACAGCGGAAGCATGAGCACCGAACTGTCCAACAAACGGACCAGGCTTGATTATGCCAAAAATGCCGCCCGGGAACTGGTTAAAACTTTAGACGATGATACTGCCGTAACAGTGATCGCCTGTTCGAACAGGACCACTTCCCTTCTTTCGGGTTCACTGGATAAAGCAGCTGTTTTAAGCGCCATTGAAAGCATAAAACCCACTATGCTTTCCGGAAACTGCGAAGGCGGTCTGTCGCTGTGCAACGGTCTTGCAGCCGGAAACGATTCCATGACAGTTACGGTTTTTACGGATTCTCCCACCTCTCTGGGCAGTCTCAAGGGTACAATCTATAACTTCAGTTCTCCGGCTGAAAACCTTTCTTTAGACTATGTAAGCTCCGCACAAAAGGAAGGAAAGCTCACGGTCATCGCCTGTGTTACCAACCACGGTTTAAAGGATGTCACCGGAGATATCAACCTTTACGGAGACAACAAACTGCTGGATGTTTCCTCCTATACACTCCCCGCCGGGGAAAGTACCATCGTCTATTTCGACGAGACCGGCTTTGAAGGGACCGTTATAAAGGCAGAACTTAACACTGAAGACGCTCTACTCTATGACAATACCGCTTACTGCATAAGCAGTACAAAGAAAAACGGACGTGTGCTTCTCCTCACGTCCAGAAATATCTATCTTAAGAAAGCTATCGAATTAAATGCCAACATCACCCTTCATGAGACCAACGATCCGGAAACATTTTCGGGAGAGGCCGCGGAAGGATATGACCTTTGCATAATTGACGGTCAGGATATGTTACCGGAAATCCTTCCTGCGGAATGTAACCTGATCTTTATCCAGTGTGATCCCGGGAGATTTTTCGAACTCTCGGAAGATATCGAAAACATTTATCTGACCCTTGAAGACAGTCCCTATACCGCAGGGATATCAAACTATTCCTTCGGTGTTACTTCAGTAACTCCCGCAGATCAGCCCATCTGGGCCAAATCCTTTATTTCCGCGGGCAATAAGACTGCTGGGTTTGCCGGTGATTGCGAAGGCAGAAAGATCGGTTATATCGGTTTCGACCTTCACTCCACGGATCTGCCCCTGGATTACCGTTTTCCTATTCTTATCTGGAACCTGATATCCGACCTGGGCAACTCCGATCTTCTCACCACCTCGGGCATATATTGCGGCGACACTCTAAGGATCAACTCCTGTACGGAAGACCGTATGCCGGTGATCATCTACCCTGGCGGCAAAAAAGAAGAACTCAGCTCCCTTCCTTTGATCTTCAAGGATACGGATACTCCCGGTGCCTACCTTTTGGATAAGGGCGACAACAAGCTCGAAGCCTTTACCGTAAATTTTGACACCTCCGAAAGCCGCATCTTCTCGGCTTCGGCCGTAGCAAATTCCGCAGGTGACAATGCCGTGGTCATTGATGCCCAAACTGCCTCTGCCAAGAGCTACAGACCTTTGATCATTATTCTGTTACTGCTCATCATGGCTTTTGAATGGTTTGTTTACATTAAGGATTAAAAATGAGAATCAACATTGAACAACCTTTAATATTATTACTTATCCCGGCCGCTATCCTTCTGCTGATCTTTTCAGCCAGGTTCATGCATCTTCGTTCCCGGGAACTCAAGATCAAACAGCTGATCCTGAGGGGACTTGTATTTTCCCTGCTGATCACCGCCCTGTCCGGTGTAAGCCTTTTAAAAAAAGGTAACAGCATCGCCACGGTGTTTATCGTTGACTCTTCGGACAGTACCAGAGAGCAGACCGATCATATCACGGAATTCGTTAACAGCGCCATAAAGACCAAATCCGATCAGGACTATGTGGGTGTGGTCTCAGTGGGAAAAAACACCAATGTAGAGAATTTCGTATCGGATAAATGTGTTTACAGAGGAGCCCAAACAGGTATAGATCCTTCAGCCACAAATCTTCAGGATGCGGTAAATCTGGCTCTTTCCCTGATGCCCGAGGGCTATGCCAAAAGAATAGTCATCATCTCGGACGGCGCCGAAAATATCGGCAGTCTTAAGGACACGGCCGCGGATATCGCTATGGCAGGATGTGACGTAAAAACCTATACACTGTCCTCTTCCACTTCTCCGGAGGTTTATGTCAGCAATCTTACCGTTCCCGAAAGCGTGGGTACAGGCGAGATCTTTAAGGTAATGGTGGAAGTGGAAAGTAACATATCCACCACTGCAGTGGTTTCGCTTTACCAGGGCCGTACCCTGACCGAACGAAAAACCGTAAACCTTTCCAAAGGCACCAGCCTCATCCCCTTTTACGACACCCAGACCGATTCGGGACTTAAAACCTATCGTGTAACGGTGGAGGCTGCGGATGACACTGTTTCTCTTAACAACGATTATTCTTCTTTCACAAATATATCCCAAAAAAATCCTGTCCTTATATTGGAAGGAGAAGTAGAAGAAGGAGATAACCTATACAATATGCTTACGTCCATAGGCATAGATTGTCGCAAGGCCCTGTCTCTGAATGCTCCCGATACCATTTCCGAAATGCTGGAGTATTCCTGCATTATCCTTTGTAACGTGTCTGCAAAGGATCTTCCGGAGGGATTTTTAAAAAATCTGGAAACCTATGTCAAGGATCACGGAAAAGGCCTGGTGGCCTGCGGAGGACGGAATGCTTTCGCTCTGGGCATGTACAAGAACACCGTCCTTGAGACCGTGCTGCCCGTGGAAATGGACATCAACGGCGAAGCAGAGATACCTTCCATGGCCATACAATTTGTTATAGATAAATCCGGTTCCATGGACGGCGGCAAGCTGGATGATGCAAAGCGAGCCCTGATCGCCTCGCTGGACACATTGAGGCCCGTTGATTCCGTTGGTGTTATAGCCTTCGATCATACAGTGGATAAAGTGGTGCGCATGACTCCCATCGGAGAAGATCTTACCAAGATCAAAACCTCTGTGGGAACCATTCGTATAGATGGCGGAACAAGCATATATCCGGCTGTCAGAGAAGCTACCACGGAGCTTCTGGGCTACGATGCCACCATCAAACACATCATCCTTTTAACCGACGGTCAGGACACAAATACAGGTTACAATGACATAATAAAGAAGATCAACGATAATAATATCACCCTTTCGTCAATTGCTTTGGGAAATGATTGCAACACAGATCTTTTAAGATACTTATCAGAATCCACCGGCGGAAGAATGTACAAAGTAACAGATAACAAGGATCTTCCTAAGATCTTCACCCAGGAGATCTATCTCTCTCAGAATGAATATCTGGTGGACCGGCCGGGTCCTGTATATATCACGTCCTCGGATGATATAATAAAGGAAGTTTCAGCAAACGGAGTTCCGGATATAAGAGCCTATGTAGCCACAACACTTAAAGGCAGGGCTACGGAGCTTCTGGAAACAGAAGACCAATATCCTCTTCTCTCCTATTGGCAATACGGTCTCGGAAAGACCTTTGCCTGGGCTTCGGATGTTACCGGAAACTGGTCGGGCGATTACTTTGCCTGGGAGAACAACTCCCTTTTGTGGAATAACATTATTCAAACCGCAACCAGCGACAACACGGGAAAAGGTTCCTATGCCACCGTAACTCAGGATCTTGCAAGTGCGCAGATCAGTTATCATACGGATGAATTCAGTTCAAACACTACGGTCACTGCAACGATCACAAATGACAACGGTGAAAACATAAAGATCGATATGTTGCCCAAATCCCCGGGAGAATTTGTCACAGATTTTGAACTTACCAACGAAGGCGTCTACTCCATAGCCATAAAGCAATACGATAACGGAGACGTCACCTCCGGTCTTACCACCGCAGCCATAAAGAAGTACTCACCGGAATATACTTTTAACTCTGATGCAGATCTCCTGAGTGAATATGCACGTCTTACCGGAGGTACCGAAATAACTTCCCCGGCTCAGGTGTTTACCAACAATATCCACCTGGTAAAGGCCATGAAGGATATCACCGTTCCGATATTGGTAGCGGCCCTTCTCCTCTTTATACTGGATATAGCCTACAGACGTTTCCGTTTCAGAGTGGTGCCGGAAGGGTTCTGGTCACAGCTCTTTGCCCGTAAGAAAGTTAAAGAGGTTAAAAAGGCTCCGGTCACTGCCACAGCCACTGCTGCAACAGCCTCTGCCCCCTCTTCTTCAAAGGGGACCGTGACTAAGCCGAACTCCGATAAGGGTAAAAAGTCAGAAAAAAAGAAGAAAAACGAACCCGATATCATCGACACTTCTCTTCTTCTAAACCGAATGAAAAAATAAAAAAAATAAAGCGGCGAATCCTCGCCGCTTTTCTTTTTACTCTACTGTGTAAGGCATAAGAGCAACGTGACGTGCACGCTTAACAGCTGTTGTCAGAGCTCTCTGATGCTTAGCGCAGGTACCTGTGATACGTCTGGGAAGGATCTTTCCTCTCTCAGAAACATATCTGGATAATTTCTTAACATCCTTATAACTGATCTCAGCAACATTCTCAGCACAGAAAGCACAAACCTTTCTTCTTCTGCGAATGACACGTCTCTTCATGGTACCTTCAGCATTGTTTCTTGCTGTTCTTTCGTCTGTCATTGTATTTTCCTCCATTCCTTCGAATTTAACTAAGCCGGTGATTCCTTATTTGAAAGGCAATTCCTCATCGATACCTACCGGAATGTTCATAAAACCGGAATCGGTTCCGCTGGGCTGAGGTCTCTCGTATGTCTGTTCACTGCTGCCGCCCTGGGAGCTCTTGCTCTCCGCGAACTCAATGTTTTCTACGATGACATCCGTAGTATAAACCTTCTGTCCTTCCTTATTTGTGTAGCTGCCTGTCTGAATTCTTCCGTCAAGCGCTACCTTAGTACCCTGTCTCAAATACTTCTCTACAAATTCAGCCTGTTTACCGAATGTGACGCATGAAATAAAATCGGCTGTCTGCTGGTTTGCATCATTGCTCCTGGATACTCTTCTGTCAACGGCAAGAGTAAATCTTCCGATGGCTGAATTATCCTTCTGTGCATATGTGATGTTAGGGTCTCTAGTGAGTCTACCCATTAATACGACTCTGTTCATCAGGAAATCCTCCTACTTTATGCTGTTTCGACTCTTGTGATCAAGAATCTGATAACGTTGTCCCTTGTGCGAAGTCTGTCTTCGATCTCTGCAGGGGCTGTTGTCTCAGCATCGAACTGAATGAAGTAGTAAAATGCTTCGTTCATCTTCTGGATTTCGTAAGCGAGTCTCTTCTTACCCCACTCTTCAACGTTCTTAACTTCGCCGCCGAATCTGGTGATAAGCTTCTTTGCATCTTCAACGGATGCATCTCTTACGCTGTCCTCTACTTTTGCACTAACAACTAAACATAATTCATACTTGCTCATAGTTGTGTTGCACCTCCTTCTGGTCTTA
>JAEEGI010001154.1_pt1 | contig 66542 bp, 53 predicted proteins | sample 8958751 | NCBI WGS metagenome assembly JAEEGI01 (sample SAMN16246545, study PRJNA631951) | gut metagenome | biome: gut microbiome; feature: rumen; material: KS-attached | host: Bos | place: Iran: Karaj | collected 2018-10
CCGCTTTCCGCGATGGAAAGGATCGGCGAGCCGACTGCCTTGCCGAGCTGCCACTCCTCCTTCATCGTTTCATCGGAAATCATGAAGTCCGCTTCCGATTTATGGCCGAAGCTCTCGTGAGCGAATACGCCCGCAGCCTCCGGGGAGAGCACGACGGGGTATTTCCCGGCTTCCACGGGCACGGAATTGCGCAAACAATTCGCCTGCTCGCGGACGGAGCCACGAATGGTCTCCTCAAGGCCGCGGAGCTCCTCAAAGCGGGTCACGCCGTTGCTCCAGCTGCCGTGGAACTGCTTTTCTCCCTCCGCCATCGCGAACGAAAGAACGATGCCGCAGGTCTGATAATCATAGGCGACGTCCGCGCCGAGGCTGGAGAGGAAGCGGAATTTGCTGTTCCTGTCAAGGTACTTTCCCTCGGGCAGGGTGACTGCGGGCTCCTCCGAAAGGATCGGCAGGTAGGAAAGCAGCAGCTCCTGCTTCTTCGCGAGCGGGATATCGCGGACGGAGCAGCCCATGAAATTCGAGAGCTCGTCGCGGTTGACTTCGAAGCGCTTTACGATCGGGTCCTCTAGGATCGCCGGGTTCGCCGTCGCCGCGGCGTAGAGACCGTCCAGCGTCTTCTGCAGGTGGTCGACGTCCGTCACGGAAGCGTAGTACCAGAGCTTGCCGTCGTAAACGCGCAGGAACGCCTGCTTTTCATTGCGGGTCTTCATCTCCTCGAGGACGCCCGCCTTGTACGAGATCGTCGTGCGGAAGCGGTCCTCGATGCGGATATCGGCATAGTAGCCTTCTTTGAATTGGATCATTTCGGTATTCTCCTTGTTTGGATTTTCATTCTTCTTTTCGCGGAGGCGGAAGAGCCGTCTTTTTTCCTCCGGCTCGCCCTGCCAGGCGAAATATTCAAGGTTTTCAACGGTAAAGTACGGCTCGAAGAGCGCGGCCCACTCCTCATCCGTCCTTGAAACGAGGCGCAGAACGCCGTCCATGTAGAGTTTACAGCCGTCCGTGAGCTCCATGTCCTTTTCGGCGGCTTTTTCCGGCGAGAGATAATAGTTGAGGCCGATCACGATCTCCGCGTCCTCCGCCGCAACGCGCGCCGCTTCGCGCAGGAGCTCCTCCGCGGTCTCCGGCGGGACGGTATCGAGAACGTTGCTGATGAAGATTCCGTCAAAGGTCCCTGCGGGAACGGTTTTCAGCCAATCGTTTCCGCCGCATAAGGCGTGGACGCGGTCCCCGACGCCGCAGAGCTCCGCGATGAACCGGGCCGTTTCCGCTGCGTTCGGCGCGGGATCCGCCGCAGTGACGTCTCCGCAGCCGTTCTTCGCGGCAGCCGCGGCGGCCCAGCCGTTGCCGCAGCCGAGATCCAGCACCTTTTTCTTTGCGCCGAGCCCGGCCGCCGCCTTCAACAGTTTTTCCGACGGAGCCATTTCATCCGGGCTGCTCAATCCGCTCTCGCGGATCGCCTGTTTTTCCTCCTCCGGGATAGTGAATGCGCCGTCCCAGAATTCCACCAGATTTTTATTATCCTGAAGCAGTTTTTCGTTCATTTTTCTTCCTCCTGTGCGGTCCCTTCCGTTACTTGTCTCCTTCGCAGACTTCTTTCCAAAGCGCTGCCAGCTCTCCGCTCCCGCCTTGATTCACTATGTTTTCAACAACGTCCATTGCGGAAGCCCCGATATCGTCGTGCAAGCTCGCTCCTTCGATCCGCCCGACAAACCGGATGTCGCTTTCGTCATAGCTCGGGGATGCATCGAAGAATTCGGCAAGCTCCTTAGCTTTTTTCAGGGACTCGCGGGCGTCGTCCTCCCTGCCCTGAAGGAGCTGCGTGAGGGCGGCCGCGGCAAGAAGCCCGCTGTTCACCTTATCGAAAAAGTTCGGCTTTCCGTCCCTTCTGAGCCCGAACAGCAGATCGATCCCCCATTGCAGTATCGCCTCGGCGGAAGCATGATCTCCGCGTGAGCCGTAATAGTTCACGTAGCCGGAGACCACGCTTATAAGCTCGGCCAGGAGATTTGCCATGGCCTGCGAAAGGTAAGGCGCCGCGTCCTCAGAATGCTCGCTGTCAGCCAATATGCTGCCGATCTTATGGTTATAAAAGCCGCCCGCATTGTGCTTCTTATAAAGCTCGATCCCCTTTTCCGTTTCGCCCAGGCACAGATACACTTCCGCCATTTTCCCGTAAAGCGTTTGTTCACTGATCTCCGGATCCGTATTCTGCGGCAGGAGCGTAAGCGACCTTTCCGTCAGCTCCAACGCGCGCCTGCCAAGCTTTTTGTCGTTGGTTTCAATAAAGAACACACGGAAAACGGTTGCGCATTCATTGACGATCTTGAAGGAATGCGGATATTTCTTCAAGGCCTTTTCCGCCTCATCAAGCCCTGCGCGGTCCTTGTTGCGGCGGCATTCCTGCAGGCGTTTGACGGTTGCTTCAAGGCGGTTGTCCTTCATTTCATAACCGAACAGCACATCCAGCGACACGTCGAAAAAATCCGCCATCTGGAGTATCAGCCCGATATCCGGCACCGAAAGCTTCGATTCCCATTTGTAGACCGCGCCGGTCGTTACGCTGAGCACCTCGGCAAGCTGCTCCTGTGTAAGCGACCTTTTCTTACGGAATGAGCGGATATTCTCTGCAAGCTTTGTTTCCATACGCCGGCCTCCATTTGTTTATGTATCAATTATACTTGACCGATGTGGGGATGTAAACCCACAGTTTATATTAATCTGATAATTTTTTTTATACTGTCAGTATGTATTTAAGCGTTCTTGGATGCTTTGCCGTTGTTCCTTGGTTTGATTTCAGCCTCACGATCGCTTTGCCGCAGGCAAAGCTGCCTCAATTATTCATTATTCATTATCCGAATCAGAGAGGTCGAAATAGGAAAGGAATGAAAAAGACCAGAGTGGCGGCATATTGCCGTGTCAGCAGGGGTGGCGCAGAGCCGGAGCACAGCCTGAAGGCGCAAGTGGATTTTTACAAAGAAATGATCTCCTCTGCGCTTGGACTGACGGCCACCTTCACCAAGGAGGGCTTTGAGGAGGTCAGGCAGATGGAGGACGACTGCAATCGCTACGAGGACGCTCTGGGCAGCTGTCTGGTGAAGCTCACCGGACGCGAGATGACCCGGAAGCAGAATGAGGAAGTCTCCAAATACCTCCACACGATCACGGACTTTGAGCGTATTTCCGACCACGCGCTGAACATCGCCGAAAGCGCTGCGGAGATCCACGATAAAAAGGTCGACTTCTCCGACGACGCCACCCGGGAACTGGCCACCATCAGCGCCGCGGTCCGGGAGATTGTTCGGCTGACGGTCCAGGCCTTTATCGAGGAGGACCTGAGCCAGACTGCCATGGTGGAGCCGCTTGAGGAGCTCATCGACCAGCTCTGTGACAAGGCCAAGCACAACCACGTGGAGCGGCTGCAAAAGGGCGCCTGTACGATCAAGCAGGGTTTTGTCTTCAACGACCTGCTCACAAGCATAGAGCGGGTGGGTGACCACTGCTCCAATATTGCTCTGGCCATGCTGGAGCTGGAGGCGGATGATTTTGACACCCACGCCGGCCAGCGCCGTCTGATGGACGACGATCCTCAGGCCTTCCAGGATGCCTTCAACGACTACGCAGCGAGGTTTTCCCTGTAAACCGGAGGAGGTTTTGACGGGTATCCGATCTGCGAAAACGGCCCCCGGGGCAATCCCCGGGGGCCTTCTCTCTTCCGCGCCGCGCTTATCCGTGAAGCTGCTGGAATTTCTCCAGGTCCAGGGTCAGCCTTTTCGCCTCCGCGGAGTCCTTCAGCCAGAGGAAAAGATGCACCAGGACGAAGATGACGAGGACGCATCCCCCAATCACAAGGATGACTTCCGGACGGTCCGTGTCGATTTCGGGACCGGTGAACGCAATGATCATCATCACGGCTTCAATGAGAATGAGCATCAGCGCTTTGCGGAAAAGCATTGCCTTCGGCGAGAGCTCTCGCCTGGAAAACGTCACAAAGGTCGGCAGCATGCACAGCGCGGCGTATTTAATTGGCAAGAGCATGGTCCCGTAACCGAACCGCTCGTCCGGTGCAAAGGCGGAGCCGACCAGGGCGACCGTTACGGTGATCAGCGTCGACAGCGTGAAAAACAGGATCAGCTTATTGACAACAAACCGCTTAAACTCCATAGCCTTATCCTTTCAGCGCCTCTTTCAGCGCCTTGACGTAGTTCCTCGAAATGATGGCCTTTTCCCCGGAGCTCAGGAGCGCCAGAAAGCGTCCGTTGAACGCCGGCTGGATCGACTGGATCTTCATCAGGTTGACCAGCATGGGCTTTGAGATGCGGAGGAAGTGCTTGGGCCTCAGCAGCTCCTCCAGCTCATAGATCCGGCTGGAGGTCTCATAGACCCGGTCGTTCGTGTAGAGGAAGGTCTTTCCGTCCACGGATTCGATGTAGCAGACGTCCGTCACGGCGACCTCGTACTGCTGTTTGTCCGAGACGCCGGAGAGACTGCCCTGCCGGGATTTGACAAAGGATTCGATTTCACGGACCTCCTCCGTGATTTCCCGGCAGCGGATCAGGACCAGCTCTTCGCCTGTTGTTCCGACCTGTTCGATACGCACGTCCATGCTGTTTCCCGGGCGCTCAATAGATCTCGTCTACCGTAAAGACGCCCTCACCTTTCAGATAGCAGTTCAGGAATTCCAGCACCAGCGAATTGACGATCTTCATGGCCTCCGCGGTGTCCCGCGAACCCTTCCCGAGCCTCTTCCCCAAGAAGGGGGAGAACAGGGGCAGATCGGTAAAGTCCATGTGCTTCGTGTCACGGATCGCTGCGGTAAAGCCGGCAGCGGCGCCCCGGATCAGCACGTCGTTGGGATAGCGCTTGCCCTGTGCGAGGGATTCCTTTACATCATTATAGTGATCCCAGCTGCGAAATTCAAGTACCGGAACACAAAAAGGATCTTCCCGGAAGCTGAGCGTACCATTTTCCACGCCGTTGTACTCGCCCAGCATGGTGCCGTCGAGATCGACGACGGCGGAAACGTCGCTGCGCTGTCTTCCGATCTCTACCGCTGTGGCTCCGCCCAGGGAGTGGCCCATGACGGCGATTTTTTCTGCGTCCAGCAGCTGCGGCAGAGACCGGACGGCTTCGCCCTCCTGCTCGGAGACAAACCAGCTGTCGTCCGTCGCGCCGCTCTGCGCGGCAGCCTTCAGCGTGTCGATAACAAAGCTCACGTCAGCCGTCCGGAGCGCGACCCAGTCGGAATAGAGCCGGTAATCCTGCTGCGCGTCGGACTTGCCGCCCCGTCCGGTCACGGCCCGGACAAAGGCCTTGTCCACGAATACCCGCTTGCCGCGGGAATTCTTCGTGAAGAAGGCGTGCCGCGGATGATCCGGCGCCGCGACAATGTAACCGTTGCTCGCGAGCTCCTGATAGGTGGAGTAGTTGCTCTTGTAGAAGCCGAACGCGCCGTGGGAGAAGATCACCAGCGGGAAGCGCGCCGGATGGTCCGCGTCCTGCTCCGGATAGAAGAAGTGCACGGGTACCTCGCGGAAAGCGCCGTCCTTCTCATAGGGATCGGCCCTCGACCGGTCAATCAGGATGGCGGCTGTCTCTTTGACCTTGAACGGGCCGCTGACGGGCAGACCGTCATAATCGGTAAACAGAAGGGGCTTGATCAGTTTGTTGTAAAGAAATCCCATGGTTTGCGTCCTCCTTTTCAGATGTATGGATGGGTTCGGAAAAACGCTCTGCGTTACGCCCGATATTCTTTCTTTGCCAGCCAGCCCCGGAAGAGGCCGCCCTCGAACAGGGAGATGATGACAAAGAAGATATCGGCAAACAGGATAAAGACAAACGAGGGCAGCAGGATCCGGGTGTATTTCTTTCCGCTGAAGGAGCCTTTGCGGATGTGACGGCCCATGCGGGCGAGATAGAACAGCACGCCCAGGTTGAAGAACAGCAGCAGGGCGGCGTTCTCCCCGAAGCTGATCCAGGCGCCCTTTGCGAAGAAGCTTCCGGTGTTCACCACGCTCAGCAGGGTGTTGAGCAGCAGCAGGCCGACGTCCACCAGAAACAGGATCCGGGTCACGTTCAGCATCACGCCGCCGCCAATCCCCACGCCGCCGCCCCAGCGCAGGCCGGCGCGGGTGCAGAAATGCTCGAAGCTCTGCATCAGAGGCTCGTTTTGCTTTCCCTCGATGAAGCCGTTGTTGGCGATGCAGTAGAGGCTCAGATGCAGGCCGTTCTCTTTGCAGAAGCCCTCCATCTCCTCCAGGAACCGGAGCACATGGGAGGGGATGCCGTCCACATAGAGGGGCAGGCAGAACACGACCGTCTGGGCGTCCCGGAGCTGCTCCAGGATCCGGGCGTGATCCGCCGGGCTGCGCAGCTTTTCGTTCACCTTTTTCCCGCCCACGAACAGACGCTGCAGAAAGGCAAAATACGAGGAAGCGCAGAAGCGATTCTTGGGGCTGCAGTTGATGAATACCGTTTTCATAACAATCCCTCCAATTCCGCGAGATCCCGGATAAACAGCACCTCAGACCGTTCATAGCCGTCGTTGATCGCGTTGCGCTCCGCCCGATAGCGGAAGGTTTCTTTTTCGGCCTCGGTGATTTCCCCCCAAACGATCACCTTCCACAGCGCGTGCTTCCCGTAGCGCAGGGTGTGGTGCATCTGCCTGCCGCGGTAGGTGGAAAAGGGCGTGGACGTTCCGATGGACCGGTCCAGCACGTTTTTGACGGCGGGGCTGTATTCTCCGTACAGATTCCTCGTGACGATCACCAGCTCGTCCGCCTGCCCCAGGATGCGGCAGGACTGCTGCAGGCAGTCCTTCATCTTGCATTGCGCCGGGTGCTTGGTCCAACAGCCAAAGCAGCCCTGGCAGGGCGCGTATTTTCCGTCCGCCGCCAGCATCCGGTCACATTTGCCTTCGATCATGGCGTCATAGGAGCGGTCCAGATCGTGCAGGATGACTTTTGTTTTGCTCATGTGAAATTCCCTTCAATTCTTTGGTATGGCTGTATTCTAACCGTTCTTCTCCGTAATTGCAAGTCCTTCGGCGGTAAGATGCATTTTCCCGCGATAAGATGCAAATCAGGCCGGGGGACCAATGGGGGGCAGAACCGGCAGCACCAAAAAGGCTCCCGCGCAAATGGCGGTTGCTCATAAGAAAGGAATTTCAAAAAACCAGGGATGCTCGTTTTGTTTCATCCAATTTATGCTGTTGCCTTTATTGATTTTTTCGCCGCCAACGGGCGAAACCATTACTGGCAGTATAAAAAATAATAGCACGATCGATATGACCGGTCTGTTCATTTTTCGGTTTAAATACTGTATAATCATTTTCAGAAACACAAGGGGGGCGGGCAAATAACAAAGAAATAGACAAATCGATAATAAATTCAAACCACTCATGGTGCTTTTTTCTTTTCTGTTTTTGCATTATCCTTGGGAAAAGCAAACTTGTGTATTGTTGGGAATACTCCGGGCTCAACTTGCCTTGCTGCTGTTAGAAGCCCGCGCAAGCGTTGTAAAGACTCGGGGTCGGTGGGCGCACTGAGCAGTTGCTTGTATTCATCAACTATTTTTTTCCTCAAAGCGTTTTTTACGACAGGCTTTCCTGCTTTATTGACCACGACGCCTGTTATTACCTTTGGGTAAGATTTCGAAAATGACTGTGTTACTTGTTTTTTGCGGATCGAGAAAAAACCACTTGACAAATCCGAAGATCTGTTATAATATAAACGCGTTAATATAAAAGCGTTTATATTATAACAGGAAGGAAGATTTGACAGAGATGATACTGATCGTAAATACTACTGCAGACACATCCGTAACGGATGATCTGAAAAATTCCCTGGCAGGCCGCGGGGCCGACTTTGAGATCATCGAGGCCGGAGGTCTTCGGATCAGTCCCTGCATCGGCTGCAATCACTGCTGGCTGAAAACCCCCGGGGAATGCTCGATCAAGGATGATTTTGAAAGGATCCTGAAAAAGATCGTGCACGCGGACCAGATGTGGGTCATTTCGGACACGGCCCTCGGGTTCCTGGACCATAAAGGAAAGAACGTCTATGACAGGATGCTTCCGATCCTGACGATGTATCTGACGTTTTACAAAGGGCAGCTGCGGCACGTGCCGCGATATGAGAAACTGCCCGACGTTGGACTGATCTGTCTCGGAAGCGTTGAAAAAGCGTATTTGAAGCGATGGAGCGAAAGAGCCGCCCTGAACTTCATGCGGAAGTCCCTGGGCGTGTTTGAAAGAGGCGAAATGAAGGAGGCGGTATCATGCATGTGCTGATCATAAACGGAAGCCCGCGGGTCAAAAAATACAGCAACACGAATTATATCCTGGTAAAATTCACCGAAGGCCTGCGTGAAAACGGCGCCTCCTTTGAGCAGTACGAGATCTCCGACAGAGGATCCTGGGATCAGATCCGGCAGGCCTTTGACCGGAACACCGTCATTTTGATCGCGCTTCCCCTCTACGTGGAGTGCATCCCGGGGCTTCTGATGGAGTTCCTTGAGACTCTCACACCCAAAAGCGACGGATCGAAGATGGCGTTCCTCCTGCAGGGCGGATTTATGGAAGGTGTACAGCTTCGCTGCGGAGAGGCCTATCTTAAGATCTTGGCGGGCAAACTCGGATGCGCGTACATGGGAACGCTCGTAAAGGGCGACAACTTCATGATCCGTTTCTTTGAAGGAGAATGGCGGGAAAAAGTCACCGACCCCTATGCGGACATGGGCCGGGAATATGCTGTTAACGGAGATTTCAATTCCAAAGCGTGCAAAAAGTTCACGGGACACGAGAAATTCCCTCTCCCCGTGCGTATCTACGTCGGGCACATATTGAAGACACAGGCCGCAAAAGGCTTTGAACAGATAGCGGCGGCGTTTGAATGTGACAAGCCGCTCGACTTCAAACCGTATTAACAGGAGGCCGATATGGGCAGAAAAGTTCGGATCACGCGGGAGATGATCCTGCAGGCTGCCTATGAGATTCTGGACGAAGCCGGGATCGGGGCTGTCGGGATCAAGGCGATCGCATCAAGGCTCGGCTGCTCGACGCAGCCCGTTTCCTGGGTTTTCGGCAGCATGAAGGAACTGAAAAAGGAGTTGTTCCGATATGCGAACGCGAGGGCTTTTGCAGGGCTCCCGGAGCAGATGACCGGAAGAAACGCCATCGACGCCTTCTTTGCTTCCGGAGTCTATTATCTTTCCATCGCCTGTGAGCACCCGAATGTATTTCGCTTCATCACTGTGGACGACCCGATGGATACCATCGGGGAGCCGGTGCGGGACAACAAAAGCATCTTTTCGTTTGAATTCGACGCCGACGCGGCAAATCTGCTTGCCGGGGAATATGACGTCCCGCCCGAGACGATCGGCAATACTGTGAAGGATATCGTGATCTACACCCACGGCCTGGCGGTCATGATGATGCACGACAGTTACAGGCTGCCGAAGGAAGACGCCTTTAAAATGGTCTATGACGTGGGCGAGAAACTGCTTCACTCGATCGGAATAGATAAAATCAGTACTTAAAGGTATTTCTATATACAAGGTCAAAGATGCGATCTATGTTGTACTGGTATACTTTTAGGCCTTCTTTCTATGCTTTGGTGTACGTTTGCGCGCTCTTTCCCATAACAATTACAATCCCAGCCTGATCTGAAAACAGGCTGGGATTATACTTGCCTGCAGGCTGAAAACTCCAGCGCTTTAGGCTTACTATCCGCGAGAAAGGAGGCTCTTGCCTTGAGGAGACAACGGAAGGAAATTATAAAAAAGATATATGAATTGGATGAGCAGAGAGCGGTCGACAGGGAACTTGGGTGCGGATACACTGCTTCTGATTTTGGTTATCCGGACCCCTTTGATGCCGCAATGGGCGCCCTGCAAGAGGAACTTGCCGCGACTTACGGTATGACTGCAGCTGAGTATGTGGCACTCGAATTTGAAAACGCTGATCGGTTGGTCCCAAATTCTGTGCCTCGACGGACCCGGCCGGAGCGCGGCGAAATACCAGATCACAGACAACGGTTTCCCCTACGGGTCCATGGCCGCGGCGGATGGGAGAATCCTGATCGTCAGCCATGAGATGACCCAGCCGGCCTGCGACAAGGTCTACGCCTTCGATCCCGCTGACAAAAGCGTACGGGAGCTTCTTTCCTTCCCGGCGGGCGGCGCCGGAAGCGATACCCTGCGGGCGGTCTGCGCCGACGGGGACAGCTTCGCCTTGCTACGCCTGCGTCTGACGGAGGGAGAACCAGAGCTGTATCTGGACCGTTATGACGGCTCCGGGCAGAAGTACGCCGAGCTGGCCTTGAACGAGCAGATGATCGCCGCGGCAATGAATGTCCACGGCATCCTCTCCCGGCAGGACGCGCTCAACGAGTTCGGCCTGATGGTGAGCGGTTTCCGGCTGGAGGACGGGCGGTATCTGTACTATGAAAACTTCGGCCTGCTGCGGCTGATCCTGGATCTGGAGACAGGGCGTACCCTCTTTGCGGGAGACGACCTCTACGCCATGTCCGTAGGCTGTGGGAGCCCGGCCTTCTACCTGCAGGATCACTTTGCGCCGGGGGGCGACGAGTACCACAGCCCCGGGATCTGGGTCCTGCGGGAGGGTGATCTGACCCGGCTCCCTTTTGCGCCGACAGAAGACCGGAGCATGATCCGGCATGTCTCCCACGCCGCCGACGGGACCTGGCTGATCCGCGTCACCGACGGCAACGAGGAAAGCGACGCCTGGCTCCTTTGGCAGGAGCCCTGAGCCCCGGGAGACCCGCATTTTCAAGGCCAAGCGCTCCCACCAAAAAATTCAGATCCCAGCCCGGTTTGAAACCAGGCTGGGATCTGATCATCTGCAGGCCGGGGATTGCGAGGGCTTTTTGTATGACAAATACCTTTTATTCCGCCTTCCACAGGCCGTGGAGATTGCAGGATTCGTAGGCGGCGACGACTTCGTCGCCGGGGGCGAGGGCGAAGACGGCGACGGGCTTCTCTCCCGGCTTCAGCATCTTGCGCTGACGGCCTTCCTTCGTCTCCAGCAGGATCCACTCGATGTAGTGCGCCTCCAGCATGGGATGCTCCACGGAGCCGACGGAGACGGTGACGAGCTGTCCGTCCACACGGATGACCGGAACGTGCTTCTCGCCGGCTGCGTCGGCGGTGTTGGGCTCGATAGGCTTCATCTCCTCGCCGCAGCAGCGGACGCGGACGCCGGAGTCATGGATATATGCGACGATGTTGCCGCAATGGGCGCATTTGTAAAACTTCATGGAAATTCTCCTCTCTGTCGGTCAATAGTTTTCGGCGTTCACTTCAAAATAGCTCTGGGGATGGGCGCAGACGGGGCAGATCTGCGGGGCCTTGGTCCCGACGACGATGTGGCCGCAGTTGCGGCACTCCCAGACCTTGACCTCGCTCTTTTCAAAGACCTGCGCGGTCTCCACGTTTTTCAGCAGGGCGCGGTAGCGCTCCTCGTGGTGCTTCTCGATGGCGGCCACGCCGCGGAATTTGGCGGCCAGCTCCGGGAAGCCTTCGGCATCGGCGGTCCTGGCAAAGCCCTCGTACATATCGGTCCATTCGTAGTTCTCGCCGTCTGCCGCGGCGGCCAGGTTCTCGGCGGTGGAGCCGATGCCGTTCAGCTCCTTGAACCAGAGCTTCGCGTGCTCTTTTTCGTTTTCGGCGGTCTTCAGGAACAGCGCGGCGATCTGCTCAAAGCCGTCCTTCTTGGCCCTCGATGCGAAATAGCTGTACTTGTTGCGTGCCTCGCTCTCTCCGGCAAAGGCGGCCATCAGGTTCTTTTCGGTCTGCGTTCCGGCATACTTGTTCTCTGCCATCTTCTTGTCCTCCTGTTTTGTTTATTTCTGCTGCCGATCCTATTATACACCGGGCGGCGGCCCGGTTCAATATTCTGCGGCATCTTTTTTTCTCTGCCTTTCCAGAAGGGTAGATCAAAAAAGATACCACCCCAAAAAACCCAGGAAATTCCTGGTTTTTTTGCATGTCTGGGGGTCCAAAAAGTACAAGGTTTTTCCGTAGATGCCAACCCCCCGTTTTTCCAATCATGTAGGACTCGAACTTGCGTAAAACCCGATTAGGGAGCAATTCGAGCCTCTGATCAAAAATATTTTTCGCAGATTTCGGAGGAACCTCTCCCCCGGAGACAACAAAATATTGAAAGCAGCAGACAGTTTTCAAAGAAATTATTCTTGAAATCCTGTCTGTTTTTTTCATACCATGCCCCGGTCGTTTTGAACCGCTGCAAAACGACCGGGGCTTTTTCTATTTCCACCAAAAAACACAATACCAACAGATTGGAGGATGGGGCTGCGCTAAGCTGACGATTCTGTTCTGACAGGCGTGGGTATTGGTTTCCAGCATCTGCTTCTGCTGGGCGTAGACAAGGGGAATCACCGACAATCGCTGCTCCAGCCAGGACGGCAGCTTCACCTTAGGCGCAAGCTCCATCATATGTAACAGCCGAGCCTGGGCCAGATCAATGTATTCCAACTGCTCCCGGATGCCCTTTTGCAGCAGTTTCTTTGTCCAGCGCTTCGATTTTCAATTCTCAAATAACTGCCTGCTTTTCTTATTATCTGCAAAACCAAATAAGGAAGCACATCTGCTTTCCTTGCTTACGCCGCAACAGAGCCTGGCCGACGGGCATCAGTCAACCTTGTGGAAATAGACCTGGCGCAGACATTCCGGCATGGAATTGAACATCATCTGCACAACGGTTTCTGCGGGGGTGATGTTGTCCTTCAGCAGCCACTCCCGGGTCATACCCAGGGTGCCGTAGCAATAGAGCCGCAGGCTGTACTGCAGCTGCGTATCCAGGGTTCCCACGCCGAGAGCTCGTTTGGCAAGGTCGCTGTACTGCTCCACAAAGTATTCGTGCACATAGGCCCACATGGGACTCTGGGACTGATCCTCATAGACGCGCTTGAAATAAAAGAAATTTTTCCGCATCTCATTCATGCCCCTGGCGGCGGAGGCCGCGTCCAGTACGTCCACATCTCGGGCCGCCTCGGTGAAGATCCAGGCCATCAGCTCATATTTGTCCCGGAAGTGATAATAGAAGGTGGGGCGCTGGATTTCCGCCAGGCGGCAAATCTCCGATACCCGGATTTCTTCAATGGGCTTGTGAACCAACAGCTTTTTTACCGTATCAGCGATCCAGATTTTGGTACGCTCTGCCATAAGTTCCCCTCCGCTTTCATACAGATTTTTAATTGTGTAAGGTTTTCTTTCATAATTATAATTCTGAATATGGTGTTTTGCAAGGATATTCCGTAAAATATAGAAAAATAACTCAGGAGGAATGTCCTATGGACTTTTTGGAACTGGCAAAAAACCGTTACTCGGAGCGTTACTTTGATCCACGCCCTGTGGAGCAGGAAAAGCTGAACAAGATTTTGGAGGCCGGACGGGTTGTTCCAACAGCCTGCAACTACCAGCCGCAGAAGTTCTATCTGATCCGCAGCGAGGAAGGGCTGCGGAAGCTGAAAACCGTCACGCATTTCCACTACAACGTACCGCTGATGATTCTGGTCTGCTACGACGCCAGAGAGGTTTGGACCAACCCCGGCGACCGGTACTACCGGAACTATAATTCCGGCGAGCAGGACGCTTCCATCGCGGCGACGACCATGATGTACGAAGCCGAGGAGCTGGGCGTGCATACGATTTGGATCCGGGGCTTCGATTCTCAAACTGTGGCAGAGGTTTACGATCTGCCGGACTACATGATTCCGGTCATGATGCTGGGGCTGGGCTATCCCAATGAAAAAGCCAAGCCCAACGCCTGGCACTTCAAGCGCAGACCCATGGAAGACTTTGTATTTGAACGGTAAGCAGGAGGATAATCACATGAACAGAGTATGCGAAATTCTTGGAATTACAAAGCCTGTAATCCAGGCCCCCATGACCTGGATTACCTCCCCGGAGCTGGCGGCGGCGGTCTCCAACGCGGGCGGGCTGGGGATCCTTGGCTTCAACGCGGGCTTTGAAACCGGCAAGGCCACGCCGGAGGAGACTGCGGAGGAGATGCGCAGGCAGATCCGCAGAACGAAAGAACTGACGGATCAGCCCTTCGGCATGAACGTCATGACCTCTGCTTTTGACGGAGCCGGCTTCTCCAAGGCGACCATTGAGGTTTGCAGGGAAGAAGGCGTTCCGGTGTTGGCCGCCATCGGCGCCATTGACGCGGAACAGATCAGGGAATGGAAATCCGCCGGCTTCAAGATCATCTACCGGGATATGTACCCGACCGTTGCATCCGCCAAGGCGGCAGAGGCCGCAGGGGTGGACATTCTGGTGGCCACCGGCTGCGACGAAGGCGGCGGAATGCCGGTGGAGGCCACCGGGACCATGGTCAAGACCGCGCTGCTTGCGGAGGCCGTCAGCATTCCCGTTCTGGCCGCCGGCGGGATTGTCAATGAGGCAATGGCAAAAGCCAGCGCCTGCGTTGGCGCAGAAGGGGCCTACGTCGGAACCCGCTTTGTGCTCTCCAAGGAGTGCCGGGCGGCGCAGAGCGTCAAGGAGGACGTGCTGAAGACCGGTGCGGACGAGCTGATTGTCCTGACGGAAGCGGACGGCTATCTCAAGTGGAGATGCACCCCCCACAAGCTTGCGCTGGAGGCTGTTGCGGAGAATCGGAAGGGCAATTTGAAGCCCTCCACCGGCAGCTTCTATTTCGGTATGCTCAAGGGCGACCTGGACGCCGGAATCAATACCGTTTCCAGCGCGGCCAGCCTGATCAAGTCCATCGATTCCTGCGAAGAGATCGTCAACGAGCTTGCCAGGGGTTATGGCGTATGAAGCATATTGTAGCGATCAACGCCAGTCCGCGCACCGCATGGAACACTGCAACCTTAGTGCGAAAGGCGGCAGAAGGCGCACAAACGGAGAACGCGGAAATTCAGGTCTTTGATCTCTATCGTCTGGAGAAATACACGGGCTGCATTTCCTGCTTCGCCTGCAAGCTGCCTCCCAATGAAGGCCGCTGTGTCTGTCGGGACGGACTTGCGCCTGTGCTGGAAGCGATCCGAAACGCCGACGGCTTGATTCTCGGCACGCCGAATTACCTCGGAGACGTTTCGGCGGGCTTCCGTGCTTTATATGAACGGCTGGTTTTTCAGTATTTGACCTATAAGACCGACCCTCGCAGCTATGCAACACGCAAGATCCCGGTACTGCTCATCATGACGAGCAATTCTCCGAAGGAGTTTTACGGGCCCATCGGATACCGTAAGATGTTGAAGGGCTATCAAAAAACGCTGGACTCCGTCGTCGGGAACACGAAGCTCTTTGTCTCAGGCAACACCCTTCAGGTCAAGGATTACAGTCGCTTCAACTGGACGATGTTCAATCCGGAAGCCAAGATGGATCGCCATGAAACCGTGTTTCCGAAAGAATGCGGGCAGGCATATGCGCTCGGCGCAGAGATGGTCGCAAACCCGTGGTAAAGGAGAAATTCAATGCACTTTACAGATACCGTTTATCGCAATCCCTACTGGCCTACCTTCCCGCTGCTGCAGATCACCCAGGGCTGTACCCATAATCGCTGCAAGTTCTGCACGATGTACAAGGGAGTCCCCTTCAGGCTGCAGCCGATGGAATGGATCGAGGAGGACCTGATGGAGCTCGCAGAGATTGTCCCGGATGCAAAAACAATCCAGCTTCTTTCAGCGAATCCCCTTTGCATGACCTATGACAAGCTGGCGCCAATTCTGGAGATGATCAACAAGTACCTGCCGAAGATGGAATACATTTACGCATGTACCAGAGTGACGGATATCCGGAACAAAACCGTAGAGCAGCTGAAAAGCCTGAAGGAGCTGGGGCTCCGGGAGATCTCGCTGGGCTCGGAAAGCGGCGACGACTGGACGCTGGAGCGGGTCAACAAGAACTGCCGCGCTGCAGATATCGTTGAGCAGTGCGGAAAGCTGCGGGAGGCTGGCATCGACTTTTGGCTTTGCTTCCTCAACGGTGTAGCCGGGAAGGAGCACAGCATGGATCACGCCATCCACTCGGCGGAGCTCTTCAGCCAGTGCAAACCCATGCTGGTCGGCACCGGAGGACTGGTACTGTTCCCCGGGACTCCGCTTCTCGAAGAGGCCGAGCGCGGCGAATTCACACCGCTCACGGAAAAGGAAATGTTGATCGAGCTGAAGGTTTTCGTGGAGCACCTGACCTGCGACTGCTATTTCAATACGCACCATACATCCGGCATCCATCTGTCCGGCCCGGATTTTTTGAAGAGAAAGAATAAGATCATCGAAGCACTGGACCATGAGATCCGCTGCGGGGATATGGAAAGACTTGCCGCCATCCGAAGAAACAAGAGGTCCTTGTAATGAAACCAGAGTTCAATAGAACTGACGGCATGTTCTCGCTGTGCGGCTTGAACTGCGGGCTGTGTCCCATGCAGCTCCGGGGTGAATGCAGCGGCTGCTTCAACGGCAGCACCTGCTACCAAGGCTGCCCAATTGCCCCATGCAGCGTGCGGCACGGCAATGTGGATTACTGCTTTCAGTGCAGCGAGTACCCCTGCAAGCGATATGACGGCATTGACCGGCACGATTCCCTGATTTCCCATCGAAACCAGAAAACGGACATGGCGAAGGCAAAGGAAATCGGAATTGCAGCCTACCTTGCCGAACAGCAAGCAAAGCAAAGGATTCTGTTCCGGCTTTTGGACGGGTACGATGCCGGCGGGGCGGAGGTTTTCTACTGCCTTGCAGTCAACCTGCTTGCATTGGAGGATCTGGAAGCGCTACTTGCCCGGGCGGAGGGCAAAACTGAAGGAATGCTCCCGCGGGACAAGGAAGCGCGCATGAGAGCGATGCTTTCCGCCTGCGCCGACCGTCGCGGCATCACGCTGGAGCTGCGGCCCTGGTGAAGGGCACCCTGCAATCCATACGAAACGAAAACAACGGCAGAAACAGAAAGTGAGAACCAAATGAAACCGGAAGTCAAACCACTGTTCCAATCCATCCGGATTGGCGGCATTGAGCTGAAAAACCGCATTGTGATGCCGCCCATGGACACCTGCGCCTTCAACTTTGACGGCACTGTGACTCCCAAGCTGATGCCCTATATGCGAAACCGCGCCAAGGGCGGCGTCGGACTGATCATCCAGGAGTGCGCCGATACATCCTGGCCCGAAGGAAAGAACGGGCCCCGGGAGCTGCGGATGGACGTGCCGGACTCCATCACCTTCCTCCACGATATGACCAATGTGGTCCACAGCTTCGGCACCAAGATCATTCTGCAGCTCAACCACGCCGGCTTCCAATCCAACCCCATCAACTGTGAGGGCCGGCAGTCCGTCTGCCCCTCTGAGTTTATGGGGGCCCGGGCCATGACCCATGAGGAGGTCCGGAAGGTGATTCAGGATTTCATTCTCTGCGCCGGAAACGCCAAGCTGGCAGGCTATGACGGGATCGAGCTTCACGCTGCCCACGGTTACCTGCTGAACTGCTTTTTGAGCCCAGCAGTGAATCACCGGGAGGATGAATATGGCGGGAGCCTGGAAAACCGGGCCCGCATGGTATGTGAGATCGTCCGGGGCATCCGGGAAAAATGCGGCAAGCCCTTCCTCATCAGCGTGCGAATCGGCGGCGAGGACAACCCCGGCAACACCCTGGCGGACACCGTAGAAATCGCGAAGCTGGTCGAGGCGGCGGGGGCCGACCTGCTGAACCTCTCCACCGGCTTCAATCCACCCATGGAGCTGAATCCCACCCAATGGGCGGAGGAGGGCCTGTATCTCCCCTATGCGGAGGCGGTCAAGCAGGCGGTCTCCATCCCTGTGGCCATCGTGGGCAAGCTGAAAACCCCGGAATTCTGCGCCGGGATTATCGAAAGCGGCAAGGCGGATCTGGTCTGCGTGGGCCGGCAGCTGCTCTGTGACCCGGAGTGGCCCAACAAGATCCTGCGGGATCGGATCGATGAGATTCGGCCCTGCCTGTCCTGCTTCGACGGCTGCATGGGCGCTTTGCTCACCAGAAATGAAATTACCCGCTGCTCCATCAATCCCTACGTGGGCTTCGAGGACTTCCAGAGTGAAAACAACGTGGTAAAAACCGCCAATCCCAGGAAAATCCTGGTGGTGGGCGGCGGCATCTCCGGGATGCAGTTTGCCATCATCGCCGCCAAGCGGGGCAACACCGTCATCCTGGCAGAGCAGGCGGCGGAGCTGGGCGGCCAGATGCTGCTGGCGGGCATGACGCCCCACAAGGAGGCAGTGCTGAAGGCCCTCCGCTGGTTTGGCGAGGAGTGCGGCAGAGCCGGGGTGGAAATCCGCCTGAACCAGAAGGTAGATCTGGACTACGTTTCCCAGCTGCAGCCGGACCAGGTGGTGCTTGCCACAGGGGCTGTGTTCTCCATGCCGCCCATTCCGGGCATCGAGCACGCCGTCAACGGGGCTGACGTAATCTCCCGTCGGGTTGACGCCGGAACCGGGCGGGACATCGCGGTTATTGGTGGCGGCGTGGCCGGCGCCGAGCTGGCCCACCGGCTGGTGCTGGAGGGAAATCGGGTGACAATCCTGGAAATGCTGCCGGAAATCTGCAACGGCGGCGAGCTCTTCCATACCATGCGGCTGAAGGACTATCTTGCCAAACATGCCACGGTGCTGACCTCGGTGGCGGTCAAGCAGATCAACGTCGATTTCGTGGAATATGAGGACGCGGAGCATGTCCGCCACACGATCCCCGCCGATTTGGTGGCGGTGTGCGCCGGGCAGCGGAAAATGGGGCTGGACCTGTATGAAAAGCTGACGGAGGCGGGCTATGAGGTTTACCGCATCGGAAACAACGAGCGAGCGTCCAACTTCCTGAACGCCACCCGCAGTGCGTTTGAATTAGCCTACACCATTTGACAGGATACCGGGAAAGGAGAAAACCATGGGCAAGTGCTGGACACGGCAGAACTGGAGCGGTGCTACGAAAAGGCCGTTGGACACAGGATTAGCAGCGGCCAGATTTATCGTGTTTTACAACGTCACGATTGGCGGAAGGTCATGCCGCGGAGCAAGCATCCGAAAAAGGCCAGCGAGGAGGTCATTGAGACCTCAAAAAAATTAACGAAGAAGTAGGCCTGCTCGAGATTTCCACAGGCCGTACCGTGCGGCTTATGTTCCAGGATGAAGCAGGTTTTGGAAGGATCAATAAGCCAAAATATTGCTGGTGCAAAAAGAATATTCGTCCCTTGGTGCCCTGTCATCATATAAGAGAGTATCGCTATGCTTACGGCGCTGTAGAACCTTTGACCGGAGAATCGTTTTTCTTGGTAATGCCGTTCTGCAATACCGCCTGTATGAACGTCTTTCTGCGGGAGCTTTCGAAGGAATACCCGGATGACGTAATCCTTCTGTGCTGTGACGGAGCTGCGTGGCATAAGTCAGGAACGTTGATTGTGCCGGAAAACATTCGCTTATTCTACATTCCTCCATATACGCCTGAAATGAACCCCATTGAGCAGATCTGGCGTGAGCTTCGGCGTATTGGTTTTCGGAATGAAGTTTTTTCTACGCTTGAAAAAGTCGTCGATCGGCTTTGTTCCGTTATCTGTTCTCTTACCAAAGATGTAATCCGTAGCGTGACTTTACGTGATTGGATTTTTAATTGTTTTAATTGAAGTTCAGTATGACAGGAGGTACCGCAATCTATGTACACCACAAATCTGATCATCGCGCACAATGTAAAAGAAAAAGCGCGGCTGGAGTCCTGCCTGGATCGCGTATGCTCCGATCAAAACTGCGGGATACAACACGGGGCAGAAGAGGCGCTTCGGGAACTGTATTTCATTCATCCCCAGGCAGATGATTTGTGCTTCGAGCTGCTTGACCGCTCTGATCATGACAATTCAGGCGTATTTCTCAGCATCAATTATCTGCCGATCACAATGCGAGACCGCAATATGGTATACCTGAACGCCTGTTTTGCTGCGCTCCAACGGATCGTGGATGCGGCGTTGGATTTCTGCTCTGACGTTGAGGTATTCATTACCACCAACCGTGCCTCTATGGAGGACTTTTCAACCCATAGGATCGAAACTGCAGAGCTCACGGATCTGCTGCGTCGATTGTTTGACGACTGCCTGAATACAGACGGAGTGGATCCGGAGATCCACCTGTTCGTACGCCGCAAAACCGTCGGAACGGCAGACACAGCGACACAGGATGCCTGACGCAGGATTCGACACAGCCGACACAGGGCCGCCGCAAGCTTTTTTTGCGGCGGCCCTGTACAAATTTCGCGGGCTGTGGTAAAATGAAAAAAACGGTATTTCCAGACCGGATCGGAGGCGGCCCATATGAGTCTGTCCCTGCTTGGCGTCTACGGCGCGGCGGTGGCGCTGTTTTTGGCCCTGCTGTTGTCCCTCGGGTTCCAGCCGCGGTTTTTGACGAAGATCGCCGGCGTATTGCTGTTTGTGGCAGGCGTGCTGGGGACGCTGCTGTACGGCTACGGCTATCTGTACCTCTGCGGCAATCTGCCCCAGGCGGTGGCCCGGACGCTGTTCTCCGTGTTCTGTATGTTCCTGGGCAGAAACGAGATCAGCGCGGTTTCGTCGGTGCCTCTGCTGGCGAAGCCGGTGATGCAGATCGCCCTGTTTCTGACGCACCTGCTGGCGCTCTACTGCACGGCCAGCGCGGTGGTGGGGACGGTGGGAGCCCGGTTGGCCCGGACGCTGAACCTGCTGCTCCTGCGGCAGGGGGATCTGAATCTGATCTACGGCGTGAGCCAGGAGACCCTGGACTTCGCGGAGCAGCTGCCCCCCAGAGAAAAAACGGTGTTTATCGACTGCGGCGGCGGCAGCGCCCTGGAGCCGCGGATCCTGCATATGGGCAACCTGCTGCTGGCGACGGAGGAGGCAAAGAACGGCGCTCCGGCGCTGCTGCGGCGGCTGGGTCTGCGGCCGGGGAAGCGGAAGCTTCACGTCTACTGCCTGGACGGGGACGCCGGGGCCGATCTGCGTTTTGCCCGGCGGCTGATGAGCGCCCTGGAGCAGCGCGGCATTCTGAAGGAGCAGACCACGCTGACGCTGATCCTGCCGGACGCCTCCGTGTCGGAGTCCCTCCAGGGGACGAAGGAGCGCTACGGCTACGGCAGCGTGCTGGCCTGCGAGCGGGAGGAGCTGCTGAGCCGTCTGATGATCCGCTCCTTCCCCCCGGCGGAGACCATGCAGTTTGACGGCAAGGGCCGGGCGACGGAGGACTTTGAGGCTCTGATCGTCGGCTTCGGCAAGACGGGGCAGGCGGTGCTGCGGGGCCTGCTGATGAACGGTCAGTTCTGCGGCAGCCGCTTCCACTGCATGATCGTGGCGAAGGACTACGAGCAGCAGGCGGGCAGCTTTTTCAGCCGCTATCCCAGCCTGCGGGAGCAGTACGACCTGCGCTTTTTGGACGCGGACGCCCGGAGCGTCACTCTCTATGAGCAGATCCAGCGCACCGGCCCCGCGCTGAACTATGTGGCCCTCTGCATCGGCGACGAGCGGGAGGCGGCGGAGATCGCCGTGGAATTCGCGGAGCTCTTTGACCGGCTGGGGATCCGGGCGCTGATCCTCCAATGCGGCGCGACCCGGATCCGGAAGGACGCCGATTTCCGGGGCCCCGCCGAGACGGTCTCGGTCTACACGCCGGAGATCCTCCGGGGCGACGTTCTGGACGCCCCGGCCATGGCGCTGAACCATTCCTATCACAGAAACGAAGCGGGCAGCCCCCGGGAGCAGTGGATGGACTGCGACTATTTCAGCCGCATGAGCTGCAGGGCAAGCGCGGACTATGCGGGGGCTCTCCTGCGGGCCGCCGGCCCGGCAGTCCGCCCCGGCGGCGAGCCTACGGCGGAGGCCCTGGAAAATCTGGCCCGGGCCGAGCATCTGCGCTGGTGCGCCTTCCACTACGCCATGGGCTACCGCTTGATGCCGGAGCCGGTCTGGCAGAAGCGGGCGGAGACCTGGCGCAGGCAGAAACAGGCAGGGGAGACCCCTCTGCGGATCGGCAAGGATCCCGCCGGGAAGCTCCATGCCTGCCTGGTGGACTGGGAGGAGCTGGACGCCCTTTCGGCCCGGGAGAACGGAGTCACAGGCGGAAACGTGGACTATAAGCAGTATGACCGGGACAATGTGAAGGTGCTTCTGTCCCTGGCTGACAAGGCGGAGGGAGGCGCGTAGGGTGCGAAAACCGAAAATTCTGGCCCTGGCCGCTGTGCTGGCCCTGGCGGTGCTGCTGGCCCTGCTGCTTCTGGCAGAGTCGGCGGCCCCCAACGCTACCATCGTCTCGGTGCCCTCGGCCCTGTGGTATCTGCTGGCCACGCTGACCACCGTGGGCTACGGAGACTGCTATCCCGTGACGGCAGCCGGTAAGCTCATCGGCGCGGTGTTCCAGCTGATGAGCCTGGGCCTTTTGGGTCTGCTGGCCGGTATGCTGGCGGTGTTCCTGCGGGGCACTGCCTGGGAGCGGCTGCGGCTCGCCGGCCTGTCCGGGAAAAAATGGTATATCTTTTCAGAGCTGAACGAGGCCGGCCGCTGTCTCGCGGAGGCCCTGGGCCGGGAGGACGGGACCCGCGTCCTGCTCTTTGCCGGCACCCGGGGCGACCCCGGCGTGGGGAAGGCCTCCCTGCTTTCGGCGGAGGCCCTCTGCGCCCGCAAGAAGGACGGGGATTTCTGCCTCTTCTGCCTCTCGGAGGACGAGGGGGAGAACGAGCGCCTGGCCGATCAGATCCGCACCGGGCAGGTCTATTGCAGGAGCGGCGTCCTGCCGGGGAAGCTGCCGGAGAATCAGCGGCGCTTCGACCCGGTGGCCCTCTGCGCCCGCCGCTATTGGGATCGTTTCCCCCTGCTTTCGAAGAATGAGAAGATCCTCCTGATCGGCGACGGAGCCCTGGCGGAGGCCATTCTGGAGCAGGGTCTGCTGCGGAACGTGGTGGATCCGGCCCAGCGCGTGGGGTACTTCTGCGCCGGGGATTGGTCGGAATTCTTCCGCCTGCACCCGGAGCTGGATCAGCTCCTGGAGCTGGATCCGGCCCTGGGCGGCAGGGATACGCTGACGGTGCTGGCCCACTGGGACGAGGATCCCGATCTGCTGCGGCAGGCGGATCGTATCGTCTTCTGCTGGGAGGACGAGGAACGCACCCGGCGGGAGCTGGGCCGTCTGCGGCGTTATTTTGCCGTGTCCGGCACTGTACAGGCGCGGCTCTCCGCCCCCATGGAGGGCGCGGACTGCTTCGGCGGGGCGGCGGAGCTCTACACGCCGGAGCTGGTGATGCAGGAGGCCCGCTCCGCCCTGGCCCGGGCGCTCCACCAGCGCTACCGGCAGGATCACCCGGAGGCGGCCCCCTGGGAGGCGCTCAGCGACTTCACGCGGCGCTCCAACCTGGCTGCGGCGGATCACCTGCGGGTCAAGCTGGGCCTGCTGGCCCGGGGGGAGGGGGAGATCCCCGGCCCCGGGGAGGCCCTGGAGCGCTATCGTGCCGCGGCCCCCGCGGAGAGGGAGCGCTTCCGCCGCATCGAGCACGCCCGCTGGCGGCGCTTCCACATCCTGTACGGCTGGCGCTGGGCTGAGACCCGGGATAATGCAAAGCGGCTCCACCCGCTGCTGGTCCCCTTCGACCGGCTCAGCCCGGCGGCCCAGCGGCAGCAGGACGACAGCTGGGAGCTGCTGGCGGTCATGGGAGGGAACAGCCATGAAAACTGACACCGGCACAGAGCTGCTTCGGCAGGAGGGCTACAGCTACTACGCCTTCATCAGCTACCGGCGGACGGATTCAGCCTGGGCCTCCTGGCTGAAGCGGCAGCTGCTTTCCTACAAGCTGCCCCGGCGGACGCTGAAGCACCACCCGGCGCTGCCCCAGCGCTTCGGCGCTGTGTTTCTGGATAAGACGAATCTGACCCCCGGCCTGCTGGACGAGCGCCTGCGGGCTGAGGCCCAGGCCTCCAAATTCCTCATCGTGATCTGCTCCCGCAGCGCGAGGCAGAAGCCGGAGTACCTGGACCAGGAGATCCAATTCTTCCTGGAGGGCGGCGGCAGCCCCTCCCGGATCATCCCCTTCATCGTGGACGACGCCCCCCGGCCGGAGGCGGAATGCTTCCCGCCCCAGCTGCAGGCCCTGTGCCAGAGGCAGACCATCCTGGGGGCCAACGTCAACGATTCCGGCAGGCGGGACGCCTTTTTGAAGGTCGTGGCGTATATGCACGGCCTCCGGCTGGAGGAGATCGAGAACGACGACCACCGGCGGCGCAGAAAGAACCGCTTCCTTGCGGCCGTGGGGGGCGCGGCGGCCCTGGTCGGGCTGGGCGTGGGCGGCTACTGCTATTGGGACTACAACGCCCCCAAGACCTGCTATTACCAGGACTACGTGGAGCGCAACGGCCTGCCCGAGGGGATCGGCCCCCTGGACGAGGACCAGGCCGCGGCGGCTGCCAGCCGCTACGCCATCGTCACCAGCCGCCGGAAGGTGCGGGAGCTGCGCTTTGAGAACGGCTACGGCAGAGCCCTCGCCCACAGCGGCACGGCGGATCACGACCGGCCCACCCGGGCGGTGTACGAGTACGCCGAGGACGACGCCCTGGACAAGGTGACCTGGTACGACGAGGACGGGGAGGCGGTCATGGTGCTGCGGTATTCCAACCTGCAGACCGTGGATCTCCAGACCGAGCAGAGCGACTCCTACGTCAGCAGCGCCTCCCTGCGGGCCACCAACCCGCTGGAGAGCAGCACCGCCGGGCCGGACGTTCCCCCCAACGTGACCCGCTACCTGCTGGACTACGACGAGAACGGCTTCGTCACGGAGCTGCGCTACGTCAGCAACCCGGCCTACAACGACGCGGCCTCCGATCCGGACGGGGTGGCGGGCTACCGCTACGAGCGGGACGAGCAGGGCCGGGTGGTGAAGCTGTGGTATCTGGCCTACCTGGGGGAGCGGGGCAGCGCCCGCTATCCCGAGGACTACGGGATCGTCGGGCTCAAGAACGGCGTCAGCGGCATTCAGTTTTCCTACAACGAGCAAAACGAGCTGGCGTCTTACGGCTACCTGGACAAGGACGGGGCCCCCATCCGCAACAGCCGGGGCTTTTCCGAGGCAAGGCTGGGCTATGACGCGCAGCACAACCAGGTGGAGACCCGCTATTTCGACGTGGAGGGCAAGCCCGTCCGGCAGGCGGGAGGCTTCGCGGTCTACGCCCTGGACTACGACGGCCGCGGCAACCGGATCGCGTCCCATTTCTGCGATACGGCAGGGGAGCCCGTCTCCAATACCGACGGCTACGCCGAGGCCCGGGTGCAGTACGACGAGCAGGGGAGAATGCTGGAGGCCGGCTTCTTCGGCCCGGAGGGGCAGCCCGTGGAGATCGCCGGGGGCTATGCCTTCCTGCGCTTCGCCTACGACGAGCAGGGCCGCCTCACGGAGCAGAGCTGGTTCGGCCCGGACGGCAAGCCCTGTCTCACCGCCGAGGGCTGTGCCGGGCAGAGCTGGGAATACGACGCAAACGGCAGGATCGTGGCGGCCCACTACTATGGCCCGGACGGCAAGCCCTGTCTGAACGCCGACGGCCTGGCGGAAAAGCGGCTGACCCTGGATGAGCAGGGCCGCTGCGTGGAGCTGCGCTGCTATGGCCCGGAGGGCAAGCCCTGCATGACGTCCCACGGCTACAGCTCCTTCCGGCAGAAGTACGACGAGGCCGGAAACCTGGTGGAGCTGCGCTTTTTCGGGGTGGACGGCAAGCCCGTCGCCCTGGCCGAGGGCTACGCCGGCCTGGAGACCGTCTACGACGAGCGGGGCAACCCCATCCTGGAGCGCTATTTCGGCGTGAACGGGGAGCCCGTCAGCGGAGGCGAAGGCTATGCGGAGCTGCGGAAGGCGTACGACGACGCGGGCAATCTCACGGAGCTCCGCTTCTGCGGGGCCGACGGGGAGCTGACGCTGCTGCCGGAGGGCTACGCCGTTCTGCGGCGGAGCTATGACCGGCGGGGGAACTGCGTGGAGTCCCGCTGCCTGGACGCCATGGAAAACCCGGTGAACTGCGCCGAGGGCTACGCCATCCAGAAGCAGCAGTACGACGAGCGGGGCAATCTGATCCGCTCCGACTACTACGGCCCGGACGGGCAGCCTGTGCTGATCCGGGGCGGCTACGCGTCCCGCACGGCCCGGCTGGACGGGAACGGACAGACGGTGGAGGTGGCCTTCTACGGCACCGACGGCCGGGCCATCGTGGGGGAGGGCGGCTACGCCTACGCCCTGTATCAATACGACGCCAACGGCAACACCGTGGTGGAGGGCTACTTCGACGAGCAGGAGCAGCTGACCCTCTGCAAGGGCGGCTACGCCATCTGCAGGATCTTCTACGACGAAAACGGCCCGGTGCAGGCGGATTTCTACGACACCGAGCAGAACTACATCGGCTCCCAGACGGAGTTTGATTGAAAAAACGGAACAGCGCGGGCACCGGTAAGCGACCGCAACAATAATACGGCTCCCCAGGGCGGGGAGCCGTATTGCTGTGTATGTCAGATTTCCGTGACCACGGGGATGATCATGGGGTTGCGCTTGGTGACCTTGAACAGGTAGGCGGAAAGGTCGTTGCGGATGGCGGCCTTGATGGTGCTGTGATCCTTGATCCGCTTGGCCCGGCAGTGCTCCAGGGTGTCGTTGACCACGTAGCGCAGGGCCTCCATCAGATCCTCCGAGTCCTTCACGTAGATAAAGCCCCGGGTGATGATGTCCGGGCCGGAGAGGACGGAGCCGTCCATGCCGGAGAGGTTCAGGCACACCACCACCATGCCGTCCTGGGCCAGGTGCTTGCGATCCCGCAGGACCACGCTGCCCACGTCGCCCACGCCGGCGCCGTCCACCAGGACCTTGCCGGAGGGAACGGTCTCGCCGCTGAGCTTGCAGGTCTTGGCGGTCAGCTCGTACACCTGGCCGGTGTCGCCCACCAGGATCCGCTTGGGGCTCATGCCCATCTGCAGCGCCAGCTTTTCGTGGACCCGGAGCATCCGCTGCTCCCCGTGGACGGGGATGAAGAAGCGGGGCTTGATCAGGGCGTGGATCAGCTTCAGCTCCTCCCGGCAGGCGTGGCCGGAGACGTGCAGGCCCTCGGACTTGTCGTAGATGACCTCCGCGCCCTTGCGGTAGAGCTCGTTGATGATCTTGCCGATGGCCTTTTCGTTGCCGGGGATGGCGGAGGCGGAGATCAGCACCCGATCCAGGGCGGTGATGTTCACCTGCTTGTGGTTGCCGAAGGCCATCCGGGAGAGGGCAGACATATTCTCCCCCTGGGAGCCGGTGGCCACGATGACCAGCCGGTTGGGGGCGATGTTCTTCACCTCGCTGATGTCCACCACCAGATCCTTGGCCACCTGGAGATAGCCCAGCTCTCCGGCCACCTTCAGAATGTTCTCCATGCTGCGGCCGGTCACGGCCACCTTGCGGCCGTGGCGCTTGGCGATGTTCAGAATGGACTGGATCCGGTACATATTGGAGGCGAAGGTGGTGATGATGATGCGCTTGTCGCAGCCCCGGAACTGCCGGTCGATGCCCTCCGTGACCACGGACTCCGAGGGGGTGTAGCCCGGGCGCTCCGCGTTGGTGGAGTCGCAGAGCAGGGCCAGCACGCCCTCCTTGCCCAGCTCGCCCAGGCGAGCCAGGTCGGTCATGCCCTCGGGGGAGGTGGGGTCGATCTTGAAGTCGCCGGTCATGATGAGCTTGCCCACCGGCGTGTGGATGCAGAAGGCCACCGCGTCTGCGATGGAGTGGTTGACGTGGATGAATTCCACCTGGAAGCAGCCGGCCTTGACAGTCTCCCCGGCCTTGTGGGTCACCAGCTTGACGCTGTCGGTGAGCCCGTGCTCCTCCAGCTTCAGCTTGATCAGACCGTTGGTTAGGGGGGTGCCGTGTACCGGGGCGTTGACGGCCTGGAGCACGTAGGGGATAGACCCGATGTGATCCTCATGGCCGTGGGTGATGAAGAAGCCTCGGAGCTTCTTCTGGTTGTTGACGAGATAGGTCACGTCGGGGATCACCAGATCCACGCCGTACATATCGTCCTCGGGAAAGCCCAGACCGCAGTCCACCACGATCATATCCTTGCCGTATTCCAGCACGGTCATGTTCTTCCCGATCTCATTCAATCCTCCGAGGGGGATGATTCTCAGTTTTTCAGACAATGTATAGTACTCCTTTGTAACAATCAATAAAAATTTTCTACTTATTATAGCACGGAAAATGAAAAAATCAACACGAAAAAACGCCTCCCCGCAAGCTTCGGGAAGACGTTTCAGGTTTTCCGAATAAATTTCTCATTGCATCTGGGGCATTTGATGCAGATTTTGCCGCGCCCCCTGGGCACGCGGACGGTCTGCTTGCAGTTGGGACAGCGGTAATAGCGGTTTTGGCGATCCTTGACCCGGGAAAACAAGGAGAGGAATCGACGGTTCTCCTGGATCCGCTTTTCCAGGTTTCGGGAGAGAAAACGGAACAGATACCAGAGCAGAACCAGATAGGACAGAAGGTTGAGCAGCATACCGATCAGAGTACATACGCCCCCAACGAGGGAAAGAATGACGCTGACGACGCTGAGGACAACGACTGCGGAGAGCAAAAACATATTAAGCTGATCTACGCCGCAGCGTCCGTACATGAAGCGGCGGAGAGATTCGGAGAAACGCTGAAACATTCTTTTTCCACCACCTTGCGGAAAACGATTGCCGCCGGGAACGAGTCCCGGCTACTGCCATTATAGCTTTTTTTGCAACAAAATCAAGGAAAATTACAAATTATTAACGAATTGTTAAAAATTCGCCCACCCTCCGCAATGTGCGGGAGGGCGGGCGAAAAAAGCCTTTGTTTTGCCGGAGGATTACAGCTGCGGGCCTGCGGCCACCAGAGCCTTGCCGGCCTCGTTGGACTCATACTTGACAAAGTTCTTGATGAAGCGGCCGGCCAGATCCTTGGCCTTCTCCTCCCAGACAGCGGGATCGGCGTAGGTGTCTCTGGGATCCAGGATGGCGGGATCCACGCCGGGCAGCTGGGTGGGCACTTCAAAGTTGAAGTAGGGGATCATCTTGGTAGGGGCCTTCAGGATGGAGCCGTCCAGGATGCCGTCGATGATGCCGCGGGTATCCTTGATGGAGATGCGCTTGCCGGTGCCGTTCCAGCCGGTGTTCACCAGGTAGGCCTTGGCGCCGCTGGCCTCCATGCGCTTGACCAGCTCCTCGGCGTACTTGGTGGGGTGCAGCTCCAGGAAGGCCTGGCCGAAGCAGGCGGAGAAGGTGGGGGTGGGCTCGGTGATGCCCCGCTCGGTGCCGGCCAGCGTGGCGGTGAAGCCGGAGAGGAAGTAGTACTTGCACTGCTCCGGGGTCAGGATGGACACGGGAGGCAGCACGCCGAAGGCGTCGGCGGAGAGGAAGATCACGTTCTTGGCGGCGGGGCCGGCGGAGATGGGCCGCACGTTCTTGACGATCTTCTCAATGTGGTCGATGGGGTAGCTGACCCGGGTGTTCTCGGTGACGGACTTGTCCTTGAAGTCGATCTTGCCCTTCTCGTCCACGGTGACGTTCTCCAGCAGGGCGTTGCGCTTGATGGCGTTGTAGATGTCGGGCTCGGAATCCTTGTCCAGGTTGATGACCTTGGCGTAGCAGCCGCCCTCGAAGTTGAACACGCCGTTGTCGTCCCAGCCGTGCTCGTCGTCGCCGATCAGCAGACGCTTGGGGTCGGTGGAGAGGGTGGTCTTGCCGGTGCCGGACAGGCCGAAGAAGATGGCGGTGTTCTCGCCGTTCATATCGGTGTTGGCGGAGCAGTGCATGGCGGCAATGCCCTTGAGAGGCAGGTAGTAGTTCATCATGGAGAACATACCCTTCTTCATCTCGCCGCCGTACCAGGTGTTGATGATGCACTGCTCGCGGCTGGTGACGTTGAAGGCCACCACCGTATCGGAACGCAGGCCCAGCTGGGCGTAGTTCTCGCACTTGGCCAGGGAGGCGTTGTACACCACGAAGTCGGGCTCAAAATGCTCCAGCTCCTCAGCGGTGGGCTGGATGAACATATTCTTGATGAAGTGGGCCTGCCAGGCCACCTCCATAATGAAGCGGATGGCCATGCGGGTGTCCTTGTTGGCGCCGCAGAAGCAGTCCATCACGTAGAGCTTCTTGCCGGACAGCTCGTCCTTGGCCAGCTTTTTGATCTCCTGCCAGACCTCCGGGGTCATGGGATGGTTGTCGTTCTTGTAGCCCTCGGTGGTCCACCAGACGGTGTCCTTGGAGGTCTCGTCCATCACGATGTACTTGTCCTTGGGGGAGCGGCCGGTGAAGATGCCGGTCATGACGTTCACAGCGTTCAGCTCGGTGAGCACGCCCTTTTCGTAGCCGGTGAGGGTGGGATCCATCTCTGCCTCAAAGAGCGCCTCGTAGGAGGGGTTGTGGATAATCTCAGTAGTTCCGGTAATACCGTACTTGGTCAGATCAAGCTTTGCCATAACATTGACTTCCTTTCCGCCGGGTGTTCATGACCCCGTCAATAAATTATTATATACGCTGCCGCGTGATTTTTCAACCGGTTTTTTTGTCGCTTTCGCCTCCTGCGGGAGGATTTTTGCCGTCGGCCTCGTCCCGCTTGAAGATCACCAGCTTGCTGAACACGTAATTCAGCACCACCACCACGAAGGAGAGGGCCACCTTGGCGATCAGGATCCCGCCGATTCCCAGGATCTCGTAGCGGCCTGCGTGGAGCAGATCCTTGCTGACCCACAGTCCCGCCTCCTCCAGCAGGAAGGAGAAGACCCGGGCCCCGAAGAAGGCGGGGATCTCCCGGCGCAGGATCTCCCAGCGCCAGCTTTTGCTCTCAAAGACGAAGAGCTTGTTGGTCACGTAGGCGAAGCTGGCAGCGATGAGAAAGCAGAAACCGTTGATCAGCAGGGTGTAGGCATCCCCGAAGAGCTTGATGCCCCACCAGAAAAAGAAGTGGTTGACCAAGGTTGTCAGCACGCCGAAGATCAGATAGGTGACGGTTTCACGGTTCAGTATCTTTTTCATGAATGCTCCAAATCCGGCCAGGGGCCGTAAACCACAGTAATCATTCCAGAGGATTATACCACAGCTTTCCCCCCCGGTCAAGGAAATTCGCCGCAAAGCGCCTGCCCCACCGGGGTTCGGTAGCGGCGCACAGTGTGCGCCACGGAACCGGCTTTTTGTCTGTTCCGAACCAAAATCCCTGCAAAAATAAATGTGTTTTTTGTGGAAAAAACAGTGGAAATTTGAAAACACTTGTGCTATAATGATATGCAGGGAAATTTGGAAAAGCGGCGGGCGTTCCGCCGCGAGCTTCCTAATATAGATCCGGAGGTAACTTCAATGGGTAAGAATATTCGCATCACCGAGACAGTCCTGCGCGACGCGAACCAGTCTCTGATGGCCACCCGCCTGCCCTATTCCGATTTCGAGGACATCCTGGAGACCATGGACAAGGCCGGGTACTATTCCGTGGAGTGCTGGGGCGGCGCCACCTTCGACTCCTGCCTGCGCTATCTGGGGGAGGATCCCTGGGAGCGTCTTCGCAAGATCCGCAAGCATATGCCCAACACCAAGCTCCAGATGCTGCTCCGCGGCCAGAACCTGCTGGGCTACAAGCACTACCACGACGACGTGGTGGAGAAGTTCGTGGAGCTGGCCATCAAGAACGGCATCGACATCATCCGTATTTTCGACGCGCTGAACGACTTCCGCAACATCGAGACCGCCCTCAAGGCTGTCAAGACCTACTCCAAGAAATACAACCGCCATGTGATCGCCTCCGGCTGCATCTCCTACACCCAGAGCCCGGTCCATACGGTGGAGAAGTATGTGGAGATGTGCAAGCAGCTGGAAAAGATGGGCTTTGAGACCATCTGTCTGAAGGATATGGCCGGCACCATGAGCCCCTACGAGGCCGAGCACCTTATCAAGGGCATCAAAGAGGCCCTGCCCAAGATGCCCATTATCCTCCACACCCACTGCACCACCGGTATGGCCTACATGACCATCACCAAGGCAATCGAGAACGGCGTGGACGTCATCGACTGCGCCACCTCCTGCTTCTCCAACGGCACCTCTCAGCCCGCCACCGAGTCCATGTTCTACGCCCTGCAGCAGTACGGCATCGACTCCGGCCTGAACGAGAAGGTCATCAACCAGGTCAACGACTACTTCAAGCCCATCAAGCAGAAGTACATCGACAAGGGGACGATTTCTCCCAAGTCCATGGGCACCGACGCCCAGGCCCTGGTCTACAAGGTCCCCGGCGGTATGCTCTCCAACATGATCGCCAACCTCACTGACATGGGCGCCATGGACAAGTTCGACGCCGCTCTGCTGGAGATCCCCGAGGTTCGCAAGGATCTGGGCTATCCTCCCTTGGTCACGCCCCTTTCCCAGATGGTGGGCAACCAGGCCGTCACCAACGTCCTGGTGGGCGAGCGCTACAAGAACATCTCCAACGAGGTCAAGAACTACTTCAAGGGCGAGTACGGCATCGCTCCCGCTCCCGTGAGCCAGGCCCTCCAGGATAAGATCCTGGGCGAGGGCAACCAGCCTGTGGACTGCCGGATCGAGGACGCCAAGCGAACCGGCGAGGACTTCAGGAAGGCCAAGGAGGAGATCGGAGATCTGGCCCGCACCGAGGAGGATCTCATGAGCTATATCTGCTATCCCAAGCAGGCCAAGGAGTTCTTTGAGAAGCGCAAGGCCAAGGAAGAGAATATCGCCACCTACACCATCGAGGCAATGTAAGGAGGCTGTGCTATGCATATCGTGTTAAGTGCCGCCGTCTCCGGCGAGAAGCTCGTATTCGGGGACAACGTGCTGACAGCGGTTCTGGGCTACGGCGTGGTTTTCATGGGTCTGATGATCCTGATGGCTCTGGTCTACGTCATGGGCGCGATCTTCAAGAAGATGGCCGCCCGGAAGCAGCCCCTGCCCGCAGCGCCGATCCCCCAGGTCACCAACGCGGCCCGGGAGCCGGAGCCCATTGGCGAGCCTGCCAAGGGTACTGCCGGTGAGATCAAGCTCTACAACGTGTCCGACAAGGAAGCTGCAATGATCATGGCCATCGTTGCCAGTCAGATGGGCAAGCCCCTGAACGAGCTGCGCTTCAAGTCCATTAAGGAGGTCAAATAAAATGAAATATAAAGTTACTCTGAACAAGCGTACCTACGAGGTGGAGGTCGAAGAAGGAAAGGCCATGCTGGTGGACGAGTACGAAGCCTATGCTCCCGCACCCGCCGCTCCTGCCGCTCCCGCGGCTGCGCCTGCCGCGGCTCCCGCTCCCACCGCCGCCCCCGCGGAGATCGCCGCCGGCGAGCGGGTCAACGCCCCCATGCCCGGCAACATCCTCAAGGTAGAGGTCAACAAGGGCGACAAGGTCAAGGCCGGTCAGATCCTGGTGATCCTGGAGGCCATGAAGATGGAGAACGAGATCGTTGCCCCCAAGGCCGGCACCGTGGCCCAGGTGGTCGTGAAGGTTGGCGAGAAGGTGGATACCGGCGCCACGCTGGTCGTCCTCGCGTAAGGAGGGCGCAGCATGGATATTGTTGAAACCCTGAAAAAGCTGCTGGGGGAGTCCGGCTTTGCCGGTATTTTCCAGAACGGCGGCTGGCAGAACGCGGTGATGATCGTCATTGCCTGCGTGCTGCTCTACCTGGGCATCAAGAAGAAGTTCGAGCCTCTGCTGCTGGTGGGCATCGCCTTCGGCTGCCTGCTGGTGAACGTCTCCTACTTCATTGGCCTCACCGAGGCGGACGCCCTCTACCATCCCGACCTGTGGGATAACTTCCTGAATTCTGCCCACGAGGATTACCACAGCTACGGCGCGATTTTGAAGCACGGCGGCTTCCTGGATATCCTCTACATCGGCGTCAAGGCCGGTATCTATCCCTCTCTGATCTTCATGGGCGTGGGCGCCATGACGGACTTTGGCCCGCTGATCGCCCGGCCCTCCTCGCTGATCCTGGGCGCTGCCGCTCAGCTGGGCGTGTTCCTGGCCTTCTTCGGCGCGAACCTCATCGGCTTCACCGGCAACCAGGCCGCCTCCATCGGCATCATCGGCGGCGCGGACGGCCCCACGGCCATCTACCTCACTACCAAGCTGGCCCCGGAGCTTTTGGGCGCGATTGCGATTGCGGCCTACTCCTATATGGCCCTGATCCCCATGATCCAGCCGCCCATTATGAAGCTGCTGACCACCAAGAAGGAGCGGGAGGTCGTTATGACCCAGGCCCGGCCGGTCTCCAAGACCGAGAAGATCATCTTCCCCATCGTGGTCACCATCTTCTGCGTCCTGCTGCTGCCCTCCACCGCGCCGCTGATCGGCTGTCTGATGCTGGGTAATCTGTGGCGGGAGTGCGGCGTCACCGAGCGCCTGTCCGACACCGTCCAGAACGCCCTGATGAATATTATCACTGTTTTCCTGGGCATCTCCGTGGGCGCCACCATGGCCGGCTCCCGCTTCCTGACCAAGGAGACCATCTACATCGTGATCCTGGGCCTCACCGCCTTCTGCTTCTCCACTGTGGGCGGCCTGCTGGTGGGCAAGATCATGTACAAGGTCACCGGCGGCAAGATCAATCCGCTGATCGGCTCCGCAGGCGTCTCCGCTGTCCCCATGGCGGCCCGTGTGTCCCAGATCGAGGGCCAGAAGGCCAACCCCAAGAACTTCCTGCTGATGCACGCCATGGGCCCCAACGTAGCCGGCGTCATCGGCTCCGCCATCGCCGCAGGCTTCCTGCTGAAGGTCTTCGGCGGCTGAGCCCTTCGCGGCACAACGCAAACGGCACCCCGTTTTGGGGTGCCGTTTGCGTTGCAAGAGCATGTGCTGTCAGCAGAGTCATACGAATTACCGATCCGGCTGGGAAATATTCCGGAGCTTGATTTCCAAGACTGTCCCACTTTGCAGGGTGGCAATGATTCTGTGTTCTTGGTCTTCAACGGTCAAATCTGCCAGTTCGTATTGATCACAGTCGTTGATTAAATCGAATAGAATATCCTGAAAAAACTCCAACTCCATAATGGCCTCCGTGTAGAATAATATAGTGCGTACACGCACTATATTATTCTACACGAACGACGGGTAAAATACAAGCAGTATTTTGCAAAAAGGGGGCGGAGATTTTTGCTGACTTACGATCCACTATGGCAGACGTTGAAGCGGAAGGGAATCAGTCAATACCGGCTGATTAAGGACTACGGGATCGACAACGCCCAGCTTCAACGCCTGCGGGAAAACGCAGTGGTAAAGACCTTGATTTTGGATAAGCTTTGCCGGATCCTCGACTGCCCGATCCAAGATATTGTAGAATACCGCCCCGATCCTCCGAAAGATGACGAATGACCTCCGGTGTGTTCCGGAGGTCATTTCATTATACTGCCGCGCTGAGCGCCAGATGGAAGCAGCCGTAGATGCCCGCGTCGTTGCCGAGCTGCGCCAGGGCGAATTTCGTGTCCTTGCAGGCGTGGAACATATGGTGGCGGAAGCGGGGCAGGATCCCGTCCAGCAGCGCCTGCCCGGCCTTGGACATCCCGCCGCCCAGAACCACCAGCTCCGGATCCACCATGCAGCAGCCCCCTGCAATGGTGAGCCCCAGCACGTCGTAGACCCGCTCCAGCAGCTCCTTTGCCAGCTCGTCGCCCCGGGCAGCGCAGTCGAACACGGCCTTGGAGCTGGGCTCCCCGGCCTCCCGCAGCAGGGAGGGGCGGGCGGGCTCGGCCGCCAGCGCCCGGGCGGCCATCCGGCCCAGGGCCCGGGCCGAGGCGTACTGCTCAGCGCAGCCCCGTTTGCCGCAGGTGCATTCCTCCGCGTCGGCGGAGGGATCCACGCAGAGGTGGCCGATCTCGCCGCCCACGCCGTGGGCGCCGTTCAGGATCTGCCCGTTCCAGACGAAGCCGCCGCCGATGCCCGTGCCGATGGTCACCATCAGCATGGAACGGCTGCCCTTGCCGCCGCCGTCGTGGTATTCGCCCAGGGCGGCCACGTTGGCGTCGTTGCCTGCCTTGACCGGCAGGCCGGTGAGCTTGCCCAGGGCCTCGTGGAGGTTGAATACCCCCCAGTTCAGATTGACGCAGCGGTTCACGTTCCCCTCGTCGTCCACCGGGCCGGGGACGCCGATGCCGATGCCTGTGACCTCCTGCTTTGCCGCGCCCCGGCGGGCGAGGCAGTCGTCGATGGAGCGGGCGATGTCCGGCAGGATGGCTGCGCCGCCGTTTTCGGGTCGGGTGGGGATCTCCCATTTTTCCAGGAGGACTCCCTCTGCGGAGAAGAGTCCCAGCTTGACCGTGGTGCCGCCCACGTCCACGCCAAATGCATATTTCATAATCAGAAGCCGCCTTTCTGTTTCCTCTGTTTTGACAAATGCATCATACCACGTTTGCGCGGATTCTGCAATATTATAAACGGAATAATTGAAATGTGAGAAAAAAGTGAAAAAATAATGACGAAAATGTGTGGAAAGACTTGCCTATCCGAAAAACATCTGCTAAAATAAGTTGTTGAATAAAACCACTATACCAGCTTTAGGAGTATTCATAATATGCGAATGCGAAAACGGAATCATCTGGAGCCGCGGATGGAGGCCTGCGCCTCCGTGTGGATCCGCGATCCGGAGAATCGGCGGGGCAGCTGGCGGAGCCTGCTGCCCGACGCCCGGGCGCTGCATCTGGAGATCGGCTGCGGAAAGGGAAAATTCACGGTGGAAATGGCCCAGCAGAATCCGGAGATCCTGTTCATTGCCGTGGAGCGGGTCAAGGAGGCCCTGGTTCTGGCCATGGAGAAGGCGATTTCCATGGGGCTGAAAAACGTCTATTTCCTCTCGGTGGACGCCGCGGAGCTGGATCAGCTTTTCGCCCCCGGGGAAGCGGACAGAATCTACCTGAACTTCTGCGATCCCTGGCCCCGCAGCAAGAACGCCAAGCGGCGGCTGACCTACCACAGCTTCCTGGAAAAATACCGCGCCGTGCTCCGGCCGGACGGGGAGATCCACTTCAAAACCGACAACGCCGGGCTCTTTGCCTGGTCGCTGGAGGAATTCGAGCGCTACGGCTATCCGGTGCAAAACGTCACGGATGACCTGCACCGGGACGGCGTCGTGGGCGTGATGACCGGTTACGAGGAAAAATTTTACGCAATGGGGACGCCGATCCACCGCTGTGAAATACTGATGCCCCAGAGGAGGGAACCGATATGCTGAAAAAGATCATTATTGCCGACGACGAAGCGCACTGGCGTCAGCTGGTGCGGGATTACCTGGAGCAGGAGGGCTTCACCGTGATGGAGGCCGCCAACGGCGCCGAGGCCGTGACCCTGCTGCGGGAGAACCAGGACACCTCTCTGGTGATCCTGGACATCATGATGCCCGTCATGGACGGTCTGACCGCCTGCCGGACGATCCGGGAGATCTCGGCCGTCCCCATTCTGATGGTCACAGCCCGGGAGGACGAGGAGACGGAGATCTCCGGCATCCACTGCGGCGCGGATCAGTTTATCTCCAAGCCGATCCGGATGCGGGCCTTCATCGAGCGGGTCAGGTCGCTTCTGCGCCGCAGCGGCAGCAACCAGGACGCCCTGCACTTCGGGCGGCTGGAGCTGGACCCCGCCTCCGGCTCCGCCCGGGTGGACGACCAGGAGATCTCTCTGACGCCCAAGGAATTTGACCTGCTGCTCTTCCTGGCCCGGACGCCCAACGTGGTCCGCTCCCGGGATCAGATCCTCCAGGCCGTCTGGAATACCGACTATTTCGGCGACGGCAGAACGGTGGACACCCACGTCAAGAATCTGCGGATGAAGCTGGGTCCCTGCGGAGAAATGGTCCGCACGGTCCGCAGCCGCGGCTATCTTCTGGACTGGAAGCAGCCATGAGTAAGCTGCTGCACCGGCACTATCCCCTCTGGGTCCTGATGAGCGTGATCTTTACCATCGTCACCACCATCGTTCTTCCCACCATCGCCGGCTTTTTTACCTCAAAGCTCAAGGATTCCATGCGGGATCACTTTACAGCGCAGCTGAACGACGGCGCTGCACGGATGGTGGCATCGGGCTTCGACGAGGCGGAGCTGCTGGCCGTGGAGGACAGCGGCCCCCGTATCCTCGTGTTCGATGAGCGTACCCAGAGCGTTCGCTACAGCTCCAGCGGCAGCACCCGCGTGACGGAGATCGGCACCGCCTGGGACGAAGCCGGCGCCCGGGAACGTCCCGGCTCCATGGAGGAGGCGGCTTTCCTGTACGGGCTGGTGCTGAAATGGATCGGAACCGAGCAGGGCAGCTTTTTCGTCACGGACAAGGGGACGCCGCCGAACGTAAACGGGAGCAACCTGGAAACAAAGCAGCTGTTCCTCTGCGGGCGGAGCGAGGACATGATCTTCTGTCTGAGCATTCCGGTGGAGCACACCAATGAGGCCGTCAAGTCCGCCATCAATTTTACCCAGAAGGTCAGCGCGGGTGCATGGCTGGGTTTTGTGGCGATCTTCGCCCATTCCACCCAGCAGATCTCCAAGCGCCAGCGCACCATTGCCGACATCGCCGCCAGGCTGGCGCGGCTGGACTTTTCCGCACGCTGTCCGTCGGCCTTCTCCCTGGAACTGAACAATCTGCGCCTGAGCATCAACGCCATGGCCAATTCTCTGGAGGAGCATATTGATGCGCTGAAGCGGACCAACCGGAAGCTCCACTCCGAGCTGACCGAGCGGATCCGGCAGCAGAAGGTCTCCGCAGATCTGATGGCCAACCTGGCCCACGATCTGAAGACCCCCATCGCCATCATTTCCGGCTACGCGGAGGCGCTGGCGGACGGCATGGCCAAAACGCCGGAGAAGCAGGAGGAATACTGCGAGACCATCCTGCGGGAGAGCGAACGGATGCAGGCCATCGTCTCAAAGCTCCTGTCCATCGGCCGCATGGAAAGCGGAGAGACGCCTGTCAAGCGGGTGAATTTCAATCTGAAGGTGCTGATCGACGACATTCTGAACGTGTTCCAGCGGGAGATCGAGAGGCAGGGGATCGTGCTGACCCGCGCAGTAGATGGCGCCTGCATGGTGCACACAGATTATGAGTGCGTCAGGCAGTCCCTGGTCAATTACGTACAGAACGCGATCTACCACATCAACAACGGCAATCGGATCGAGATCCGCCTGGAGGACAAGGGTGACCGGGTCCGCGTCCGGGTCACCAATTCCTCCTTGCCCATCCCTGTGAACGAGACCAGGAAGATCTGGGACAAGCTCTACCGTATGGACTATTCGCGCCAGCGGAAGCACGGCGAAACGGGCCTGGGCCTTTCCATTGTCAAGGGCAATATGGAACGCCTGGGCCACGCCTACGGCGTAGAGAATAACCCGAGCTTCCCCGGTGTCTGCTTCTGGATCGAGCTGCCGAAGGCGGCCCCGGAGGTATAACGGATCGATCCGATATTCGTAGGACGGAATGCTGCCATGGAGGGTGAAATCCACTTGAAACGACGAATTCTGTTTTTGCTGATGCTGTGTCTGCTTGCGGCCATGTGCGGCTGCCGGGTGCCGTCGGCCGGGGAGAGCTCCTCCGCGGCTGTAACGACGGAGGCCCCGCAGCCTGCGCGGACGGATACCCGCCTGGAACTGGACGGTACGGAGGCCGGAACGCTCTATGAGCTTTCCGGCGTCTCCTATGTGCAGCTCCAGGCGCTGTGCGCTGTCTGGCCGCTGACCCTGTCCGAGGAGGACGGGAGCCTGCGGGTGGAGCTGGAGGGCACGGTGCTTACCCTGCGGGACGGCTTCGATGAGGTCCAGGCCGCCGACGGAGGCCGTATCTCCCTTCCTGCAGCCGTCCGCCGCTGTTCGGACGGCTGGTATCTGCCTGCCGACGCCCTGGAACGGCTCTGGGGCCGGACCCTTGTGGGCGGCGGGACGGAGCTCCTGTACTGCCTCCGGGTGGAGGAGGGCCCCGCGATCCGCTGGAACGGCGCGGAGCAGGGCACCGCGCTGAGCTGCAATGGGATCCCGGTCCTGACTGCGGCGCAGCTTGCCGACCTGAGCGGCTGCGGCGTGGAATCCGGCGCGGATCCGGACGGAACCCCCATTCTGACTCTGCGTACCCCGGATCGCGCCGTCTCCTTCCGGCCCGGTGGGCTGCGGACGGCGCCCGGCGGGATCGACGCCGCCCTTCCCATCCCTGCCTGGCAGGCAGGGGAGAGCTGGTATCTCCCGGCGGCGGCCGCGGCGGAAGCCCTTGGCTGCACGGTGACGGAGGCGGATCCCCAATCCCTTTCCGTCTGGCAGGCCGAGGCAGGGCAGCCCTGCTGGGTCTGCGGCAGATGCCTGGGCCCGGCGCAGCTCTTTGGCGACAGCGCCTGCGTGGAGCTCTCTGCCCTGGCGGAGGCTGTGGGCGGCAGACTTTCCTCCCACGGCGGCGTCCTGACGCTCCGGGCCATGAGCCACAGCCTGCGCCTCTATCCCGGCGAGCCCCGCCTGGAGGCGGACGGCGACGCCCGGACGCTTCCCACCCCGATCCTGCCCCATGGGGACGGCTGGCTGGTGCCGCTGGCCCCGGTGGCGGAGGCCCTGGGCCTGCCGGAGCAGGCGGACGAGGCCGGCACGGTGTATTCCCGCATCCGGCCCTGCGACACCCTTCTGTGGCTGGACGGGGTGCAGACGCCCTCCTACACCCTGCCGGAGGGCGGCCTCTACGTGCGGATCGCTGACGTGCTGGCGGCCCTGGGGGGCAGCCTCGTGCCCATGGAAAACGAAGCGTCCCTGCTGGTTTGGGGCAAGGAGATCGACCTGCGGGGCGGTGCGGCGGAATGCAGCGCAGCAGGGGAGACCGTGGCCCTTTCCGGGCCGGTTTTGGCGGCCGGGACGGATTGGTACGCCCCCGCCCCGGAGCTGCTGCCTGCCATCGGCCTCACGGAGCTGATCGACCCCGAGCTGGATCAGCGCTACTACACCCACATCGCGAAGCACGACGAGATCCCCACCGGCTACCGCGTCCCGATCCTGATGTACCACGCGGTCAGCGATTCCCTTTGGGGCATTCCGGAGCTGTTCGTCTCGCCCTCCATGCTGGAGGCGCAGATCCAGGCCATGCTGGCCGAGGGCTACACGCCCATCAGCTTCGAGGATCTGGATCATGTGGATGAGATCCCCAAGCCGGTGATCCTGACCTTTGACGACGGCTATGACAACAACTACACGGAGCTTTTCCCCCTGCTGCAAAAATACAACGTCAAGGCCACGGTGTTCGTGATCGTGGAAAAGATCGGCAAGCGCTATTACCTCACCGAGGAGCAGATCAAAGAAATGTCGGCCTCCGGCCTGGTCTCCATCCAGAGCCATACCATGAGCCACGGAGACCTGGATCTGATGTATGAATCCCAGCTGCGCTATGAGCACTATGACTCCATGATCAGCCTGACCCGGCTCACAGGCCGGCAGCCCTTTGTCATGTGCTATCCCACCGGGAAGAATTCCGCCTACTCCCGCTATTACACTGCGGAATACTATGAATACGGCTTGAATATGGGCGGCAACTGCTACGTGACCGGCGACGCCCCCTACCGGATCTACCGATCCTATATCTCCCGGGAGACCAGCGTGGAGCAATTCCTGCAAAAGCTGGCGTCCTGACCCTCCCGCGAAACGAAGCCCACGGCTTGAAAAAACCGTGGGCTTCGTGCTGTCAAGCCTGTTCTATTGCGGGCTGAGGTGGAACTCGTAGGTCTCCCGGGCTACTGCAAAGCCCAGCACCCAGCGGGAGACGGTCACCCGCGCCACCGCGTCGGTGTCGATGGCCAGGAAGTCGGCGTCCTCCGTCCTCCAGTCGTCGGAGAGGGACTCCGCGGAGCCGGAGGCGTCCGTGCATAGCCCGTCCCGGAAGCGCCCCTGCAGATCCACCCGCCAGAGCGCCCGCCCGTCGCTGCTTACGTAGGTCCATTCCCGTTCCAGCATCTGCGAACCGTCGGCTGCAACATCGGGATCCGACGCGTCCGGGGCGTGCTTCCCGCCGGTGGTGCTGACCCGGAAGGAGTAATGCTCGTCCTTGGTGGCCTCCTGTCGATCCAGGTCATAGTAGACCACGATGCCGTCCTTGTCGGTCACGGTGATCTCCCGGCAGGTGTAGAGCTCGCTGCCATCCCGGTGCAGATACCCGCGCAGGCGGAGATTGCCGCCCTCGCCCACGGGCTCCTCCAGCTCGGCCTCCTCCAGATCCTCCCAATTCGGGGCCCGACGGCAGCGCCCGCTGACGCTGATGTCGGAGAGATCCGCGGCCCGGACGTAGTAGTTTTCTTCGATGCACCCGCTGCCGACCCGATCCAGCACCGTCTCGCCGTCCACCTCCACGGTGTACAGGAACAGGGTGTCCTTCACGACGCCGCGATCCACCCGGCTGCCCCAGAGCCGCTCCGAGCGCTCCAGCAGATCCCGGGAGGGGGCCAGCCTGGCCTCCGCAGGGCCGGACAGGGGCACGTTGGCCGGAGCCGACAGCGTGAAGTCCACTGCCATCCCCCCGGGAGACAGATCGGACTGGGGCGTGCCGTCCGGCATCGACAGGGTGACGATAAGCTCCGGGGCCCTGTCCCCCGCGTCGGAAGCTCCCGCCGCCCATACCTTCGGGCTCATCAGCAGGCAGAAGGCCGGGATCGTCAGCCCGGCCAGGACCCGCAGAAAACGTCGCTTCATAGACCGATCCTCCCTTGCAGCCACCCGCAGGCCTGGGTGATGATAAAATGTCCGTCCATGTCCTGCTCGTTTCGCAGGATCATATAGACCAGTGCGGCGGTGAGCAGCAGCAGGGCCAGGACCAGCCCCGAGAACACCAGCCGAACCACCCGCTTCCGGGCGCTGATCCGGCGGTAGATCTCCCTGTCATCCATCTCCGACAGAAACGCCACCGCGATCTGCTCCGGGCTGCCGAAGGTCTCGGCCAGTTCCTCCGGCTTGGCCCAGGGATGGGCGGAGAGATAGCGGCCTACGTCCTCCTGCAGGATTTGCAGGTAGTCCTGCTTCCGCTGCCCGCCGAAGGGCAGCTTTCTTCCGATCCGGCGGCAGTAGGCCGCAGCCCGCCGCTCAAGCTGTTTCATGGCGTAGCTGCCCGTATTGCAGGATGCGTCTGGCGCCCTCGCTGACCTGCTCGTATTCCTGCTGGATCCGCTGCAGATAGGCCGCGCCCTCCTCGGTGAGCCGGTAGTAGACGCGGGTCATCCGCTTGCCAGCCAGTTCCTTGCGGTCGGCAATATAGCCCTGCTCCTGGAGCCGGTAGAGCACGGGGTAGAGGGTCCCGTCCTGGAAGGACAGCAGCCCGCCGCTGACCCGCTCTGTTTCCTGCACCAGCTCGTAGCCGTACATCTCCCGCCGCTGTAAAAGCGACAGGATACACAGGGTGGTCACGCCCTTTTTGAAATGGGTTTGCATTCCCTCTTGCTTCATGGCGCTTTCCTCCTTCCGATCTTGTTTCCCATATTATAATCCAAATGTATCTGTTTGTAAATACTATTTTATACAAAACAATGATTGACAAATGGATGCTGCTGTGTTATCCTTGAATCATAAAAAAACCGTCGGGAGGAAGAACCGCTATGGCCATCTTGGAAGTCAAAAACGTGAGCTTTCAGTACCGCAACAAATACCAGACCGTCAACGCCCTGAACGGGGTAGACTGCGCCTTTGAAGAAGGGCAGCTCTACGCCCTGGTGGGCAAGTCGGGCTCCGGCAAGAGCACTCTGCTGTCGTTAATGGCGGGGCTCATGCTCCCCAGCTCGGGGGAGATCCTCTTTGAGGGCAAGCCCACCTCCCAGATCAACCTCAACCGCTATCGCCGGGAGCACGCCGCGGTCATTTATCAAAGCTTCCGCCTGCTGCCCCTGCTGACGGTGTCCGAGAACGTCACCTATCCCATGGAGCTCCGGGGCTTCAAGGGCAAAAAAGCCCGGGATCGGGCGGAGGAGCTGATCCAGCGGGTGGGCCTGCCGGTGACGGTGCTGCCCCGCTTCCCGGATATGCTCTCCGGCGGCGAACAGCAGCGGGTGGCAGTGGCCCGGGCCATGAGCATGGACACCAGGCTGCTGCTGGCGGACGAGCCCACCGGCAACCTGGACACCGAAAACAGCCGCCGCATCATCGACCTGCTGCTGAAGCTGGCCCACGAGGACGGCTACTGCGTCATTGTGGTGACCCACGATCTGGACATCGCCGCCCGGGCCGACCGCGTCTTCCGCATGCGGGACGGGAAGCTGCAGGAGGATTAACACCATGCAGGCCACGAAAAACGGACTGAAAAGCGCGCTCCGCACGCCGGGGAAAACCCTGCTGTTCCTTCTGATCCTGACGGTGACGGCGGCGCTGCTGACGATCTCCTGCTGCGTCTACGGTGCGGTACGGGGCTATCTGAACGACTGCGACGACTATTTCCACACCATCGCAGAGCTGGAATATATCGGCCGGGATTACCCGGATCAGACGGTCTATGACGAGGCCTTCGCCGCCGCGGTGGAGGAAAACCGCGATACCCTTTCCGGGCTGATCGCCTCGGAGTCTGTGCTGGCCTGGGAGCCGGCCTCGGCGGAGCTGGCCTATTCGCCGCTGATCCACCGGAAGGATATGCTGGTTCCGGATCCCGACACAGCCGTGCTGCGGGTCTACCTGGACTCCTATAACGACCAGATCGGCGTCTACAACGCCATTGTGACCGAGACCCTCTATTCCCGCCTGGACTTTACCAATAAACTGATCATGTTCCGAACGCTGGACGGCGATGCGTCGTTGGCGTGCTCGGATACCTACTTGGTGATCGGCCGCTTTTATGCCGGCCGGCTCCAGAATCCCTGCTTCCAGCAGACGGCGGTCACCGTGGAGGAGGACGGAACCAACACCAAGCTTCCGGCGGAGCTTCCCGCCGGGGCAAGCCCGGAGGAGGAGGCCCCCTTCCTGCGCTATGCCGAGAATCTGAGAGCGGCAAACGATGGCCTCCCGGTGAGCTATACCGCCGACATAGAGGATAACTACCTCTTTCACCAGCAGGTCCTGACCCTGCTCCAGGGCCGCTTCTTCACCCGGGAGGAATACGACACCGGGGCGAAGGTCTGCATCATCTCCGAAAAGACGGCGGGGATGCTCGGCCTGGAGCCGGGGGATAAGCTTCCCTTCTCGGTGTACCACGCGGCGGGGGATCTCTACGCCGCCCACGGACATACCCTGACCGACGAGGGAGACTATGAGATCGTCGGCATCACCAGCCACTCCGACAGCTATCCCTACCGGATCTTCCTGCCGGACGCCAAGGCAGCCGGCAGCGCGTTCTACCCGGTGAACGGCTATACCCTGGGGCAGTTCCGGCTGAAAAACGACGGCGTGCCCGCCTTTTTGGAGGCGGCCGCCCCCCTGCTGGAGCAGGGCTTCCGTCTGAACGTCTACGATCAGGGCTACGCCGCTGCCACAGCGCCCATGGAGGAGCTGCTGTTTATCTCCGGGATCTTCCTGGCGGTCTGCCTGCTGCTGGCGGCCTGCGCCCTGGCCATGCAGAGCCATATCTTCATCTCCCGGCAGCGTGAGACGGGCCGGACCATGTTCGCCATGGGCAGCGGCCGTTTCCACGTCTGCGTGTACTTCCTCAGTGCGGCCCTGGCGCTGACGGTCTGCGGCGCGGCCTTCGGCGCTGTGATCGGCAGGCAGGCGGAGGGCTGGGTGTTTCAGATCCTGCAGCGCTTTGCGGCTCAGTTTGCGGAGCAGGACCTGCGCTTCTCCACCACGCGCCTGGCGATCACCCGCACCCTGGATTTCGATCCCGCTTCCTCCCTGGGGGCCTATCTGTGCGCTGCCGGGATCCTGGTGGGCGGGACGCTGATCTTCACCCTGCTCTTTGCCCTGTTCAGCCTGCGGGAACGCAAAAACGCCAAAAAGCGCAAGAAGGAGCCCAGGCCGCGGAAGCGTGCCGGCCGGGTGTCCCGCCTCTCCGGCTCCTTCAAATACGGCCTGCTCTCCCTGCGGAGAGGCCGGGGCCGCACGGCAGCCGTGCTGCTGCTGGGGCTGGCGACGGCCCTGTTCTTCGGACGGCTGAGCTCCTCTCTGATCGGCTATCAGGAGCAGCTGGACGACTACAAGGCCAAGGCGGTGATCAGCGGCAGTGCCACGGATTGTTACGGCAAACGCATCAGCGGTCTGACGCTGGACGGCGGCCTTGTCGCGCAGCTCTGCTCCGCCGAGCTGCTGGAAAACTGCTGCGTGACCGCCGACCTGGGCCATATCCGGATCCTGGGCGGAGACGACGGCGGGCCCATCAATTACGACTTTTCGGAATACAACTCCTACCTCTATGAATCTCTGTTCTATTGGCTGAGCAAGGAGCCCGCCTGGATCGGGACGAATTCCGTCGCAAACACGCCCCAGTTCCACTTCTCTGAGAGCGGCTCCGTGGAGTGGCTGGACGGCTGGAGCGAGGCGGATTTCATCCGCCTTGAGACCGAGGAATACACGTATTACGACGGTTACCTGGATATGAGCTCCACCCGGCAGTACCAGACCGGCCCCTCCGTCTGCGCCCTGCCCAAGGATCTGATGGAGGAACGGGGGATCCGTCTGGGAGATCAGATCAATGCCCTTGCCGCCTATTATCATCCGGAGTGGGGCGAGATCCTGTGCCTTGTGCAGCTCCGGGTGGTCGCGGCCTATGTCGCCCCGGTGGGCAGCACCACCGTCTTTTCCCCGCTGACCCTGGTGCGTCCCGAGCTTGAGGACAGAAATCTCTTCCGGCAGTTCAACGCGGAGGAGGACAGGGACATCTGGGTGGGCAGGAAAAGCTGGACTGCTGAGAACTTAGCGAAATACCAGGCCATGGGCTTAACGCCTGCCATGAGCTATTCCAGCCTGACCTTCACGCTGACGGACGCCGCCAAGCTGGACGAAACGCGTTCTCTTTTGGCAGAGCTGGGCTTCACCTGGGTCCATTCCGAGGAACGCACCAAGCCCTACGCCATGATCGAGGACGAGATCTATCTCAATACGACCCAGTCCATGGAGCGGCAGATCCAGTACGTCAGCGTGCTCTACGGCGCTCTGTATCTGCTGGCGGGGGTGATCGGCTTTGCCCTGGCCTGGCTGCTGCTGCTTTCCCGTCGGCGGGAGATCGCCGTCATGCGGGCCCTGGGCACCCAGAGCGGCCGGATCTTAGGGAACTTCCTGCTGGAACAGCTGCTGCTGATGGCCGTCGGCCTGGCCCTGGGGATCGGCGTCTGCCGCCTCACCGGGACGGCCCTCAATCCCACCCAGCTCCTGCTCACCGCCGCCTTCCTGGCGGTGTGGATCCTCTCCACCCTGATCTGCCTGGCCGCAGGCCTCCGCAAGAGATCCTTCGCAGCCCTGACGGAGCCGGAATAAACGCGTCCCCGCATGTAGGGACGGCACTCTGCCGTCCGCACCCGCTCTACGGTAGCGCGGGCTATTAGCCCGCTTTTCCCCCGCACGCACCCGCTCTACGGTAGCGCGGGCTATTAGTAGGGACGGCACTCTGCCGTCCGCGCTACCCGCCCGCACAGAAAACAGATACGGCGTTCCGCCCGGGGAAAAAGGGCGGAATGCCGTATTTTTTTTCTGGACCCTGTAACGAATCCCCCGTTTTTGGCATTCACAGGATAGAGGAGGGATGATGATGTCAGAATCCAGCAAAAACCGTCTGTACGGTACAGATGCGGCTGACCGGACAGATCGCGGAAGGAAAGGACGGGAAATGCCATGTTAACGGTAAAAAACGGACTGAAAAGCATCCTGCGGACCCCGTGGAAGAGCGTTCTGTTTTCCGCGGTCCTGATCCTGCTCTCCGCGCTGCTGACCGTTTCCCTGTGCGTGTTTTTCGCGGTGCAGGGCTATCTTTCCGACTGTGACGACTACTACCATACCATCGCAAATCTGGAATACGTCGGGGCGGATTACCCCAAGTCTTCCGTGTACGACGGGGAGCTGGCAAAGGCCGTCGCCCAGCATCGGGAGGAGCTGGACGCACTGCTCCGTTCGGACAGCGTGATCTCCTACGAGGCCGAAAGCAACACGGTGGCGCTGGCGGAGGGACTGCACCGTTCGGATGCGGACGTGCTGGAGCCCAGCAGCGCGGTGCTGCGGCTGAAAAATGTCATGTATGACGAGCGGCTCGACATCTACCTGATGCAGGTGGAGGAAAGCCTGTATTCCTGCGAATGCTACGACGGCACGGTGCTCTTCGTTCGCACGGCCCGGATGCCCTGCGACGGCGGGGAAAAGCTCGAAAACGGAAGAGACTATTACGCAGTCGGCAGATTCTACAAGGGGCAGACCGCCAACCCGTGGTTCTTTGCGGAGGAAACGAGCTTCCGGGAAGCGGGACAGACGGTGACGCTTCCCCCCTTCACGGCGGCTGACGCCGGAGAGGAAGCAGCCGCGGCTTACCGTCAATGCGCCAACATCAAGCGGCAGGTCAACGACAGCCTGCGGGTGTATTACACCGCCGCGCTGGCGGATTATCCCCCCTTCCACCAGCAGACCATCCCTGTCACAAAGGGCAGACTCTTTACCCGGGAGGAATACGACGCCCGGGCGCGGGTTTGCGTCGTTTCCGAGCGCACTGCCGGATTCCTCGGCCTGGACGTGGGGGACCGGATCCATTTGACGGTCTATGCCTCCGAGGGGGAGCTGTACGAGCCCGGGACCTGGGAGAGCTATGACGAGGGCGGCTTTGAGATCGTGGGGGTCTACCGGGACAGCGATGATTACCCCTACCGGGTCTTCCTGCCGGACGCGAACGCGGCAAAGGTCGGCATCCGCCCGGTCACGGGCTATCGGCTCGGACATTTCCGCCTGCAAAACGACAAGGTCGCCGCCCTGGAGCAGCTGGCGCAGCCCCTCCGGGCCTACGGCTTCCGGGTGAGCGTCTATGACCAGGGCTATGCGGCCGCAACGGAGCCCATGCGGGAGCTGATGCTGATCTCCGTCATTTTCCTGGGGGTCTGCCTCCTGCTTGCGATCACCGTCCACGCCATGCAGAGCCATCTGTTCGTCTCCCGGCAAAAGGAGAGCGCGCTGACCATGCGCGCCATGGGCACGGACAAGCCCCGGGTCGTCCTGTATTTTCTCAGCGCTTCTCTGCTGCTTTCCGCGGTCTCCGTGGTGCTGGGCGGGGTGCTGGGAAAGCTCCTGGAGGGGCGGGTCATGGAGGTGCTGAAAAACTTTGCCGCCCAGTCCGTGGAGCGGGATTATCGCTTCTCCGGCAGCCGCCTGTCCCTCACCCGCACGCTGGCCTTCGAGCCGTCGATCTCCTTTTCTGTCTATGCCCGCTCCGCGGCGCTGCTGATCGCCGGTTCGCTGCTGTTTACGGTGGCGTTTGCCCTGGGGAGCCTGCGGGGCGAAAGGTTCACGGCCGGGAAACGCCGCTTTACGCTGAGGCTGCTTCCAAAGCGCGCCCGGCGGAGCTCCCATCTCACCGGCGTGCTGAAATACGCGCTGATCTCCATCCGCAGAGGCACGGTCCGCACGGCTGCCGTCCTCCTGCTGTGCTGCGTCACGGCGGTCTTTTTCGGCCGCTTGACCAGCTCGCTGGACGGCCATCGGGCGCAGCTGGAGGCCTATCGGAGCAATGCGGTCATTACCGGCTTTGCCACGGATTATAAGGGTCAGCTCATTGACGGGCTGAAGGTACGCAGCTGGCCGGTGAAGCTGTTTTTGGAAACGGGCTGCGTCTCGGACTATTCCGTCACGGACACGGTGGCCTTCTGCGAGCTGATCGGCATCTCCGTATCAGCGGACGGAACGGAGTATGCCCTTCCGGATCCCCGGATCCCCGCCATCGGCTCCTTCGCCATGGAAACGCTGATCGATCGGCTGATCTCCGGCTCCCGATGGCTTGCCGCCTCCTCCGTCAACGGCAGTCCCATCTTCCATGGCGAAAAGGGTCGGAACATTCAGTGGCTGGATGGGTATTCGGACGCCGATTTTGCGGGCGGCGCAAGGATCTGCGTGCTTCCGAAGCAGATGATGGAAGAAAACGGGATCGCCCTGGGGGATACGGTCCGCTTCCTGTTTTACGCGCCATACTATTTCACCGTGGATAATTTCGGCACGGTGGACGTCTTGGTGGTGGGCGCGTACAACGCTGACGTTTCCAAGTCCTACGTGTTCTCTCCCATCAGCTATTTCCCCGCCGTGGATATCCTGGAACGGCAGGACGAGTCCTTTGCCGGCTTCGACGTCGACAACGTCACCATACGCACCTACGACAGCTTCCTGTTCACCCTGCGAAGCGCCGCGGAGCTGGACGAGGTACGGCAGGCGCTGGCCGATTCCGGCTTCACCTGGGTCCATTCCGGCGACAGGGCCCATCCCTTCGTCATTTTGGAGGATGAGATCTATCTGGATACGACCCACTCCATGGAGCGGCAGATCCAGTACGTCGGTATGCTTTACAACGCGCTCTACGGGCTCACCGGGGTGATCGGCTTCGCGCTGGCCTGGCTGCTTTCGCTGTCCAGACGAAAGGAGCTTGCCCTCATGCGGGCCATGGGGACGCAGCGAAGCCGGATCCTGCGGAACTTCACGTTTGAACAGCTTCTGCTGAGCTCTGTGGGCCTGGCGCTGGGCATCGGGCTCTCGCTTCCGGTGGGGAACGGCGTCTCCGGCCTGTGCCTGGGCCTGTGCGGCGGGTTCTGGCTGATCTGGAACTGCGCCACGCTGCTGTGTCTCCTCATGGGGCTGTCGAAGCCTTCCTTTGCGTCTCTGACCGAACCGGAATAATACTGGAGGGAAATGCCATGGCGATCCTGGAAGTGCAAAACGTCAAATATCGCTACGTCAATCAATATCAGACCGTCGACGCGCTGAACGGCGTAAGCTGCAGCTTTGAGGAAGGGCGGCTCTACGCCCTGGTGGGCAAGTCCGGCTCCGGCAAGAGCACGCTGCTGTCTCTGCTGGCCGGGCTGATGCTGCCGAGCGAGGGCGAGATCCGCTTCAACGGCCGGTCCACCGCGTCCCTCGATCTGGAGCGCTACCGCCGGGAGAACGTCTCGGTCATCTATCAGTCCTTCCGGCTCCTGCCGCTGCTGACGGTCTCGGAGAACGTGACCTACCCCATGGAGATCCGGGGCTTTGCGGGCAAGGAAGCCAGAGATCGGGCCGCGGCGCTGATCCGCAGGGTGGGCTTGCCGGAAACCGCCCTGGACCGCCTGCCCAATATGCTCTCCGGCGGCGAACAGCAGCGGGTGGCGGTGGCCCGCGCCATGAGCATGGATACCCGGCTGCTGCTGGCCGACGAGCCCACCGGCAATCTGGACACGGAAAACGGCAGGCGGATCATCGACCTGCTGCTGCAGCTGGCCCACGAGGAGGGCTATTGCGTGATCGTGGTCACCCACGATCCGGACATCTCCGCCCGTGCGGACATCACCTATCGCATCCGCGACGGCGTGCTGTCGGAGGAATCCCGGAATCCGGCCTGCGCCGAAGTGTGGTCCGGCGGCGGGCAGCGCTCAGAGGAGCTCCGGCGCATCGACGAGCTGGTGGAAAAGGCGGAGAAACGGCGCAAAAAAAGAAACCGGATCCTCGGCACGGCCCTTGCGGCCTGCCTGGCGCTGGGCTGCCTGCTGCATACCCTGATCCTTCCCGCGCTCCGTTACAGCCGGGCGGTATCCCTCTGGGAGGCGGGAAGCTATGAGGAAGCCATCGCCGCCTTTGAGGCCATGGACGGATACCGGGACAGCGAGACGAGGATTCTTGCCTGCAGATACGGCATCGCGGCGGAGCTCCGGGCGGCAGGGGAGTACGATGCGGCCATCGCCGCCTTTGAAGCGCTGGAGGGCTATGCGGACAGCGCGGCCATGATCGAGACCTGCCGGGCGGAAAGGCTGGAGCAGCAATACGCCGCAGCGCTTGCGCTGAGCGAAGCCGGAAGCTATGACCGGGCCTATCCCGCGTGGATCGCGCTGGGCGATTATCGGGACAGCGCCCAGCGGGCAGAGGCGCTCTACGAGCCGTATAAGGCCGCTCTGCTCGAAAACCCACAGCTGGGCGCCTCCGTCTTCTTCGGCTCCTACGAGCAGGACAACGACCTCTCCAACGGGCAGGAGGACATCGAGTGGCTGGTCCTGGCCCTGGAGGACGACCGGGCGCTGCTCATCAGCCGGTACGCGCTGGACTGCCAGCGATACAGCGTCAACAAAAGCCGCGATTCCTGGACGAGCTGCAACATCAGAAGCTGGCTGAACGGCCCGTTCCTGAGCAGCGCCTTCACCCCGGAGGAACAGGAACGGATCCTGGACACCGTGATCCCCTCCCCCCAGCGTCAGGACGAAATGAAGTTCGCAGACGCCGTCGATCGGCTGTTTGCCTTGGATCAGACCCAGATCTACAAGTATTTCCCCTCCGAGGAATCCCGAAGGTGCTCGCCCACCGCCTACGCGGTGGCCCAGGGCGCACCCGCCAGAAACGCTTCCTCCGAAGACGGCCGAAGCTATTGCTGGTGGTGGGTGCGATTCCAGGGCGTCAGCAACTGGAACGCGCCCTGCATCACCCCGGACGGCTCCCTCTCCCACTTGGATCAATATCTCGACGAAGCCTATAACGCGGTTCGCCCCGCCATGTGGATCAAGCTGGGCGGGGACTGAAAAACGGGCAAGTAAAAACAGAAACGGCACCCTGCCCCGGGAACCCGGGGGAGGGTGCCGTAAAATTTTCGGGTGTGCGAAGGGCCGAAACAATCAGAAGCTCCGATCCTTCTCCGCGATCTGCTTCAGGCAGAGGGCCTGGAATTCGGCGGGGGTCATGGCACCCAGATCCGCGCCGGTGCGGGTGCGGACGGAGACCGTGCCGTTCTCCATATCCCGGTCGCCGATGACCAGCATATAGGGAACCTTCTGCATCTGGGCCTCCCGGATCTTGTAGCCCAGCTTCTCGGAGCGGTAGTCGCCCTCGGCGTCGATGTCCAGCGCCCGCAGCTCCTCCACCAGCTTGGCGGCGTAGTCGTGGGCCCGGTCGGTGATGGGCAGCACCCGGACCTGCTCGGGGCACATCCACAGGGGCAGGGCGCCGGCGTAGCGCTCGATCAGATAGGCCAGGGTGCGCTCGTAGCAGCCCAGACTGGTGCGGTGGATGATATAGGGCAGCTTCTTCTGGCCGTCGGTGTCGGTGTACTCCATGCCGAACTTCTCCGCCAGCAGCATATCCACCTGGATGGTGACGATGGTGTCCTCCTTGCCGAAGACGTTCTTGTACTGGATGTCCAGCTTGGGGCCGTAGAAGGCGGCCTCGTCGATGCCGATGCTGTATTCCACGTTCAGATCGTCCAGGATGGTCTTCATGACGGACTGGGCCTTCTCCCACTGCTCCGGGGTGCCTTCATACTTGGCCGTGTTGGCAGGATCCCACTGGGAGAAGCGGAAGGAGCAGTTTTCCAGCATACCCACGGTGCCCAGCAGGTACTTGGCCAGCTCCAGGCAGCCCTTGAACTCCTCCTCCAGCTGCTCGGGGCGGAGGATCAGATGGCCCTCGGAGATGGTGAACTGACGCACCCGGATCAGACCGTGCATCTCGCCGGAGTCCTCGTTGCGGAAGAGAGTAGAGGTCTCGCCCAGCCGCATGGGCAGGTCCCGGTAGGAGCGGGCCCGGTTCAGGAAGACCTGGTACTGGAAGGGGCAGGTCATGGGCCGCATGGCGAAGCATTCCTTGGTCTCATCGTCGGGGTCGCCCATGATGAACATACCGTCCCGGTAGTGATCCCAGTGGCCGGAGATCTTGTACAGCTCCCGCTTTGCCATGTAAGGCGTCTTGGTCAGCAGGTAGCCCCGCTTCTTCTCGGTGTCCTCCACCCAGCGCTGCAGCTTCTGGATCACCCGGGCGCCCTTGGGCAGCAGGATGGGCAGGCCCTGGCCGATCACGTCCACGGTGGTGAAGTATTCCAGCTCACGGCCCAGCTTGTTGTGATCCCGCTTCAGGGCCTCGGCCTGCTGCTCCAGGTAGGCGTCCAGCTCTTCCTTGGAGGGGAAGGCCACGCCGTAGATCCGCTGGAGCATCTTGCGGTTGGAGTCGCCGCGCCAGTAGGCGCCGCAGGCCTTGGTGAGCTTGAAGCCGTTGTGCTTGACGCGGCCGGTGGAATCCAGGTGGGGACCGGCGCAGAGGTCGGTGAACTCGCCCTGGGTGTAGAAGGAGATCACGGCGTCGGCGGGCAGATCGTTGATCAGCTCCACCTTGTAGGGCTCGTTTTTGGCCTCCATATAGGCGATGGCCTCGGCCCGGGGCTTCTCGGAGCGCTCCAGATGCAGCCGCTCCTTGCAGATCTTCTTCATCTCGGCCTCGATCTGCTCCAGGTGCTCGTTGGTGAAGGAGAAGGGAGCGTCAAAGTCGTAGTACCAGCCCAGATCGATGGAGGGGCCGATGGCCAGCTGCACCTCCGGCCACAGACGCTTCACGGCCTGGGCCATAATGTGGGAGCAGGTGTGCCAGTAGGTCTTGCGATAGGCCTCGTTTTCAAAGGTGTAGATGTTTTCTTCGGACATGGTTATATACCTCCTTGCGGAATTATTACGGTGTTGTTGATAGCATGGGCATTTAAGGAAACGCAGGGATCAAGGATCAGGGATCAAGGTGGGGTTAGAGTTTCGAGCGCATGGTTCAAAGTCCGTAGCGCGGGCAATCTGCCCGCCGTGCTTCGTTTTTTCGTTCTCGGCGGTTGTTGTAAAAAATGCAATAACTGCATCAACTGAAGATGTTTCCCTCAAAGAAGATGGCGTGAAGTGCCGGATGAGGGACGCCTCGGTGATTGACCGGAAAACAAAAAACCCCCGACCGATCGCTCGGTCAGGGGTGAATAAATGACTTATCCACGGTTCCACCCTGCTTGCGGACGTAGTCCGCCGCTCTTGGACGCTGTAACGGGCGATCCCCGTCCCTCCATACTGATCTGCACCCTGTAGCGGCGCACAGTGCGCGCCACGGTGACACCTTCACAACCGAATGTAGGGACGAGCACCTGTGCCCTTCATGGGTATTGCTCGTCCGCGGACAAGCGATACCCATGAAGGGCACAGGTGCTTGTCCCTACACGCACAAACGGCGGAAAGCAGACGTTCCGGCGGGCGGCTCGGAAGCGGTGGGGCGTTCCGTCCTTCGCAAGACCCTCGCAGCACAAGGGGTCTCTCTCTGGGCGGCGGATTATGGAAGCCCGTCTTCGTCGCAGCCTTTGACGTTTGTACCATTATACCACGATTTTCACGCCTGTCAACCACCAAAATTTGTTTTCATCGATCTTCTGTTTATGATCATCGTCAAATATTTCAGAATAAAGTAAGCCAGCAGCGGAACGAGAACGGTTCCGGCAGAGATCATCAGCACGTAAACCGTTTGACCGGGAATCTCGCCAATGCTGTTTCTGATGCTTAATCTGACGTTCTCTAAAAAGGGAGCGTTGCTGTGAACGAAATTGTTGAAGTTTGTATCAATGAGCTGCGCAAACGGTCCGACGATCAAGCAATACAGGCCATAGGTGATGACGACCAGCACAACGTCCTTTTTGGTGTTGAACTTCGCCAAGCCCTGGAAGATGAACAAAAAGAAGGTAAATATCCCGATCCCATGGAACAGGACCGAGTGCAATTCAAAGAAGCTTCCGCCCTGCCCGGTCAAAAACGCCCACATACTTCTGATCGCGTCATCCGAATATACGACGTTCGGATAAACGGCCATAAACAGGAACAAGCAGGTCGATACAATGCCGGCGATCAGAATAAACCGATCCCGATGGCGGCCCTTATAAAAGCACGCAAGAGGATGAAAATACAGAAACAAACTGCAAAAATGGCAAGGGATCCAGTAGCTGCTGTAGCCGTTTGCAATTCCGTATATCTGCTTCGCGGCTTCCAGCAAAAGCAGCAATCCTGTGCAGAGCTTGAGCGGCAGCAATTTGGCTTCTTCGTCTTTGTTGTTCAACTTGCGGCTGATCATCCAGGCAAGCGCCGCGTAAATGACAAACTGGGGGATCAGCGTATATACGTGCAATGGCGTCCAAAACATGGATTTATCCTTCTTATCCGTTGTTTTACAAAAATGAAACGTACCTGTTCAGTCACATTGTAGGGGGGCGGCGCCTACGACGCCCCGTGCCAGCCATCCGACCCCGGAAGCGGGTCGTCCCCTAAAGGACTCGCTTTGCTTCGGAAGGCGCCGGCCCCTACAAGGTTTATCGCGCCTGAAAAGAAACAATGAAACTTGCTATACGCGCTATATTATACAGGATATCACGCAAAAATCAACTGTTTTTCAAAAAATGCATCGATCCAGTCGCAGGGGCGCACAGCGTGCGCCCGTGTGCGCGGAGCAGAAGGGGACGAACACAAGAGGAAGACCCATTCGTGCGTGATTATGCTCGGTTTTGACAGCGCATACGCTTACTAAAAGATGAAAAAAAGATTGCATTTCGTCAATTATGATGGGTATACTCTTCTATTTTAGTATTACAGACGGAATTCTGGAATTGCAGCAGGATAATGATTCTTTCCGGTTTGTTCCATAATTCGTATAAGAAATCACACATATTACAGAAAGGATCGAATACGATGAAACGCTATTTTGTACTTACGGTGCTTATGGTTCTCCTTATTTCACTCTTTGCAGGTTGCGGCAATGACGAAGCTGCCCCCCCAGACGCTGGAAGGCACTTACAAGCTTTTATACATCGACGCTATGACTCCTGTGAAGTTTTTTACAGAGATAGCAAATAGAGACGGAAAAACACTGGAAGAGGTCTTGTCCTCTTTCAATCTCACAGAGAATACAGCCGATCAGTTTGTTGTAGTGAAATTGGATCCTGATGGTAAAGGTTCGGCTACGTATGCGGGGGAGACAGGGGAAATAACTTGGACGCGGAACGGTGATACTGTGACAATTAACTCAACGGATATAGATTATCGAGATGGAAAACTGTACTTTAGGGATATGGGTGGGGTAGAATACGTCCTCGGAAAATAAGAAAAAACCTGTCAATCAGTGGCTGATTCCTGATTGCCGAGAAACCGCAAAATTTGTTTCTTTCTGAAATTGACAAGCGGCGCAGGACAGGCTATAATAGGGGTGTCAAAATTTGAACCTTTGGAGGTTACTGCCATGTTCGACATTCTCAAAGCAAAGCTTCGCGAGAATCCTAAGAAGATCGTCTTCACCGAGGGCCACGACGCCCGTATCCTGGAGGCTGCCGCGCAGCTCAAGAAGGACGGTCTTTATCTGACTCCCATTCTGATCGGCAACGTGGACACCGTCAAGGCCAAGGCCGCTGAGTGCGGCTTCGACATCGAAGGCCTGGAGATCATCGACCCCGCCACCTATCCCGAGATGGAGAAGATGGTGGAGACCATGGTCGAGCTCCGCAAGGGCAAGATGAGCCCCGAGGACTGCCGCGCCAATCTGCTGAAGGGCAACTACTTCGGCACCATGCTGGTGAAGATGGGCTACGCCGACTCCCTGCTGGGCGGCGCCACCTACTCCACCGCCGACACCGTCCGTCCCGCCCTGCAGCTGGTCAAGACCCGCAAGGGCGCTCATCTGGTGTCCTCCTGCTTCATCATGGCCCGTGAGGGCAAGGACGGCAAGCAGGAGCTGCTGGCCATGGGCGACTGCGCCATCAACATCGACTATCAGGACACCGTGGACAAGGACGGCAACGTGACCTTCACCGCCGCCGAGAAGCTGGCTGAGGTGGCCATCGAGACCGCCAAGACCGCCAAGGTCTTCGGCATCGATCCCAAGGTCGCGGTCCTGAGCTTCTCCACCAAGGGCTCCGGCAAGGGCGGCACCGTGGCGCTGTCCCAGGCTGCCACCGCCAAGGCCAAGGAGCTGGCTCCCGAGCTGGCCATCGACGGCGAGATGCAGTTCGACGCCGCCGTGTCTCCCACGGTGGGTCAGCTGAAGTTCCCCGGCAGCAAGGTCGCGGGCTACGCCAACACCTTCATCTTCCCCAACATTGAGGCCGGCAACATCGGCTATAAGATCGCCCAGCGTCTGGGCGGCTTCGCCGCTTACGGCCCCATCCTGCAGGGCCTGAACGCCCCCATCAACGACCTGAGCCGCGGCTGCAACGCCGACGAGGTCTACAAGATGGCCATCATCACCGCTGCTCTGGCGTAAAATATGCCGCAAAAATGCCGATCCGCGAGGATCGGCATTTTTGTCAGCGTGTCAAAAAAGTTGAAAGTTGAAAATTGATAGTTAAAAGTTGTGGCATCGTTCAAATTGCCATTTGACCGATGAGAAGAAAAGTGGAAATATCCAGCTCAATGATTCTTATTACTGAGTAATTACAGGTCGAAAAAACGAAAAGAGTCTATTTCGCAGCTTGGATTCCTTCTTTATATGGCAATTTAAAAAACACCTTCATTTTCAACTTTCAACTTTCAATTCTCAATTCTGCCTGCATCCGGGAAAAATGAATGCAGGGAGTTCTTTTTTTGTTATCTTCCGGCCTTCGCCACGCCTACGATCAGCTTTTCTCCGTCGCTTTCCTTTACCAGACCGGCCCGCAGGCGCACCTCCGTGGGCTTGCCGCCGATCAGCAGGTGGTATTTGAAGGTGAGAAGGCCGTGCTCACGAATCTCTCGGAACACGTTTTCCTTCTGCATTTGCGCCTTGTAGATGGGATAGTCAGCCGGGAGAACGAGTCTGGCTCCGTTTTCCTGCGCATCAGCGAAGAAGTCGACGCCGTCCTTGGACAGCCCCAGCCCGGCATAGTCGCTGCTGGCGCTGTATTCCACATACTGCCCGCTGACGGGATCCACCGTGTACATACAGATGATCTCCGCAGAGATGGCCCGGATCCGGGCATAGGTGATCTCGTTGGCGCGGACGCGATCCAGCCGCTCCTTCTCCTTCATCTGGGCGTCGATGCTGCTGACGCCCACAATGAGGTAGTTTTCGTCGGTGTCCATGCGCGTGATCTTCATGGCCACGTAGACCGGCTCGCCGTCCTTCAGGATCCGATAGGTCAGGGTAAAGACGCCCTGCCGCGCCAGCTGCAGGAGGATGTTTTCCTTGGTAAAGGCCGCCACAAAGGTGTCCTGATCCTCGGGATAGAGGACCGTGCGGGCGTCCTGCCGCGCGGCGGCGAAGAACTCCGTCCCGTGGCGCTCCTCGGCCAGGTTGTCCTTGCCCACGCTGGAGGAGTACTCAATGAAGTCCTCCGTCTGCAGGTTGACATAAAACAGATTAAAATAGTCTGCGGCCAGAGCTCTTGCGATGTTGGCGTAGTCCGTGCCGGGATTCGGCGGGGAGACGGAGATCACAGCCAGGGCCACCGCGACGATGCCTGTGACAGGGTCGCTGCCGATCCAGCGCATGGTGCAGTGGGCGGTGGAGCCGTCGGGGAGCTTCATGGCGCAGAAGGTCCTGCTTCGGTTTTCGCAGCAGCGCCGGAAATGCTCCACGCATGTGGCGTCGTCGCGGAAGGGGGCAGGGAAGAAATCGGTTCCTGTTTCCGCGACACGGATGCCGTAGAAGCGATCCAGATAATCCCGGAAGGAAGCGCTGCTGCGGATGAAGCGCACCATGCCGTCCCGATGCTCCATAATCGATATCGGCAGGGTATCGAAGAAGCTCCGGAAGGATTTCACGTCTTCCCCGGCGATCAGAGTCATGTCAAAGAGGTTCACCCGGCCGATGGCCTCGAAATAGTCCTCCTCTGCGGGGTTTTCGAAGCCGATCTGGATCCCCTTGCGGTTCCGCTCCAGAATTTCCTCCGGCGGGATGGGCTTGCAGAAATAATAGCCCTGGAGCTTGGCGCAGCCGATGTCCTTCAGGAAGGCGACCTGCTCCGCGGTCTCCACGCCCTCGCAGACGGAGTCGATGTTCAGGGCGCTGACCATGCGGACGAGCTGGGTGAGAATGATCTTGCTGCTGTCGCCGTCGTTGAACTTACGCATGAAGTGCATATCGAACTTGACCATGTCAAAGGAGATGCTCTCCAGCACGTCCAGGGAGGAATAGCCGCTGCCGAAGTCGTCCATCCAGACGGAGAAGCCCAGCTGCTGGAAGCGCTCCACCTGGGCCTTCATGAACTCGAAATCCTTGCCGATGACGCTCTCCGTCACCTCGATCTGGATCATCTTCCGGGGCAGGCCGGAGGCGTCCACCCGGGAACGGATCTCCTCCACGATGTCGCAGGCGTCAAAGTCGGCGCGGGAGAGGTTGACGGATTGGGGCACGAGGTGCAGGCCGTCGGCGGCCTGCTGCTTCAGCTTTTCCAGAACCTGCTCCACAACGAACAGATCCAGCTTGTGGATGATCCCGGAATCCTCCAGGCTGGGGATAAAGTCGGCAGGGGAGAGCATCCCCTTGCCGGGGTCGAACCACCGGGCCAGCGCCTCCTCGTGGCACACCTTGCCGCTGACGGCCCGGACAATGGGCTGGTAGAACACGCGGATCCATTTTTCCCGGATCGCAGTGTCCAGATTGGCGATGACGTACTGCCGCAGCTCTTCGTTGTCCCGCATACGCAGGTCGTAGTAGTTGAAGCAGGAGGAATAGCGGCCCCGCATGGCGTCGCAGGCGATCTTTGCCCGGTCGCTGGCGGCGCTGATGCTCACGTGCTCGGCGCGGAGCAGATAGATGCCCGCGTGGACGGGGAGCGTCAATCCGCCGTTCAGCGCGGCGGCCTCCGCAAAAATGTGCTCCAGGGTGGACTCCAGGCCCTGCTCGTCGGCGATGACGGCGAAATGATCCTGCCCCAGGCGGCAGCAGTTGTCGCTGCCGAAGCAGTCGGCCAGGATCTGGGCGAAGCCCTGCAGCAGCACGTCTCCCTTGGCAAAGCCGTGCTTGCGGTTGAAGTATTTCATCCCGTGGAAATCCAGGAAGAGCAGGGCCGGGCTGCCGCCGTTTTTCTGCATGTCGTCCAGCTTGACGGAGCCCATCTCAAAGAACCAGGTCATGCTGGGCAGACCGGTGAGATAGTCGTATTTGTTTGCCCGAAGGGCGCTGTCCTCCCAGAGACTGTTGCTTACAGAGCGGCTCAGCCCCGCGCCGTTGATCTCCGTGAGGGGGCTGTAGAGCCCCTCGTCCACGTACCAGACCAGGAACAGCCGGATGTCGGACGGAGCCGGGATCCGCTCGCCCAGGGCGTGAATGATCCGGAAATCAGAGCCGGATTTAATCCGGGTGCGGTAGATTTCCTCGTATGTTCCATCTCCGTTGACAAAACGGTCGGCGGATTTGGTGAGCCTGTCAGCGTCGTCCGGGTGGACGGAGCGATACATATCGTGATCCATGTCGTAGCAGGCGTCGGCGCGGCTCTTGTAGCCGAAGCGCTGGCAGAAGCCGTCTGATACGATCAGCGTTGCGACCCGGCTGTCCAGATATTGGTAAACAGCCAGAGGAATGCGGGACTTTTCCAGTTGAGCTCGCTCCTCTTCCGGGAAAAGATACTGCTCCACAGCGCATCCTCCTTTCCGAAGCAAATAATATTTATACTATATTGTACCAGAAAAGCTGAATAATTGCAATTATTTCTTGATAAAAATAATCAATCTTCACGGACTTTTTTGGAAAAACAGGAAAACAGTTGACTTTTTGCCTTCGGTTTTATACAATATAATTTATAAAAGAGCGTCAAAATACGGATGGGAGGAGGTGTGATATGGTTCGGCATACACAATCCAGCCACACCAAGAGCCTGCTTCTGCTGCTGATCACCGTGGTGATCGGCGTCGGATTGAACTTTCTCGGGCGTTTGCTGAATACCGCGTTGGGGCTGCCCCTCTACCTGGATAACGTGGGCACGCTGCTGACCGCCATGACCGGCGGCCTGGTTCCGGGCATCACGGTGGGCTTTTTCTCCAACCTGATCAACGGGCTCAAGGACCCCAACTCCACCTATTACGCCGTGATCAGTATTCTGATCGCCGTGGCGGCCGTGGCCTGCAAGAAAAAAGGCGTCATGACCCGCTTTCCCCAGGTGCTGCCGGTGGTGCTTCTGTTCGCGCTGATCGGCGGCGTCGTCGGCGGCGTCCTGACCTGGCTGATCAACGGTAAGGACTTCGGCGAGGGCTACGCGGTGGAGCTTGCCGCCAAGATCGGCGACACCCTTTCCATCGGCTACGTCTCCTCCAATCTGCTCTCCTGCTTCCTGGTGGATCTGGTGGATAAAGCCGCGGTCACGGCGGTTTCCGTTCCGCTGTATCTGCTGCTGCCCGAAAAGCTGCTGGATTACTACCGCGCCCAGAGCTGGTATTTACGCAAGAATACCAAGGGCGTTGCCCATATCCACAAGCGCACCTCTCTGACCGTCAAGATGTCTGTTGCCATCGGCCTCTCCATTGCCATCGCCATGCTCGGCGCCATCACCACCAGTATCCTGCAGTACCACAAGCTGACCATCCGGGCCTACCAGGATAAAGGCGAGCGGGTCACGGCCCTGCTGGCGGAGATGCTGGGGCCCCGGGAGGTGGAGGCGCTGCTGGCTGACGGCAGAGACGCGGAGCCCTACCTGGGCATGACCCGGGAGCTGGAAAACGTGATCGAGACCTCCCCGGAGGTCCGCTTCATCTACGCCTACCGGGTCCGGGAGAACGACTGCCTGGTGGTGTACGACCTGGACGTGCCCGACCAGGAGGCGGACGATCCCGGCACCGTGGTGGAATATGACGGCACGATCGAAAAATATTCGGAGCTCTTCCTGGCGGGGGAGCCTGTCCCTGCGGACGCCACCATCGACGAATACGGCTGGCTCTACTCGGTCTACCGTCCGGTTTTCGACGCAGACGGGGAGCTGCTGTGCTACGCCATCGCCGATATGTCCATGGAGCGGATGATCAACGACGAGATCGCCTATCTGACCAAGCTGATCTCCATATTCATCGCCTTCCTGTTCCTCACCGGCGTGTATTCCATCTGGCTGACCCGGAAGGCCATCATCGATCCGGTGAACACCATCGCCAACGCCGCCAACCGCTTCAGCTACGACACCCCGGAGGCCAGAGTTCAGAGCCGGAAGATGGTGGAGGATCTGGATATCACCACCGGCGATGAGCTGGAAGACCTCTATCGCGCCTACCGCAAGACCACCGAAGACATGGTGGACTATATCGACGAGGTGCAGCATAAGAGCAACCAGATCTCCAATCTGCAGAACGGCCTGATCCTGGTTCTGGCGGATATGGTGGAAAGCCGTGACAAGAGCACCGGCGACCATGTCAAGAAGACCGCGGCCTACGTGGCCATCATCCTGGAGCAGATGCGGAAGGAAGGGATCTACGCCAACAGGCTGACCGACTCCTACATCTACGACGTGGTCCACTCCGCCCCTCTGCACGACATCGGCAAGATCACCATATCCGACGCCATTCTCAATAAGCCCGGCAAGCTCACCGACGAGGAATTCGACGTGATGAAGACCCACGCCGCTTCCGGCGAGGTGATCATCGACCAGGTGATCGACACCATGCGGGAGGAATCCAACTACCTGAACGAGGCCAAAAAGCTGGCTGCCTACCACCACGAGAAGTGGAATGGCACAGGCTATCCCAAGGGCCTCCGGGGGGATGAGATCCCGCTCTCCGCAAGGGTCATGGCCGTGGCGGACGTGTTTGACGCACTGGTCTCCCGGCGCAGCTACAAGGGGCCCTACAGCGTGGAAAAGTCCCTGGAGATCATCAAAGAGGGCTCCGGCAACCACTTTGACCCGCTGGTGGTCAAGGCTTTCCTGGACGCGGAGCCTGAGGTGCGCCGGGTGGCAAGCATGAGCATGGCCGATTACGACTATAAGCAGTACAATCTCTGAGACGCATATCCAAGGCGATCATCGCGGCAGCCCGCCCGGGCTGCCGCGTTTTCGCTTCTTCGGCAGATCCGCTTCTTTGACAAATCCGACAATCCAGCGGTAAAAAATTTGTGAGCATTCCATGAAGAAAATTCTTGGAATTGGAAGGCGTCTGTGATACAATATATAGTAAGCTGGTGGCGGCGCGCAGCGCCTGCCCTGCAAATTTCGAAAAGGAGACAGATTGTATGAACAAATCCTTCAGACGCCTGCTTGCTCTGCTGATTGCGGTCGTGATGGTCGTCGGTCTGCTTCCTGCGGCGGTCTTTGCCGAGACCCCCAAGGAAACGGGTGCGGCCCAGCCGATCCATGTTTTCACGGAAGCAGACAACGCGATCCTTGACAACGACGTGTTTGCCAAGATCAACACGGTGAAAGCTGAGGCAGCCGCGGCCTGCGGCGGCATCGGCCACATGACCGAGGCAGACTACGTCGCCGCGGTTCCCCAGGTCATCGAGGCCATCGAGTCCTCCGAGACCTATGTTCCCGGCACCCTGCTGCAGAACGGCAATTTCCTGGTGTGGGAAACCACCGTCGGAATGCCCTGCTGCTACGACCCCCGCATGGAGGCCGAGCTCCACAACACCGATAACGAACCCACCCCTGCGGACATCGCCAAGGCCGAGGCCCAGGCCCAGGCCATTCTGGAGTCTGTTCAGCCGGTTCGCGGCGGAGGCCCCACCGCTACCGACATCGGCCTGATCCAGCCCTACTGGGAGAGCAGCTCCAACTACGCCGACAGCTCCTTCAACAACTACTCTCCCCAGTACAAGGCCATGTGGCAGTCTCTGTATGAGACCACCGGCGGCACCGGTATGCGCTACGCCATGGAGAACGCCACGGTGGACAACATCGCCCTGACCATGTCCCAGTGCGCTATGGTCATGTTCGACTCCCACGGCACCACCGACTACGCCAGCGGCAACGACTATACCTCCCGGGCCAACAGCTCCTACCTCTGCCTGACGACCAACACGGGCGTCACTTCCGAAGACACTGTGGCGCAGCAGGGCGAGTTTGGCACCTACTACAACTGCCTGAAGGGCTCCGGCTACGCCTACGTCAATGGCACCTGCATCGCCAACCATATGCCCAACAACGCCCCCAACAGCTACCTCTACATGGGCATCTGCCTGGGCATGGCCACCGACAAGATGGAGGCCGGCCTCCGGGACAAGGGCGTTGAGGTGGTCTACGGCTACTCCCAGTCCGTCACCTTCGCCGGCGACATGGACTACATGAACAACCTCAACACCGCCATCAAGAACGGCGACGACATGGCGACCGCGGTTGCCAACATGAAGGCTGCCGTCGGCTGCCCCGACCCCTACACCAGCAGCTATCCCGCATGGCCCATCGTCGCCTCCTCCGAGGATCCCTATCCCGGCCACGGCAACGTGGATAAGGCCCAGACCGTCTACTCCACCTGGTCTCTCTTCGGCACCAACTATGAGGTGACCGCCACCTCCAACAATGAGGAATGGGGCACCGTGGAGGTCATCGGCTCCCGGATCGTCGCGCACCCCGCCGAGGGCTACTACACCGCGGGCTACGAGCTGCTCAGCGGCACCGCCAATGTGATTCAGAACGGCAACAGCTTCATGGTGCAGGCCGAGACGGACTGCTCCGTGCAAATCAACTTTGCCGCCAAGACCCCTGCCGTTGTCAGCTACTTCTCCAACGGTATTCTCATCAACAGCGAAAACAGCTACCTGGGCGACGACGTCGTCCTCCCCACCACTGCGCCGGAGATCAATGGCTATCGTTTCCGCGGCTGGGTGGATGCTCCCGTCTATGAGACCACCGAGAAGCCCAGCTACTTCAAGGGCGGCACCAGCTACACCGTGACCGCAGCTTCGGTCAACATCTACGCCCTCTATTCCTGCGTCTACGGCGGAGGCGGCATCTGCTACAAGCTGGTGGACGAGGATCAGACCGACTGGGAAGGCAATTATGTCATTTCCGGCAACAAAAACAACGTCGTCCAGGTGTTGAAGGGCCTGAGCGCAGGCAGCAGCTATGAGAGCAACGCGGCCGAAAGCGTCGTGCCCTACACCAACGCCGGCATGGAGCTGGATGAGGACGTGCTCCGCGAGGTCACCGAAGACTACATCTGGCACGTCGAGGCTGCCAACTCCGGCTACAGCATCCAGAACCTGGGCAACGAAACCTACATGGGCACCAGCGGCTATATGCTCAACAGCAATGGCAGCCTCAACGGGGATAAGACCAGCTGGAGCTTCACCTACGTTTCCGGCAAGGGCACCAGGGCTGGCTGCGCCGACGGCGGCAACTATCCCTACCTGACCTTCTACAACAACGAGAAGTTTGCCCTCTGGAAAGAGAACGACTTCAATCAGTATCCCGTCCAGTTCTGGAAAGAGACCGAGGACGGCGTGACCTACTACTACACCGAGATCGCCCCCCACGAGCATACGCTGGAGCACGTCGAGGCGTCGGATCCCAGCTGCACGGAAAACGGCAACATCGAGCATTGGTACTGCACGATCTGCCACCGCTGCTTCTCCGACGCCGAAGGGCAGAATGAGATCCCCGCAGCCTCTGTGGTTCTGAATGCTCTGGGCCACGACTTCGGCGAATGGACGGAGACCACCGCTCCTACCTGCACCGAGGACGGTGTGGAGACCCGCACCTGCTCCCGCTGCCCCGAGAGTGAGAACCGCCCGATCAACGCCCTGGGGCACAACTTCGGCGATTGGACGGAGACCACCGCGCCCACCTGCACCGAGGACGGTG
>JAEEGI010001156.1_pt1 | contig 66490 bp, 59 predicted proteins | sample 8958751 | NCBI WGS metagenome assembly JAEEGI01 (sample SAMN16246545, study PRJNA631951) | gut metagenome | biome: gut microbiome; feature: rumen; material: KS-attached | host: Bos | place: Iran: Karaj | collected 2018-10
CGACTGGAACGGCTTCACGCCCACCGACTTCGTGTTCCCCACCTTTGTATTCGTGATGGGTGTTTCCATGTTCCTGAGCCTTCGCAAGCAGGAATTCAAGCTCTCCTGGAAAGTGCTGAAGCGCTTTGTGCTGCTGCTGGGAATCGGCCTTCTGTGCAACTGGATCAGCAAGTGCGTGTGGGGCGGCCGGATCGTGGGGCTGGAGAACGTCCGGCTTTCCGGCGTGCTGGTGCGGCTGGCGCTGTGCTATGGCCTGTCGGCCCTTATCGTGTGCACGGTGAAGCAGAAGTGGATTGGCTGGGTGGCGGGCGCCCTTCTGGCAGCCTATTCGGCCATCCTCCTGATGGGGAACGGATTCGTACACGGCCCGGAGAATATCCTGGCCCGGGTGGACGCCTCCGTACTGGGGCTTAACCATCTTTATAAGGCAGACAATGGCGTGGACCCCGAAGGGCTCCTTTCCACCATCCCGGCCGTAGCGCATACCCTCATCGGCTTCCTTGTAGGAAAACTGCTGGTGGAAAAAGACTTCCGGAAGATGGATGCCGTGGGGACGATGATGCTCGCAGGCGGCTTCCTGCTGGGATTCCTTCTGCCCGTGAACAAGAAAGTGTGGTCCCCGTCCTTCGTGCTTGTGTGCTGCGGCGCCGCCACCCTTCTCCTCAGTCTTTTCCACTGGCTCATCGACGAGAAAGGCGTGTGGAAACACACGGGTTTCTGGAAAGTCTTCGGCTCCAATGCTATCCTGTGTTTCCTGCTGTGTGACGTCCTGGTCTGGACCATGCACCGTACCGGCTGGTTCAAGGCCGTGATGGATGTACTGGGCCGTAACGAGTGGACCTCCCTTCTGTATGCTGTCGGCGGCGTGATGCTCATTTATGGCATCGTGTACCCGCTCTATAAAAGAAAAATCTTCATCAGACTCTAATATATGGGTATCAAGACCGAACCCCAGCAGCACCGTGCCCCCAGCAGCCGCAGGATGAACGGCTATCTGGCGCTGAGCCCGCTTTTCGTTTTCCTGGCCGTCTATCTGGCCGGTTCGCTGGTGGCCCACGATTTCTATAAGGTGCCGGTAGCGGCGGCTTTCATCGTCGCCTCCGGCTATGCCCTGCTGATCACCCGCGGGGTAAGCAAGACCGACGACAAGATATCCATTTTCTCCGAGGGCGCGGGAAACAAGAACGTGCTCATGATGATCTGGATCTTTGTGCTGGCGGGGGCCTTCGCTTCCACGGCCAGGGATATCGGCGCCATTGACGCTACGGTGAACGCCACGCTGCACATCCTGCCCGGCAACCTTATCTATGCGGGCTTCTTCCTGGCGGCCTGTTTCATCTCCATGGCCATCGGAACCTCCGTGGGAACCATCGTGGCCCTGGTGCCCATCGCTACGGGCATTGCTGCGGAGACGGGTATCGGCCAGTCCTTCATGACGGCGATTATCGTGGGCGGCGCCTTCTTCGGCGATAACCTTTCGTTCATCTCCGACACCACCGTGGCGGCGACCAAGAGCCAGGGATGCTCCATGAAAGACAAGTTCCGCGTGAACCTCTGGATTGCCGCGCCCGCCGCCATCCTCGTCACCGTCGTCTATGTAATCCTGGGCCTTTCCGTCGAGGCCACGCCGGCGGCCGCTCCCGTGGAGTGGGTGAAACTGATTCCGTATATGCTGGTCATCGGCCTGGCGCTCTCCGGCATGAACGTGGTGACGGTGCTGGTGGTGGGAACGGTGGTGAACGGTATCATCGGCTGGAGTACCGGCGCGTACGGTTTCGTGGGCTGGATGGCCTCCATCGGCGGCGGCATCGGCTCCATGGGCGAGCTGATCATCGTGTCCCTGCTTGCCGGCGGCCTTCTGGAGATCATCCGCTATAACGGCGGGCTGCAGTTCATCATCGACGGCCTCACCCGCCGCATCGCCGGTCCCCGGGCAGCCGCCTTCTCCATCGCCGGCCTGGTGTCCCTGGTGAATTTCTGCACGGCCAACAACACCATCGCCATCATCACCGTGGGCCCGCTGGCCCGGCATATCAGCGAACGCTTCAACCTGGACCGCCGCAAGACGGCCTCCATCCTGGATACTTTCTCCTGCCTGGTGCAGGGCATCTTGCCTTACGGCGCGCAGATGCTCATGGCGGCCGGCCTCTCCGGTATGTCGGCCCTGTCCATCATCGCCAACCTGTATTATCCCTTCGCGCTGGGCCTGATGGCCTTTGCGTCCATCATCTTCCGTTTTCCCCGTAAGTACTCATGAGCAAGATTCTCCTTCACGCCTGCTGTGCGCCCTGTTCCAGTGCCATCGTAGAGTATATGGTACAGAACGGGATGCAGCCCACCATTTTCTATTCCAATTCCAACATTTTTCCGCGCGAGGAATATGACCACCGGCTCAACGAGTGCCTCCGTTATGCGAAAAAGTGGGGCGTGGAGATCGTGGAGGACGAGTACGACCACGCCGCCTGGGGCCAGTGCGCCGTAGGGCTGGAAAAGGAGCCGGAAAGAGGGGGCCGATGCCTGCAGTGCTTCAAATTTCGCCTGCTCAGGGCAGCGCGGTATGCGGCCGATAACGGGTTCGACGTCCTCACCACGACGCTGGCCAGTTCCCGATGGAAGAACCTGGAGCAGGTGAACGCGGCCGGGAAATGGGCATGCGAGCAGGTGGAGGGTGTTACCTGGTGGGACCGGAACTGGCGCAAGGGCGGCCTTCAAGAACGCAGGAACCAAATCATAAAAGAAGAAAATTTCTACAATCAATTGTACTGCGGCTGTGAATTTTCGCAATGATTTTGTATCTTTGCATCCCAAATGAAAGCGCCCACTCCTCAACTAAGCATCGAAACAGACCGCTTACAGGATATTCTGAAATTCCTCCGGAAGAGCCATCGCTACTATATGGATGTGATGGTACCCAATCTTGCGGCCAGCTTAGAGCGCCTCACAGCCCCCTGTTCCCAGCACCAGCGCCAGGTCATCCTGGACCTCTTCAATGCCTATAAGGCAGAGCTTACCACTCACTTCTCCTATGAAGAAAATGTGGCCTTCCCTTATGTGGAGGCCATGCTCAGCGGTGAGCGAAGCGGGCAGTACTCCATCGGGGAATACGAACAGAACCACTCCAATATCCAGGAGAAGCTGGATCAGCTCAAGACGCTTATTACGAACGCCCTTCCCAAGGAATGTCGGCAGGAAGATGCCCAGCAGGCCCTTTACTGCGTCTATGCCCTGGAGATGGACCTGCAGAAACACACCTTCATCGAAGATACCGTTCTCGTTCCGGCCGCTTCCCAGCTGGAAGAAAAAGTGGAACCCGTAAGGTCGGGAAGCGAAGAACTCAGCAGCCGTGAAAAGGAAATCCTCATCTGTGTGGCCAAAGGCATGCTCAACAAGGAAATAGCCGACAAGCTGAACCTTTCCATCTACACGGTCATCACCCACCGCAAGAACATTACCCGCAAGATAGGGATCAAGACGGTGGCGGGCCTCACGGTGTATGCCCTGCTGAACAACCTGATAGACATGAACACCATAGAGTAGTTATGAATTACAATAATTTCATCAAATTCTATCCGAACTTCCCTATCAAGGGTGTCAATTTCGTGGATATCATTCCGTTTCTGCAGGACAAGGAGTTGTTCAGGCACCTTACCGAGGATCTGGCATCCATGTGCGACACCCCTAACGTGGCGGCCCCCGAAGCCCGCGGCTTCCTCTTCTCCGCCGCCATGCTGTATGCAAAGAACCATATCGAGAATGTAATTCCCCTTCGAAAGAAAGGTAAGCTTCCCTTCTCCGAGGGAGACCTGGTCCAGGTCGAGATTATGAAAGAGTACGGTCCGGACCATGTGTACTTCCGCCGCTCCGATCTCGCGGCTTCCCAACCCACGGGGGACACCATCGAGATTACCTTCTTCGACGACATCCTGGCCACCGGCGGAACTGCCAAGGGCCTGGCCGAGGGACTGAACGCCCAGACCGTCAATATCGACGGTAAACAATACAAGGTGAAAGTGAAAGACTTCGTCTTCCTGGTGGAGATTGACGATTTACCCGGCCGTGCCAAACTGGAAGGCATCGCTCCGGTGAAGTCCCTCATCCACGTAACGGAAGGCTAGCGGTTGCTTTTGTAGTCGAAGTGATCGTTGTGCCAGGTCCAGGAATGCAGGGTTTCGGCATTGCGGACGGAAATGACCTGGCGGAAAACACGGATCTCTGAGCCGCCTACCGGACCGGTGCTTCCCATCGGAATCCATTGGCCGGAGGAGAGGCGATAGATGACGGCCGATACCCGGGAATCATCCCTTCGCGCCACCATCAGATCCGGTACCCGGTTCCCCGAGAAATCGTGGATGCCGACAACAACTTCCCCCGGTCCTCCCTCCAGGGTGGTCCCGCCTACAGAAACCTTGCCCGCCTCGACGGTTGCCTGGAAAGGTTTCCCGTCGGCCTCGAATTCGAACGTGCCGGTGCCGCCATAGAAATAGCGCTCCAGCCCGAATACGAAAGTGCCGGACGCGTTGTCCGCGTAAGAACGGGTCTGGGCGCTTGCCAGAAGGCACAGAACGGCTCCAAGAAGTGTGAAAAACAGTTTTTTCATACCTCGCAAAGATAAGAATTATAGCTAACTTTGCAAAAACACTGATATATGTCCTTTGTAGAAGACAGAATTGCCATGGAAGGCCTCACTTTCGATGATGTCCTTCTGATTCCGGCCTATTCGGAGGTCCTCCCGCGTGAAGTGAGCCTCCAGACGCGTTTCTCCCGTAACATTACTCTCAACATTCCCATCGTGTCCGCCGCTATGGATACGGTCACCGAAGCGCCCATGGCCATCGCCCTGGCCCGCGAAGGTGGAATCGGCGTCATTCACAAGAATATGTCGATCGCCGAACAGGCCGCACAGGTGAGAATGGTCAAACGTGCCGAAAACGGCATGATCGACTCCCCGGTCACCATCACGGAAGACCGTACGGTCGGTGACGCCCTCGCCATGATGGCGGAGTTCAGCATCGGCGGCATTCCGGTGGTCAAGGACGGCGGTTACCTCGTCGGTATCGTGACCAACCGCGACCTCCGTTTCCAGAACGACATGTCCCGCAGCATTTCGGAAGTGATGACCTCCAAGGGCCTCATCACCATCACCGAGGACCGTCGCGACGGAGACTATGTGCGTTCTGTCCTCCAGGAGAACAAGATTGAGAAACTGCCCGTCGTGGACAAGGAAGGCCGCATCGTCGGTCTCATCACGTTCAAGGACATCACCAAGGAAAAGACCTATCCCAATGCCTGCAAGGATGCCAAGGGACGCCTCCGCGTGGCCGCCGGCATCGGCATCACCCCCGACGCCAAGGACCGCGTAGCCGCTCTGGTGGCCGAAGGCGTAGATGCCGTAGTGCTGGACAGCGCTCACGGACACACCCTGGGCGTGCTCACCAAGCTCAAGGAGCTCAAGGCCGCCTTCCCGACGCTGGACGTCGTGGTGGGTAATATCGCTACGGCCGAAGCCGCCCGCGCCCTCATCGAGGCCGGCGCCGACGGTATCAAGGTGGGCATGGGCCCCGGCTCCATCTGCACCACCCGCATCGTCGCCGGTATCGGCGTTCCCCAGCTCACCGCCATCTACGAGTGCGCATCCGTCGCCAAGGGCACCGGCGTTCCGGTGATTGCCGACGGTGGCCTGCGTTACTCCGGTGACGTGGTGAAGGCCCTCGCCGCCGGTGGAGACTGCGTCATGTGCGGCTCCATGTTCGCCGGCACCGAGGAAGCCCCCGGTGAGACCATCATCTACAACGGACGTAAGTTCAAGACCTACCGCGGCATGGGCTCCATCGACGCCATGGCCGCCGGTTCCAAGGACCGCTACTTCCAGTCCGACAAGACCGAGCAGAAGAAGCTCGTTCCCGAAGGCATTGTGGGCCGCGTCCCTTACAAGGGCACCCTGGCAGAGACCGTGTACCAGCTGGTGGGCGGCATCCGCTCCGGCATGGGCTACTGCGGCTCTCACAATCTGGAAGAACTCAAGACGGCCAAGTTCACCCGCGTCACCCCCAGCGGCATGACGGAAAGCCATCCTCACGACATTACCATTACCAAGGAAACGCCTAACTATTCCCGCGGTGAATAAGATACTTATCCTCGACTTCGGCTCTCAGGTAACGCAGCTCATCGGCCGCCGGCTCCGGGAGCTGAACGTCTATTGCGAAATCTATCCCTTCAACAAGGCCCCCCTCCCGGACGAAACCGTGAAGGGAGTCATCCTCTCCGGCAGCCCGTGCTCCGTGCGGGACGCCAACGCTCCGCAGGTGGACCTCACCCCCTACAAGGGTAAGCTCCCCCTGCTGGGCATCTGCTACGGCGCCCAGTACCTCTCCGCCAAGTTCGGCGGCAAGGTGGAGGCCTCCAACTCCCGCGAATACGGCCGCGCCATGCTCAAAGTGGTGGCCGATTCCCCTCTCCTCAAAGGGGTGAGCGCGGAATCCCAGGTATGGATGTCCCACGGAGATACCATATCGGCCCTCCCTCAAGGTGCGGAGGTCATCGCCTCCACGGCCGATGTGGAGAACGCCGCCTTCCAGTTCAAGGGTGAACAGACCTATGCCGTGCAGTTCCACCCGGAGGTGTACCACACCGCCGAAGGCTCCCGGATGCTCGCGAACTTCGCCCTGGGCATCTGCGGCTGCAAGGGAGACTGGACGCCGGATTCCTTTATCGAGACCACTGTTGAGGCGCTCCGTGCGCAGATCGGTGACGAACAGGTGATTCTGGGCCTGAGCGGCGGCGTGGATTCCACCGTGGCCGGCGTGCTCCTGAACAAGGCCATCGGCAAGCAGCTCACCTGCATCTTCGTGAACAACGGTCTGCTTCGCAAGAATGAGTTCGAGGATGTGCTGGCCTCCTACCAGGACATGGGCCTGAACGTGATCGGGGCGGATGCCTCTAAGGAGTTCCTGGAACAGCTTAAGGGTGTCACCGAGCCGGAAGCCAAGCGCAAGATCATCGGCCGCCTGTTCGTTGAAACCTTCGACAAATACGCCAAGAAGATTGACAATGCCCGCTGGCTGGCTCAGGGTACCATCTATCCGGATGTGATCGAGAGCGCCGGCATCGAAGGCATCGCTTCCAAGATCAAGAGCCACCACAACGTGGGCGGTCTTCCCAAGGAGATGAACCTGAAGATAGTGGAGCCGCTGCGCATGCTCTTCAAGGACGAGGTGCGCCGCGTGGGCCGCGCCCTGGGCATCAAGGAAGAGCTCGTGGGCCGTCACCCCTTCCCGGGACCGTCCCTCGCCATCCGCATCATCGGAGATGTCACCGAAGAGAAACTCGCCGTCCTGCGTGAGGCCGATGACATCTTTATCCGCGGTCTCCGCAGCTATGACTGCACCGGTATGGGCTTCCCTTCCGCCGCCGATCCCCGCATCATGGCCACCAACCTGTACGACGCCATCTGGCAGGCAGGCGTGGTGCTGCTCCCCATCAAGAGCGTGGGCGTGATGGGTGACGAACGCACCTACGAGAACCCCGTTGCCCTTCGCGCCGTGGTCTCCACAGACGCCATGACCGCCGACTGGTTCCCCTTCCCCTACGACTTCCTCCGGAATGTCTCCAACGAGATCATCCGCAAAGTCCGCGGCGTGAACCGCGTCGTCTATGACGTCTCCTCCAAACCCCCGGCAACCATCGAGTGGGAATAATCTTAGAATTTAACTTATGAAGAAGAACACTTTATTATTCGTTGTACTGGCCATTCTGTTGGCAGTACCGGTTTCTGCAAAAGACAATAAGGCCTTGAAGAAAGGTTACCATGGCAATCTCGAATTAGGAACCTCTGCGATGACCATGAAGATGATGGGGAACAGCAGCGTTGAGCCTGATGAAATGATTCGTCTGTCTTCTACGCATGGTTATGCCTTTGGGAACGGTGTCTTTATCGGCGCCGGCGCCGGTTGTAACTTTCAACTGATTGAAAATTTACATTATGCGTCGGTCTTTATGGATGTGAAGTACAATTTTGTGGACGCTTCCGCAAGCCCCTTTATTGAGGGACGGACCGGTTATAATTATTGTATCAATAAGTATAATGATATCGGGGGCGTTTTCGTAAGTACTGCGGCAGGTGTCGATTTCGGTCGCATGTCTGCCCGCATAGGGTATGAACTGGCTCCGATTAAAGAGAATGTCAGGGTTAGGAATGGCGACCTTGGTTATGCTCTTTACACATCGAACCAATTCTTCTTCTCCCTGGCGTTTAACTTTTAGGCGCTGCAAGGTTTGTAAAATGACGGCGACCGGCTCAAAACGAGCCGGTCGCTTTTGTTTTCGGACGAAGTTTCGTATCTTTGAAAAAATCTAAATAAAGAGTCATGTTTGCTAAAGAAGTTTATGTGCGCCGCCGCCAGACGCTGATGGCGAAGATGCGGGAAGCCGGAGAAAAAGGTCTGATTCTGTTCATCGGAAATGCAGAGGCTCCGGCACAGTACAAAGACAATTGCTATAAGTGGCGCCAGGACAGTTCCTGGCTGTATTACTTCGGCCTGGATGAGCCGCTGATGGCCGCCATCCTGGACCTGGAGTCCGGCGTAGAGACCCTTTATGCCGATGACGTGGACATCGATGACATCATCTGGATGGGCCCGCAGCCGTCTGTACGTTCCAAGGCCGACAAAGTGGGCCTGGCCCAGACGCAGCCTTACGGCGCGCTGAAGGCCGGCCTGGAAGCTGCCAAGGGCCGCCCGGTGCATTTCCTGCCCCCGTCCCGCTATTACAACACGCTCAAGCTGAACGAACTTCTGCCCGGCGCAGCTCCTTCCGAAGCCCTCATCAAGGCTGTCATCTCCATGCGTCTGATCAAGGAGGATATCGAGATTGCCGCCATTGACGCCGCCTGCGACCTGGGTTACCAGATGCACTCCGCCGCCCGTGATGCCATTGCAGTCGGCATCGTGGAGCAGGACATCGTGGGTCGGATGGAGGCTGTCGCGCTGGCCAAAGGCTGGGGCGTTTCCTTCCCCACAATTCTCACCCAGCACGGCGAAACCCTGCACAACCACGGCCACGAGGCCGTTATCGAGCCCGGCAAGCTGATGGTCATCGACGCCGGTGTGGAGAGCAACGAGCATTATGCCTCCGACTTCACCCGTACCTATCCCACCAGCGGGAAATACACCCAGAAGCAGCGGGAAGTTTACCAGATCGTTTACGACTGCAACGAATACGCCTTCTCTCTGGCCAAGCCCGGCATCACTTACCGGGAGGTGCATCTGGCTACGGCCCGCAAGATGCTGGAGGGCCTCAGCGCCCTGGGCCTGGTGAAGGGAGACCTGGACGAGATGGTGGCCAAAGGCATCGCCGGCCTGTTCCAGCCCCACGGACTGGGACACAACATGGGCCTGGACGTGCACGATATGGAAGACCTGGGCGAGAATCTGGTGGGCTATGATCCGGACCAGACTCGTGCGAAGCAGCTGGGCCTGGGTTCCCTGCGCATGGCCCGTCGCCTGGTGCCCGGCCATGTCATCACCGACGAACCCGGCATCTACTTCATCCCGGCCCTCATCGAAAAGTTCAAGAAGGAAGGTCTCGGCTACGACTTCGTGAACTATGCTGCCCTGGAAAGCTACTACGACTTCGGTGGAATCCGCATCGAAGACGATGTTCTCATTACCCCGGACGGTGCCCGCCGTCTGGGCTCCCGCCGTCTCCCGGCCAGCCCGGACGAGGTTGAAGCCGCCATGCAGAAGTAAAACCAGTTTTTATGGAAACCTTCATTGCCATTCTTGCCATCATTCTTGGCATTGTAGGCATTATCGGAAGTGTCGCTCCCGGCCTGCCGGGCCCTCCGCTCAGTTGGGTGGGCCTGGCGGTCCTTTATATCTGGGGAAACGGGACCAACGGGGCCGGTGACCCCATGAGCACCACCCTTCTGCTGGTGTGGCTGGCTGTCGTCATCGTGGTAAGCGTCCTGGATTACATTGTACCGGCATACTTTACCAAGGCTACCGGCGGCAGTAAATATGGCAGCCGGGGCGCGATTGCCGGCCTTCTCATCGGCCTGCTTGTCCCTCCCGTCGGCATGATTCTGGGGTCCCTTATCGGTGCCTTCGCCGCAGAGCTGCTGTTCGCGGGAAAGGACACTGCAGAATCGCTCAAGTCGGCCTTGGGTGCCTTTGCGGGCTTCCTCTTCGGCACGGGCCTCAAGCTCATCTGCAGCGCCGTGATTCTGTATTATATCTTTATTTACGCTTTTTAGCGTTGTCCAGCGAGGCCTGAATGAAGGCCTTGAACAGCGGGCTCGGACGCTCCGGAGTACTCTTGTACTCGGGGTGGAACTGAACACCCACGAAGAAAGGATGCGTGGGTAACTCCACTACCTCTACCAGGCCCGTCTTCGGGTTGGTGCCGGAAGCTACCAGACCGCCTTTTGCAAAGTCTTCAGCGTATTTTCCGTTGAACTCGTAGCGGTGGCGGTGACGCTCCTGGATGGTCTCTGTGCCGTAAATCTTGTAAGCCAGGGAATCTTTTTTCAGCTTGCATTCGTAGGCCCCCAGACGCATGGTGCCGCCCTTGAGCTTGGTCTTCTTCTGCTCTTCCATGAGGTCGATGACCGGGTGCGTGGTGTTGGGGTTCAGTTCGGTAGAGGAAGCATCGGCCCAGCCCAGCACGTTGCGGGCATATTCTGCCACGCACATCTGCATGCCCAGGCAGATGCCCAGGAACGGGATGCCGTTTTCGCGGATGTAGTGGATGGCGTGGATCTTTCCCTCCAGGCCGCGCTCGCCGAAGCCGGGGGCAACCAGGACGCCGTCCATGCCCTTGAGTTTTTCGGCCACATTATCGGCCGTTACATCGTCGCTGAGGATGCTGTGCACCTTGACCTTGCAGCCGCAGGCGGCGCCGGCGTGCACGAAGGACTCCTGGATGGACTTATAGGCGTCCTGCAGGGCTACGTATTTACCCACGAGGGCAACGTTGATGGTCTCCTTGGGGTTGCGCAGGTTGTCCAGGAAGTCTTTCCAGCGGGTGAGGTCCGGTGCGTTGAAGTTCTCGATGCCCAGTTTGCGCACCACCAGTTCGTCCAGGTGCTCGGCGTGCATGTTCAGCGGAACCTGGTAGATGCTCCAGGCATCCAGGCTCTCGATGACATGGCCGGGTTTGACGTTGCAGAAGAGGGCGATCTTGCGTTTGAGGTCGGCCCCCAAAGGGTGCTCGGTGCGGCAGACAATCACGTCCGGCATTACGCCGGCGTGCTGCAGCATCTGCACGGAGTGCTGGGTGGGCTTGGTCTTGATTTCGTGGGCGGCGCTCAGGTAGGGGACCAGCGTGAGGTGGATGCACATGCAGTCTCCGTCGGGGAGTTCCCACTGGAGCTGGCGCATGGCTTCCACGAAGGGCTGGCTTTCCATGTCGCCCACGGTGCCGCCGATTTCGGTGAGGACCACGTCGTATTCCCCGCTCTGGCCCAGGAGCAGCATCCGGCGCTTGATTTCGTCGGTGATGTGCGGCACAATCTGTACGGTCTTGCCAAGGTATGCGCCCTCGCGTTCACGCGTGATGACGGTATGGTAGATACGGCCGGTGGTGACGTTGTTGGCCTGGGAAGTGGGAACGCCCAGGAAGCGCTCGTAGTGACCCAGGTCCAGGTCCGTCTCGGCCCCGTCGTCGGTTACGAAGCACTCTCCGTGCTCGTAGGGGTTGAGGGTGCCGGGGTCGATATTGATATAAGGGTCAAACTTCTGGATGGTGACTTTCAGGCCACGGGCCTGGAGGAGTTTTCCCAGCGAGGCCGCAATAATTCCTTTACCGAGCGATGATACTACACCGCCGGTGATAAAGACAAATTTCGTGTTCATCGTTAGTTGATAAAGAGGATCTCCCGATATTTAGGCAGCGGCCAAAGGGCGTTGTCGGTGATTTCTTCCAGGCGGTCGATGGTGACGCGCATCTCGCCGAGCTTGACCGCTGCTTTTTCAGCGGCGAGGGCCTTCTCGTAAGCGCCTTCCTTGGCCTCGGCGGCCTTGCGGGCGTCGTTGAGGTCATCGGCCTCCTTCTTGATCTGGGACAGCAGGGCGGAGCACTCGCGGATGAGCGTGGTCTGGGTGGCGGCCAGGGTCTCGTACTCCGTGGGGAAGTTCTGACGCATCAGGTTCAGGTCTTCCAGGAGGCGGCGCTGGTATTCCATACCGGCGGGCATCACGTGGTTCACGGCCATACGGACGGCCATGCGGGCCTCGATGAGCACCTTGGTGGTATAGGTTTCCCACTTGACCTCGTTGCGGGCTTCCAGTTCCTTCTGGCTGTACACGCCCAGGTCCGTGAAGAGCTTCACGGAAGCGGGGGCGGTGAACTGGCTGAACATCTTGGGCACGCTGCTCTCCACGTCCAGGCCGCGCTTCTTGGCTTCTTTCTTCCAGGCATCGCTATAGCCGTTGCCTTCGAAGCAGATGGTGTCCAGTACGGAGGCGATAAGCGGTTTCAGGCAGTCCATGACGGCCACTTCCATGGTTTTTCCATCGGCCATGGCCTTGTCCACGGATGCCTTGAATTCAATGAGCTGCTGGGCTACGGCCGAGCTCAGCACGGTGAGGGCGCCGGCGCAGTTGGCGCTGGATCCCACGGCGCGGAACTCGAAGCGGTTGCCGGTAAAGGCGAAGGGGGATGTACGGTTGCGGTCCGTGTTGTCCACGAAGATTTCGGGGATTTCCACGCATACGCGGCGGCCTTTCTTGCCGGCAATGACGATGGGCGTGCCGGAAGGAAGTTCCAGGAGCTTGCGCAGGACGTCGGTCATCGTCTGGCCCAGGAAGGCCGATACGATAGCGGGCGGAGCCTCCTGGGCGCCCAGGCGGTGCGAGTTGTTGGCGCTGGCGACACTGGCCTTCAGGAGGCCGTTGTGTTTCTGGACGGCGGCCAGTATGTTCACGAAGAAGGTCAGGAACTGGAGGTTGCTCTTGGCGTCCTTGCCGGGGGCCAGCAGGCCTACGCCGGTGTCGGTACCCAGGGACCAGTTGTTGTGCTTGCCGCTGCCGTTGATGCCGGCGAAGGGTTTCTCGTGGAAGAGGACCACGAAGCCGTGCTTGCGGGCAATGCGCGTCATGGCGTTCATGATCATCTGGTTATGGTCGTTGGCCAGGTTGGCTTCCTCATAGACGGGAGCCATTTCGAACTGGTTGGGGGCCACTTCGTTGTGGCGGGTTTTCAGGGGAATGCCCAGCTTGTAGCCGGCTTCTTCCACATCCTTCATGAAGGCGGTCACGCGGGAAGGGATGGCGCCGAAGTAGTGGTCGCTCAGCTGCTGGTTTTTGGAGGAGGAGTGGCCCATGAGGGTGCGGCCGGTGAGCATCAGGTCCGGGCGGGCGGCGAAGAGGTCTTCATCGACCAGGAAGTATTCCTGTTCCCAGCCCAGGTAAGAGAAAACGCGCTTGACCTTGGGGTCGAAGAGCTGGCACACAGGGACGGCCGCTTCATTGACGGCCTTCAGGGCTTTTTTGAAAGGAGTCTTGTAATCGAGGGCCTCTCCGGTGTAGGAAACGAAGACCGAGGGAATGCACAGGGTGTCGTCCTGGATGAAAACGGGGGAGGTGGGGTCCCAGGCCGAATAGCCGCGGGCTTCGAAGGTGGCGCGGATACCGCCGTTGGGGAAGGAGGAGGCGTCGGGCTCCTGCTGGACAAGGGATTTTCCGTCGAACTGCTCGATGACGCTGCCCTCGCCGTCCGGATTCATGAAGGAATCGTGTTTTTCGGCGGTGCCTTCCGTCAGGGGCTGGAACCAGTGGGTGACGTGTGTCGCTCCGTGTTCGAGGGCCCAGACTTTCATTCCTTCGGCGACCTTGTCTGCCGTGGCGGCGTCTAAGGGATCCCCTTCATCGATGCAGCGGGTGAGCTTGGCATAAGTCTGGCCGTCCAGATATTTGCGCATGTTGCTGCGGCCGAAGACGAGAGAGCCAAAAATGTCGGAGGGTTTGAAAGCAGGTTTTTCGGAGACGACAGCCTTCTTCTTGAAGGCTCCCTGCACGACGTCAAATCTAAGATTGCCCATAATGATTAGAATCAATACGGGATACAAAATTGGGGCTTTTTTGGATAATTTCCAAATTTTTTAATAATTGTTTAGTACCTTTGCAGCCGGAAAAACGCGACACATGATCAGATTAGCAGTCTTTGACTTCGACGGCACGCTTGCCGACACCCGTGAACTTATCCTTCAGACCAATCGTGAGGCCATGCGGGTGATGGGTTACCCCATCGCCAGTGACGAGGCCATCTGCGCCACCATCGGCATTCCGCTTGAGGCCGGCATCCTCACCCTGGTTCCCGAAGTCACTCCGGAGCAGGTCCCCGCCTGGGTAAAAACCTACCGCGAAGTATTTGATTCTTTAAAGGTCAAATTTGTCCCCACTCTGTTCCCGGAAGTGAAAGAGACGCTGGAGCGTCTGTATGGGGAAGGCTACACGCTCACCGTCGCCTCTTCCCGCCACTCCTCCTCGCTCAACGCTTTTCTGAAAGACATGGGGATTGCCCAGTATTTCGCGCTTGTGCTGGGGGCCGATAATGTCTCCCGCGCGAAGCCGTTCCCGGACCCCGTTCTCATGACCATGGAGAAGCTCTCCTTCAAGCCCGCCGAAACCGTCGTCGTCGGAGACATGCCCGTGGATATCCAGATGGGCCTTGGAGCCGGTGCCTACACCTGCGGTGTGACCTACGGCAACGCCAACCGCGCCGCCCTTGAGGAGGCCGGCGCCCATGCCGTCATCGACCATTTCAAAGAATTTCGTAAATTTGTGGCCCTATGGTAAGTCACATCAAAGATAGCGGTCTCTGGGAAGCCGGAGAACTCAAGCTCAGCTGGGTGCGCAGCCACATGCCCCTGCTGGAAGGTATCGAGAAAGATTTCATTGAAACAAAGCCCTTCAAGGGTCTCAAGGTTGCCCTGAGCGTGCACCTGGAGGCGAAGACCGCCCACCTGTGCGAGGTGCTCGCCGCCGGCGGGGCCCAGATGTATATCACCGGTTCCAACCCGCTCAGCACCCAGGATGACGTGGCCGCCGCCCTGGTCCATGAGGGCCTCAACGTATTCGCCGTCCACGGCTGCACGGAGCAGGAGTACTTCGAAGACATCCGTCGTGTACTGGAAGTGGGTCCCAACATCATCATCGACGATGGCGGAGACCTGGTAACCACCCTGCATAAAGAATTCCCGGAGCTGATTCCCGGTGTAATCGGCGGCTGTGAGGAGACTACGACAGGTATCCTTCGTCTCAAGGCCATGGACGCTGCCGGAGAGCTCAAGTTCCCCATGATGCTGGTGAACGATGCAGACTGCAAGCACCTTTTCGACAACCGCTACGGCACGGGCCAGAGCGTGTGGGACGGAATCAACCGTACCACCAACCTCATCGTGGCCGGCAAGAACGTGGTGGTGGCCGGTTACGGCTGGTGCGGAAAGGGCGTGGCCATGCGTGCCAAGGGTCTTGGGGCAGAGGTCATTGTCACCGAGGTGGATCCCGTCAAGGCCATGGAGGCCGTGATGGACGGTTTCAAGGTGATGCCGATGCTGGAGGCCGCTCCGCTGGGAGATTTCTTCATCACCGTGACGGGGTGTGCGGATGTCATCGGCCCGGATGCGTTCCTCCGCATGAAGGACGGCGCCATCTGCTGCAACGCCGGGCACTTCGACGTGGAGGTGGCCGTCGCGAAGCTCAAGGCCATGGCCGTGAGCCATCGGCCCGCCCGCAATAATATAGAGGCATACACGCTGGAAAACGGCCGCACGGTTTACGTCATCGCCGAGGGCCGTCTGGTGAACCTTGCCGCCGGTGACGGACATCCGGCCGAGATTATGGACATGTCCTTCGCCATCCAGGCGCTCAGCGCCCGCTATCTGGCCCTCAATCGCGGCCAGATCAAGACCATGCTCAACAATGTTCCCGCATCAATTGACCGGGAAGTGGCGCAGCGGAAGCTGGCGGACTGGGGTGTCCGGATTGATACGCTCACGAAAGAACAACAAAAATATATTTTCGGTTAAAAAAGATGGCACTCATTCCTATTTACTGGTGGAACAAGGAAGTCCGCAATTTCAAGATCTCGCAGGACAGCTTTCGTAAGCAGCCCTGGGCTAACGGCGTAATCCTGCTTGCCTGCGTGGTCGTCGCCATGCTGCTGGCCAACCTGCCTTTCACTAAACACCTGTATCACAACTTCCTGCACACGGAACTCACAATCCATGTGGCGTCGCCCGACGGTATCGTGGACTGGTTCTTCCCGCACGGAATGACCATGGAGAAGTTCATCAACGACATCCTCATGGTGATTTTCTTTTTCACGGTAGGCCTTGAAATCAAGCGGGAAGTGGTATGCGGGGAACTTTCCTCCTTCAAGAAAGCTATCCTGCCGGTAATCGCCGCTTTCGGCGGCGTGGTGATGCCGGCCGCCATCTTTGCCCTGGTCAACCACGGCACGCTTGCCGCCTCCGGCTGGGGAATTCCCACCGCGACGGATATCGCCTTCGCCGTGGGTATCCTTTCCATTCTGGGAGATAAGGTCCCGGTGTCGCTGAAGGTGTTCCTCACCGCGCTGGCCATTGCCGACGACCTCATTGCAATCCTTGTGGTCGCGCTTTTCTATGGCGGGGACATCAACCTTACCCTGCTGGGCATTGCCGTCGTGGTCATCCTCTTTGTGGCGCTGATGAAGCGTCTCGGCGAAAAGCGCATCGGCTTTTACTTCGTGCCTGCCATTATCGTGTGGTTCCTGTTCTACTACAGTGGCATCCATGCTACCATGACGGGCGTCGTCATTGCCATGCTCATCCCCATGGAAGCCCGCTACAACCAGGCCAAGTGGCACCGCCGTCACAAGATCCTGTATGAGGGATTGCTGGAGGCCGAGGCCGTCCACACGGCCGAGGATTTCCCCAACGGACCGGAACGCCACTTCCTGCGCCGTATCTCCAGCCTCACCAAGAAGGCCATCCCGCCGTCCTACCGTCTGGAACACAAACTGAATCCCATCGTCAACTTCGCCATCATGCCGGTCTTTGCCCTGGCGAACGCCGGTGTGGAGATTACCGATATTTCTTATTTCAACGTCTTCAAGGCCGTCGATCCTACGCTGGGCAGCGTGGGTCTGGGTATCTTCCTGGGCCTGCTGCTGGGTAAGCCCCTGGGCATTACCGCCGCTTCCTGGATTGCCATCAAGTGCAAGGTGGGCGCGATGCCTTCCAAGTCTTCCTGGCCGATGCTCTTCGCCGTAGCCTGCCTGGGCGGTATCGGCTTTACCATGAGTATCTTTGTGGATACGCTTTCGTTCGCTGCGCCGGACATCGCTCCGGAAGTGACGCAGCACCTGCGTGACGCCGGCAAGATTGCCGTGCTGCTGGGTTCCCTCACCGCCGGTGTCCTGGGATCCTTCCTTATCACGCTTGTTGCGAAGATTGAAAAAAAGAAGTAGCTTTGTTCTTAATAAAGAATAGATATGAAACTGTTAGAAGGAAAGGTGGCCCTCATTACCGGTGCCGCCAGGGGAATTGGCAAGGCCATTGCCCTTAAATATGCTTCCGAAGGTGCCAACATCGCCTTTACGGACCTGGTCATTAACGAAGCCGCCGAAGAAACGGTCAAGGAACTGGAAGCCTTTGGCGTAAACGTGAAGGCTTATGCCTCCAACGCCGCCGACTTCGAGGCAACTCAGACTGTCGTTGAGCAGATCGTGAAGGACTTCGGCCGCATTGACATCCTGGTGAACAATGCCGGTATCACCAAGGACGGCCTTGTGATGCGCATGAGCGAAGGTCAGTGGGACGCCGTGATTGCCGTGAATATGAAGAGCGCCTTCAACTTCCTGCACGCAGTGGTACCCGTGATGGCCCGTCAGCGTTGCGGCAGCATCATCAACATGGCCTCCATCGCCGGCCAGACCGGCAACCCCGGCCAGGTAAACTACTCCGCCTCCAAGGCCGGCCTCATCGCCATGGCCAAATCCGTAGCCAAGGAAATGGGCGGCCGTGGCATCCGTGCCAACGCCATCGCCCCCGGCTACGTCATCACCGAAATGACCGAAGCCCTGCCCCAGAGCGTCCGCGACGAATTCGTGAAGATGATTCCCCTGGGCCGTGGCGCCTCCGTGGACGAGATTGCCTCCGTGGCCCTCTTCCTCGCCTCCGACCTCGCCAGCTATGTCACCGGCCAGGTCATCGCCGTCAACGGCGGTATGTACTGCTAATCCCATTTGAGGCTCCCTGGGTCTTCCCCCTGGGCTTTTCCCCCTTGGTTATAGTTCCCTAAGCCGGACCTCCCCGTCCGGCTTTTTTCATGCCCTGATACATACTGTCCCCGGCAGGCGGGAGGGCTGTGTGGTGCCCGAGGGCTCCGTTCCGCGCTGGGGCGCTCCACTCCGTCCTCCCCATTGTCTGGCTCGTCCGCAGAGCGAACGGCCAGCCAACGGGTCCCCCCCACTCATATGCCGTGGGCGGCTATACCCTTCGGGCACCACACAGCCCTCCCGCCTGCCGTCAACCCTACCGATTCAATCATACCCAGTTTCAACCATGTCATTCCTGCCTTCCCAATCGTCATGCCCGGCCCCGACCGGGCATCTCTCTCCCTGCTGTATGTACAGAAAAACGGCCCCACACTACATTTTACCTGTACATACAGATGCCATTCTGCCCTCCCAGGCCACTTCCGTGAACTGTATGTACAGAAAAACGGCCTTGTGGTGCATTCTACCTGTACATACAGATTAGATAGGGGAGGGCGTATGACGACTTAAACGGTATTCAGGACCCCCAACGGCCATTTTGGTCCTGGCTGTTCAACAACATTCTGGCGAAGCCCGAAATCCCGGTTTTCTGTCTTTGCCAACATTACCAGCACGTGCTCGGGCATGATTTGGCTTTTATTTTGACTGAGCACGTGCTCCAGCATCTGCCGGGGCAAGAAAACGCCATTATTATGACCGGCCACGTGCTGGGACTCTGACTCTGTACTTCAATCCGTGCGTTTGGAGCCCAAAGTGCACGGATTCAAGTACACTGGGGCGTCAATTCGTGCGTTTTCCCCACTTTTCGCACGGATTCAATCCCCGCGCCCTATTCTGTAAGGCAACGGCAGGCATTTTCTGGGAGCCCCCATGGCTCCCGGAAAATGCCTGTCCGTAGCAGCCCCTCCTCGTATTCGAGGGGCTGCGGTGCCTTGTTGCCATATACACAATGGCCGGCGCGCCGCGTATTGCGCGCCGGCTCGCGTGTAACCGTGTTTTGGAATTGATTGATATTGATGTTAATACGCAAATCCTCCTGGTAAATATCGACCAGGAAGATATGTACTTCCTGCTGAATGATAAGCATTTACAAAACACGCTCGATGTGTTGGACCAGGTCCAGCCCCTATTTGGACTATGTCTCGCCAACATTTGGACTAGGTCACATTTTACCTGTTGGACCAGGTCCACTACATAGGCCTCTCAGGTACGTCAGGGGCACACTCGTTGGACCAGGTCCAGCCCCTGTTTTGTGACCTAGTCCAGATATACCTTAGACCTAGCCCAGAATGGCCTTGGACCAGGTCCACGGGTGGGGGTAGGGACCGATCGTATGGGGTATGTCGCAGGTCGGGTGGATTTACGTCGCCGGTCAGATCGAATACCGTCCCCGGTCCTCAAAAATCGCCTGACCCGCGACGTTAGAATGCACCAGAGGCCGATTTGCGTCCCCGTTCAGTCAAAAAACGCAGACCTGCAACGCAAAACCTCCCCACCTGCAACGCAAAGCTCGCGGGAAATCGTTATCTTTACCTTCATGTTACGGGAGATGACAGATCTGGTCATGCCGCGGACGTGCCTGGTGTGCGGCCGGCAGCTGGGGCTGCAGGAGAAGCACCTCTGTCTTTGGTGCGCTTCCGGTCTTCCGCTCACGTACTACTGGGAGCGTCTGCACAACCCCATGGCCGACGAACTGAACGCCCTCCTGGAGCGCACCAGACAGGAAGGCGTGCAGATGTCCTACGTCCCTGCCGCCGCCCTGCTTTTCTATCACCACGAAAACCCCTACAAGCTCATCCCGAGGGCCCTTAAGTATGGTGGAAACATCGAGGCGGGAAGGTATTTCGCCGCCCGCCTGGGGAGATTCATGGCTGCCGCAGAACACTTCGCCGACGTGGATCTGGTGCTGCCCGTCCCCCTGCACTGGACCCGTAAATGGACCCGCGGCTATAACCAGGCGGCCGTCATCGCGAAGGAACTCGCCAAAGCCCTTGGCGCCGAGATGCGGGCCGATATCCTCGCGCGCGCCCGCCGTACCCACACACAGACCAGTCTCGATGCCGACGCCCGCCTGAGGAACGTCGCCGGCGTCTTCCGCGTCCGTCACCTCCCGAAGGGCGCAAAACACATCCTTCTGGTGGACGACACCTTCACCACCGGTGCCACCCTCTGCGCATGCTATCATGCACTGCGCGAAGCCATCGGCCCTTTGCCGCGGATATCTGTCGCCACGCTCTCTGTGGTGCAGGACTAGCGTTTATCCAGCATTTTTTCCAGTTTGAAGACGGCGTCCCGGAGGTCATCGTGGAAACTTGTGTGTTCGCGCAGGTAGGACGTGGAGCCCTCGGACAGGGCTGAATAGAGTGCCGGAGACATCCGGTTCACATAAGACGAGATGGCATCCTCGATATGGTCCTTTTCCTGCTCCGAGGTGGAAAACCGATACACCTTCTCCTTTTGATGGAAGAAGGCGTAGGCCTGTTCGACGGCGGCGTAGTCCGGCTGCATAATCAGATGACGCGGTTTTGTGCAGGCCGATAAGAATACCCCCTGCTGGCGAGGATACGGTCCATTTCTTCCCGTTCCACGCCGAAGCAGTAACAGATCTGGTCCAGGTTTTCAAATTCTTCGTCCCGAAGCAGGAAATTGATGCAGGAAACCAGCATCGGTATGTCGTTGAGGGGAAGATGATCCATTAGAACCGGGCCAGACGAACCGTTCCCCAGGCCAGCATGCTCTGCGCAATGAGGTAAGTGAACATAATGACAAAATCCTGCTGGGGGAAGTTGATTACCCCGAAGGTGCCGGCGGCGATGAGCGCGTCGGAGAAGGTGAACAGCACGGAGCCGACAAACAGGATGGCCCAGGAGCCCTTGTCCGGCAGCCGGAGCAGACCGCATAAGGTGCTGAACATCAGAAGCGTAAGGACGAATCCGTAGATGGCCATGGGCGGAAGCAGGGCCCCGCTGATCCGGAGCACCTTCACCAGGCCGACGACAAGGCCCAGCATGACGACCAGCCCGGCCGTCCAGGCCTTCCCGCCCAGACGTTTCCAGGACTCGCCCCCGAAGATGCTGATATAAAAGATGTGGCCGATGAGGAACGCGCCGATACCCCCTGCGAACAGGGGCAGGTCGCTGCTCAGCAGGCAGGTGTCTCCCACGCAGCCGAAGAGCTCCGCGCAGATGAGGAGCGTAAGCTTGCGTTTTTCCAGCCTTCTGGAAAGGGCGTAAACCAGCACGGACATGGCAAGGAGGGGCAGAAGAGCCGGTTTGACGGCCGACGAAAGGCCGGGCATGTCCCAGATGCGGCCGGCCCAGTTGAGAAGGCAGGCGACAAAAAAGAAATAGGCGGGAATGTTCTTACTCATAGCTTATTCCATAAAATGCAAATAGACAGATTCTACGGCCGTGACGGCGGCCGTCTCCGTTCTGAGGCGGGAGGCGCCCAGGTGGATGGGGATGTACCCGTTGTCCAGGGCCAGGCGGGCTTCCTCGGGCGAGAAATCTCCTTCCGGGCCGATGAGGATGGTGATGTCACGCCCCTTGAAGCCGTTCAGGGCCGCCTTGATGCTGGTGCGGAGCGTTTCGCCCTCGAAACAGTAGGCGATCAGGCGGAGGCCATCGGCCGGCTGCCGGAGGAACTCCTTGACGGAAACCGGCTCCTTAATGGCGGGAATGCGGGCTTTGAGGGACTGTTTGGTGGCCGACAGGGCAATCCGCACGGCCCGGTCCGTCTTGTACACTTTTCGCTCGGATCGTTCGCCGATGAGCGGGACGATGCAGTCCACACCCAGTTCGGTGGCCTTTTCCACGAACCATTCGAAGCGGTCGTTGTTCTTGGTGGGACAGCAGCCGATGGTGAGGTGGTAGGGATGGGCGTTCCAATCGGCCTTTGCCTCCAGCACTTGCGCCTCGGCCCCCTTGGGGTTGTCGTCGGTGATGCGGCAGTGGTACAGCGTTCCCTCTCCGTCGATGACGTCTATCTCGTCCCCGGCACGGTGCCGCAGCACGCGTACGCAGTGGCCGCTTTCTTCGGCGTCCAGGCGGCAGAAGCTGCCGTTCACTTCATGTGCGTAAAACAGTTCCATTCCTACAAATTTACATTCATTGTCCTTCATTTCCAAATTTAGAGACTTTGCAACCGGGTTGCACGAAGAGTCGGGTACCTTTGCATTCGGAAAATAATAAAAACGAAATATGATACACGAAGATCACAAACACGAGTGCGAGTATTGCGAGCATGAGCACCATCATGAGCACGAACACGAGCACCATCATCACCACCACGGCGAGGAGGAAGAAGGCCATGGCCGCCTTGTAAAGATCATCGCGTCGGCGGTGCTGCTGGCCGTAGCCGTAGTCATTGAGAAATATACCGACTGGACCACCTGGCAGTACCTGCTGCTGTTCCTGGTGCCTTACCTGATCGTCGGCTGGGATACATTGAAAGAGGCCGCCGAGGGTCTCGCCCACGGCGAGGCTCTCAGCGAGGACTTCCTTATGAGTGTCGCGACGGTGGGAGCGCTGGCTATCGGCTTTATGCCCGGCGCAGAGACTCAGTTCCCGGAGGCTGTCTTCGTGATGCTGTTCTTCCAGGTGGGAGAGCTCTTCGAAGAGATGGCCGAAGGCCGCAGCCGCAAGAGCATATCGCACCTGATGGACTTGCGCCCCGATGTCGCACATGTCGAGCGCGGAGGCGTGCTTCAGGACGTGAAACCCGAAGACGTGACGCCCGGAGAAATCATCCTCGTCCAGCCCGGCGAGAAGGTCCCTATGGACGGTGTCGTCCTTGAAGGTCACTCCAGCCTGGATACAGTAGCCCTCACCGGCGAAAGCGTTCCCCGCAGCATTCACGAAGGGGATGAGATCCTTTCCGGGTGCGTGAACCAGAGCGGTGTGCTCAAGGTCCGGACCACCAAGGCATTTGGCGAGTCCACGGCCGCGAAGATCCTGGATCTGGTGGAGAATGCCGCTGCCAGCAAGTCCCGCAGCGAAAGCTTCATCACCCGCTTTGCCCGCGTTTATACGCCTATCGTCGTCGGCCTGGCTGTCCTGGTGGCGGTGGTTCCCGGCCTCATCACCGGCGAATGGAGCACCTGGATCTACCGTGGTCTCATGTTCCTGGTGGTGTCCTGCCCCTGCGCCCTGGTCATCAGCGTTCCCCTCACCTTCTTCGGAGGCCTGGGCGGCGCTTCCCGCAAGGGTATCCTCGTCAAGGGCTCCAACCTCATGGATCAGCTGGCCAAACTCCAGACCGTGGTCTTTGACAAGACCGGTACCCTTACCGAGGGCGTTTTCGAGGTGACGGCAGTGCACCCGGAGGTCATCGACGAAACCGAACTCCTGCACCTGGCCGCCCATGTAGAGCGCCATTCCACGCACCCGATTGCCCAGGCCTTGCGCAATGCCTACCCCGACGAACACGACGAGTGCAGCGTGGAGGGCATCGAAGAAACCGCCGGTCACGGCATCATCGCAACCGTGAATGGCCGGAAGGTGGCCGTTGGCAACAGCAAGCTCATGGACAAGCTGGGCGCCGCCTGGCACCCCTGCGAACATAGCGGCACCATCATCCACGTGGCCATCGACGGCGTGTACGCCGGTCACATCGTCATCAGCGACCGTATCAAGGCCGATGCTGCCGAAGGCATCGCCGCCCTCAAAGCCGCGGGCGTTGCCAAGACCGTCATGCTCACCGGCGACCAGGAGAGCGTCGCCGCCGCGGTGGCATCGGCCCTCAAAGTGGACGAGTTCCACGCCCAGCTCCTCCCGGCCGACAAAGTGACGGCGGTGGAGAAGCTCCTTTCGCAGGGTACGCTGGCCTTCGTGGGAGACGGTATCAACGACGCGCCCGTCCTCACCCGGGCCGATGTCGGCATCGCCATGGGCGCCCTTGGCTCCGACGCCGCCATCGAGGCTGCCGACGTCGTCCTCATGGACGACAAGCCCTCGAAGATTGCCGAGGCCGTGCGCATCGCCCGCCGCACCCTCTCCATCGCCCGGCAGAACATCGTGTTTGCCATCGGCATCAAGGTCCTGGTGCTTGTTCTGGCGACGCTGGGCCTCGCCACCATGTGGATGGCCGTCTTCGCCGATGTAGGCGTCACCGTCCTCGCCGTCCTCAACGCCATGCGCGCCCTTCGCGCCTGATGCGTAAGCGGACCAGCTTTCATGCTTACAAAAAAAGCCGTATCTTTGTAAGTATGAATACTACGATCCGTGTTCCGCTCATCGAAGGCGGAGAAAAGGCTCTCGAACTGGAGGGCGCTCGTTTTGATGTGAATCAGGTCAACTGGCCGGAGTCTTTCCCCTACGCCCCCATCGTGGCGGGTCGCATAGCCCGTACCAAGGATGCCCTCCTGGTGAGCTGGCGTGTGAGCGGGCTGGGCCTTACTGTAAAGAATGTAGATGACGGCAACATTTGGGAAGACAGCACCTGCGAGATTTTCCTGAAGGATCCTTCCTGCCCGGATTACTATAACATAGAGGTGAATGCCGCCGGCTACCTGCTGGTGGGAAAAGGACCGGACCGTCACAGCCGCGTACGCCTGCCGATGGAGACGATCGCCCGCATCAGCCGCAAGGCAGAATTCAAGGTGCCGTTCGACAATGCCGATGACCTTTTCACCTGGAGCCTTACCGTGGCCATTCCCTACGATGTCATCGGCCTGGACGGGGAGCATCTTCCCGCGACGCTCCTGGGCAATATCTACAAATGCGGCGACAAGACGGCCCACCCCCACTTCCTCTCCTGGGCTCCCATCGACACGCCCAAGCCGGACTTCCATCGTCCGGAATTCTTCGGAACATTCTGCCTGAAAGGTGAATAAGCTGCACTTCATAGTCAACCCCATGTCCGGAGCAAAGGACAAGCGCGCGTTGATGAAGGTGCTGGGGCAGCAGCTCCGGCACAAGTTCGAAGTGTCCTACACGGAACGGCCCGGCCATGCCACGGAAATAGCCAGAAGCTCGGATGCGGATATCGTTGTGGCCGTGGGCGGCGACGGCACCGTGAATGAGGTGGCGCGCGGGCTCATCGGCACAGAAAAGGCGCTGGGCATTGTCCCCTGCGGCAGCGGAAACGGGCTGGCATATCACCTGGGCATCGGCCGAAAGAAGGACGGCATCCTCAAGACGCTCAATGACGGCATCATCACCTATATGGACTGCGGCATGCTGGACGGGAAACCGTTCTTCTGTACGGCCGGCGTAGGTCTGGATGCCGATGTGGCCTGGCGCTTCGCTTCCTCCACGGGACGCGGCCTGCGCAATTACATCCGTATCGCCATCCGGCTGTGGCGGCATTTCCACCCGCAGACCTACACTGTCAACGTAGATGGAAACGTCATAACCACCCCGGCGGTCTTCATCACGGTGGGCAACGCCAACCAGTGGGGAAACATGGCCCGAATCGCAGACCAGGCCTCCGTGGAGGACGGCCTGCTTAACGTAGTCATCGTGAAACCTTTTCATACGTATGAGATTCCCGTTCTGGCGGCCAAGCTCATGGACGGGCGCGCCCATACCAGCCGGCGTGTCCAGAACCTGGAGGGGCGCCGCATCACGATCGACCGCCAGGCTCCCGGGCCCATCCACTTTGACGGAGACCCTTCGCGCGCCGGAACCCACATCGAGATGGAGGTGGTCCCCCATGCACTCAGGGTGCTCGTCCCGAAGAACCGGGATATCTAAAACCCTTCATTTTTTTTGAAAAAGAGGGCATTTTCGTTTATCTTTGTAAGGATAAACAGCTACCGTCTATGTTGATTGCATTGCAACTCCTCGGCTCCATCGCACTGCTCATCTATGGCATGAAGGTGATGAGCGAGGCGCTTCAGAAACTTGCAGGCCCGCAGTTACGTCATCTGCTGGGCGCCATGACCACCAACCGTTTCTCCGGAGTCCTGACAGGATCCCTCGTTACAGTCGCCGTCCAGTCCTCCGCCGCAACCACCGTGATGACGGTGTCCTTCGTGAACGCGGCGTTGCTCACCCTGGGACAGGCCATCTCCATCATCATGGGTGCCAATATCGGCACCACCATGAGCGCCTGGATTATGTCGGCCGGTTTTTCCTTCAACATCACCAATGTCGTGTGGCCGGCTTTCCTGGTGGGTATCATCCTTATCCAGCTGGGCAAGCACCGCTACATCGGTGACTTCCTCTTCGGCCTTTCCTTCCTGCTGTTCGCACTGGGTATGCTCAAACAGGCCGGAACAGACCTGGACCTTGCCAGCAATCCGGCGGTGGTAGATTTCTTCGCCAGTTTCAAGACCAATTACGGAACCATCCTGCTGTTCCTGCTGATCGGTACCATCCTCACCGCCATGGTGCAGAGCTCGGCCGCCCTCATGGCCATCACCATGGTGCTCTGCTCTACCGGAGCCATCACCATCTACCAGGGTATCGCCCTGGTGATGGGTGAAAACATAGGCACCACCGTCACGGCCAACCTGGCGGCGCTCAGCGCCAACACGCAGGCCCGCCGCACGGCTATGGCCCACCTGCTGTTCAACGTGTTCGGCGTGTGCTGGGTACTCATCTTCTTCTTCCCGTTCGTGCGCATGGTGTGCGGCGTCGTAGGCCTGGATCCTACGGCTCCCGAACAGAGCTCTACCCAGCTGTCCTTCGCGCTGGCCACCTTCCATACCTTCTTCAATGTGATCAACACCGCCGTCCTCATCTGGTTCATCCCCCAGATTGAGAAGTTCGTCTGTGCTATCATCAAGCCCAAGAAGGTGGAAGAAGAGGACGAATTCCGTCTGCAGTACATCCGCGGCGGTCTCATGAAGACGCCGGAAATCTCTGTCCTGCAGGCACAGAAGGAGATTGTGCTCTTCGGCCAGAAGATGCAGTATATGTTCGAGCTGCTCAAAGAACTCTACAAGTGCTCCGAGGAGGAATTCCCGAAGCTCTTCGACCGTATAGAGAAGTACGAGGACCTGAGCGACCGCATGGAGGCCGAAATAGGCAAGTACCTCGGAGACGTGGGTCAGGCGCACCTCTCGGACGAAACCAAAGGAGAGATCCGTTCCATGCTGCGGCAGATCGGGGAACTGGAATCCGTGGGCGACAGCTTCTTCAACCTGGCCCGTATCCTGCGCCGCAAGCGGGAAAACAAGGTGGAATTTGCCGATGACCAGCTCAAGGGCGGCCTCGAGATCGTAGGTCTCCTGGAGGAAGCCCTCACCCAGATGAATCTGGTGCTGTCGAGCCCCCGCGGCACGGTGGGCCTGGGCAAGAGCGCCTTCGTGGAAGCCCAGATCAACGACACCCGCAATCACCTCAAGCAGCAGAATATCGATGCCCTGGACAAGCACCTGTATGGCTATGACAACGGCACCGTATTCATGGACCTGATCAACGAATGCGAAAAGACGGGAGACTACATCATCAATGTGGTTGAGGCCCGTGTGGGAGAATCCCACGACAGATAAACTGCCATGAAAAGCCTGCTTGCCATCGTATCCCTGCTGGTGTGCGTCGGTGCCGCGGCACAGTCCCCGGCGCAGCGGTACGTGGATGACATGGCTGGAAAAGGCCCCCTGGAGGGGACCCTTCTGGGCGTGATGGTGCGCGATGCCGACGGCCGCACGATAGCCCAGTATAACCAGGACCTCCGCCTGACGCCTGCCTCCAACACCAAACTGATCACCACCGGCTGCGCCCTGCATGCCTTCGGGGCCGATTACCGCTTCAAGACCGGTCTCGGATATACCGGCCGTATCTGCGACGGCACCCTGGAAGGAGACCTGTACATCCTTGGCGGGGGAGACCCGACCATCGCCTCGGCCGATTCCATCGCGTATCGGCCCGAAGCCCTCTTCTGGAAATGGAAGACGTTGCTGAGGGCGGCGGGCATCGAGCGTATCCACGGCCGGGTCATCGGTGACGGAACGGCGCTGGAGGGCATCCTGGAGCATCCCTCCTGGGATTATGAAGATGTGGGAACCTATTACGGTGCCGGCATGAACGGCCTGTGCTATTACCAGAATGCCATTGACTTCGACGTGGCGGCCGGTCCCGAAGAGGGCAGCCCCGTACAATTCGTGCAGACCTATCCCGACACGCCCTGGATGCAAACCTGGAACTTCGGGGTTACCGGGGCGGAAGGCACCGGTAACAGCCTGTACCTGTACACCACGGACCTGGCTCCCAGCGCCCAGCTGCGCGGATCCTTCGCCCTGGGCAGGCGTCCCAAGACCGAACATTTCGCCAATAAATTCGGAGACCTTACCTGCGCCTACAGTTTCTGGAAAAACCTGAAGGAGACGGGCTGGGAAGTGAGCGGGGGATACGCCCGCATCGACCGCAGCGGCCGCATCACGGGGCCGGACTTCGTGCCGCAGGAGCCCGCCGGAAAGCCGGTTGAAATAGGATGCACCGAATCCCCGAAACTGGGCGAAATCGCCCGCCTGACCAACTGGCGCAGCGACAATTTCTACGCCGAGTCCTTCCTTCGTGCGATGGGCGAAGCCGCCACGGCGAATGCCTGCTATGACAGCTGTCTGGTGGCGGTCAGCGAGGTCCTTCATGGACTGGGCCTTTCCACCGAAGGTATCCGCCTGGCCGATGGCAGCGGCCTTTCGCGCGGGAATTTCATATCGGCCCGCTGGATGACCGACTATCTGCTTTCCATGCAGAAGAGTCCGGCCTTCGACGCTTTCCTGTTTTCCCTTCCCGCCCCGGGACAGGGGACGCTGGGTGTGATAAGCCTCCCCGGCGGCGAACGGGTGCGCATGAAAAGCGGCAGCATGGCCGGCGTACTGTGCTACTCCGGATACATCCTGGACCGCAGGGGGAAGCCCGTTTACACGTTCTCCATCCTTACCAACAACGCACTGGCTCCGGCCCGTGAGGTAAGGCCTGTGCTCATGGGGTTTGTTGAATTTTTACTATCTTTGTAGTTTCTATGAAGAAGGTACTTTATATCCTGCTGCTGAGCCTGCTGGCCGTCTCCTGCAAGATGACGCGCCAGTTCCAGGATGCTGCGTCGGAGCTGTTCCGCGGACAGGTCGTCGCCCGTGTGGGCAACCACAAGCTGTACCGCAGCGAACTCCTGAAGTATATCCCCGCCGGTGCCAGCCCGGAGGACAGCGCCAGCCTTGCGCTCCAGTGGATCAACGCCTGGGCCGAGGATATCCTCCTGCTGGATATGGCCGAGGAGCAGCTCTCCGGCGAAGACAAGGATGTCCGGAAGGAGCTTGAGGAGTACCGTCGTACCCTGCTGAAATACCGCTACGAGCAGCTCTACATCAACCAGCGCCTGGATACGCTCATCACCGACGAGGAGATCGAGCAGTATTATCTGGCCAACAAGGAGCGTTTCCGTCTGGAGCGTCCCCTGATGAAGGCCCGCTATATGATTATATCGGCCGGGGCCCGCAGCCTTCCTGTCCTGAAGGAGAAAATGTCCTCCGACAACGAGCAGGAAATCATGATGGCCGACAGCCTGGGCTCCTACGCGGCCATCAAGTATGTGGATGCTGCCGATACCTGGATGGACGCCATTACCCTGGCCTCGGAGATGGGAATCGACTACCTGAGCCTGGTGGCCTCCATCAAGAACCGTTTCTCTGAACTGAAGGACGAAAACGGCAACCTGCACATCGCCTATATCGCCGAAATGGCACCGGAAGGCCATACCGCCCCGTTGGATTACGTGGCCGACCGTATCCGGGATATTATCCTTAGCACCCGAAAACACAAGTTGGAGATTGAATTGGAGCGAGATTTGCTGGAGGATGCCTCCCGAAACCAAAAATTTGTAATTTACTAGCGACTATGAAGCATATCATTCTGACGGGCGCAGCCCTTCTGTTATGCCTGAGCATGAGCGCCCAGAAGTACAAGGGCGGAGTGGCCGACAAGACCATCGCCACCCTGGGCGGAGAATCCATCCTCCTGTCCGACCTGGAAGGAGAAGTGCAGCAGATGCGCATGAACGGCTCCTCCAGTGACCGGGACATGCGTTGCGAACTGCTGGAGAACATGATGGACGCCAAACTCTTCCTGATGCAGGCCCGTGTGGACTCCCTCACCGTGAATACGGAGATGGTGCAGGCCAACCTTTCCCAGCGCATTGACTGGTTCCGTACCCAGCTGGGCGGCGACGAAGAGATGGAAAAGTACTTCGGTAAGCCGATCTACAAGTTGCGTCAGGAGTGGCAGAAAACCTTGGAAGAGCAGAGCCTTACGGAGCAGGAGCGTTATGAGATCGCATCCAAGATTGCGGAAGTGACTCCCTTCGATGTCCAGAAATACATCTCCTCCACCGATCCGGAAGACCTGCCGATGGTTCCCGCCAAGTATCAGCTGAGCCAGATATGCGTTTATCCGGACCGCGAAGCCGCCGCCGTGGCCGTGAAGGAGAAGCTGCTGAGTCTCCGTGAGCGCATCATGAACGGAGAGAAGTTCGCCACCCTGGCCCGCATCTATTCCGAGGATCCCGGCAGCGCCCGCCGTGGCGGAGAGCTGGGTCTCGCCTCCAAGTCCATCTTCTGGCCGGCTTTCTCCGATGCCGCCATGGCCCTGCGTCCCGGCACCATTTCCCAGATTGTAGAGACCCCCGACGGCTTCCACATCATCGAGGTCATCGAGAAAAAGGGCGACATGTTCAACGCCCGCCACATCCTCATCAAGCCCCAGTACACCATGGAAGACCGCGAAAAGGCCTTCGCCCGCCTGGACAGCCTCAAGAACCGGATCCAGGAAGGGGAGATCAGCTTCGAGATGGCCGCCCGCTTCTTCTCCGAGGATCCCGCTACCCGCACCAACGGAGGCCAGATGGCAGACCCTTCCTCCGGCTCCTCCTACTTTGATATAGACCAGCTCAAGCCGGCCGATTACGCCGCCGTCAAGGAACTCAAGGTGGGCGACATTTCCGCCCCGGTAGAGTCGCTGGACAATGAAGGTTACCAGCAGAACCGCCAGGGAAACCTCGTTTACAAGATTATCCGCGTCGATAAGATTATTCCGGCCCATACGGCCACCTTCGAGAACGACTATACCCAGATTCTCGAGAAAGTGCAGCAGCAGAAGCAGATGGAGGCCGTGGACAAATTCCTGGAAGAGAAGATCAAGTCCACCTACATCGTAATAGATCCGCTGTTCTCCGAATGCGAATTCTCCCGCGACGCCTGGAACAAGAGAAAATAAGTGCTCAGGACCCGCTCTCATAGATTCATGGCGCTGCTGCTGTCCCTGACGGCAGCGGCGTTGCCGTTAAAGGCCCAGGATTCCGGCACGGTAAAACTCATCAGCGCCGAGAGCGCCCAGCTCATCCAGAAAGACGGCCAGGACTTCCGAAAGGTGGTTGGTCCGGCCAAGTTCTTCCACAACGACACCTATCTCCTCTGCGACACGGCCCTGTGGAACGTGAGCACCAACATCATTGACGCCGTGGGCCACGTGCGCATCATCCAGGATCGCACCCAGCTCTCCAGCGAGACGCTGCAGTACGTCGTGGACGAGGATATGGCCAAGTTCCGCGGCTCCCTGGTGCAGCTGGAAGACAAGGACAGCAACACCCTGCGCACCCGTTACCTGGACTACAACACCAAGGATTCCGTCGCCATTTTCCAGGGCGGCGCGGCCATGCGGGACAAGGACGGCCAGGTAATAGAAAGCCTGTACGGCACTTACGACTCCAAGGCCCATCTGTTCGTGTTTAACGACCAGGTGAACATGTACATGGACACCACCTTCGTCAAGACCTCCCGCCTGGAATACCGCAGTGACCTGTCCACCGCCTACTTCGGCTATGCGACGGACATGTGGCAGGACGACAAGATGCTCAGCGCCAACGACGGCTGGTACGACCGCGGAAACGAGCTGTTCATGTTCCGCGAGAACGTGCACCTGCTCACCGAGAACCAGGAAACCTGGTCGGACTCCCTCTTCTACCACCGCGCCACCAAGGACGTGGAGATGCTGGGGAACGTGGAGCTGATGGATACCACCCGCAACGTCTATGCCCTCGCCGGCCGCTTCGAGTATGCAGATTCCCTGGAGCAGTTGCGCCTGACGCGGGAGCCTGCCATTATGTCTGTCGATGAGGACGAGCAGGGCCGCCGCGACACGCTCTACATCGGGGCCGATGTCCTTCTGTACCGCACCATCAAGCGTTGCGACGTCCCCGAAGAACAGGTAACCACCGCCCAGAAACGCCTGAAGGACATCTCCGGAGACCCGGTGATGGAATACAGGAAGAAAGCCGCCGAAGCCGCCGCCAAGGCTGCCGAAGAGGCCGCCAAGAATGATCCCAACCAGAGAAACCGCGGGCCGAAGCTCCCCGACAATAAGCCGAAGCCTCCGGTGAAGGACAGCATCCCCGCCCCGGCTCCCCCGGACAGCGCCGCCCTTACGCCCGCCGTTCCGCAGGATACGGTTCCGCCGGCACCGGATACCAGCAAGGTCTCCTTCCTGTGGGGCTCCCGGCACGTGCGCCTGTTCCGCCGGGACATGCAGATGTCCAGCGATTCGCTCACCTATACGGATCTGGATTCCCTGGTGCGTTTGTACCAGGACCCGATTTTCTATAATGAAGGCAACCGCCAGTACGCCTCCGACAGCATCTACATGGTCATCAAGGACAAGAAGATGCAGAAGGCGCACCTGCTGTCCAACGCCTTCATCACCATCCAGGAGGCCCCTGGCGCCTACGATCAGATCCGTGGCGCCGAAATGGTGGCCTACTTCGACTCCACCACCGCCCTCACCCGTTTCGACGCCCTTGGCGGCGCGGCCTCTCTGTTCTATCTGGAAGAAAAGGACGCCCTGGCCACGGTGAACAAGGTGGAAACCAAGATGATTTACGCTACGTTCAAGGACCGGGAGATTGAACGTATGTACTATTACGACAATCCCAAGAACGACGGCTACCCTACCGTTCAGCTCCCGGAGGACGAGAAGCAGCTCAAGGGCTTCCGCTGGGAACCGGAGCGCAGACCCGCCTCTCCGCAGGACGTGACCTCCCTGGTACCCCGCGCCAGTGAGCGCACCGCCTATCTGGCGCGTCCGCACGCCCGCTTCACCCAGACAGACGAATACTTCCCGGGATACATCAACAAGGTGTACCGCGACATCGCCATCCGTGACTCCCTGCAGGTGGTGCGCCAGCGGGAGGAGCAGCGCCGGAAAGACTCCCTCGCGGCCGTGAAACCTTTGGCCGATACGCTGCAGGCCCCCCAGCCGGTGGATAGCCTGGCCATTCAGCCGGCGGACAGCCTGGTCACCCCTGCCGCAGTGGCCGATACGGCCGCCCTTGCCGCCCCTGTCGCTCCCGCCGACACGCTGGCCCCGGAAGTGCCCCTCACCCCCGCCCAGTTGAAAGCGCAGATGAGGGAACAGAAGCGTCTGGAGAGAGAACGGAAGAAGGCCGAAAAGCAGGCCGCCCTCGAGGCCAAGTGGGCCGAGCAGGACCGCCTCGACGAGCAGAAGCGGGAAGCCCGGCGGCAGCGCCAGCTGGAGCGTGAACGCGCCCGCAAGCTGAAAGCCTTGCGCAAGCTGGAAAAGCGGGCGCAGAGAGAGCGCAAGCTCTTCGAAAAATACCTGGCGCGCGAAAGGGCCAGGGCCGAAAAGAAACAAAATCTATAAACACAGCAATAATGAAAAAAACTGTTCTTGTATCCGGCGGTGCCGGTTTTATCGGCAGCCACGTTACGGTGGAGCTCATTGAAGCCGGCTACGACGTGGTCGTGGCCGACAATTTTTCCAATTGTGACCGTACCTGCTTCGAAGGTGTTCAGAAGATTACCGGTCGCACGCTTCCGCTGGAGGTGATCGATTTCTGCGATGCCGATGCCGCCAAGGCCCTGTTCGCCAAGTATCCCATTGACGCCGTCATCCATTTTGCCGCTTTCAAGGCCGTGGGCGAATCCGTGGAAAAGCCGCTGATGTATTACAAGAACAACCTCCTGAGCTTCCTCAACGTTCTGGAAGCCGCCCAGGTGAAAGGCTGCAACGTGCTCTTCTCCTCCTCCGCCACCGTTTACGGTGAGCCTGAGTCCGTTCCCGTGACCGAGGATACGCCCCGCAAGCCCGCCACCTCCCCTTATGGAAACACCAAGACCATGTGCGAGGATATCCTGCACGACGCAGTCAAGGCCTCCAAGGGTGCCCTCAAGGGTATTCTGCTGCGTTACTTCAACCCTATCGGCGCACACCCCAGCGCCCTCATCGGCGAGCTTCCCCGCGGAGTTCCCAACAACCTGGTTCCCTTCATTACCCAGACGGCTATCGGCAAACGCGAATGCCTCAGCATCTTCGGCAACGACTATCCCACTCCGGACGGCACCTGCCAGAGAGATTTCATCGACATCGTGGATCTGGCCAAGGCCCATGTCTATGCCGTTACCCGTATGATCGAAGGAAAGATGAAGCAGGATGTGGAAATCTTCAACGTGGGAACCGGTCGTCCGCTGAGCGTGATGGAACTGGTCAACGCCTTCGAAAAAGTTAACGGTGTCAAGGTGAACTACAAGATTGCGCCGCGTCGCGCCGGCGACATCACCGCCATCTGGGCCGATCCCACCAAGGCCAACACCCAGATGGGATGGAAAGCCACCCGCACCATCGAGGAGACCCTCAAGGCCGCCTGGGCCTGGGAGTGTCACCTCGCCGGAAAATAACAATTAATGCCTTCGTCCGACCTTACATCCATAACCAACTGCCTGCAGGACATGGCGCCCATCACGCTGGAAGAGATGGACGCGGTGAAACTGATGAACCGCATCGACTCCAAGTATGTGGTGAACGAAGAAACCCTGCTGAGGATGTTGGAGGAAGCGGGCCGGGCCGGATACAGGGTGCTGGTGAGCGAAGGAGAGCGCATCAGCCCCTACGATTCCGTCTATTACGACACCGCAGGCCTCACGATGTTCTACCTGCATCACAACCGCCGGCTGGTGCGTCAGAAGGTACGTACCCGCTGCTACGTGAACTCGGGGGATACGTTCCTGGAAATCAAGCGGAAAAACAACCACGGGCGTACCAGCAAGAAGCGCCTGGAGATTCCTTCCGGACATCTCCTGGACTTTTCCTGTATTCCCGAGGCCTGCGAATACCTGTCCGCTCACTCCTGGTTCCGGGCGCCGGAGCTGTCTCCATCGGCCCGTACGCGTTTTTCCCGCATTACGCTGGTGAATCCTGCGCTCACGGAGAGGCTCACCATCGACACTCGGCTGTTCTTCGAGAACTTCCGCAGCGGGCGCAGCATTTCGCTGCAGGACACCGTCATCATCGAGCTCAAGCAGGACGGCCGTGCCGCCAGCCAGATGAAGGGAATCCTGCTGGACCTGCGTGTTAAACCGCTGCGTGTGAGCAAATACTGCATGGCCGTCACCCTGACGGACCCGACAGCCCGGGCAGGGCGCTTCAAGGTGAAGGTGCGGGCCATTGAAAAGATTATCGGCAAAAAATTGACATCCTTATGATTACCAACTTCCTTTCCCGTTTTGTCCAGGACGACCTGGCTTCCTTCGGAGATCCGGACATGAATGAAGATATGCTGCTGGACGTCCAGACCATCACGGACGCCCTCATGACCACCGGTCAGAAGGTGGCCGAACTGGGTATCCGCTTTGCGCTGAACCTTCTGGTCTGCTGGATACTGGTGCACTTCTTCTACTATCGCAAGAGCCGTCGCCGCGACTATTACTTCACCTTCATGGTGTTTTCGTCGGCCATGCTCACCTTGCTGTATATCATGGGCAACGTGGAAGTGGGCGTAGGCCTTACCCTGGGCCTGTTCGCCATCTTCGGCGTCATCCGTTACCGCACGGAAACCGTCCCCATCCGGGAGATGACCTACCTTTTCGTCATCATCGCGCTGGCGGCAGCCAACGGTCTTGCGCCCATCTATAACGTGGTGGACCTGAGCACGGCTCCCCATTATGCCCTGGGTTGGGGCAACGTAGGCGTGATGGCGCTGGTGAACGTGCTCATCATCCTGCTGGTGTGGATACTGGAAAGCGAGAGCCTGGTGAGGCATACCACCACCAAACTGGTCTTGTATGACCGTATCGAACTCATCGTTCCCGAAAGGCGCGAAGAACTCATCGCAGACCTCGAAAAGCGTATCGGCGTCAAGGTGGAGAACATCGAGATTGGCCATGTTGACCTGCTCAAGGATGCCGCCTTCATCAAAGTGTTCTATTATCTCCCCAAGGGAGAAAGCAACTCCATCAACACCCTTACAAGGGCCAAAGACTACGTAGAGTAATGAAGAGACTCCTGATTCTCACAGCCATCCTGCTGCTGCCGCTTGGAGCCGGCGCCCAGACCGCCATGGAATGGGGGACCCGCGTTTCTGCGGAAGCCAATTACAAGATAGCCAAAGGCGTGCACCTGTATGCCGAGGAAGAGCTGCGTACCAGCAATGCCGCCTTTGACAATGTCCGCACCACGCTGGGCTTTACTTATAAGCCCGTCAAGGCCGTGAAGATGGGTGTCGGCTACACACTCATCAATGCCAGGAAACAGTCAACGGGGGAATTCAAGGCACCGCGTCACCGTCTGTTCGCGGACTTGTCCTGGACCCTCCGGGCCGGATATCTCCAGTTTACGCTCAAGGAACGTTTCCAGGTGACGCACCGCATCGGTTCCTTCAATGCCTACGAGAACACGCCCAACGCCATGGCCCTTAAGAGCCGGCTCACGGTAAAGTACACATACTGGCGTGTGACCGAGCCGTATCTTTCCTTCGAGGTGCGCACCGCACTCAATGACCCTTGGGGAAGCGTAACCGGTCCTGCCAAGTGGAACAGCAAGGGGACAAAGGCCTACTATGATTACACCCATATGGGTTATACGCACGTGTATAACAACCGCTACAGGGGGGAACTGGGTGTTAATTTCGAACTGGACAAGTCCCATGCCCTGAAACCCTATGTGCTCCTGGATTATTGCACGGATTACGACCTGGATATCAATGCAGAGGGTAACCATCTGATGAGCGCCGCCTATACGGATGTTTTATGCCTTTCCGTGGGTCTGAACTATGTTTTTAGCTTCTGACGCTTACAGATTGTTATTAAAATATTAAAAAAGTCTTTGCATTCTCAAAAATAAGCCTTACATTTGCCGCTGGTAAATGAGTTTGTATTCTTATAAATCATAAGGAACCATGAAAAAAGTATTTATGTCTGTTGCAGTGATCGCCATGATGGCCGCTGCCGTTGCTTGTGGAAACAGCAACAACTCCAAGAAGGCCCAGGAAGAGGCCGCCGCTGAAGAAGCTACCGAGCAGGTTGAAGAAGCCGCCGAGGAAGCTGCCGAGGCTGTTGAGGAAGCCACCGAAGAAGTGGCAGAAGCCGCCGCAGAAGCTGTTCAGCAGTAAGCGACCCACACTCAATCAAAAGAAGATCCCGGAGCTACGTCTCCGGGATTTTTTTGTATCTTTGTCTATTATGGCAAGTGCAAAGACAAAAACCGTATGGTTCTGCAGCCACTGCGGCAATGAATACGCAAAATGGATGGGCCGATGCCCTGCCTGCGGCGAGTGGAACACTTTCGTGGAGAAGGAAGTGGTCAGCGGAAAGAAGACCGGAACGATGACCGTGCCCGGCGCTTCCCGCAAGCCCATGCCCCTGAAGGAAGTCTCCACCACACAGGAGGACCGCGTTTCCCTGGGCAGCGCCGAGGTGGACCGTCTCCTGGGCGGCGGCATCGTGAAAGGCTCCCTGGTGCTGATGGGCGGCGAGCCCGGCATCGGCAAGAGTACCCTTTCCCTGCAGTTGCCGCTGCACTCCCCGCAGCTCAAGACGCTCTATGTCACCGGTGAGGAAAGCGTGAAGCAGGTCAAGATGCGGGCCGACCGTCTTGGCGGAGACGCCTCCAACTGTCTCATCTACAGCGAAACGGACATGGGCGCCATCCTCTCCGAGGCGGAAGAAGTCGCCCCGGACCTGATGATCGTGGATTCCGTCCAGACCATGTACTGCCAGCAGGTGGATTCCACAGCCGGCAGCGTGAGCCAGATCAAGGAAGTGGCCGCCCAGTTGCTGCGCTTTGCCAAATCCTCAGGGATTCCAGTCATTCTCATCGGCCATATTACCAAGGAGGGTACCATCGCGGGTCCCAAGATCCTGGAGCATATCGTGGATGTGGTCCTTCAGTTCGAAGGGGAGAACCGCGGCGCCTACCGTGTGCTGCGCAGCATCAAGAACCGCTTTGGCTCCACCAGCGAGCTGGCGGTCTTCGAGATGACGGGCGGCGGTCTGCGGGAGGTGGCCAACCCTTCCGAGATGCTTATCCCCATGCACGAAGAGGGCCTCAGCGGGACGGCCATATCGGCCATGCTGGATGGCAACCGTCCCTTCCTGTTCGAGGTGCAGGCCCTGGTTTCGAGTGCCGTCTATGGCACGGCGCAACGCAGCGCGACGGGTTTTGACGTACGGCGCCTGAACATGCTTCTGGCCGTGCTGGAGCGGCGGGCCGGGTTCAAACTGGGCCAGAAGGACGTATTCCTTAACATGGCCGGCGGCCTGCGTATCACGGACCCCGCCTGCGACCTGGCCGTCATTGTAGCGGTGCTTTCCTCCAACTTTGACATGCCCATCCCCTCCGATGTCTGCTTTGCCGGAGAGGTGGGTCTCAGCGGCGAAATTCGTCCTGTTTCCCAGGCCGCCCGTCGTGCCGTGGAGGCTGCCCGTGTGGGCTTCAAGCGCATTTTCGTGAGTTCCTATACCCACTTTGACCAGAAGCCCCAGGGCATCGAGGTGGTGAAGGTCTCCGATATCCCCGCCCTGGTGCGCGCATTGTTTAAATAAAAATTACTATCTTTGTGGATGTAAAACTGTTTTACTATGAACCTTAGAGACATTAAGAAAGACATTCAGTACGTTGTCGGCGCTTTCATTGACGACTGCACCCTTTTCCTGAATATGAACCCCGGCAAGAACGCCGACGAAATAACCGGCCTCATCGACAAGGCCGTTGACCTGTACAACGACCTTCGCGACAAAGTCGTGAAAGGGGCAGATGCAGAAAAGGCTAAGGGCTACTATCTGGATATCCGCAAGGAACTCCTGGAAAAGACCGACGCCCTCTACGACGAACTCAGCGCCTGCGTCAAGAAAGGCTTGGGTAAGTAACCCGTTTTCGGTAACAGACTAACAATCTGCATATTACGCAAACTCCTCCCGGCGTTCCAGTCGGGAGGAGTTTTTGTTTTCTATTGATAATAAGATTGTTAGCTAAAACAGGTAGCCAAGGCCGAAGGACATGGAGAAGTATAGGTGGTTGTATCCTTCGTTAGGGGAACGGACACCCAGGAGGGCATAGTGCAGCGAGGGTGTAGCGCTGAGCGTAAAGCGCCAGATGGGAATGGACAGGGAGAGACCGGCATCGGCCGACAGGAAGAACCGTCCGTACGGTCTGAGTTCAGGCTCCACGCTAGCCGGGCCCAGATAGTAACCCGGCGTAACACCGGCATAGACATCGATACGGCGGATCAGAAATCCCAGGATGGCGCCCGCGACAGACTGGGCGAGAGATCGTTCCAAATCCCCTTCCCTATAAGAATATGGATCGTAAACGGGGTACGTAGCCATAGTAAAGGCATTGTCTATCGCCTGATCCGTAGTCGCTATCTCGGAACGGAGTACGAAGGCGACAGGAGCACCGATCAAGTACTCATATCCCTGGGAATTCGCAGCAATCTGCGCACCCGCTCTCCAGGCAAGGCGTTTATAGAACAACTGCGTATAGTTGACCTGCAGGAAAGCGGCATTGATCTTGGAGGCGCCGGCTTCAATCTGGATTTCACGAAGGGCGTCCTCCGGGTAAAAGGGTTGTTTCTGTGCAAGGACCGGAAGAGATGCGGCCAGCAGCAGGACCAGTACGAGTATTCTTTTCATGTTCAATCACTGCAAATGAGGGCGCTCGCCCAGACTTCACAGCCTTCGCAGCGTCCCACGAAGCCCAGCCGTTCGGTGGTGGTGGCTTTGACGGATACCCGGTCCTCGGTCACACCCAGGATGGGCGCCAGCGTCGCGCGCATGGCGGCGATGTGCGGGGCCAGTTTGGGTTTTTGGAGCGCGATGGTGATATCTACGTTGCCCACGGAATAACCTTTCTCGTGAACCAGGGCAACCACCTTGGCGAGCAGAATCTTGGAATCCACGCCCTTCCACTCGTCGGAAGTGTCGGGAAAGAGGTGGCCGATATCCCCCAGCGCCAGGCAGCCCAGCAGGGCGTCGCAAAGTGCATGAATGGCAACATCGCCGTCGGAATGGGCTACGAAGCCCGTGGTTGAAGGAATCTGCACGCCGCCCAGCCACATCGGCAATCCCTCTGCCAGTGCGTGCACGTCATATCCGTTTCCAATTCTGATATTCATAGCTTATTTCCTGATAATCTCGATTTCGCCCCGGAGGCCTACCTTGAGAATCTGGGAGGCCTTGCCGGTAGAGTCGGTATCTACGGACGGGGGCACAACGAAGTCCACCGCGTCCTTGATTTCCTGGGGGATGTCGGAGAAACGCTGCGGCGTGGGTTCGCCGGAAATGTTGGCCGATGTACTCACGATGGGCCGTCCCAGTTTGAACACCAGCTGGCGGCACCACTCCATGAGCGGGATACGGATGCCGACTGACCCGTCGGCGGCTACTGTGTTGTGGGCCAGGTGCCAGCGGTCTCCGGGCTTGCCGGCTTCTCCGGCTTTGGCCTGCGGGTAGATGATGGTCATGGGGGCGTCGTTCACTTCCACCAGGTCAACGGCGATGGAAGGTACTTCCTTTACGTATTTGGCTACCATGTCCAGGTCGCTGGCCAGCAGGACCAGTGACTTGCTGTCTGAACGCCGCTTGATTTCGAAGACCCGGGCGACGGCCTCGGGATTGGTGGCGTCGCAGCCCAGGCCCCAGACGGTGTCCGTGGGATACAGGATGGTGCCGCCGTTTCGCAGCGTATCAAGGGTGTTACTGAGAATCTCTTCCGGTTTCATAGTAAGTGGAAATGATGGGATAATGGTCTGAATACTTGACCCGTTCCACCTGGTAGCTTACGGCCTTGAGGTCGCCGGGGTAGAGCAGGTAGTCGATGCGCAGCATGGGCCACAGCATGCTGTAGGTGGCGCCGAAGCCGCGTCCTGCCCGTACGAAGCTGTCCCTGCGGTTCAGCAGCAGGCGGAAGTAGGTGTAGGAAAGCGGGGTGTCATTGAAGTCTCCGGCAACGAGCGAGCGCACGGGGGCGTTTTCGATGTCCTTGAGTACGGCCGACACCTGCTTGGGCCGTTCCGTGATGGAGCGGCGCATTTTCTGTTCGGTTTCCTCCATGGCGCCGTCCTTCTTGATGAGGCCGGGGATGGAGATGTTATAACTCTCGAAATGGCAGTTGTACAGGCGAACGGTGGAGCTGTCCAGCCGGATGTCCGTCCACAGGGCCATATTCGTGGAATGTTCAAAGTTGATGCGGCCGCGGTCTGTCACTTTTCTGCGGCTCAGCGTGAGGTTGCCGGAGCGGCCGTTCTTGCCGGTGCGTACGTAGTATTCCGCCTTGTAGCCGGGGAAATGGTGCGAAATCCAGAAGTCCAGCGGCATACCGCTGGGCAGGAAGAATTCCTGCAGGCAGATGATGTCGGCATCCAGATGCATCAGGTAGCGGCTGACGGAGTCCGCCAGCTGGATGCGGGAATATCCTTCAGGACCGTGTGCGAAGAGCCCTACGTTGTAGGAGACGACCTTCAGCGTCGCTTCCTTCTCGGGGGCTTTGGGCGGGATGGCGCGGTAGTATCGGCCCGCAAAGAAAAGGGACGGCAGTAGCGCGAGGGTTAGGAGCGTGCGCATGTGGGACTTGCGGACGAGGGACCACACCCATAGGGCCAGCGAGAGGGGAAGCACCACGGGATACAGCAGGCCGAAGATGGTGAAGAACCAGGCCTTGGCCGGGTCGAAAACCACGGAGAGGTAGCCCAGTATCAGAAGGCCGGCCGCCACCAGGGAGACGGTGCCGAAGGAAAGGCTGGAAAGCCAGTGCCGCTTTTGCCGGTTTGCAGCCATTTACCAGTAAAGATTACGTTTCTTTCTCCAGTAACGGATGAGCAGGTAGCCGAAGAGCGCTCCGCCCAGGTGGGCGAAATGGGCGATGCCCATGCCGGTACCGGTAATGCCGGTGACGAGCTCGATGACTACGAAGATAATCACCCACCATTTGGCGTCCAGGGTTATGGGCGGGAAGATGAGGGTGAGACGGGCCTGGGGATAAATCATGGCGAAAGCCACCAGCACTCCGTACACGGCACCGGAAGCGCCCAGCACGCCGGGAATGCGGTTGTAGATGGTCTGGGGGGAGACTCCGGGATACTGCTGAAGCAACTGCCGCACCTCAAGGAACTCCACGCCCGTGTGCAGGAGCACGGCGCCGAAGCCTGTGATAAGGTAAAACCAGATGAACTTCCTGGTGCCCAGGGCACGCTCGACGGCCATGCCGAACATGACCAGCGTGTACATGTTGAAGAAAATGTGCATGAATCCGTCATGCATGAACATGTGGGTGAGCGGCTGCCACCAGTGGAACTGGCTGCTCAGAGGAAAGGCCATGGCGAAGGTATCCTTCATGAAGTAAGGATTGATCAGGGTGGCCACGAACATGATGAGGTTGATGTACAGGAGGTTCCGGGTTACTACCGGGATATTCTGGAGGGGATTGTTTGTCATGGTTTAAAATCTGTTTTCCAGGTCTTCGGCCGGGACGATGGACAGGATCCGTTTGCCCGCGGCGGTGAATTCCGGGTTTTCGCTTTGCAGGAGGGCGTCCACCAGACGCTGGGCCTCCTGCGGGGAGGTGAGGCGCTCGCTGCCGGAAGCGCCCAGTACGGCGAACTTCTGTGCCAGGGCCTGTTCCATGACGCCGGGCAGGGCGGCATGGTCGTCGGAGAGGATGAGCAGAAGGTCGTTCAGGAGGGTTTCGGCCTTTCCGGGTTCGGCGGAATAGCCTTCCGGGACGCCGTTCACCACCACGGTGTCCGTGCCGAAGGGCACGATGTCAAAGCCCAGTTTGCGGAGCAGCTCCGCGTGGGCTTCAATGGTGAGGCAGCCCTCTACGCCCACGGTCACTTGCGCGGGGAAAAGGGCGGTCTGGGTTACGTGAGTCTCGGCTGTCAGCGCTTTGAGGAAGCGGTCGTAGAAGAGGCGTTCACGGGCACGGCGGACGTGCACGATCATCAGGCCGGATGCGCTTTGGGTGAGGATGTATCGGCCCTGGACGATGAGGATCTGGGCCGAGGGCAGGGTTCGCTCCTCGAAGAGGGCGCCGTAGTTCTCGCTGCGCTCGACGTGGGACGAGTAGCCTTTTTCCTCTTCGAAGGGGTTGTAGTTCCAGTCCACCCCTACCGTGGGGATGCTGGAGGGCCGATACTCTTCGAAGCGGGTGCCTACGACGGGGATGTCGGCGGCGACGGGGTTGTCAAAGTCGATGGCCCCGGCCACGCTGCTGCGCCCCATGGCCTCCCTGACGGCGGCGAATACGGTCTGGAACAGCAGCTGGTCTTCCTGGAACTTGATTTCCGCCTTGGTGGGGTGGATGTTTACGTCCACCGTAGCGGGGTCCACTTCCAGATAGATGAAGTAGGAGGGCGTACTGCCTTCCGGTACCAGGTTTTCATAGGCTTTCATGACAGCCTTGTGCAGGTAGGCGCTGCGGAAGAAGCGGCCGTTGACGAAGAAGAACTGGTTTCCCAGTGTCTTACGGGCGCTCTCCGGCTTGCCCACGTAACCCCGCAGGACTGCGATGGTGGTGTCTGCCTGGATGTCCACGATGTCTCCCACGACAGCAGGGCCCAGCAGGTCCTGGATGCGGAACTTGAAGCTTTTGGCCGGTTTTACCACATGGATGTCCTTGCAGTTGTGGGTGAGGGTAAAGCCTATGTCGGGGCGGGTGAGGGCTACGCGCTGAAATTCCTCCACGATGTGGCGGAGTTCAACGCTGTCGCTCTTGAGGAACTTGCGGCGTGCGGGGATGTTGTAGAACAGGTTGCGGACGGAAATGTTGGTGCCCGTCGGGCAGGAAACTTCCCGGGTGCCCTTGTTCTCGGATGCGGCCATGGTCACTTCAACGCCTGCTTCGGAACCGGCGGTGCGGGTGCGGAGGGTGACTTCGGCCACGGCTGCGATGGAGGCGAGCGCTTCCCCGCGGAAGCCGAAGGTGAGGATGTGGTGCAGGTCTTCCGGAGAGGAGAGCTTGCTGGTGGCATGGCGCTCAAAGCACAGGACTGCGTCGTCGGGTGTCATTCCGCAGCCGTTGTCGATAACCTGGATGAGGGTGCGGCCTGCGTCGGTGACGACGACTTTGATGTCCGTGGCGCCGGCGTCCACCGCGTTCTCCATAAGCTCCTTCACGACGGAAGCCGGCCGCTGGACGACCTCTCCCGCCGCGATCATGTCGGCGATATTCTTCGGAAGTATCTTCAGTTCCATTCTCCTACAGCATTTCGAAGAATCTGGCCATGTAGATGAGGACGGCAATTACCAGGACTGCGGTAATGAGGGTGATGACCGTATGGACGGCTCCCATGGTACTGCGGGTTTTCTGGTAGTTCCCGTTCCGGAACGCCCCCCGCAGGCTGCTGCCGGGGATGTAGTCTCCGCTTTGACGGGCCTTCTCGTTGGTGCCGTCCACCTCGCCGAACATCTGGCGGCGTTTTTCTTCCTCCGGGTCGTAATACCGGGGTTTGTAGTTGAACACCCTGTGCGGCTGATTGCCGAAAAAACCGAAATTGAACAGACTGGCCATGGCTCTTTCTTCTAAAACGTACAAAATTACCAAAAAATCGCCGTCTTCGCAAACGCGCCAAGGGTGCGGAATTTTTATTATCTTTGTATGCGCAATTTAAAGATCTGGTGATGAAACGTATTTGCGTCATATTCTTCGGCATGATACTCCTGGCCGGTTGCTGGGAGGATCCGCAATCCCTCAGCCGCCTGAGAGACAGATACGTTACATTGGACGACAGCATCCGCGTCCACTATAAAATCGCCAACCGTTCCAAGGACCCCGACGTGAAAACCGTTTGCTTCGTGCACGGCTTCGGCTGCGACATGAACACCTGGGAAAAACAGTATGCCGCCCTTCGCCACGAGGAAGGCGTGCAGAGTGTCTTCATCGACCTTCCCGGTTATGGCCTCAGCGACAAGCCGCATGTGGACTACACCATGGAACTGTTCTCGGCCGCGGTGGACAAAGTCCTTACGGAGAACCGGATAGAATCGGCCCTGTTTGTCGGGCACAGCCTGGGCACGGCCGTGTGCCGTTATACGCTGCTCACCACCTCTCACCATGGTACGCTGGTGGATGTGGACGGCGTCTATTGTTTCTATGACGGCAGCGAGACGCCGGCCTATGTGAATGAGGTCAATGCGTTCGGGCATGCCTTTGACGGCGAGGACTACGAAGAGGTGGTCCGGGGTTTCGTCGCTTCCCTCTCCGGCAAGGATACACCTCAGGAAATTACGGATTATGCGATGTCGGTTATGCCCCGTACCCCGCAGTATGTGGCTTCCAGCACCATGCAGAACCTGGTGGATCCCCGCTGGTGGAGCCAGCGCCAGATCACGCAGCCGGTGTGGGTCATCTGCACCCGGAACAGCGGCCTGGAACCGGACAACAAGGAACGCATGCTGCGCCTGTATCCTCATGCGGAATACACGGAACTGACCACCTGCGGCCACTTCATCCACATGGAGAAACCGGAGATTTTCAACGAGAAACTGAAATCCCTCATCCACTTCATAGACCCGAAGAACGAGTTCACCTTCTGCCAGAGTTGCGGCATGCCGCTCCAGCAGGAAATCCTGGGATCCAATGCCGACGGGTCCGGCAACCTGGATTACTGCAAGTTCTGCTACAAGAACGGCGAGTTCACCGTGGACTGCACTATGGATGAGATGATTGAATTCTGCGCCCAGTTCGTTGACGTGGTCAACGAGACCCTTCCGAAACCCCTCACCCGTGAGGAGTACATCGCCCAGATGAAGACTTACTTCCCCAAGCTCAAGCGCTGGAAATAAAAAAACCGCCGCTATGTATAGCGCCGGACAGGTATATTGAAGTTTAAGTATTGGCTTGGAGTAGCGGGAGTGGGTCACGATCCCACGACCTCCGGATTATGAATCCGACGCTCTAACCAGCTGAGCTACCCCGCCAAAACTGTTTTGTTGAGATAGAAGGACTCGAACCCTCACTGACAGAGCCAGAATCTGTAGTGCTACCATTACACCATATCTCAATGATCCCGCGAACGGGACTGCAAATGTACTACTTTTTTCTGAATCCGCAAGGGATAGCCTATTTTTTTCTAAAAAAACTTTAGTATTTTTGCAGAATAGGAATTGATAACACGCTATGTCTGGTTACACGTACCAACTGGATCCACACTGCCAAGCCATACTGGACGAATACCGGGAGCATCTTCCGCAGTTCGAACAGGTGAAAGAGCAGGTCCTGACCGAACTCAGGACCGTCTTCGCCGAGGCCGGCCTCATCGTCGCCTCCATCGAAGGACGCGTGAAGACGGAGGCTTCCCTGGCCGGCAAACTGGAGCTCAAGGGCGCCAAATACGCTACCCTCGCAGACATCACGGACATTGTCGGCGTCCGCGTCATCACTTTCTACAGCGACGACGTGGATAAGGTCGCATCGGCCGTGGACCGCCTTTTCGAGATAGACTGGGAGAACTCCGTGGACAAGCGCAAGATTCACGAGATAGACAGCTTCGGCTATATGTCGCTCCACTATATCTGCCGCAAACAGGGATTCCCTTACCGTTTCGAAATCCAGATGAGGACCATCCTGCAGCATGCGTGGGCCAACATGAACCATGATACCGGCTACAAATCAGGCGTGGAAGTTCCCAAGGAATACCTCCGCAACCTTTCCCGCCTGGCCGGCATGCTCGAACTGGCCGACGAACAGTTCAGCCAGATCCGGAACGACCTCACCAACTACCGCCGCCGTGTGCAGGGGCTCGTCGCCTCCGGCAACCTGGACGAGGTCCCGCTGGACGGAGACACCTTCCGCAGCTACCTGCAGCTCCGCCCCTTCGACAAGCTGAACAGCCGTATCGCCTCCGTGAATCAGGCGGAAATCCAGGAAGTGAACCTGATGCCCTACCTGCCTGTCTTCAAGGCCATGAACTGCAGTACGCTCGGAGACATCGCCCGCCTGCTGAAAAACTATGCCGAGGGCGCCTACCAGATTGCCTGCTACCAGATCGGCCTCACAGATCTGGACATCATATCCTCTTCCCTGGGGCCCCAGGACCTTTGCATCGCGGCCATAGTCCGCAACGGCGGGGGCAAGCGGGATGTCCAACGCCTGCTGGACGCCCTCAACGGGGAATCGGCCGGCAACGAAATGATGGCCGAGCTCCTTCTGGACCAGGTGAAAGACCTTCCCTTTATGAACCAATAACTGAAACTATATGACTATGGAAAATGCGAAACTCATCCACATGTCAGACTATGTTCTCACCGGCGGCGGCGCCAACGGTGAAAGCTTTGACTGCATAAGTGACCCCGACTACATGCTCAAGCTCTACTTTCCGGGTAAGATCCAGCAGCCGCTGGACGAAATGAAACTGGCCCGGAAGGTTTATGAGATGGGTATCCCTACCCCCGAGCCCGGCGAATACGTCGTAACCGACGACGGCCGATACGGCATCCGCTTCCGCCGCATCCGGGGAAAGAAGTCTTACTCCCGCGCCACCGGCGACAATCCCGAAAAGGTGGCCCTCTACGCGGCGGAGTTCGCCCAGATGTGCCGGAATCTGCACGCCACCCACGTGGATACCACCCAGTTTGAAAATGTGAAGGACCGCTATTACCGCCTTCTCTCGGCAAATCCTTTCTTTACATCGGCCCAGAAGGACGCCCTGGGCAAGTTCATCTCCGACACTCCCGACGAGGATACCGCCGTGCACGGGGACCTGCAGTTCTCGAACGCCATTTTCGTGGGAGACCAGCGGTATTTCATCGACCTCGGAGACTTTTGCTACGGGAATCACCTCTTCGACGTGGGAATGGTGTATCTGTGCTGCTGCCTTAGCCTGGAAGACTTTATCGAGCCCACCTTCCATATGAAGAAGGCTACCTCCATCCGTTTCTGGGAGGAGTTCGCTCCCGTCTATTTCGGCGCAGACCGTCCCCTGAAGGATATCGAGGATGAAATCAAGCCCTACGCCGGCCTCAAAACCCTGATTGTAGAACGCGACACCGGTCGTCCCATGCAGGAATTCCGGGAAGTCCTGAAAGGAATTATCTAGCCATGGGCCGGTTTCGTATAAAATACTCCGACATCATCGACGCCCTCCACGGCGTCCTGATCGTCGTCATCGCCGCGGTCACCATCGCGGTGGGTTCCCTCATTGTGTACTATCGGGTACGTACCATCGTGGAGAAGAATGCTTACCGTCAGGCCCAGGACAATATCGACCAGGTGGAGAAGGACTTCACACGTGTTGCCGAACTGGTGGAATGCGCCGTGCGCAACAACCTCTGGAGCGCCGCTGTGGTCGTGTCCCAGCCGGACAGCCTCTGGGCACTCACCAGGGGTATTGTCAAGGACAATCCTGTTATTTTCGGATCGGCCATGGCCATGGTGGAAGGGGATTTCTCTCCTTATGCCTACCGGAAGGGAGATGAAATCATCTCTGCCCAGCTGGCCACGCCGGAATACGATTACAAGCACCAGGAGTGGTTCGTGGAAGGTCTCAAGGCCGACGAATCCGGCTACTGGTCGGAGCCCTATTTCGACGAGGGCGGCGGCAATATGCTCATGATCACTTACTCCGTTCCCGTGCGCAATCACCGCGGGGAATTGGCTGCGGTCATTACCTCGGACGTTTCCCTGGACTGGTTGTCGGACCGTCTGGTTTCCATAGAGGACTACCCCTATGCCCTGTGCATGATGGTCACCCGTTCCGGCAGCATCATGGCTACCAGCCCGCCCAATGTGGGACTGACAGGAAAGAACATCGTTTCCCTGGCAGAGTCCATGACGGATGGCGCGGACTTCATCGCGGTGAACCGGAGCATGCTCGCCGGTGAGGAGGGCGCCAAGGTGGTGTCGCTCAACGGTAAGAAATATCATGTTTTCTACGACCGTATCAAGCGTACGGGGTGGTCCATGTCCCTGAGCATTCCCGAAGAGGATATCTTCGCCGAGGTGAATACGTTGAACAAGCGGGTGCTGGGCGTCCAGCTGGTGGGTATCGTCATGCTGGTGATCATCCTGCTCATGACGGTGATCAACCAGCGCCGACTGATGCGCGTGAACGAAAAGAAGAACCGTATAGACAGTGAACTGAAGGTGGCCCGTGGCATCCAGATGGCCATGGTTCCCAAGTTGTTCCCGCCGTATCCGGAGCGCAAAGACATAGACCTTTTCGCCTGCCTGATTCCGGCCAAGGAAGTGGGCGGTGACCTGTACGACTTTTTCATCCGCGACGAGCGCCTGTATTTCTGCGTCGGCGACGTTTCCGGCAAGGGCGTTCCCGCCTCTCTGGTAATGAGCGTGACGCGCAGCCTGTTCCGTACGGTAGCCGGCCACGAGAAGAGCCCGCTTCGCATCGTTTCAACCATCAACGAGAATCTGGTGGAAATGAATGAGTCGGACATGTTTGTCACCTTCTTCTGCGGAGTGCTCGATCTCCAGACCGGCCACTTGCGTTACTGCAATGCCGGCCATAACGCTCCGGTCCTCGTTACGGCAGAAGGGCCCGTCTTGCTGTCCGTGGTCCCCAACCTCCCGCTGGGCGTGGTTTCGCACATGTCCTTCGTGGAGCAGGAGTCCGACCTCCAGTGCGGAGCCGGCCTGTTCCTGTACACCGACGGCCTCACCGAGGCCGAGAATGAGGAACATGCCCTCTTCGGCGAAAAGAGGATGATGAAGGCGCTGAAACCGGATGCCACCGCAACAGAGATGATTGATATCATGACCAAGGCCGTCCGGGGTTTCGTCAACGAAGCCCCTCAGAGCGACGACCTTACCATGCTCCATATCCGTTACATGAACGACACTCCTATGGAAAAGACTGAGCGTCATCTGATTCTTCACAACGACATCCAGCAGATACCTCAGCTGGCCGAATTCGTGGAAACCGTGGGCGGGCTTGCCCATCTGGGCAATTCCGTCATCATGAGCCTGAACCTGGCCCTGGAAGAAGCGGTTACCAACGTCATCCTGTACGCCTACCCCGAAGGGGCCGACGGCCTGGTTGACGTAGAGGCCATCATCCGCAAGGACGAGGTCCAGTTCATCGTTACCGACAGCGGCCGCCCGTTCGACCCCACCGCCGCTCCCGAAGCGGATATCACCCTGGCGGCGGAAGACCGTCCCATCGGCGGACTGGGCATCCTGCTGGTACGCAATATCATGGACAGCGTCCGCTATGACCGCATTGACGGAAAGAATGTTCTCTCGATGTCTAAAAATCTACTATAATTATGGAAGTCAAAATCATTGAAAAAGACAATGTCCTTACGGCCGTCCTCAACGGCCGTCTGGATACCTCTGTGTCTGCCGAAGTATCGGCCGCCATCCAGCCCCTGCTGGACCATGCCGAAAAGACCCTGGTTCTGGACTGCAAGGACCTCAGCTACATTTCCAGCTCCGGCCTTCGCATTTTCCTGACAATCCGCAAGGCGGCCGGTGCCAAGGGCGGCAAGGTTATCGTAAAGGATATCAATAACGAAATCCGTCAGGTTTTCATGATGACGGGTTTCCTGAATCTGTTTGAGATTCAATAGGGTATGGAGAAACTTCAGGACCGTTTCCTGCGCTATGTGAGCGTAGATACCCAGAGTAACGAAGAAAGCCAGACACAGCCCTCCGCCGCCAAGGAGTGGGACCTTTTGAAAATGCTCCGGGCCGAACTGGAAGCCCTGGACGTTGAGGTGACGCTGGACGAGTACGGTTACGTAATGGCAACCATTCCTTCCAACGTGGACAGGCACGTGCCGGCCGTGGGCTTCATTGCCCATGTGGACACGGCGCCGGACGCCAGCGGAGCCGGTGTGAAGCCGCAGATCGTGCCCGATTACGACGGCGGCGCCATCGACCTCAAGGGGGTTCCCGGCCTGCAGCTTAAGCCGGAGGAATTCCCCGAGATGCTGCACTATGTGGGCCAGACCCTCATCACTACGGACGGAACCACCCTTCTGGGGGCCGATGACAAGGCCGGCGTGGCCGAAATCATGCAGGCGGTGCAGTACATCGTGGAGCATCCCGAGTTCAAGCACGGGCCGGTGAAGATCGGCTTCACGCCCGACGAGGAAATCGGCCGCGGTGTGGTCAAGTTCGACGTCAAGCGCTTCGGCGCAGACTTCGCCTACACCATGGACGGCGGCGAAGTGGGAGAGCTGGAGTTCGAGAACTTCAACGCCGCATCGGCCAAAATCCATATCCAGGGCTGCAATGTGCACCCCGGCTATGCGAAGGGGAAGATGCGCAACGCCATCCATATCGGAGAGGAACTGAATGCGCTTCTTCCGGAGGGCGAGCGTCCTGAATATACCGAGGGCTACGAGGGTTTCTTCCACCTCATCTCCTTCAAGGGAAGCGTCGAGGAGGCGGATTTCTCCTACATCATCCGGGATCACTCCCGCGAGAAATTCGAGGCCCGCAAGGAGCAGATGCAGAAGGCGGCCGATACCATCAACGCCAAATACGGCGAAGGAACGGCCACGGCTGTCATCAAGGACCAGTACTATAACATGCGCGAGCAGGTGGAGCCGCACTATCACATCATCGAAAAGGCCGTGAAGGCCATGGAGATGGCGGGTATTAAAGCCCGGATCCAACCCATCCGCGGCGGTACCGACGGCGCCAACCTCTCCTTCAAGGGACTGCCTTGTCCGAATATCTTCGCCGGCGGCCTCAACTTCCATGGAAAGATGGAATTTGTGCCGCTGGAAAGCATGGAAAAAGCTTATCAGGTGATTCTGAACATCATCACCCTCTTTGCTGCGTAATTATTCTTTGCGCGCGGGGCGTTCTGCCTTCAGGGAGGACCGGATCATGTAAGCAACGATGGCCACAAGAGGAATGATGGCCACGGCTTCGCCGTAGGTGGCGGCCCAACTGCCCATATACAGGTCCACGTTCGCGAACTTCAGGATGGCGCTCACGACGCCCATGAGGGCTCCGCCGGCAATGAATCCAGAGGCGATGAGGGTCCCTTTCTCCATGCGCGCGCTGTTGACGGCCGCATCTTTGGAACGGGTGCTTACAAACCAGGAAATGGCGCCGCCTGCCAGCAGGGGCAGGTTCAGGTCGATGGGAATGAACATGCCCAGGGCGAACGGCAGGGCGGGGACCTTGCAGAAGTTAAGCACCAGCGCAATCACGGCGCCGATACCGTAGAGCAGCCAGGGTGCGCCGCCGCCGCTGAACATGGGCTGGATGACGGCCGCCATGGCGTTGGCCTGGGGTGCCACCAGGGCCTGGTCTCCGGTAAAACCGTAAGTCTTGTTCAGTACCAGCATTACGCCGCACACGGTGACGGCCGAAACCGCCACGCCCAGGAACTTCCAGCCCTCCTGCACCTTGGGTGTGGAGCCCAGCCAGTAGCCAATCTTCAAGTCTGTGATAAAGCTGCCGGCTACGGACAGTGCGGTGCAAACCACTCCGCCGATCACCAGCGCCGCGGCCATGCCGGTATTGCCTTTGAGGCCCACGGCGACCAAAATCAGGGATGCGATAATCAGTGTCATCAGCGTCATGCCGCTCACGGGGTTGGATCCGACGATGGCGATGGCGTTGGCCGCTACGGTCGTGAACAGGAAACTCACCACGGCAACAATCACAAGACCTACCAGAGCCTGCCAGACGTTATTGACAACCCCGCCGAAGGCGAAGAAGGCAAAGATGCACAGCAGAGCGATGACTACCCCGAAGACGATGGTCTTCATGGGGAGGTCCTCCTCCGTGCGGACGGCCTTTTCGTCCAGCGTCCCGGGTTTGCGGCGGAACTCGTTCACCGCCAGGCCAGCGGCGCTGCGGATGACGCCGAAGCTCTTGATAATGCCGATGATGCCCGCCGTGGCGATGCCGCCGATGCCGATATGGCGTGCGTATGTCTTGAAAATCTCTTCGGGCGCCATCTGGCCAATGGTGGTGGTGATGCCCGTTCCCATCAGGTCCAGGACGTCCCCGCCCCAGATGAGGTTCATGAGGGGGATGATGACCAGCCATACCAGGAAGGAGCCGCAGCAGATGATGAAGGAGTACTTCAGGCCGATGATGTATCCCAGGCCCAGCACCGCAGCGCCGGTGTTCATCTTGAGGACCAGCTTGGCTTTGTCGGCCAGGGCGGCGCCCCAGCCCATGACGGTGGTGGAAAGGGTCTCGGCCCAGGCGCCGAAGGTGGCGACGACGAAGTCGTACAGGCCGCCGATGAGGCCGGCGCTGATGAGCGTCCTTGCGCTGGAGCCGCCGCCTTCACCGCTGATGAGCACCTGCGTAGTGGCGGTCGCTTCCGGGAAAGGATATTTCCCGTGCATCTCCTTCACGAAGTATTTGCGGAACGGGATGAGGAAGAGGATGCCCAGTACGCCGCCCAGCAGGGAGCTGAGGGCCATCTGCCAGAAAGAAACCTCCACGCCCAGGATGTAGATGGCCGGCAGGGTGAAGATGGCGCCGGCGACAACGGCTCCGCTGCAGCCGCCGATGCTCTGGATAATCACGTTCTGCGGAAGGCCCTGCTTGAGCCCCAGGGCGCCGGTGAGTCCCACGGCGATGATGGCGATGGGGATGGCGGCTTCGAAGACCTGGCCCACCTTGAGGCCCAGGTATGCCGCGGCGGCGCTGAACAGGATGACCATGAGGACGCCCACGGCAACCGAATAGGGAGTTGCCTCGGCGTATTTCTGTGCAGGGTTCAGGATGGGTTGGTACGTTTCACCGGGGTTCAGTTCCCGGTGCGCGTTCTCCGGAAGGGAGACGGGTTTCTTATCTTCCATTGCGTTTATGTATTTGCACAAATATAGGTATAATCCTGTAAAATTCGTAAATTTGCAGACTGCAAAACCTAATAACATCTGTGAACGCTAACGAATTTGATGTAATCATTATCGGCGGAGGCATTACCGGGGCCGGCACGCAGCGTGACTGCGCCATGCGTGGCCTCAGGACGCTCCTCATCGAGCGTTCCGACATAGCCACCGGCGCCACCGGCCGCAATCACGGCCTTCTGCACTCCGGCGCGCGATATGCCGTGAACGATGCGGAAAGCGCCGAAGAATGTATCAGGGAGAACATGATCCTGCGCCGCATCGCAGCGCACTGCATCGACGAGACGGACGGCCTGTTCATCACCCTTCCGGAGGACGACCTCGCCTATCAGCAGACCTTCGTGGATGCGTGCCGCCACGCGGGCATATCGGCCGAAATCATCGATCCCGAACTGGCCCGTCGCCTGGAACCTTCCGTGAACCCGGACCTGATCGGCGCCGTAAGGGTGCCGGACGGCAGCGTGGATCCTTTCCGCCTGTGCGCCGCCAACATGCTGGACGCCAAGCTCCACGGCGGCCAGGTGCGCCTGCACACGGAGGTAACCGGCTTTATCCGGGAGGGAGACACCATCAAGGGTGTCCATACCCGCAACCGCCAGACCGGAGAGGAGTGCGACTACTATGCTCCCGTCACTGTGAATGCCTGCGGCATCTGGGGCCAGCACATCGCTGAAATGGCCGGCGTAAAAGTGGGCATGTTCCCCGCCAAGGGAGCCCTTCTCATCTTCGCCCACCGCGTGAACAATCTGGTCATCAACCGCTGCCGGAAGCCTTCCAACGCAGACATCCTCGTCCCCGGAGATACCGTGTGCGTCATCGGCACCACCTCTACCCGCATTCCTTTCGAGGAGTGCGACCATGTGGCCGTGACGCCCGACGAAGTGACCCTGCTCATCACGGAGGGAGCCAAACTAGCGCCCTCGCTTTCCTCCACCCGCATCCTGCGGGCCTATGCAGGCGTGCGCCCGCTCGTGAGTGCCGACGACGATCCTTCGGGCCGAAATATCTCCCGCGGCATCGTCTGCCTGGACCATGAGACCCGCGACGGTCTCAAGGGCTTTATCACCATCACCGGCGGCAAACTCATGACCTACCGCCTCATGGCGGAGATCGCCACCGACGCCGTATGCCGCAAACTGGCCGTAGAGAAGGCCTGCGAGACGGCCGATATTCCCCTGCCGGGCTCCGAAGAGAAGTCTTACGAGGCCGTGGCCCAGAAGATATGGGAGGCCCCTTCCACCGCCCAGAAAGCCGCTGCGTCCCGCATGGGAACCAGCGCCGCCCGCATCCGTACCGGAAACAAGCGGGACGACGCCCTTATCTGCGAATGTGAAGAGGTCTCTGTCGGCGAAATCAACGCCGCCATCGATCGCCTCGAAGTGAGTACCCTGACGGACCTTCGCCGCCGCACCCGCGTGGGGATGGGCACCTGCCAGGGAGAGTTCTGCGCATGCCGCGCCGCCGGCCTGCTGGCCAAAGCGCATGGTTGTGTAGAACGTGAAAGGCAGGACCTGGAAGATTTCCTCCAGGAGCGCTGGAAGGGAAACTTCCCCATCGGCTGGGGAGACACCCTCCGCGAAGCGGAATATACACAGTGGGTCTATAAACATGTGTTGGGCCTATGAGATTTGACACTGTAATCATCGGCGGCGGCCTGGCCGGCATGGTGGCCGGCATCACCCTGCAGAAAGCGGGGCAGCGTACCGCCATCATCAGCACCGGGCAGAACGCCCTGCATTTCTTCTCCGGCAGCTTTGAGTCCATGCAGGAGCCTCAGCAGCGCGTGACGGACCTCTTTGCCGAGGCCGGCGTGCGTCTGCACTACAGCCCCGGCGTGCGCCTGATGCCGCTGGGGACCTTCCGGGAATCGGCCCTCTCGCTGGAGGACGTCGATATTTTCCCTTCGCCCGCATTTGCGAAGAAGGTCCTGGTGGTGAACTTTGCCGGGTACCACGACTTCTTCTCCTCCTTCCTGGCCGAGGGACTGGAAAAGCAGGGGATGAGTTGCCGCGTCCGTTTCCTGAACCTTCCGGAAATGGAACGTTTCGAGCAGAGCCCCAATGAAATGCGTTCCGTCCAGATTGCCCGCACTATGGACCGGGTCTGGGAAAAGGTGGTGCAGGAAGTACGCGTGCTCCTCAAGGACGAGGATACGGTCATCCTGCCGCAGGTCTTCGGCCTGCAGGATATCTCGGTTCCCGGACGTATCCGGCAGAACATTCCGGCCCGCGTCATCTTTGCCGGCACCCTTCCGCCTTCCGTGCCCGGCCTGCGCACGCAGATCCTGCTCAAGAAGCGCTACCAGCTGCTGGGCGGAAACTACCTGATGGGCGACGAGGTAATCCGCGCCCATACGCACCGCGGCATTGTGCACTCCGTGGCAACCAAAAATCTTGAAAGCCATTATGTGGAGGCTTCCAACTTCATCCTGTCCACCGGCAGCTTCTTCTCAAAGGGTTTGGTCTCCAATCCCTTCGAGGTGTTCGAGCCGGTCTTCGGCCTGGATGTGGAGTTCAGCGAGAACCGCAATGAGTGGTATAACCCGGCCTTCAAGGAGGACCAGCCTTATATGGGCTTCGGTGTAAAGGCCGACGAAAACCTTCATGGTCTTGTAGGCGGAAAACCGCTGAAGAACCTCTATGTCGCCGGCTCCGTGCTGGGCGACAATCATCCCGAATTCGGCACGGCCGCCGGCAAGGCCATCCGCACGGCCCTCCACGCCGCCGATCAGATCCTGAAAGCATGAAATTACAAGAATACACAGAGAGCAAGCACAACTTTGAGGAGTGCATGAAGTGCACGGTATGCACCGCATACTGTCCCGTACTGCAGGCGAATCCGCTGTATCCCGGTCCCAAGCAGGCCGGGCCGGACGGCGAGCGTCTGCGCCTGAAGGATCCTTACTTCTTCAATCAAGCGCTCAAGTACTGCCTTAACTGCAAGCGCTGCGAGGTGGCATGCCCCTCCGGCGTCAACGTGGCGGATCTTATCCAAAGCGCCCGCATCAAGTACGACCATTCTCCCGTGAAGCTCCGTGACCGCATGCTGGCCAACACGGATTTCATGGGTAAGCTGGCGCGTCCGTTCGCACCTATCGTGAACGGCGTTACGGGTCTGGGTATCACCAAGACTGTGCTGGATGCCACGCTCAAGATAGACCATCACCGCACTTTCCCCAAGTATAGCGGAACCGGATTCGAAGGCTGGCTCAAACGCCATCGTAAGGAGCAGGCTGCGTTCCCGGAGCAAGTGGCTTACTTTCACGGCTGTTATGTCAACTACAACTATCCCCAGCTGGGCAAGGACCTGGTAAAGGTGCTCAATGCGCTGGGCGTGGGCGTACAGCTGCTGGAGAAGGAGAAGTGCTGCGGTATCGCACTTATCACCAACGGCATGTCGGCCCAGGCGCGTAAGAACGCCGAGCATAACGTGGGCCAGCTGCGGCAGGCGGTGGTGGACAAGGGCCTGAAAGTGGTCACCACCTCTTCTACCTGCGCCCTCACCATGCGTGACGAATACCCCAACCTGCTGGGCGTGGACAACGCCGACGTGCGCGAGTCCCTTCTGCTGGCCACCCGTTTCATTTACGAGAAACTGGAAAAGGGAGCCCAGCTCAAGTTCAAGTCGGGTTATCACAGGAAGATTGCCTATCATACGCCCTGCCACCTCGAGAAGATGGGATGGGGCATTTTCTCCCAGAAACTGCTGCAGATGATTCCCGGCGTGGAGTTCACGCTCCTGGACAGCAATTGCTGCGGCATCTCTGGTACATATGGCTTCAAGAAAGAGAATTACGAGGTCTCCCAGGCCATCGGCGAGGCCCTGTTCACACAGATTCGTTCCGTCAATCCGGAGGTCGTGGCCTGCGACTGCGAAACCTGTAAATGGCAAATTGAGATGAGTACCGGTTATCCCGTCATGAACCCCATCTCCATTCTGGCGGAAGCAATTGAATAATATATCATGTTAAAATTCCTTGAGCAGCCGGCCTACAAGCCGGCTCAGACCGGCCCGGAGGCCGACGCGAAGTATAAAAGCCTTCGCCTGCAAGTATTCCTTGGCGCCTTCCTGGGCTATGCCGGATTCTATCTGGTTCGTAAAAACCTGTCCATGGCCATTCCTGCCATGGCAGCTTTGGGCTTTGAAAAGACGGAACTGGGCTTTGTCCTGGGCTTGAACGCTGCCGCCTATGCCCTGTCGAAATTCCTGATGGGCAGCGTGAGCGACCGTTCCAACGCCCGCGCGTTCCTGCCCCTCGGCCTTATCCTGACGGCCATCTCCATGTGCTTCATGATTGTCCCCATCCAGTTTATCGGCGCAGATCACAAGGCGCTGGCTATCCTGGTGATGGGCGTCCTGAATGCCTGCGTGGGCTGGTTCAACGGAATGGGCTGGCCTCCCTGCGGCCGCGTGATGACGCACTGGTTCTCCGTGAGCGAGCGCGGTACCATGATGAGCATCTGGAACTGTGCGCACAATGTGGGCGGCGCACTTGTCGGCCCGATGGCTACCTACGGCGCGGTTTGGTTCGGCAGTTGGTTCTACGGGGCCCATACGGAGCTTTATTTCCTCATCGGCACGTTCGCCTTCCCGGCTGCGGTGGCCCTGCTGATCGCCCTGCTGGCCTACGTACTCCTTCGCGACACCCCCCAGTCCTGCGGCCTGCCCTGCGTCGAGGCCTGGCGGAACGACTACCCCAAGAACTACTCTGAGAAGCACGAACAGACCCTTACTACCCGGGAAATCTTCTTCCAGTATGTCTTGAACAACAAATTCCTGTGGTACATCGCCCTGGCCAACGCCTTTGTGTACATGGTCCGTTATGGATGCCTGGACTGGGCTCCGTCCATCCTCACGGAAAAGGGCATTGACCTTAAGAGCGCCGGCTGGGCCTACTTCGCCTACGAGTTCGCCGCCATCCCCGGCACGCTCCTCTGCGGCTGGCTCTCCGACAAACTGTTCAAGGGTAAGCGCGCCCTGCCCACCATGCTCTTCATGGCCCTGGTGCTGGTGTTCATCGTGCTGTACTGGCAGTTCATCGACAATCTCACCATGGTGATCATTTGCCTGATCGGCATCGGCTTCTTTATCTATGGCCCTGTGATGCTCATCGGCGTCCAGGCCCTGGACCTGGCTCCGAAGAACGCGGCCGGTACGGCTGCCGGTCTCACCGGTTTCTTCGGCTACTTCCTGGGAACCTTCATCCTGGCCAACACCGTCATCGGCTGGGTTGCCCAGCAGTTCGGCTGGAGCTGGACCTTCCTGCTCCTGATCGCCGCCTGCCTCCTCTCTATCTTCTTCATGGGCCTCACCCTCAAAGAGGAGAAAAAATAGCGCTGGAGCGTAAATAGCTGGTTTATAGTGTAATATAAATCGTCGGGTGCACCTCCAGGTGCACCCGACGATCTGTAAATAGCTGTAAGTCAATTAGAAGACGACCAGGAAGAGGCCGGCGGCAAGGCAGGCGCCCAGCATGGGACCGGCAACGGGGACCCAGCTGTAGGACCAGCCGCTGTCGCGCTTGCCTTCGATGGGAAGGACGGCGTGGGCGCAGCGGGGACTCAGGTCGCGGGCGGGGTTCATGGCGTAGCCGGTGGTGCCGCCGAGGGACATGCCCAGGGCCATGATGAGGCAGGTGACGGGCCAGGCGCCGATGGCGCCGGTCTGGGCCGATACAGGGCCAACCTGGAAGGCGTTCCCCTGCGTGCCGAGGGCGAGGATTACGAACACCAGGACGCAGGTGGCGATCAGCTCGGAGAGGAAGTTGCGCCAGGGGTTCCAGATGGCGGGCATCGTGCAGAAGGTGCCCAGCATGGTGTCGGGCTGGTCGGACGTTGCCTTGTAGTGGTCTTTATAAAAGACATATACCAGTACGGCACCCACAAAGCCGCCCAGCATCTGGGCCACGATATAGCCGCACACCTGGCTCCAGGCAAACTTGCCGGCGATGGCAAGGCCCAGCGTCACGGCGGGGTTGAGGTGTGCTCCGGAGACCGGACCGGCCACCAGCACGCCCATCATCACGGCCAGGCCCCAGGCCAGGGCGATGACCACCCAGCCTGCGCCTTGCGCCTTGGATTTGTTCAGGGAACAGGCGGCGCATACGCCGTCGCCGAAGAGCACCAGGATCAGTGTCCCTAAGAATTCGAATACGTAAGGGTTCATTTTATAGTTCTTTTAATAGCATCGGCCCAGCCTTCCTTGACGGCGGAGACATCGGCCCCGGAAGGGGAGAACGTGCGTTCGGCCTTCCATTGTTTCTTGATTTCGTCCAGGGACTTCCAGAACCCGACGGCGAGGCCTGCCAGATAGCAGGCGCCCATGGCGGTGGTTTCGGTAACCTCCGGGCGGATGACGTTCGTGTCCAGGATATCGGCCTGGAATTGCATCATGAGGTTGTTGCGGGAGGCGCCGCCGTCCACCTTGAGTTCGCTCAGCCGGACTCCGGCGTCTTTCTCCATGGCGTTAACGATATCCATGGTCTGGAAAGCGATGCCCTCCAGCGCCGCGCGGGCGATATGGGCCGATGTGCTGCCGCGCGTGATGCCGCAGATGACCCCGTGCGCATACTGGTCCCAGTAGGGGGCGCCCATGCCGGTGAGGGCCGGCACGAAGTAAACGCCGCCGTTGTCGGGGACAGAAGCCGCAAGGGCTTCGATTTCCGAGGAGGAACGGATGATGCCCAGGCCGTCGCGCAGCCACTGCACCACGGAGCCGCCCACGAAAATGGAGCCCTCCAGGGCATAATTCACGGTGTCGCCGATCTTCCACGCCACGGTGGTGAGGAGGTTGTTCTTGGAAAGGATGGGCTTGGTGCCCGTATTCATCAGGAGGAAGCAACCGGTGCCGTAGGTGTTCTTCACGCTGCCGGGGGCGGTGCACATCTGGCCGAAGAGGGCTGCCTGCTGGTCTCCGGCGATACCGGCGATGGGAACCTCGTGCGCGAAGATGGTGGTCTTGGTCTGGCCGTACACCTCCGAAGAGGACTTGACGGCGGGCATCATGGAGGCGGGGATATCCAGCAGTTCCAGCAGCTCCTGGTCCCATTCCAGCGTGTTGATGTTGAACAGCATGGTGCGGGAAGCGTTGGAAACGTCGGTCACATGTACCGTTCCGCGGGTGAGTTGCCATACCAGCCAGCTGTCCACCGTGCCGAAGCGCAGTTTGCCGGCCTCGGCCTTTTCGCGGGCGCCTTCCACGTGGTCCAGAATCCACTTGATCTTGGTGCCGGAGAAGTAAGCGTCGATGATGAGTCCCGTCTTCTGCCGGATTTTGTCCACCAGCCCGCGGGCTTTGAGCTCGTCGCAGAAGGCCGATGTGCGGCGGTCCTGCCAGACGATGGCGTTATAGACGGGCAGGCCCGTTTCCGCATCCCACACGATGGTTGTTTCCCGCTGATTGGTAATGCCGATGGCCGCGATGTCTTTGCCGGTAACCCCGATCTCGGAGATAGCCTGCGCGATGACGGCAGCCTCGGACGACCAGATTTCCATAGGATTGTGCTCCACCCAGCCCGGCTGCGGGAAGTGCTGGGTGAACTCCTGCTGCGCCACGGAGCAGATATGCCCCTCGTGGTCGAAGACAATGGCCCGGGAAGAGCTGGTTCCCTGGTCCAGGGCAAGGATGTACTTAGTCATAAATACTTCCGTATTTGTTCATGTTCTTGACGGTCTTGAGGAAATTGAGCACCTTGTGCTTGTAGGTCTCGGGATCCTTTGCGAAAGAGTTGGCGTGTACGGCGCCCTCGCAAACCCAGTACTCCTTATAGCCCTTCGTCTTGGCGTTGTAGTTCTCCCACATCTGCTCGAAGGGGACGAAGTCGTCGGCATCTCCGTGAATGAAAAGCATCGGCCGGGTGCACTTGGCCAGCTGGTCCACGCACGATGCCTCCTTGAAGCCCCAGCCATAGCGGTTGCGGCACACGATGCTGGCGCTGTTCAGGATGGGGAAGGGAGGCAGGTGGAAACTCTGCTTGAGGTTAAAGGCGAACTGGTTCCAGACGCTGCTGTATCCGCAGTCCTCCACGAAGCACTTGACGTATTCCGGCAGAGGGTCTCCGCTCATCATCATGGTAGTGGCTGCACCCATTGATACGCCGTGCACTACCAGGAAGTCATCGGCAAAGATCTCGTGGGCTTTCTCGGCCCACATCTCCACGTCGAAGCGGTCGAACCAACCCATCTGGGCGGCGTCGCCTTCCGAGTAACCATGGTACTGGAGGTCCGGGACAAGCACGTTGTAGTTGAATTCGTCGCGGTACATGCGCACCAGGTACAGGAACACGAAGTGGTTATCCGTGTAGCCGTGTACCACGATGGCGGTTCCGTTGGCTTCCTCCGGACGGGCGGCGGGAGCATAGACGGCGTGCACTTTCTTGTCGTTATGGCCGATGAGGGTAATATCCTTCAGGATGCCGCCGGCCTTCAGGGAATCGTACCAGGCGGTGGAGCCGGGGAGGAGGGAATCGGCCTTATGGCGCGTGCGCTCGATGTCATCGACGCCGTGCGGGGTGGGCTGCAGGGCATAGCCGACCATGAATTTTCCGGCCAGGCAACTGCTGATGGAAACCGCCATCAGGCCGATGGCGGCGATTTTCAGTAACTTTCTCATGCTAGAACTGATAATTTGTGCCGATGCTGATGGTCACGGGGTCCCCCAGACCCTTGTTGAAGTTGTGGGAGAACTCGGCCGACACGATGAAGTTCTGGTTCATGGCGATCTTCAGGCCGGCACCGGCGGTGTACAGGAATGTGCCCTTGAGGCTGCTGTCGTAGATGGACTTGTCGGCGATGGCTTCGCTCAGGAGGCCGTCACGGTAGTCCTTGGTGATGACGCCGCAGTCGAAGAAAGGATTGGCGGCGAGATAGAAGTACTGGTTGAAAAGCTTGAAGGCGACCAGTTTGACGCGCAGTTCCATGTTGGCCCAGGCGAAACCTTCCGCGAGGATGCGGTTGTCGTGCATGCCGCGGATGGTGTTGTAGGAGCCGAAGCCTTCGGTGATCATGTTGCGTTGGACAAGCAGCGGAATGTTCTGGATCATGTAGAAGGGCGTTTCGCCGGCGATGGTCTGCTGCCAGGCAAGGCGGTAGGCGAACACGGGATCTCCGGCCTTGAGGTGGACGGGGATGTCAATGTACTGGCGGAAGTACAGGCAGGCCTTCAGGTATTTGTGCTGGAGAACGTTTCCGTTGAGGTAGGCCTCGGCCCATACGCCCTTGTTCGGGGCGGCCTCGATGTCGCGGGTGTCATAGACCAGTCCGGCGTTGATTTCCAGCGCGTTGCCGCCCTGGGCTTCATCGGCATGGATGATGTCGTTGTCCCGGTACATCTTGTAGAGCGTCTCGTTGGTGTCGTAGCCATATTTGTCGGCCATATCGGTCATCTTCCAGTTCCAGAAGTTGAGGCCGGCGGCCCAGTTCAGGTGGTCCGTGATGTGGCCCTGTACGTTGGCCAGGGCGCGGAACATCTTACGGCCCATGCCGTACCGGTTGATGTGGGTCTCCTTGTTGGACCAGTATTCCTTGCCGAAGCCGGATGCCGGACCGTTGAAGCCCCAGAAGCCGTACATAGGGTCGTCCATGTATGTGACGGATGCGTTTACGCGCATGCCGGGGATGAGGTACTTGGAGTCGTAGGCCAGGTACAGGCGGGTGCGCCCTTTGGTGAAATGGGATGCCTCCCAGCTGATTTTGTGGAGGGGATCCGGGTAGGTGTCGCCGTTACCATAATAATAGACATCGCCGAAGGCTCCGTACTGGAGACCCAGGTCAGACGAGTATGTGAGAGAGGGGAGCAGGCCGAAGGTCCAGCCGGTTTTCATTTCTTTTTCCTGGGCGGCTGCGGAAAAAACGGCAGCGGCGCAAAGCAGAGTAATGATGGTTTTTTTCATGTTGGGTATAGTTGTTAGGTACACTTTCTCCTATAATATATAGCTCCACAAAGCTACGAAAAAAATATTTTGTAAAAAAGTTGAAAAAAATTTGTCAGGTGAAAAAAAGTTACTACCTTTGCAGTCCCGTTTGAAACGGGATAGATCATTGACAATACTGAGAGAATAGATTAGAGGTAAAGCAAAAGATAGAATTTAGTCTGTAAACTTATACGGATTTTTTCGTAAAAGATTGTGGACTACAATTTCAATAGGCAAGAGCAAAACGAGTCGAAAGATTCGTGATTCACAAGTTTGTGCCGGATTTTTGCGTGGCTTCAAGCTCAACGCGGAAGACACCAAAAAGGCGGTACAAAGAAGAGAAAGGAACGAAGAGCGAACGGAGGATGCCTAGGCTATCCGGAGGCGATGAAAGACGTGGTAAGCTGCGAAAAGGCTCGGGGAACTGCAAACAGGTTTTGATCCGAGCATCTCTGAATGGGGCAACCCACATGGTTGAAGACCATGTACACTCGTGAGAGTGGGCGAACCTGGGGAACTGAAACATCTTAGTACCCAGAGGAAAAGAAAGAAAAGTCGATACCCTGAGTAGTGGCGAGCGAAAGGGGCAGAGCCTAAACCGGTGCGTTTACGGACGTGCCGGGGTTGTAGGACCAGCGACAAAGACTCATTAGGAAACCAGAACGTTTTGGAAAGAGCGACCGTAGAGGGTGACAGTCCCGTACGGGTAACCGCGATGAGTCGAAGCTGGCACCTGAGTAGGGCGGGGCACGAGGAATCCTGTCTGAATCCGCGGGGACCATCCCGCAAGGCTAAACACTCCCGGAAGACCGATAGTGGACCAGTACCGTGAGGGAAAGGTGGAAAGCACCCCGAACAGGGGAGTGAAATAGAACCTGAAACCGTTCGTTTACAAGCGGTCGGAGCACGTAAGTGCGACGGCGTGCCTTTTGCATAATGAGCCTACGAGTTGCTTCTTTCCGGCGAGGTTAAGGACTTCAGGTCCGTGAGCCGTAGCGAGAGCGAGTCTGAACAGGGCGTTCAGTCGGAAGGAGCAGACGCGAAACCTAGTGATCTACCCATGACCAGGGTGAAGTGGCGGTAACACGCCATGGAGGCCCGAACCAGTTTCCGTTGAAAAGGGCTTGGATGAGTTGTGGGTAGGAGTGAAAGGCCAATCAAACTGGGAGATAGCTCGTACTCCCCGAAATGTCTTTAGGGACAGCCTCGGATGGTTGCTACGTGAGGTAAAGCTACTGATAGGATGCGGGGGCTTCATCGCCTGCCAAATCCTGACAAACTCTGAATGCGCGTAGATACAGTCCGGGAGTGAGTCGTCGGGTGCTAATATCCGTCGGCGAAAGGGTAAGAGCCCAGACCAACAGCTAAGGCCCCCAAACACGGTTTAAGTTGAGACAGAACGAGGTGACATCGCAGTGACAGCTAGGATGTTAGCTTGGAAGCAGCTATTCATTCAAAGAGTGCGTAACAGCTCACTAGTCGAGCGGCGTTGCGTGGATGATGAGCGGGCATCAAGACCGTTGCCGAAGCTATGGGATGTAGTGATACATCGGTAGGGGAGCATTCCAGTCAGCCTTGAAGATGTGCCGTGAGGCATGTTGGAGCGGCTGGAAAAGAAAATGTAGGCATAAGTAACGATAATGTATGAAGAAACATACACACCGAAAACCCAAGGTTTCCTGAACAACGTTAAACGGATCAGGGTAAGCCGGGGACTAAGGGGAACCCGAAGGGGGAACCCGATGACGAGGCGGTTAAGATTCCGCCGCCTGCTTTACAGGAGAGCGTGAGACCGGGGAGTGACACGGCCGCGAGCTGACGGAATAGCTCGTTGAAGGGTGTAGGGGCAACCTGAAACCTGACAGTACGGAGCGTCTTCGGACAATCTGACAGCGCCGGTAACCATACCTGCGAGAAAATCACGTAATCGTTAAGCGTAAAGCAGCCCGTACCGTAAACCGACACAGGTGGGTGAGGAGAGAATCCTCAGGTGCTCGAGTGAATCACGGCTAAGGAACTAGGCAAATTTACCCCGTAACTTCGGGAGAAGGGGACCCACAGCGATGTGGGCGCAGAGAAATGGCCCAGGCGACTGTTTACCAAAAACACATGGCTATGCGAAATCGTTAAGATGAAGAATATGGCCTGACACCTGCCCGGTGACGGAAGGTTAAGAGGGGGGCTCAGCGCAAGCGAAGGTCTGAATCGAAGCCCCGTTAAACGGCGGCCGTAACTATAACGGTCCTAAGGTAGCGAAATTCCTTGTCGGGTAAGTTCCGACCTGCACGAATGGTGTAACGATCTGGGCACTG
>JAEEGI010001158.1_pt1 | contig 66468 bp, 52 predicted proteins | sample 8958751 | NCBI WGS metagenome assembly JAEEGI01 (sample SAMN16246545, study PRJNA631951) | gut metagenome | biome: gut microbiome; feature: rumen; material: KS-attached | host: Bos | place: Iran: Karaj | collected 2018-10
TGTGGAGCTTTTTGTATCCGGCTTCATTGTTGAGGATAGTGATCGCAGATGAACTGAAGGATTCACCTGTTTCCTTGCGAAGCATGAAATAATCATGCTTTTCTGATGCGACATCGATACCGACGATAATCATGACGGTCCTCCCTGAGAATAATCAAAGCCCCGGTGCTCCCTGCGTAACTTTTCCCATGTACCCTGGTTCCTTATAACCAGTCAGGAAGAATTGACTTCCCGCTGTAACCAACTAATAACCATAACCGGGAAAAGCCCGCAGCCAAAACCTCCATTAACCAGTCAACCGAAGTCGCTGTAGAAAAATAAATGAAATGGACTACGGGACTTTTCAAAAGATACCGGACGGGTTTATCGCCTTGGTTTTCCGAAGGGCGATAAGCGCTGTCCGATCGGGGTATCCCCCTTCTTTAAAATCCGCGTCGGCGCTCAGGTCGCTCCCCAGCGTTGCCCTATCCTCCGCCGCGGCAAAAGCACTCAAATTATACCACGCATTTCCAATTTTGAAAAGGAGAAACGTATAATTGAATTCTCTTGCTGGGGGACTATTTAATTATACCAGGAACGATATGAACACTTCAGGCAAAACGCTTCCGGGTATCGACGGACTTCTCGCCGGAAACAGATATCCCGGCAGAGGGATCGCGGTCGGGACCTCTCCCAACGGGAAAAAGGCGGTCGCCGCCTACTTCATCATGGGCCGCAGTGCCAACAGCAGGAACCGCGTATTCGCGTCGAGGGAGGGCGGCATATTTACCGAGCCCTTCGATCCTTCGCTCGTTCAGGATCCTAGCCTCATCATCTACGCGGCGGTAAGGAAGTGCCGCTCTGGCCTCATCGTCACGAACGGCGACCAGACAGATACGATATTCTCGGCCCTGGAGGAGGGAAAAGGATTCGACGACGCTCTCTCGACCCGCGAGTTCGAGCCCGACGCGCCGAATTTCACCCCCAGGATCAGCGCCATTCTTGATTTCGAAGGCGGTTTCTCATATGAGATGAGCATACTGAAAAGCGTCGACGCCGAGGGCAGCGCCTCTGCCAGATATTTCTTCAGATATCCGCCGAAGGCCGGCCTCGGACACCTGATCCACACCTATGTCGGCGACGGAAACCCGCTTCCTTCATTCGAAGGGGAGCCCCGCCGCTTCGCGACCTCGAACAGCATAGACGACTTCACCGACAGCCTTTGGAATGCCCTCGATCCGGAGAACAGGATCTCTCTCTGGGTCAGGTACACCGACATCGCGACCGGCGACTACAAGGAAAAGACGGTCAACAAATACGTCTGAACAAAACAGGATCAATTCAGAATAAAAAAGAAGCGAGAGGCAGGAAGATGAAAGAATTCGAACTGAAATACGGATGCAACCCAAATCAGAAACCGTCAAGGATCTATATGGAGAACGGGGAGGATCTTCCGATCAAGATACTCAACGGAAGACCGGGATATATCAATTTCCTTGACGCCTTCAACTCATGGCAGCTCGTCAAAGAGCTCAAAGAGGCCTTGGGACTGCCTTCGGCAGCCTCCTTCAAGCATGTTAGTCCGACTTCCGCCGCCGTAGGCATTCCCCTCAGCGACACGCTGAAGAAGGCCTGCTTCGAGGACGACATACCCGGACTTGACGCCTCGCCCCTCGGCTGCGCCTACGCCAGGGCCAGAGGGACCGACCGGATGTGCTCCTTCGGCGACTGGGTCGCTCTCTCAGACGTCTGCGACGTCACCACCGCGCTCATGATCAAGCGGGAGGTATCAGACGGAATAATCGCTCCGGGATACGAGCCAGAGGCGCTTGAGATCCTGAAGAGCAAGAGAAAGGGAAGCTACAACATAGTTGAGATCGATCCCGGCTATATCCCGGCGGAGAAGGAGCGCAAGCAGGTGTTCGGCATCACCTTCGAGCAGGGAAGAAACAACTTCAGGATCGGAAGAGAGCTTCTCTCGAACATAGTGACCAAGAACAAAGCCCTCCCCGAGAGCGCGGTCAGGGATCTCATAATCTCGCTGATAACACTCAAATACACCCAGTCGAACTCGGTCTGCTATGCCGTCGACGGACAGGCAATCGGAGTCGGCGCCGGGCAGCAGTCGAGGATCCACTGCACGAGGCTTGCCGGGGCCAAGGCCGACACCTGGTTTTTGCGCCAGGCCGAGCAGGTCATCTCTCTGCCATTCAGACCCGATATCGGACGCCCCGACCGGGACAACGTCATCGACGGCTACATCAACCGCAACGAGGAGGACGTCTGCTCCGACGGCGTCTGGCAGAGATACTTTACAAAGCGCCCCGAGCCCTTCACCGACGCCGATCAGAAGGCCTTCCTCGCCTCCCGTACCGGCGTGGCGCTCGGATCCGACGCCTTCTTCCCCTTCTCGGACAACATCGAGAGAGCCTACCGCAGCGGCGTTAGCTATATAGCCGAGCCGGGCGGATCGGTCAGGGACGACGCCGTCATCGAGTGCTGCGACAAATACGGCATCGTGATGGCCTTCACCGGAATGAGGCTCTTCCATCACTGAGCCCCGATACGGGACAGCAAAGGGTTTTTATCATAAGTCCCGGACTGAAAAAACAAAGAAGAGAGGCGGACCGGCTATGAAGCTTATGGTCGTAGGCGGCGGAGGCCGCGAACACGCCATTATAAAAAAACTCAAAGAAAATCCCGAAGTTGAGGTCATATACGCTCTTCCCGGGAACGGAGGGATCACCGCCGACGCAGTCTGCGTGCCTGTGGCGGCGACCGACATCGACGGTATCGTGGATTTTGCGGTCTCAGAAAAGATCGACTACGCGGTTGTCGCTCCCGACGATCCCCTCTGCCTGGGCGCGGTCGACCGGCTGAACGAAGCCGGGATCGAATGCTTCGGCCCGACGGCAAAGGCTGCCGAGATAGAGGGAAGCAAGGTCTTCGCGAAGGGCCTGATGAAGAAATACGGCATACCGACCGCTTCCTACGAGGTCTTCGGAAGTGCCGGTGAGGCGCTCGCCTTCCTTGAAACGGCTCCGCTCCCGGCGGTTATCAAGGCCGACGGCCTCGCTCTCGGCAAGGGAGTGACTATAGCCGGGACGAGAGAAGAGGCCTTCGCCGCGGTGAGAACCGTCATGGAGGACAGGGTGTTCGGAAAGAGCGGCGACCGGATCGTCATCGAGGAATATCTCGAAGGCCCCGAGGTTTCGGTGCTCGCCTTTACAGACGGGGAATGCATAAAGCCGATGGTGTCGTCGATGGACCACAAACGCGCCTTTGACGGAGACCGCGGCCCCAATACCGGGGGAATGGGGACGGTCGCTCCCAACCCCTTCTATACCGAAGAGATCGCACAGAGGTGCATGAGGGAGATCTTCCTGCCTACCGTCGCTGCGATGAAGGCCGAGGGGCGCACCTTCAGAGGCTGCCTCTATTTCGGGCTCATGATCACATCGGACGGTCCTAAGGTCATCGAGTACAACTGCCGTTTCGGGGATCCCGAGACCCAGGTCGTGCTCCCGCTGCTCGAATCTGATCTGCTGACCGTTATGCTGGCGACCTCGCGCGGCACGCTGGCAGAGACCGAAGTCAGGTTCTCGGACAGATCGGCATGCTGCGTTATCATGGCGTCCGAGGGATATCCGGTCAAATACAAAAAGGGATTCCCCGTAACTATCCCCGACGACCTTCTTCCGAAGGTATATATCGCGGGCACGGCTCCCGCTCCGGACGGCGGGATAATGACATCGGGCGGCCGTGTGCTCGGAGTAACCGCGGTCGGAGACAGCCTCGCCGAGGCGGTCCGGAATGCCTATGAGGGAGTCGGCCGCATATCCTTCGAAAACGCGTATTACAGACATGATATCGGAAGGCGGGCTCTTGCCGCGAAGGTGGACTGATTTGGTTTTCAGAGTTTATGTTGAAAAAAAGAGCGGCCTCGAGCTCGAGGCCGCGGCGCTGAAAGAGGAACTGACAGGTACTCTCGGTCTTAGCTCGGTCGAGAGCGTGAGAGTCATAAACCGCTACGACGCCGAGAACATTACGGAAGAGCTCTTCCGCGAGGCGGTGAGGACGGTGTTTTCCGAACCTCAGCTCGACGATGTCTTCCGGTCGCTTCCGGAGGGCGCGGGAGAGACATTCGCCGTCGAATATCTGCCCGGGCAGTTCGATCAGCGGGCGGATTCGGCCGCACAGTGCATACAGATTCTTTCCTGCGGTGAAAGGCCGGTCATCCGCACCGCGAGAGTTTATGTCATAAGCGGCAGGATCTCGGCCGACGACATGGCAAAGATCAAGAAGTTCCTGATCAACCCGGTCGAATCGAGAGAGGCATCGCTGGAGCTTCCGTCCACCCTCGTGACAGAATACACCCGTCCGGCCGACGTGGCGGTGCTTGACGGCTTCAGAAAACTGTCGCCCGGACAGATCGCGGGATTCATCCGCGACTACGGACTGGCTATGGACGCCGACGACCTTGAGTTCTGCCGGATCTATTTTGAAAAAGAGGGAAGAGACCCCACTCTGACCGAGATCAGGATGATCGACACCTACTGGTCTGATCACTGCAGGCACACGACTTTCCTTACGACTATCGACAGCGTTATCTGCCCCGACGGAAGGGTGAAGAAGGCGTACGAAGACTATCTTGCCGTCAGGCGCAGCCTCGGCAGGGACAAAAAGCCTGTCAACCTCATGGACATCGCCACCGCCGGTGTGAGATATCTGAAGTGCAAAGGCTTTCTCCCGAAGCTCGACGAATCGGAGGAGATCAACGCCTGCACCGTAAAGATCACCGTCGAGGCCGACGGAAAGAAGGAGCCCTGGCTTCTCCTCTTCAAGAACGAGACGCACAACCACCCGACCGAGATAGAGCCCTTCGGCGGCGCCGCCACCTGCATCGGCGGCGCGATCAGGGATCCGCTGTCGGGCAGATCCTACGTCTACGCGGCGATGAGGGTCACCGGGGCGGCCGATCCAACCCGTCCGGTCTCCGAAACGCTTCCGGGCAAGCTGCCCCAGCGGAAGATCGTCAGGACGGCTGCCGCCGGCTACTCCTCCTACGGCAACCAGATCGGACTCGCGACCGGACAGGTGAGCGAGCTCTATCATCCCGGCTACGCCGCCAAGAGGATGGAGATCGGCGCGGTCATCGCGGCGGCTCCCGCGGAATTCGTCAGAAGGGAAAGACCGGTGCCGGGAGACATCGTTATCCTCCTGGGCGGCAGGACCGGCCGCGACGGCATCGGAGGCGCGACCGGATCCTCCAAGGCTCACAACCTGAGGTCGGTCGAGACCTGCGGCGCCGAGGTCCAGAAGGGGAACGCACCAGAAGAGAGAAAGCTTCAGAGGCTGTTCCGGAACCCAGAGGCCTCGCTCATGATAAAGAGATGCAACGACTTCGGAGCCGGAGGCGTGTCGGTCGCGATCGGCGAGCTCGCCGACGGACTCCTCGTCGATCTCGACAGGGTCCCCCGCAAGTACGAGGGACTTGACGGCACCGAGCTTGCCATCAGCGAATCGCAGGAGCGGATGGCGGTCGTCGTCGATCCCGAAAACGCAGGCCGCTTCATCGAGCTGGCGTCGGGAGAAAACCTCGAAGCCACACCGGTGGCGACTGTGACCGCCGAGCCGAGGCTCAGGATGACCTGGAGAGGAAAGACGATAGTCGACGTCAGCCGCGATTTTCTGGGCTCGAACGGCGCCGAGAAGCATGTCTCGGTCAACGCGGCTCCCACCGCCTCCTGGAAAAAGGAGATCCCAACCGGCGGAAGCTTTGCCGATTCGATGAAGGCTTTGCTCTCTGATCTGAACTGCTGTTCGGGCAGAGGACTGTCGCAGAGATTCGACTCGACGATAGGCGCCGGGACGGTGTTCATGCCCTTCGGAGGCAGATATCAGCGGACTCCCGCCCAGGCGATGGTGCATCTGATCCCCTGCGAGAAGAAACATACCGGCGACGCCTCCTTCATGGCCTGGGGGTTCAACCCATTCGTCACCGAAAAGAGCCCCTATCACGGGGCCTATCTCGCCGTCGTCGAGAGCATAAGCCGGCTTATCGCATCGGGCGCTTCCTTCACAGACGTCTATCTGACCTTCCAGGAGTATTTCGGGAAGGTCGGAAAGGACCCCGACCGCTGGGGCAAACCTTTCTCGGCGCTGCTCGGCGCCCTGAAGGCTCAGCTTGACTGCGGTGTAGCCTCGATAGGAGGCAAGGACTCGATGAGCGGGTCCTTTGAGGACCTCGACGTTCCTCCAACCCTCGTATCCTTCGCGGTCACGACCGGGAAGGCGTCGGATGCCGTCTCTCCCGAATTCAAAAAGGCCGGAAGAAGGGTCGCGCTGATCTCTCCCGAATACGCCGGCGACGGTCTCCCCGATCCCGCTTCGCAGAAGGAGGTGTTTGACAGGGTGACCTCTCTCATGAGAGAGGGAAGGATATTTGCCGCGTCGACTCCGTCGGCCGGAGGGATCGCCGAAGCCCTATACAAGATGTGCATCGGCAACCGCGTCGGCTTCAGATTCGCCGACGGCTTTACTGCAGATGAACTCTTCGGATACTCATACGGAAGCTTTATCGTCGAGACCGATTCCGATGATATCGGAAGGACGCTCGGATATACGGCCGTGGAGGAAAGCATATCCTTCGGCGTAGAAAAGGTCTCCCTCGACATGCTCGACCGGATCTACGAGGAAAGACTCGAAAATGTCTATCCGACGCTCGAGAGGCCGGAGGGCGGACTCCGCCTCGAGGCCTTCAGCTTCGAGCCCACACAGAGGAAAGCTCCGGCCGTCATTTCGCCCCGGCCCACCGTCCTCATCCCGGTATTCCCGGGCACAAACTGCGAATACGACTCGGCAAAGGCCTTTGAGGACGCGGGAGCCGGGACTGAGATCTTCGTGATAAACAACCTGACTTCAGAAGGTATCTCCTCGAGCGCCGAGAGATTCGCGAAGGAGGTCGCGAAGTCTCAGATCGTTTTCATACCCGGGGGGTTCTCGGGAGGCGACGAGCCCGACGGATCGGCAAAATTCATAATGTCCTTCATGCGCAACATGCTCGTGAAAGAGGAGATAAACCGCCTTGTCGGAGAGCGCGAGGGACTGATGCTCGGCATCTGCAACGGATTCCAGGCGCTGATAAAGCTCGGGCTTCTCCAATACGGAAGGATAACCGACACAGGGCCGGAGGACGCGACGCTGACCTACAACAGGATCGCGAGACACCAGTCTGGGATAGTCAGGGTCAGGATAGCCTCGACGCTGTCTCCCTGGCTTGCCGGCTTCCGCCCGGGAGACATACAGAGCGTTCCGATATCCCACGGCGAGGGAAGGTTCTACGCCTCAGACAAACTGGTCAGAGAGCTTGCCGCCCGCGGGCAGATCGCCACTCAGTACGCGGGCCCCGACGGCCTTCCCACCGACGACATCAGATACAACCCCAACGGCTCGGCCTTTGCGATCGAGGGGATCACCTCGCCCGACGGAAGGGTCTTCGGCCGGATGGGACACAGCGAAAGAAACAGAAAAGGTCTTTACAAAAACGTCCCCGGGGATTATAATAATGATATATTCGCCTCCGCCGTGCGTTATTTCGCCCAATGAGAACTGACGCGCGTCTGGACCGAAAGAAGGAGAATGAAATGGCATATTTGTCGGATATTGAGATCGCCCAGGCATGCAGGATGAGGCCGATAGGCGAGATAGCCGAAAAAGCCGGAGTCGACGAAAAATACGTCGAGCCCTACGGCAGATACAAGGCCAAGATCGATCTGTCGCTTCTTGCCGACGCCGAAAAGGCTGGCAAAAAGGACGGAAAGCTCATACTCGTCACGGCTATCACGCCCACACCCGCCGGAGAGGGCAAGACGACGACTACGATAGGCCTTGCCGACGGACTCGCGAGGATCGGCAAAAAGGTCACCGTCGCCCTGAGGGAGCCCTCCCTCGGGCCGGTATTCGGGATCAAGGGTGGCGCTGCCGGAGGCGGCTACGCGCAGGTCGTCCCGATGGAGGACATCAACCTCCACTTCACCGGCGACTTCCACGCCATCGGCGCGGCGAACAATCTGCTGGCCGCCATGCTCGACAACCACATCCAGCAGGGCAACGCCCTCGGGATCGATCCGAGGAGGATAACCTGGAAGAGATGCGTCGACATGAACGACCGCCAGCTGCGCTTCATCGTCGACGGACTCGGCGGAAAGGCGAACGGGACTCCCAGGGAGGACGGCTTCGACATCACCGTTGCGTCGGAGATAATGGCCGTCTTCTGCCTTGCCTCCTCGATCACCGACCTGAAGGAGAGGCTCGGAAGGATAATCGTCGGCTACACATATGCCGGTAAGCCGGTGACCGCCGCCGATCTGAAGGCGGTCGGCGCGATGACTGCCCTCCTCAAGGACGCGCTCAAGCCGAACCTCGTCCAGACACTCGAGGGCACCCCCGCCTTCGTTCACGGCGGTCCCTTCGCCAACATCGCTCACGGCTGCAACTCGGTCACCGCGACCAGGATGGCGCTCAAGATGGGCGACTACACAGTCACCGAGGCCGGCTTCGGAGCCGATCTCGGCGCAGAGAAGTTCCTTGACATAAAATGCCGCATGGCGGGTCTCAGACCCGACGCCGTCGTCGTCGTGGCCACCGTCAGAGCCCTCAAGATGCACGGCGGGCTTCCCAAAACACAGCTGGCGACCGAGGACCTCGGCGCGCTCGAGAAGGGAATACCCAATCTGCTGCGCCACGTAGGCAACATCAGAAACGTCTACAGGCTCCCATGCGTCGTCGCCGTCAACCGCTTCCCGACCGATACCGACGCCGAGATCGGCTTTATCGTCTCAAGATGCCGCGAGCTCGGCGTGAACACCGTCCTGTCGACCGTCTGGGCCGAGGGCGGAAATGGCGGCGAGGAGCTCGCGCGCGAAGTGGTCAGGCTCTGCTCGGAGGAGGGAGCCGCCGCAGGCTTCTCCTTCTCCTACGGCCTTGACGGATCGATCGAGGACAGGATCGCTACCGTCGTAAAAAGGATATACGGCGGCGCCGGGATCAGCGTCCTTCCTGCGGCAAAGAAGCAGATCGACGAGCTCACCTCGCTCGGCTTTGGCGGACTGCCGGTCTGCATAGCCAAGACACAGTACAGCTTCACCGACGACCCGACAAAGCCGGGAGCCCCCGAGGGCTTCACCGTCACCGTCAAGAATGTCAGGGTGTCAGCCGGAGCCGGCTTCATCGTCGTGCTCACCGGGGATATCATGACGATGCCCGGACTCCCGAAGGTCCCCGCCGCCGAGAAGATCGACGTCGACGAGACCGGAAGGATCAGCGGACTCTTCTGAACACACGCAGAAAAAAATAAAAGATAAAGGAAGTACCGAAATGGCGAACTACAGAATTCTGTTCAATCCAAAGGCTAACGGCGGAAAGGGAAAGGAAGAAGCGGAAAAGCTGTCCTCCATTCTGACAGGAGACAGTCTTTCATTTGAAGACATAACCGCGATTACCTCCTGGTCCGACTTTTTTGCGTCGCTCGGGGAGGGCGAGCTCCCGGTCCTTACCGGAGGAGACGGAACGCTGAACAGATTCGTAAACGACACCGACGGCGTCGATTACCACTGCGACATTCTCTACTATCCCACCGGGACAGGCAATGATTTCGCGGCCGACGTAGGCATCAGATCCGGAGAGGCTCCGAAGGTGATCACCGATTATCTGAAGGATCTTCCCGTGGTCAGAGTCAACGGTATGACACGCCGCTTTCTCAACGGCATCGGATACGGCATCGACGGCTATTGCTGCGAGGTAGGAGACGACCTTCACGCCGCCGGAAAGACCGATGTGAACTACGCCGGCATCGCGATCAAAGGCCTGCTGTTCCATTTCAAGCCCCGCAACGCGAAGATAACGGTCGACGGAGTCACCGAAGAGGTGAAGAAGGTATGGCTTGCTCCCGCTATGAACGGCAGAATGTACGGAGGCGGCATGATACCGACGCCGGATCAGAAGCGCCTCGCCCCGAAGGAGGAAAAACAGCTTTCGGTCCTCGTCTGGCACGGCTCGGGAAAGATTTCGACGCTTGCCGTCTTCCCCTCGATCTTCAAGGGGGAGCATCTCGGTCACCCGAAGATGTGCAATGTAAAGACCGGAAGAAAGGTCAGGGTCGAGTTCGACGCTCCAACCGCGCTGCAGATCGACGGCGAAACGGTAAGGAACGTCACGTCATACGAGGCGGAGATCTGAGAGCCTCGGCTCAGCTCCTGCGAAAAATCCGGGTTCAAACCTTTCTCGGCGCCGATCCGGCGACCGGGTCCGGAAGGAGAAGGAAGGGAGGAAGAGTCTTCAATGAAATTACTGTCATCATTTTTCGGCCAAAAAAAAATCGGTACCGGGAAATACTTTCTGATCGGTTCGGGGATCACCCTTGCGGCCGCCGGAACGCTCGCGGCATACGCCGCGCTCACGAGATTCCTCATGAACGTAGCCTTCTCGCGCGAGGCCCCGAAGACGATAACGAAGGTGCGGCATACCATCGAGCATTCCGAGGCTAACAGGGACCTCATGAACGACCTCGCCGCCGCGGCGAAGCGACTTGAGGAGAACTGCCGGGAGGAATACCGCATCACCACCGAAGACGGGACCGAGCTGGTAGCCCACTACCGCCCCTGCCCCGAACCCAAAAGACTGCTCATCGCCATGCACGGCTGGAGATCTTCATGGTCGAACGACTTCGGACTCGTCGCCGACGACTGGTACCGCTCCGGCTGCAACGTCCTCTTCTGCGAGCAGAGGGGGCAGAACAACAGCGGCGGGGAGAACATGGGCTTCGGGATCCTCGAGCGTCTCGACTGCCGAGACTGGGCCCGCTTCGCCTCGGAAAACCTGGCGGGCGGACTTCCGGTATATCTCGTGGGCATCTCGATGGGAGCGACGACAGTCCTGATGGCGGCCGGGCTTGACCTTCCGTCAGACGTCCACGGCATCATCGCCGACTGCGGTTTCACCTCGACCGACGGCATCTGGCGCCACGTGATGGAGGACAACCTCCATCTGCCATACGGCGCCCCGATATACGAGTACCTGGCAAAGCAACGGATCGGAGTCGACCCGAAGGATTTCTCCACGGTGGAGTCGCTTAAGGGGAACAACATCCCCGTCTTCTTCGCGCACGGCACCGACGATTCCTTCGTGCCGGTCTCGATGACGTACGAGAACTACAAGGCATGTACGGCTCCGAAGAGGCTCTTCATCGTGCCCGGAGCCGAGCACGGCCTCAGCTACAGAGTCGATCCCGACGGCTACCGCAAGGCGGTGGAGGAGTTCTTCCGGGATTTCGACGGCGTTGTTCCGGAACCGCGGGCAGGGAAGTCCGGGGACGGATCATCGGCAGCTCCGGAAGAGGTCTCCGCTTCAGGCGGAAAAGACTCAGCCGAAGGAAATCCGGATCTCACTGCAGCTGAAAACGGAAGGACGGAAGACGATCCGGCGGACAAAGTCGCGGAAAAGAAAAGCCCGTCAGATACCGAAGCCCGGAAGGCAGACTGAAACACACAGGAAGGAAGTTGATAATTTATGAACGGCAGAAAGCTTGTTGTATTCTCATGCGACGCGATGGTCTATGAGGACATAGAATATCTGAAGGGGAAATCCGAAAGATTCGCGAAGCTGCTCGCCGGGGGCTCGATCGTCAAGCGCACCCGTACGATCTATCCCTCGGTCACCTACCCCTGCCACACGACGATGTCGACCGGATGCTATCCCGACAAACATACCGTCGTCAACAACTCTGTCTTCAGGCCGGGGCAGCTGAAAAACGTCCCCTGGCGCTGGTTCGCCGACGCGATCGCAGTTCCGGATATCTTCACCGCTGTAAAAAAGGCGGGCGGGACGACCGCCTGCGTCTTCTGGCCGGTGACAGGATGCCACAAATATATCGACTACAACCTGCCCGAATACTGGCCTCAGACTCCCGAGGAGACGAACAAAGAGGCTTTTCTCCGCGCAGGAACGACCGAGAAGGTATGGAAGGAGTGTGTCGAGCCCTTCATAGGCGGCGTAAAGATCAGAAGCCATCCCGGGACCGACGATTTTCTGATCGAGGTCGCCTGCGAGATGATAAGACGCTACAAGCCCGACCTGCTCATGATCCACACCGGCGATCTCGACAGCTTCAGGCACAGATACGGCCTCTTCAACGACTGGACGAAAAGAGGCTCGGACGACGCCGAAAGATGGCTCTTCGACCTCATGGAGGCCGCGAAGGAGGCCGGAGTCTTTGACGACACCGACTTCTTCCTCACCTCCGACCACGGTCAGCTTGAGATAGTCAGGAACATAAAGCCGAACGTCGTTTTCGCCGACAACGGCCTTATCGAGACGAACCCCGACGGGACCATGAAGAGCTATAAGGCATACTGCTATTCGACCGGCCTGTCGGCTCAGATAGTGCTTAGCGATCCGTCTGATTCTGTCCTCTGGTGCCGCGTATACGACCTCCTGAACCATATGAAGGATGAGGGAATATACGGTATCAGCCGGGTCAATACCGCGGAGGAGATAGAGGAGTCCGACAGACTAGGCGGGAACTTCTCCTTCGTTATCGAGAGCGACGGATACACCTCATTTGCCGAGGACTGGAACCGTCCGATGGTAAAGGCCCTCGATCTTTCCGACTACCGCTTCGGCAGGGCCACTCACGGACACTATCCCGACAAGGGCCCTCAGCCCGTCTTTTTCGGGTTCGGTCCCGACATACGCGCGGGAGTCGAGATCGAGAGGCGGCCGACAGTCGACGAGGCGCCGACATACGCGAAGATCCTCGGAGTGAGTCTGCCCGACGCCGACGGACGTCCGGTCGACGAGATGCTCCGCTGAAGCAGAGAGACAGGAATGCCGAGATTTTTTGTCGATCCTTCGGCGGTCGACCGCGAAGCCGGAAGGATAGTCATAACCGGCGAGGACGCCGGACATATAGCGAGATCGCTGAGGATGGCGGTCGGAGAGACGCTCACCGTCTGCGACGGCGCGTCGAGGGACTACCTCTGCAGGCTCGACCGGATCAGGGACGGAGAGGTCTCGGTGTCGGTGCTCGAAGAGAAGGAATGCCAGGCGGAGTCTCCGCTTAGAATAACATTATTCCAGGCGTCGGTAAAGGGCGACCGCCCCGACACCGTCGTGAGGAGATCTGTCGAATACGGCGCTGCCGGGATAGTCTTTTACAGATCCAAAAGATGCATTGCCGACATCTCTCCGTCAAGGCTTGAGCGGCTCTCAAGGATATCGAAGGAAGCCGCGATGCAGTGCGGAAGGGGAATAATCCCCCGGGTCAGCGGGACCCTGGGATTCGAAGAAGCACTGAGGCTTGCCTCCGGGGCCGACCTGCCTCTTTTCTGTTACGAGGAAGAGAAGGCGGTGACTCTGTCGGAGGCGCTGGGGCGGGAGGCGGCTCCCCGCACCGCCTCGGTCTTGATAGGACCCGAAGGCGGATTTTCCCCGTCAGAGGCGGACGCCGCGAAAGCCGCGGGAATGATCAGCGTGTCGCTTGGAAAGAGGATCCTCAGGACCGAAAGCGCCGCTCCGTTTGTTCTTGCCTGCCTCTCGTTGAGGTTCGAACCCGGCGTCTGACCGGTGCACTCATACACAGAATACGCAGCGGAGATGCTTTTTTTTACGGTTTTTTGGCATCTCCGCGGTCTTTTCGTTAATATAAACAAAAAAAATCGGCATATTTTATTGATTTTTTCAAACTGACTATTGATTATTGACAAAAAAAGATGTAAAATATTATATCTAATAACAATAATCACCATAAAACTGTCGCGTTCCGGGATACATCTCCGGGGCGCGGATATTTAACCGGAAGGGAAAAATCAGAAAAATGGCAAACAGACTGTTTCAGAGCATTATTCACCAGATGAAGGATGCGGTCGACAGAGTAATTGGCGTGATAGACGAAAGCGGCAGTATCATAGCCTGTTCCGATCTCGTCAGGATCGGAGAGCAGAAGCAGGACTTCGGTCAGTATTCGCTGATGAAGGATTCCGGAGACGTATTTTTCTTCGGCGGATACGCATACCGCAGACTTGATCCTTCGAACAACGAATACACCGTTTTCGCCGAGGGAGAGGACAGGACAGCAGAGATGGTGGTGAGAATGGTCTCGGTATCCCTCATGAACATCAAGAATCTGCACGACGACAAGTACGACAGGGCCTCCTTCTTAAAGAGCATAATCCTCGACAATATTCTTCCCAGCGATATCTTCATCAAGTCGAAGGAGCTCAATTTCAACAGTTCCGAGAGCCGCGTGGTCCTGCTTATCAAATTCCAGGACAAGACGGATTTTCTCCCCTTCGAGATGCTTCAGAACATGTTCCCCGACCGGCAGCGCGACTATATCATAACTCTCGGCGAATATGAGGTCGTTCTCGTCATGGAGGTGAAGCCCACCACCGATCAGAAGGAGATCGAGGCTGTCGCCGCCAGAATAATCGACACTCTCGTCACCGAATTCTATGTGAACGCCTCGATAGGTATATCGACGGTCGTCGACAACATCAAGGACCTCGGCACCGCATACAAGGAGGCTCAGGTCGCGCTTGACGTCGGAAAGGTCTTTGAGAGCGACAAGCGCTATATCAGCTACTGCAATCTCGGCATCGGCAGGCTGATCTACCAGCTTCCGGCGACCCTTTGCGAGATGTATCTGCACGAGGTCTTCAGATCTGGCAGCATCGAGGCGCTTGACGAGGATACCCTTGAAACGATCGAGTGCTTTTTCGATAACAACCTCAATGTGTCCGAGACCTCAAGGAAACTCTATATCCACCGCAATACCCTCGTGTACAGGATTGAGAAGATCAGAAAACTGACCGGACTCGATCTGCGCGAATTTGACAATGCCATCACCTTCAGGGTGGCCCTTATGGTCAGACAGTATCTTGCCACAAAATACATACCCGGAAAGACGAAGCGGCTGAGATGATAGAGTTCAGGAATGTTAGAAAGGTCTATTCCGACATCACCGCTCTTGACGAAGTCTCTTTCCGCATAGAAGACGGAGAATTTGTATTTATCGTCGGTAGATCCGGCGCAGGAAAAACCACCGTCACCCGCGTTCTGCTGCTTGAGGAGAAGGTGAATTCGGGACAGATCATCATAGGAGAAGACGATATCACGACATATCCCGACAGACTGATCCCGCTGCACCGCAGACGCATCGGCATGGTCTTTCAGGACTTCAGGCTCTTTCCCGACAAGACCGCTTACGAAAACGTGGCGTTCGCCATGAGAGCCGTGGGCACTCCGGCGAAAGAGATCAGGCAGCGTGTGCCGATCCTGCTGAAAATGATGCAGGTTGAGGACAAGGCCTCCCACTTTCCGCCCCAGCTTTCGGGCGGAGAGAGGCAGCGCGTCGCGCTGGCAAGAGCGCTTGCCAACAATCCCGACATAATCGTCGCCGACGAGCCCACAGGCAACGTCGATCCCGAGATGAGCCTTATCATCATGAATCTGCTCAAGCGGATAAACACCGTTCTTGGCAAGACGGTGATCGTGGTAACACACGAAAGGGCTCTGGTCGACACCATGGGTGAAAGAGTGATAACGATCGATTCGGGCAGGATCGCTTCGGATGAAGGCGGAGAGGCGGCTTCAAGATGAAAGAGAACAGGAAGCATTCCTACAATCCCTTCTACTTTATCGGCGAGGCGTTGCGCGGTCTCTGGCGGCACGGACTGATGACTGTCGCTTCGGTGATCGTTCTCTCCTCCTGCCTCGTCCTTCTCGGCGCCTTCGCGGCGCTTATCGAGAATATCAACGTCAATCTGAAGAACCTCGGGCTGATGAACGAGATCGCCGTCTTTGTCGATTACGATCTGACAGAGGAGGAGGTCGGCGAGATCGGCCGGCAGATCGAAGGCCTTGACAACGTATCCGAGGTCAGCTATATCTCCAAGACAGAAGGCCTTTCGCAGATGAAGGAGACCTACTCGGATTATTCCGCCCTCTTTGAAGACATCGAGAAAAACGGAAACAATCCGCTGGCCGATCAGTTCATAGTAAAATACTCAAACAGCGCGGGAGTCCTCAAGCTTGAGTCGGATCTTCATTCGATCCCGGGAGTGATGAGGGTCAACAACCGGCTGGACTACGCGGTAAAGGCCGAAAACCTGAAGAACGGAGTTTCGCTCGTATTCGCCTGGTTCTTCGTTCTGCTGCTGACGGTATCTGTATTCGTGATATTCAATACCATCAGACTCGCGGTCGAGGGAAGGCGGGAAGAGATCGATATTATGAGATATATCGGCGCTTCAAACACCTTCATAGTTCTGCCTTTCATTATCGAAGGGACCGTGATAGGGATCCTGTCGGCGCTGATCGCCTACATGTTCGATTCTATCCTTTACCGGCTCGCTCTCGCGAAACTGATCGGGGATCTGAAGATGTTTGAGTTTCTTCCGTTTTCCAGATTCTCGGCTGCCTTCTTCTTCGGATTCCTGGCTCTGGGCGTTGTATCAGGCGTCCTGACCAGCCTTTTCTCGATCAGGAAGAATCTTAAAAACTGACTGTATCCCACAAAAATAGCGGCCCATGACCCGAGCCGCGCGCAAATATCTGCCATTCTGTTTATGTTTGAATGAAAAAACTGTTTGGAAAAATCCTTGCTCTAATCATCTGCGCCGCCCTGCTGACCGCCGCGCTTCTGCCGCTGCCGGCTTCCGCCTATGTTAAGGCAACCTATGACGACGTAAAGAATTCGACCACCGAGGAGATGCGCGAACAGCTCGAAGAGCTGGATCAGCTTCTCAAAGAATCGAAGGCGGCGCTTGAAGAGGCCGACCGGATCCAGGCCGACGCGACAGAGAAGCGGCGAATCTACCTGACCATGCAGGCGCTCTACGAGGACACGCTGAAGATGCTCGAGAGCGAACTGACGGTCATTGAAAAGGAAGTCGAGGATATCGCAAAGGACATCGCCGCCGTCGAGGTCGAATACGAAAATGAATACGAAAGCTTTCTCGATATCCTCCGGATGACCTATGAGGAGGGTCAGACGAACTGGTTTGAGATCCTGATGGGAGCGACTTCGCTTTCTGATCTTCTGTCCAGGATAGACAGGGTCACCGCGATAATCCGCTATTCCGACCGTGTCATGGACAGCCTGCTTGACAAAAAGACAGAACTGACCGAAAAATACGAGGCTCAGCTGCTCAAGATAGAAGAGCAGAACTCAAGGATCGCCGAGTATGAGGCCCGCACCGCCGAGCTTGCCGCCTGGCAGGCGGAGAACGAGGAGGTCCTTGCCGCGATCGAGAATGAGATAGCGGATCTCATCGAAAAATCCGACAGCTATGTCGAACGCGTCGACGTTCTTGACGCCGAATTCCAGGCGATGGTCGATCAGCTGGAGGCCGAGGAGAACAAGAAACGCGCCGAAGCCGAGGAGCGTGCCCGCCAGGCGGCGATCGCGGCAGCCGAAAAGAAGAGGCTCGAGGAGGAGCAGGCAAGGCTGAAGGCGATTGAGGAGGCCGCCCGCAACCAGGGCTTCCTCTGGCCGCTTCCGTCAAGCTGTCTGCGCGTATCCTCCTCCTACGGTAACCGTGTGCATCCGGTCTACGGAAAGACGCAGTTCCACTACGGGATAGATCTTCCGGCAGCGAAGGGGACGCCGATCTACGCCGCCAAGGACGGAAAGGTAACGATCGCGAAATACCATGTTTCATACGGGAATTACGTGCTGATCGATCATCTTGACGGTACCTCCACCCTCTATGCGCATATGGATCCGGGTTCCTTCAAGGTGAAGGCGGGAGACATCGTAAAGAGAGGACAGCAGATCGGCGGAGTAGGGACCACCGGGGTTTCCACCGGCTACCATCTGCATTTCGAGGTCCGTGTGAACGGGAACACCGTCGATCCTCTGAAATACGTCAAAGCTCCGGGAACACTGACGATCACCGGATAACGACGGGAACGCGGCAAAGCCGTCTGCTCCCGGTCATCTCGCCGCGGCGAATGCCGTGAAAGGATACTCTGAACAATGAATTCTGGCACCAAACGCACAGTTTCTCTTAAGACATTTATATTCAGCCTGATCGCCGTTCTGCTGGTCGGCTTTATGACGGCGTTTGCCGTCGCTGTCAATATCTATACCGCAAAGCTTGCGGGAGCCGGCGTCGGAAAAACACCGTCCGCCTCAAAAAAGGACGACAAGCTGGAAGCCGCGATCGAACTGATCAAATCTTCATCTTACTATGACATCGATGAGGAGACGCTGATCAAATCGATCTTCTACGGCCTCTCTTCCACCGTCGGAGACAATTACGCCTACTACTTCAACGAGGAAGAGTTCAAGGCCCTGACCGCTGACAACACAGGCGACAATCAGGGCGTCGGGATCAGCATTATCGAGGATACCGTCAACGATTGCATAAAGGTCATCTCGGTCTACGAGGGCTCGCCCGCGGAAAAAGCCGGGGTGAGACCGGGCGACAGGATAGTAAAGGTGGGTATCGGAGAGAACGCCGAGGATGTCAGCTCTATGAGCTACGAGGCGGCGGTAAAGAAGCTGCAGGGAGTTTCGGGTACTCTTGCCGAGTTCACCGTGGCACGCGGATCAGATTTTTCCGAGCTGATCCCTTTCTCGATACTCAGAGAGCATTTTACCACTCAGTCGGTGCTTTATCATGTTTCCACCCTTGACAAGGGAGGAAAAAAGATCGGGATCGTCAAGATAACGAACTTCGACCTTACGACTCCCCCGCAGTTCGACAAGGCGATGGACGCGCTCATCGCCGAGGGCTGCTCCTATTTCGTCTTTGATGTGAGATACAACCCGGGAGGAGACCTGGCGTCGATCACAGCGGTACTTTCAAGGCTGCTAGGCACCGGAGATATCGTCATCCGAACAAAGGACCGCGCCGGGAAGGAAGAGGTCACCTATGTCAAAGAGGTGGTCTACAGTGAGGCAGGCGATTATTCCACCTGCACCGTGAGGGCGGCAGATATCGGCAAATACCGCGAGGCGGTATACGGAAAATCCGCGGTCCTTGTAAACGGCAGCACCGCGAGCGCGGCAGAACTCTTCACCTCCTCGCTTAAGGACTACAAGGTCTCGGCGATCGTCGGGACGAAGACTTTCGGAAAAGGAAGCATGCAGACTATCATCAACCTCGCCTACTACGGCTATTCAGGCGCGGTCAAGGTTACGAACAAAAAATACTTTCCTCCTCTTTCGGAGGGCTATGACGGAATCGGGATAGAGCCAGACGTCACCGTGGAGCTTGATGAAAAGCTTGCCGACCGAAACATTTACGACATAGAGGACTCCGAAGACAATCAGCTCATCGCCGCTGTAGAAGCGATCAAATAATCAGAGATCCAATTAATTCACAGAACAGGATATATTATGGAATCAAAGCAGAAGTATTCAAAGGAAGCTTATGACAGTCTTGTCAGACAGCTTGAGGAACTCAAAAATGTCAGAAGACCTCAGATCGTTCATCAGATCGAAGAGGCAAGAAGTTTCGGCGATCTGTCCGAAAACGCCGAATACGACTCCGCCCGCACCGAGCAGGCAAAGGTCGAGGCCGAGATAAAGGAGCTTGAGGATAAGATCCGCAACGCCGAGATCATCAATGAGAGCGAGATCGACACGGCAGCCGTTTCGATCGGTTCGGTGGTCACCGTTGAGGACGAGGACGGCGAACAGGAAGAATATGTCATCGTCTCTCAGAATGAGGTCGATTCCTTCTCAAACCGCATCTCAAATCAGTGCCCCATCGGGAAAGCGCTGGCGGGGCACAGGGTTGGCGATCTCGTCACCGTCATGGTAGAGAATCAGAAGGGCGTCATGATCTCAAGCTACAAGCTTAAGATCCTTTCGGTCGAACGGAAAGAGAAAAGTGAGCCCCATGTCTGATATCCAGTCCGACGAAAGAGCTGTAAGGCGCGCAAAGCTTGCCGCTCTCCGCGAATCCGGCAGTGATCCCTTCGCGGTAACCAAGTTCGATGTCACCTCTACCAGCGCTTCCGTCAAGGCTTCATTCGTTCCGCCTGCGGAAGGGGAGGAGCCCGACCGCTCGAAAACTGTGAGGATCGCCGGAAGAATAATGAGCCGCCGCATTATGGGGAAGGCCTCCTTCGCCCATATCGCAGACCGTGACGGAGAGATCCAGATATACGTGACCCGGGATTCGATCGGAGACGAAAACTACAATCTCGGATTCAAAAAGATGGACACCGGCGATATCATCGGTGTCGAAGGCTGGGTTTTCGTTACAAGGATGGGCGAGATATCCGTCCACGCGACATCGCTCATCCTTCTCGCGAAGGCGCTTCAGCCGCTCCCCGAGAAGTTCCACGGCCTTACCGATCAGGAACAGCGCTACCGCCAGAGATATGTCGATCTCATCGTCAATCCCGAGGTGAAGGATACCTTCGTAAAGCGCAGCGCGATACTCAAGGAGCTCAGGGCCTTTCTTGACGGCAGAGGCTTTCTCGAGGTCGACACTCCGATACTCACTCCCTTTGAGATAGGGGCTTCCGCCAGGCCCTTTTTTACCCATCACAACACACTCGATATGGATATGGTGCTCCGCATCGAGACCGAACTCTACCTCAAGAGGCTGATTGTCGGAGGAATGGACCGCGTCTACGAAGTCGGCCGTATCTTCAGGAACGAGGGGATGGATCCGAAGCACAATCCGGAATTCACCTCGATCGAGCTCTATCAGGCCTATACCGATTTTCGCGGAATCATGGATCTTGTCGAGGATATGATGAAGACGGTCGCGCTGAAGGTCTGCGGTTCGACGGTCGTCAGCTATCAGGGGACCGAGATCGATCTCGGTCACTGGGAGCGGCTGACGATGACTGAGGCGGTAAAGAAATATTCGGGAGTCGACTTCGCCGATTGGAAGACCGATGAGGACGCAGTCGAGGCAGCGAAGAAGCATGGAGTGGCTCTTCCCGAAAAGCATACGAAGGGGGCAATACTCGCCGAATTCTTTGACGCCTTCGTCGAGGAAAAACTCATTCAGCCCACTTTCATTTATGATTATCCGGTCGAGATCAGTCCGCTCGCCAAGCGCAAGCCAGACGATCCCGCCTTCACAGAGAGATTCGAGTATTTCATCAACGCCACCGAGTTCGGCAACGCCTTCTCGGAGCTCAACGATCCGATAGATCAGCGTGAGCGCTTTGAGAAGCAGGTCGCTGACCGCAAAGCTGTCGATCCCGCCTCAAAGGCTCAGGTCGACTACGACTACCTGAACGCCCTTGAATACGGAATGCCGCCTACCGGCGGCCTCGGCTTCGGCGTCGACAGGCTCGTCATGCTTCTCACCGATTCTCCATCGATCAGGGACGTTCTGCTGTTCCCGACCATGCGCCCCGAGAAGGAAACTCAGTCCGTCAGGACGGCGGCGGACGCCGGTGCCGCGGCAAATGATGAGACTGTCACCGCTCCGGAGACGGTCTGCGGTGCCACTGCCGCTGTCGAGGGCGCTCCGATCATCTCAGCTGAAAAGCCTGATTTTTCGGATGTGCGTATCGAGCCGTTATTCTCGGATTTTGTCGATTTTGAGACCTTCTCAAAGTCGGATTTCAGAGCCGTGAAGGTGCTCGCCTGCGAGGCGGTGCCGAAGTCGAAGAAGCTCCTGAAATTCACTCTCGACGACGGGACCGGAAGGGATCGTACCATTTTATCAGGCATTCACGCTTTTTACGAGCCGGAACAGCTCGTCGGCAAGACCTGCATAGCGATAGTCAATCTGCCTCCGAGACCCATGATGGGCATTGAATCCTGCGGTATGCTTATTTCAGCCGTCCACAGGGAGGGCGAAGATGAAAAACTGCATCTCCTTATGGTCGATCCTCACATTCCCGCCGGGGCGAAGCTGTATTGACCTGACGGAAATACCTACGCTTTAATACAGGACCCTATTCCAAAAAAGATGATCCGGACTTTATCTTCTCCCGGATCGGAATGGAGAATAATGATGTTTTGCCCGAATTGCGGAACAGCGCTTCCAGATGCTGCGATTTTTTGTGCAAACTGCGGCGCCCGTGTCGCCGCTCCCTCTTCCGGAGCGCCTGCTGCCCGAACCGACCCTTCATCGTCTTCTGCCTCAGTAGGCGACGGTAACGGTGTGAATCCGTCGGTCGCCGGGGAAGATTCAGGTATGACTGCGGAGCAGGACAGCGCTCCCGCTGCCAAGGCCGGAATCCTTGCCGCCGCGGTTCCCGCCGCGTCAGCCAAAGAGCTTTCGAAGAAGAAAAAGACGGCAGTCGTGTTGGCCGTCATTTCACTGGTCTTCGGCGCGCTTGCTCCATATATCGACGAGCTTGGATTCTTTGTCTTTATGTCCCGCTATTCCTCTGCAGGAGAGTATTTCAATTCTCTCTTGCATAATCTGTTTGCGGTTTGCTGGGATTTCACGCTTCCGCTCGTCCTCGGCGGACTTTTCGTCCTCTTCTGCTCACGGCTTGGCAGGTCACCGACATTGCTCACGGGTATCCCGAAGGCGGTATCGGTCGGTCTCTTCTTTATCACGACCTTTTTCGACCTGCTCAGGGGAAACAATCCTCTTAGCGCCGGGAACCTGATCACGATCTTTGCATATCTGTCATATATCGCTTTTGTGATTTTTTACATGTTCGGGACTTCAAAGAAACAGAGCGGGAATCCTGCGTGGAGGATCCTGACGCTTATCCTCGGGATATTCATCCTCTCTCTGAAGAATCTGGCGCTGTTTATGAACATGCGCTCATTCTTCAGCGGATTCAGCTTTTCCTCTTTCCTGAGCCTGACTGCCGGATTACACGGTCTTCTCTCTGAGATATTCATGGTGATCGCTATGATCTTTATCGTCTTCAACGCGGCGATCTTCAACCGCAGGGAGAATACCTGATCATATTATTTAACGGAGGAATCAGCTGTGGAAATGAAATTTTACCGCTGCCCGCACTGCGGGCAGATAATCGCGATCGTCAAGGGCACCGGTGTTCCGGTGATCTGCTGCGGCGAGCCAATGAAGGAGATCGTCCCCGGGACCACCGACGCATCTCTCGAAAAGCACGTACCTGTTTACGAGGTCAGAAGCGGAAAGGTGATTGTGACAGTAGGTTCTGTCGCTCATCCGATGATCCCCGTGCATTACATCGAGTGGGTGTCGCTGCAGACCAGATTCGGGAATCAGCGCAAGGCACTGAAACCGGGCGACGAGCCTAAGGTCTGCTTCTCGATCTGCGAGGGCGACGAGGTCGAGGCGGTATACGCCTACTGCAACCTGCATTCGCTCTGGAAGGCCTGAGCCGCTTCATACTGCGTCATATCGGAAAGGGGCTGTCAAAAAAGTCGGACTTTTTTGACAGCCCCGCACATGTCACGGCCGGGAAACCGTGACAGCCCCCTTTGCTCCTGTCGCTCTTCCGCTCAGGGTTCGGCGATATAGAGCGTGAGATTTCCCTCCACCGCCTCGGCGGACCAGCGGTAACTGCCGAAACAGTATGTGACCTTTTCGTCTCTTACCGAGTCGTTGTAGGTATATATGAGAATCCTGCCGTCAGGGTTTCTTACCGCCAGCGTCATGAGAGATCTGAATGCCGAAGAGGTATAGAGCACCCTCGCGCCGGGTTTTATGAAATGCGAGAAGATGAATGACTGCAGGTAGGTCCCCCGCGGAGCGACGTCTGCGTCTGTCCGGTAGAGAGGAGAGCAGCAGCCGATGTCCCGGCTGTGATACGGGCCGCCTCCTTCGTCGAGCAGCAGGTTCCATTCGACGACGGCGTTCGTATGGCTTCCGAGCACCGTCATTATCTCAGAACGATATTTTCCGTACATCCTTGCCGATATCCCGTGGCAGAATTCGGTCTCGATGAGGACCATGTCGGGGAATGCCGCGTGCATCGCTTCAAGCTCACCGGTGTGGACCCCGTTGTACCAGTGGAAACCCGCGCCCCACACTCTGTCTCCGAGCTCTCGGTAGACCTTTGAGGCGTGATCGAACATTCCTCCGCGGTTGTAGTCCCAGCATATTATCCGGATCTTCCTCGAGTATCCGGAAAGGACCTCCGACAGCACCCGGGTAAATTCGATGAGCTCTCCGTCGGTCCATTCGCAGCTTTCCCAGCGGTGCGATCCCGGCTCGTTCTGTGCAGTGACTGCCGAGATGATTATTCCAGCCTTTTCATATTCTTCGATGAATCTGAGGATATATTCCGCCCAGAGCCGGTAGCATTCGGGAAGGAGTCTGCCGCCCTTCATCGAGTTCGACGTTTTCATATATCCGGGAGGCGACCATGGGGAGGCGAAGAGGGTTATCCCGCCGGGAGCGGCGGCCAGCGCGTCCTTAATGAATGGGATCACAGCTTTTCGGTCGCGGTCGATGCTGAAGGTCGAGAGAGTAAAGTCGCCCTCTTCTGTATATATGTATTCTTCTTCCGAGAAGTCGGAGGAGTGAATGCATACCCGGCAGAAATCATACCTGAGGCCTTCGGCTCCGAAAAGCATTTCGAGTGCGCGGCGCTTTCCGTCGGGCGACAGCTTCATGTAGTTTACCGCCGAAGCTTCGGTGAAGGCTCCGCCGAAGCCCAGGATCTCCTGCTTTTCAAGATCAAGGATATCGATCCTGTCCTGACCGCGTCCGAGCCTTGTTTCGTCTTCCTCGGCAGTCAGCATTTCAGGGGCGAGTTTCGTCAGAGTCCCGTCGCACCATACGTATTTCTCAAGAAGCTTCATGTGATATTTCTCCCCGCGGCGGAAAGCCGCTTTTGTTTTACGTCTCCTGGCGGATCGCCGGCAGTGTCACCGTAAAGACGGCGTTGCCCTCCCTGTAAGCGGCGGATATGCTTCCGCCGTGCGACTCTGTTACCGCCTTTGCTATCGACAGGCCGAGTCCGAAATGCGATCCGGAATCGGCGTGGGATGAGTCTGCCCGGTAGAATCTGTCAAAGAGGAAGGGGATCTTGTTCTCGATCGAGGCGTCTGCGGCGTTCGAGACAGAGAGGACGGCGGAATGCTTCTCCCTCTTCAGCCTCAGTGAGATCCGGTCTCCTGTCCCGTATGTCAGCGCGTTGTCGAGGAGGATCGAGACCAGCTGCTTCAGCTGACCGGGATCGCCTTCGACAGACACTCCTTTCTCAATGTCGGTATCGATCGAAACGCCCTTCTCGTATGCCAGGCTCTCGAAGGGAAGCGTCTCACCCGCGACCGTTTCAGACAGATCGACCGTCCCGGTGACGGCCGAACCTCTTTCGCTTCGCGAGAGCTCGAGCAGCCGCTTTACCAGCTCCGACATCCTTTCGTTCTCGTATTCGATGTTCGAGAGCCATTCGCACTCGCCTGTCTCTCTCTTCAGAAGTTCGCAGTTTGCGGATATAACGGCTATCGGCGTTTTCAGCTCATGCCCGGCGTCTGAAATGAAGCTTTTCTGTCGGGTGTCGTTCTCCTCCAGCGGCCTGACTATCCTTCTCGCGATGAAGATGGATATCAAAAAGAGGATAACGAGGGCCGCCGAGCCGAAGATCAGCATCTGCCGGATCAGCGTCCTCTGGCTCAGGTCGTTTATCGTTTCGTCGATCATCGCGACCAGGGTGTATCCGTCGCGTTCGTCGACGATATAGTATCTGCTTTCGAAACTGCCCTCACTTCTTCCGCCCGCGAGTATCTTTGACGCGGCGGCCGTCAGCGATTCGTCGGACAGCGCCCCGCGGCTCTCGTTGCTGATCTCAAGTATCTCGCCTGTCTCTGAAAAGGCGACCGAATAGAAGGTCGAGAGACGGAAGGCGCTGTCGGTCCTTCTGTCGCGGCCGGGCTTGTCATCCGGCTTTTTACCGTCGGGCGGAGGTCCGTCCCTGCCTTCGACATAGGCTCCGGGCTCAGGCTCTGCCGGATCGGTCTTAGGGCCGCCGATGACGTAGCTGTCGACATATGTCCTCAGCATCTCGGCGTTTCTTCTCCTGAGCGCGACTCTGTTTGAAATGACTATGACGGTAAGGGTTACCGCAAGCAGGATGAAGAGGGAAGAGACGATCGCAAAGACGATCCTTCTTTTGGTCTTACCGAACATCCGCCTGCCTCAGTTCATATCCTATGCCGCGTAGCGCTTTGATCTCGCACTTCGATCCGACAAAGGAGAGCTTTTTTCTCGCGAAGGACATATACACCTCCACATTGTTGTATTCGGTCTCGGAGTCGTATCCCCAGACCTTGAGGGCGATCTGCTCCCGGCTGAGGATGCGGCCCCGGTTTGCCATGAGGTATTCGAGAATGCGAAGCTCTTTTTCCCCAACCCTGACGCTCTTTCCGCTGTCGCAGAAGAGAATCGCCTGCTTGATGTCGAGCGAGATGTCGCCGTATGTCAGTCTGCCGTCGGAAAAGGGCATTCCTCTTCTGACGAGCGCCCTGATTCGGGCAAGCAGCTCGCGGGTCATGAAGGGCTTCGTGAGATAGTCGTCGGCTCCGCTGTCAAGTCCATCGACCTTGTCGTCGAGCTCCGACTTCGCGGTCAGCATCAGTATCGGCGTCGTCACGCCGGCCTCGCGGACTCTTTTGGCAACTCTGAAGCCGTCGAGTCCGGGCATCATCACGTCGAGCACTATCACGTCGTAGATCCCGCTCTCGGCGGCGTATGCGGCGTCCTCTCCGTTCTCAAATGAGTCTACGTCGTAGCCTTCCTGCTTCAGCAGTTCGCAGAGCGTGCGGTTCATTCTTTTTTCGTCTTCGGCAAGCAGAAGTTTCATCCTGGTCTCCGTTTCGCCGCGTTTTTGCGGTACCCGTCGGGATTTGTGCTGACGTCTGCAGCGGCCCCGGGTGAGGGGACTGCCATGATCAGGCGGCCTTCCCGGGTGCTGCATGAGTCGATCTTTAGATCAATTATAATGCCGAAGATTGAAGCTGAATTGAAACCCGGTTTTTATCCGGCATTGCTGAAAAGAAACGGGTTTTCTCTGGGTAAAAAACTATTCCCGTTATCATGAAAGACTTCACCGCCGGTCTCACGGCGTCATGAAATAAAGAAAGAGGGAGAGAGAGAGAAAGAAAGTCTGATCAGACTGTTTCCGCAGTGATCTCTGTGCGGAAGAGAGTCCGAGGCGTCTTTTCGACCGCGCTTACGATAATCTGGCCCCAGCCGGCCTCGGCGGTGTATGGCGGCTTCGGCGGAAAATCGACGCCGTCGACCTCGAAGGCGTGTCCGTCGCCTCCGACAGCCTCGATCCTTACACCCGAGGGCGAGCTGACTTTTAAAATTGCTCTGCCGCGGACGTTTTCGATAATGATCCGGTCGCCGTCGATCTTCGGCTCGGTCTGGCAGTGAAAATGCAGTTTTTTCACCGACGACGGATCGAGCGAGACTATCTCGTCCTCGACGGTAAGCCTGCGGTCGGGATGCGAGTATGTCATCCTGCGTATGACGGATGAGCAGGTATGGCTGTATGCCGGCGTCAGATCCCCGGCCAGAGAACATCCGTCTTCGTCCTCGGTGTGGGAGATCAGGTATCCCATCCGGTATTCATCCGAAAGAAATACCGATGATGACCGCGGCTCCCGGCCGCCGTCGGGACGTTTTGTACCGCCGTCATATCTTATGTCGGACTTCCACTCTCCGAACATGTTTTTGTCGGGCGCCTCGACTGTGATGCAGTTGTGCGCCGAGGTCCTGACGAGGTACTGGCGCCGGTGGGAGGTCCCGTATGAGTCGTAGACTCCCGAGTCGGTAAGCAGCGGCGCTCCGCAGTAAAACTGGAAGCATCCGGTGTCGAGATGGTCGTGATTAGATCCCCAGAATTCGCCGATCTTGAGAAAGACGTGTGTGTCTCCCGAGCGGAAGACGGTCTCGCAGGCGGGAGATCCGAAATATTTCGCGGGAGGAAGAGCAGGAGAGGCGGTTTCAGGGCACCTTCTGTCAAAGATAAGCAGGCTTACCGCCGACAGGCAGCCCTCACCCCATGATCCTTCTTTGTAGTAGTCCATCCCGAAGTGATCGGGAAGCAGGAAGCGTCGGTCGTATCCCTCCCGCCAGAGTCTCAAAAAATCCTTCCTGCCGGTCAGGACCCAGGCGAAGAAGAAGGGAACGGCAAAGGGGGCTTTAATGTTGTAATCGGCCTTGGTCTCGTTGAAATCGTCTCCGAGGCGGAGAGCCTCGCCGTCCGGCCTTGTCATGTATATGAGCCAGTCGGCGGTCTTCTCAAGGGAGCCGAAAATACGGCCGTCCGAGAAAGCTTCGAACAGGAGCTCGGACCAGACCAGCCATGTCCAGCGGTAGCTACCGTATGAGGGACCCTGGCAGTGAGCGCCATCCCCGAGATATGCGGCGACCTCTCCGATATATTCCGAAAAGATCCTGCCGGCGCAGAAGCCGTATATGTCAGGCCTTTCGTCGTATACCGCGATCGAAAATGCAAGCAGATCTCGAAGCAGTTGAGCCTCGGTGCCGTGTCCGGTGAGCGCCGCCTGCTTTTCGGGGGGATAGCCCATCTCGAAATAAGCCGCAGCGATCTCTTCGCAGCGTTCGATCCATCTGAGCTTTGTCTCTGAAGAAATATAGCGCCAGCACCAGTCGTAGACTTCGGAGCAGACGAATATCAGATGTCCTCCCCATCTGGCGCCCATGTTGCCTCCTGTGACCTCGAAAGAGGAAAGCAGAATCTCCAGAGCTTCGATCGCGGCATCGGCGTCGGTCTTCTTTCCCGAAAGCAGCGCTCTGAAAGCGAGGGCCTCGACCGCGAGGTATTCCTTGAGGTTGTAGCTGCCGTATTCGGGAGTGGCTCCACTGCCGGTGACGGGGCAGACGCAGAGCTCTTTCATGACCGAAAGCGCGTCAGCGTTTTCGGGGCGGGAGAGATTTTCTCTGATCCGCGGCAGATCCTTCTCCGTAAGCATGAGCCTGGGGTGGACGGGCGGCGGAGTCAGGGCAGGGAATGGATAGGGTGAAGAGAGCATTTCGTTTCCTTTCATTCTTGGCCGGGTTAACAATATTTTATCATAATCCGAACCCGGTGTCAATCAAAAACGATCAGATGCGGAATGGACAGATCAACCTGAATCCCGGGCTTCGTCTTCCCTGAAAGCGGCAGGAAGCAGTGATCCCCGCGCGTTTTCGGCAACGCCTGAACTGAAACTTGAATTGATGACGATTTCATGATATAATATAAAAAATCATCGGATGACCGGCGCGCCCGCCCGTGCCCGAACCGCCGAGGATTACCGCAGATTTTTGTGCAATATACGGAAGAGTCCCGCAACTGTCACCGCTTCACTGAAGTTGCAGTTGAGAGACTTCTCCGGAACACAGGCTTTTTGAATCTGCCGCCATGCGTCCTGCGCTTCAAAAAAAGATCCGGAGTTAAAAAAATGAATAATACAGAAAAACAGCCTGTCAACGACCTCAGAAACCGGGAAAGAACTATCGTAAGGACCGGAATCATCGGGATCCTGACGAATATCGTGCTGGCGGCCTTCAAGGCGGTAATAGGGATCCTGTCGAACTCGATCGCCGTGGTGCTCGACGCCGTGAACAATCTTTCCGACGCGGTATCCTCGGTCATTACCATCATAGGCTCCAAACTCGCGGGGAGATCCCCCGACAGAAAGCATCCTCTCGGCCACGGAAGGATCGAATATCTTACCGCGATGGTGGTCTCGGGACTGATCCTCTATGCCGGCATTACCTCGGCGGTCGAATCGGTCAAGAAGATCATCGACCCCGAGATACCCGATTACAGCACCGTTTCACTGATTATCATCGGAGTTGCAGTCATAGTGAAGATACTGCTGGGAACTTATGTAAAAAAGCAGGGGCACAAGGTCAACTCTTCGTCGCTGATCGCGTCGGGGACCGACGCCCTCTTCGATGCTGTCATCTCCGCCTCGGTCCTGGCCTCAGCGGTGATATTCCTGACGACCGGCCTCTCGCTCGAGGCGTATGTCGGGGTGATCATTGCTGTTTTCATCATTAAAGCGGGAATCGAGATGATGATAGATACTCTGGGCGATATTCTCGGAAGGCGCGCAGACAGCGAAAAGGTCTCGAAGATCCGGGAGATCCTTGTCTCTGAACCCGAGGTCCTTGGAGCATATGACATCATCCTCTACAACTACGGACCCGAGAAGGACTACGCGTCGGTGCATCTCGAGCTGCCCGACACGATGAGCGTAAAGGACGTCGACATTCTGACGAGAAGGGTCGAGACCAGGGTCTACCATGAAACGGGGGTCATACTGACCGGTGTCGGGGTCTATTCCTTCAACACCGACGACGATGAGGCAGCCGCAATCAGGAACCGCGTCAGCGAGATCGTCCTCGGGCACGAATGGGCGCTGCAGATGCACGGCTTTTTCGTTGATACCGCCGCGAAGACGATGAGATTCGACACCGTCGTCAGCTTCGAGGTCAACCGGGACGAAGCCATCGCCGATCTTTACGCCGACGTCACCGGAGAATTTCCCGGCTACACAGTCACGATAGTGCCGGATCTTGACATATCAGGCTGACCGGGCATCGGTGCAAATTTTCCACGGCGCCGCGAAACTGTCTGGCTTCGGAAAACAAATTACAACATATCTTTGAAAGGACATGACAGGGAAATGTTTTACGCGGGTTTTTCAAGGACGGTGATCAATCCCCCGGAGGGGATCGATCTTGAAGGGTATTATATTCAGCGCCTCTCGGAGGGGGTACTTGACGATCTTGAGATAAACGCTCTTGCCCTTTCCGACGGCAGAGAGCGGACGGTGTTGCTCTCTCTCGATCTCTGCCTCATCAGGCAGAGATACTGCGACATCCTGAGAAAGAGGGCGTCAGACGGGACAGGGCTGCCGTTTGACCGGCTATTTATCTGCTGCACCCATACCCACACCTCGCCGGTGATCAGATGCGGGCCGTCGGCAACTAAGCTGATGATCGATTATTTCGATTTTCTGTCCGGAAAGATCATCGAGGCGACCCGCTCCGCGCTCGCCGATCTGAAGCCTGCCTCCGCGGGGCGAAGGACGGGAAGAGTTCCCGGGATAACCCACTGCCGCAGGATACTCATGAAGGACGGATCTATAAAGACTAATCCCGGAACCGGCAACCCCGACGCCGTCCGCGAGGTCTCGCAGGTCGACGACAGAGTCAGTCTGATCCGGTTCGACAGGGAGGGCGCCGATTCGATACTTGTCGCGGGATACGGAAACCATCCCGACGCCATAGGCGGAAACATGATCTCCGCCGACTACCCCGGATTCTTCAGGCGCAGCTTCGAGGCCGCGGTGCCGGGAACGAAGTGCGTCTACCTCAACGGAGCCGAAGGCGACATCAACTTCATCGACGTCTTCGCGAAGGGAGGCGATCTCAACGACACCTTCCGGGATTTCGACGACGTCTTCCGGGGATACGACCACTCAAGATACATCGGCGAGTCGCTCGCCGGCACCCTGCTTCAGATCCACCGCAAGACCGACTCCTTCGAGCCGGTGCTGAAGGTCGCGGAGATGATCGCGGAGGTCCCATCGAACATGCCGACGCCCGAAGAAGCTGTCGAGGCGCACAGGATACACGAACTGCACGCCGCGGGACGGGATTCCGAGCTGCCCTACAGCGGAATGATGCTGACGACAGTCGTCGCCGAGGCAGAGCGGATGATACAGCTCGAGCACGGCCCCGAGACGATCCCGGTCAGGATGTTCGCGATCGTCCTCGGTCCCTGCGCGATCATTGGGATAGCCGGTGAGCCATTTACCGGTGTCGGTCTTATGCTGAAGGAGGCGGAAGGCTTCGACACGGTAATGCCGGTGGTCAACGCCTGCGGCAGCGAGGGATATTTCCCGATGGAGGATTCCTACGCCGAGGGCGGATACGAGGCCAGAAGCTCGCGCTTCAGGGCGGGCTCGGCCGAGTTCCTGGCCGAGGAAGGGAAGAAGCTGCTGAAAGAGACGGCAAACAGGAACTGAAAAAGGGGCGATGTAAAAAACTCGTTTCACGAGTTTTTCCATCGCCGTCGAGCGTTTGCTCGGCGCGAGACCGCGCCGTTTTTGCCCGATAATTTTGCGTTTTATACTGTTTTTACAGCAAAAAACGCAAAGCTCGCGCAAAAATCGCGGTTTCCCGTCCGCAATTTTTGCGGGGCTGTAAAAAAAGTTCGACTTTTTTACAGCCCCGAGTTTTGTTTTATTGTCAGAACTCGACCGTCATTCCGTCGTAAGACGTAAGGAATCCGAGCTTCGCGGCCTCGACGACCATGTCGTCGTAGATGAGGCCGCCGTTGTGCGAGAAGTGGTTCACGACATAGATTGTATCAGGTCCCGATACGCCCATTTCGTCGAATCTCGCCTTCAGTTCTGTGCATTTGTCGAGGCCCATGTGCGAGGACCAGCCCGAAGGCAGGCTGCCGTTCGTGCAGTCGCAGGAGATAAGGTTGGCCTTTATACCGTTCGCACCGAGCCATTCGAAGACCTCGTCGAAGGGGAATCCGGTGTCGTGGAGATAGAGCAGTGTCTTTTCTCCGTCACAGATGACGAAATTCATCGCCTCGTCGCCCTTGTAGTGGTTTGCCCTGAGGGTGCTTATTGTGTATCTTCCGGCCGTAAAGGTCATTCCCGGCAGGATCAGGTGGGTGGTGGCGCGGGCTTTTCCCGTCACTCCGGGTGTCAGTCCGGTGATCCGCTCAAGCGCAGCCATAACACGCTCACCGCCCCAGATGTCAAGTGTGTCGTCCTCGGTCAGGTGATGCGCGTAGACGCTACCGTCGCGAAGCCGGATGTCTTCGGGAAAGAAGTGGTCGCGGTGCGAGTGGGTGAAGATCAGGTTTTTTACGTCGGCGAAGCAGAGCCCGTTATGCAGAAGGTGTGCCATCGAATCGGGAGGGAAATCTATCAGCAGGTCGCCGTTGACGACAGACTGGGATCTGGTGCGGAGGTTTCTCCCTCCTGCCTCTCTCGCCTTGCGGCAGTATGGGCAGCGGCAGAACAGCGCGGGCCAGCCTTCGGCGGCCGCGGTTCCGAGGTAGGTGAGCTTCATTTTTAAGTCCTTTCAGAAAAATCACAGAATATTTGGACCTGACTTTACTTATCATTATTATACATCATTTCTGTCGGCATTTCAATATCGGTTTTTCAGAATCGACCGTTCCGAAAAAAGGCAGATAAACCTGCCGCCTGCCTGTTGATAATCGAAATCGGGCAGAATGAAAAAGCTTCCGGATATGCAAAATAATAACCCGATCATTAGCACTCGTTTGCGCAGAGTGCTAAAATTAACAAATCGGAAACAAAATAAATGAATGTTATTAACAAATGCGGGTTATAATATAACAGAAATATGAATATCCCGATGTGTGTCTGCTAAACCCCTTCTTCTTGTCCGCTTTCGATTTTCAGCTTTCCTGCACGGGCTTTTGCCTGCGGTGTCAGGCCGGTGTGAAGGGAACAGAGCGTTCCCGGGTGGAAAACCGTGATCAGGAAGCCTGACAGGCTCAGCCTTCTTTTAAGGACTGCCGGCAGAATTGTGCGGCTTGCCCGGGTCGGCGGATGATGAAGGGTGTGTACCGGCGAACAGACCGGTACTGCGGACGTCAGAGGATAGAAAAGGAAGTGATATCATGAATACTCAGAAGCTTACGCAGGGAAGCATCGGGCTTATCAAGGCCGCGCAGGAGATAGCGGTCGAATACGGGAACAATATCATGGAGCAGGCCCACCTGCTGCTCGCGGCATGCGACGGGACAGGGCTTATCTCTCAGCTGCTGACGAAAGCCGGGACCGATCCCGACCGCGTCGCGTCCGCCGCCCGCGAAGCGGTGGAAAAACTGCCGAGGCTTGGCTCGAGGCTCTCTCCCGACGAACTCAGGATATCGGGAGCGCTGAATGACGCCCTTGAGGCCGCCGAGGACACCGCCGGATCGATGAAGGATGAATACACCTCGGTCGAGCATATCTTTCTCGGCCTCATCGACCGCGCAGACGCGACGCTGAAAAAGATCTTCCGCGATTTCGGTGTCACGAAGGAGAAGTTCCTCGCATCTCTCAAGGAGGTGCGGGGCAGCCGCAGGGTGACGAGCGACTCGCCCGAGGACACCTACGACGCCCTCGAGAAATACGGACAGGACCTGACCGCGCTCGCAAAGGATCAGAAGCTCGATCCCGTCATCGGCCGCGACGACGAGATAAGGAACGTCATCAGGATACTTTCAAGAAAGACGAAGAACAATCCCTGCCTGATCGGCGAGCCGGGCGTCGGGAAGACTGCGATAGCCGAAGGGCTCGCGCAGCGTATAGCCAGAGGCGACGTCCCAGAGAACCTGCGCGGCAGGACGATCTTTTCGCTCGACATGGGCGCTCTCGTCGCCGGGGCCAAATACCGCGGCGAGTTTGAGGAGAGGCTGAAGGCGGTTCTGGAGGAGATAAGGAAGTCTGAGGGCTCGATCATCCTCTTCGTCGACGAGCTCCACACCATCGTCGGCGCCGGAAAGACGGAGGGCGCCATGGACGCCGGAAATCTCTTAAAGCCGATGCTCGCCAGGGGTGAGCTCCACTGCATCGGTGCGACGACGATCGACGAATACCGCAAATACATCGAGAAGGACGCAGCGCTCGAGCGAAGGTTCCAGCCGGTAAAGATCGACGAGCCCACAGTCGAGGACACGATAAGCATCCTCAGGGGCTTAAAGGAGAGGTATGAGATCTATCACGGGGTCAGGATCCGCGACAGCGCACTCGTCGCGGCGGCTGAACTTTCGAACAGATATATCACCGACAGATTCCTGCCCGACAAGGCGATCGACCTTGTCGACGAGGCCTGCGCGCTGATCAAGACCGAAATGAATTCGATGCCGACCGAGCTCGACGAGATCTCAAGAAGGATAAGGATGCTTGAGATCGAGGAGGAGGCTCTGAAGAAGGACGACGCCGAACAGTCGGTCGAGAGACTGTCCGAGATCCGCCGCGAGCTCGCCGAGAAGCGCGAAAGCTTTTCTGCGATGAGGGCGAGATGGGAGAACGAGAAGAATTCGATCGGCAGGGTCCAGAAGGTCAAGGAGGAGATCGAGCGGATCAACGCCGAGATCGAAAAGGCTCAGGACTCGAGCGATCTCGCACGGGCGGCCGAACTCAAATACGGAGAGCTTCCGGCTCTGCAGAAGCAGATGGAGGAGCTCGAGGCTACGGCTCCCGACCGCGGAAAGAGCGCGGACAGCCTGCTCAGGGACACAGTCAACGAGGAGGAGATCGCGAAGATCGTCGCCAGGTGGACCGGAATACCGGTGTCGAAGCTGGTTGAGGGGGAGCGCGAAAAGCTCGTCGGACTCGAAGGCATACTGCATAAGAGAGTGATAGGCCAGGACGAGGCGGTGGAGAAGGTGAGCGAGGCGATCCTCCGCAGCAGAGCGGGGATCTCCAACCCGTCAAGGCCGATTGGCTCCTTCCTCTTCCTCGGCCCCACCGGCGTCGGAAAGACAGAGCTCGCCAAGGCGCTCGCCGAGGCGCTCTTCGACGACGAAAAAAACATGGTCAGGATCGACATGAGCGAGTACATGGAGAAGTTCTCGGTGTCGAGGCTGATCGGAGCGCCTCCGGGATACGTCGGTTACGAGGAAGGCGGACAGCTGACCGAGGCGGTCAGACGGAGGCCCTATTCGGTCGTGCTCTTCGACGAGATCGAGAAGGCGCACCCCGACGTCTTCAACCTGCTGCTCCAGGTGCTCGACGACGGAAGGATCACCGACAGCCAGGGAAAGACTGTCGACTTCAGAAACACCGTTCTGATACTTACGTCGAACCTCGGCTCTGACATCATCCTCGACTCGATCGGCGGGGACGGGGAGATCGATCCCGGGGCCAGGGAGCGTGTTTCTGTGCTTCTGAAGCGTAGCTTCAGGCCTGAGTTCCTGAACCGGCTTGACGAGATCGTCTTCTACCGCCCGCTCACGAGGGAGAACATAGTCGGCATCGTCGGGCTGCAGCTGGGTCACCTGGCCGAAAGGATAGCAGGGAGAGGATACTCGCTCAAAGTGTCGGACGACGTAAAGGAATACGTCGCGACCGAGGCATACGATCCGACCTACGGCGCGAGACCGGTGAAGAGATTCATCCAGGCAAACCTCGAGACGCCGCTCGCGAAGCTCATCGTATCCGAGTGCCCGCCCGAGGGGACGGTCTTCCGGATGTCGATGAAGGACGGCAGGCCCGAGATCGCTGTCGATGACAGATAATAAATCGAAAAAACGCACTCAGGCTCGGATCTGACGATCCCTGCCTGGGTGCTTGTTTTCTTTCGGGATAACCGTACGGCAGCGGTGTCTGCAAGCCTTCCGCCCGTCGGCTTCTGTGAAGTGATGAGGCACTTTAGCAGTCTGAGAGCTCTTTAGCTGCCTCTTTTTTCTTGTATAATGCATTGCAATGTGCTATAATTATACCGTAATGCCGCCGAAAAATGGCGGTAATCCATCACGAAGGGGGGGATCTCTGCAGCATGTATCCCGGAGTATACTGTACAGAGCATATCATTTTTCTCCTCGCCGCTGCCGCGGCTGTCGCCGCCGGACTTGTTGCCGTGTCGAGGTTTGCCGACACCGAAAAAAAGAAGACGGCAGTCATAAAGTCCAGCGCCGCTCTGCTGCTCGTCTGGATACTGACCAACCGGATCTCGGTGACTGCAGGGAGCATCGCCGAAGACCCCGGTGTCTACTCATGGGTGAATCTGCTCCCTTACACCTTCTGCGGATTTGCCAGCCTTCTGTATTCGGTGAGCGCTCTGATATCGGCAAAAAACAATCCCGTCTTCCATTTTATCGCGCTGTTCGGATTCTTCGGAGGGCTGGCCACGCTGCTGTATCCCGACTTTCTCTACGAGCAGACCTTCTGGGATATCAGAAGCTTCAGCGGTCTTCTCCACCATGCCCTAATGGTATGGATGACTCTGCTGCTGGCGGTTACCGGGAGATGGAAGCCGGATTTGTACAGGTGGTGGATCTATCCCGCGGGATTCTGCGCCATGATGACGCTGGGGATCTTCGAGATCGACGCCCTCGGATTCCCTTCGGCGATGAATATCGGCGAGCCGCTCATCGGTTCGCTCCCCGTGCTCACCGGCTGGCCGGTGATATTTGCAGTTTCGACGGCGGTTAATGTCCTTGCCGGCGCCGCGGTCCGCGTGGCTGAAATAAAGGGGCGGGCAGGAAAGCCCGAAGAACATACCGAAACGGGGGGAAAGACAGGTGCTTAACGAAAAAACTGTCCCGGAGGATTTCCTTGCAAGCGGCAGAGAAGAGCTTGACTCACTGCTGCTTTTCACCGCAGAGATTGACAAGATGACTGGCGTCTCAAGGCGGACGCTGCTGCTTGACCGCAGCCGGAGGGAAAACGATGCCGAGCATTCCTGGCATATCGCCGTGATGTCGATGATATTCGCGGATTTCGCCTCCGGACAGGTCGACACCGACCGCGCAGTCATGATGTGCCTGGTCCACGATCTGGTCGAGATATACGCCGGCGACACCTTTGCCTACGACCGCGCGGGATACGCCGACAAGGCAGCCAGAGAGGCTGCCGCCGCCGACAGAGTCTTCTCGATGCTGCCGGGCGGCAGAGGAGGCGAGCTCCGTGCCCTCTGGAAGGAGTTCGACGCTATGGAGACGCCCGACGCGAAATACGCCGCATGCATGGACAGGCTCCAGCCATTTCTCCACAACACGCTGACCGGCGGACACACATGGGTCGAGGGGCATGTCTCCCGGTCCCAGGTAGAGGCGCGCATGGCGGTCATAAAGGATTTCATGCCCGGGATCTGGCCCTGGATCGAGGCGAATATCGACAGGGGAGTCGAACTCGGCTGGATAAGGAACGAGTTGGACGACGGAGAAGAGAAGAGGAAATGAGAGCCGCCTTCAGCTCGCCGCCACCGCCTCCGGCGGGCGGCGGAAAGTATGTCGACATAATCGAGAAGGCAGTTGGCGCATACAGTCCCGAGAGGATAGACAGGTATCTCGCCGAGACCGAAGAGCGCGGGATCACCGAGCACGGCTTTGCGAGGCTCTGTGCAGATATCGGAGTCCTGCTTGGCGCGGGACGCCGGCCGGACCTGACCGGACGCTTTATCCGGATGGCGGACATCTGCTGTCTTTCAGCGTCTGAGGCATATCTGAAGAACGGGCGGAAGGTCGGCAACGACTTCAGCGTGCGTGAACTCTGTACCGCTCTCGCCGCCCTTGAGGCCGCCGGGCTCTTCCCCGACAGAACTCCCGTCTGGCGTGCCGGCCTTTCGGCGATCAGGCCGGAGGATACATACTCTGCCGTTGCCCGTGAGGGAGAGAAGCCGCCCAACAACTGGGCGCTCTTTGCCGCAGCGTCCGAACAGGCGAGGATCGCCCTCGGATTCGGCGGCGACCCGGATTTCGTCGACAGGCAGATCGCTTCACAGCTCTTTCGCTTCGACGAAAACGGCATGTATATCGATCCCCACGCCCCGATGGTCTACGACCTCGTCTCGAGGGCGGTGTCGGCCTTCATGCTGAGGTTCGGATACCGCGGACGTCACGCCGCCTTTCTGCGCGGGATGCTTGAGAGATCGGTCGATCTGACGGTCGCCGAGCTGTCGGTCGACGGCGAGATCCCCTTCGGCGGGCGGAGCAACCAGATGATCATGACCGAAGGCTGGTACGCCGTCGTCTGCGAATATTATCTTTCGGCGCTTCCGGCGGACGATCCGAGACTCGGGAATATCGCCTCATGTCTTGAGCTGGCCTCATCCTTCACCCGCGGATGGCTTTCGAAGGAGAACTTCCGCCACGTGAAGAACTTCTATCCCGGCGACAGCGACCTGGGCTGCGAGGGATATGCCTATTTTGACAAATATATGGCGACGCTGGGATCGATCTATTATCTTGCCTCGCTGGTAGGCGGGGACCGCGGGGTGTCACCTGTGAAGCGGGGCAGCTTCGCAGTGAAGACCGGGCCTGCGTTCCATAAGATATTCCTCTCAAACGGAAGAATATTCGCGGAATTCGAACTCGATCCCGACTTTGACTACGACGCCGGCGGCCTCGGGCGGATCCACTTTGAGGGTGCGCCGCCGCAGATCGCGCTGTCGGTGCCCTGTCCGTCGTCGCCGAGATATTCGGTCGATCCAGATCCCGGAGTGCCGGTATCGGTCTGTCCGTATCTGACCGACGGCGAAAAGAGAGTTTTCGCGTCAGACCGCGGGACAGGATATGAACTACTATTTCTCGGCTGCGATCCTTATCCGCGTGCGGTCGTAAGATCGAGGCTCCCCGGGGGCGCCGCCTTCACCGAGGAGATCCTGCTCACCGGCGGGAGGGCGGTATACCGCGTCACCCACGCGGGATCCGGGACCGACGGGAAGGAAAGTCCCGACCGCGAAAGATTCGGCATCGCGCTGCCCGTCTTCGCCTTCGACGGAAAGAACGCGGCAGAGGCCGTCGCCGGGCGCGGCGACATAAGCGTCAGATATCGCGGTTCGACGCTCCGCGCCGTTAGCGGAGGCGTGACCGAGGGCCCATTCTTTACCGCCTGCAACCGCAACGGCAGATACCGGGTGTACGGTTTCAGGTCGCCGTCAGGAAGAAATGGCGGACCTCTGGAGGTCGAGTTTTATATTGACTGAGACGGTAAATGAAGCCTCGAAACGAAAAAAATTCAAAAAATCGGTGAAAAATTTCATTTTTATGAATTTTTCTCTTGACAAAGCGGCCGATCGGGCATATAATATTGCAAAACAAGGAAAGGAGCGGCGGTCATGCGTCTCATAGTGAAGAATTACTATTATTACGCCTGTTCGGCCGCTTGCGTCCTGTTCCGCTGATTTTCCGGCGGCAATAGAGCAAACGGTCTTGTCGGCTTTGCAAAGCCCTAAGGCCGTTTGTTTTTGTTTTCAGAATCAAATTCAGTATTTCCCGCGCAGAGTCGGGAAAAGACGGAGGAAGAAAAAATGTTAGTCAAGATCATCCTGCTCGTAGCCTTTTTCGGCGTGATGGTGGCGGTCGGAATCGCCTGCAGAAAGCACGCCGCAGACGTCGGGGGATTCGTCCTCGGCGGACGCAAGGTCGGCCCCTGGCTCACCGCATTCGCGTACGGCACCAGCTACTTCTCGGCGGTCATCTTCGTAGGATACGCCGGCCAGTTCGGCTGGAAGTTCGGAGTCGCCTCAACCTGGATCGGTCTCGGAAACGCGATGATCGGCTCGCTGCTGGCCTGGGTGCTCCTCGGCCGCAGGACGAGAGTCATGACCCAGCAGCTGAAATCGGCGACCATGCCCCAGTTCTTCGGAAACAGATTCGGAAGCCGCGCTCTTAAGCTCATATCTGCGGCGATAGTCTTCATTTTCCTCGTGCCCTACACCGCGTCGCTCTACAACGGCCTCAGCCGTCTCTTCGCGATGGGCTTCAACGTCGACTACACCGTCTGTATCGCCGTGATGGCGGTCCTGACGGCAGTATACGTCATTGCCGGAGGCTACATGGCGACGGCGATCAACGACTTCATCCAGGGCATCATAATGCTCTTCGGAATCGCCGCCATCGTCTTCTCGGTGCTTAAGATCAACGGCGGTTTCACCGGTTCTCTCGAAGCGATCGCGAAGGTGACCGACGAATCGGTCTCGACCGTGCCCGGCATCTTTGCCTCCTTCTTCGGACCCGACCCCGCCGGCCTGCTCGGCGTCGTTATCCTGACCTCTCTCGGGACCTGGGGACTTCCCCAGATGGTTCAGAAGTTCTACGCCATCAAGTCTGAGGACGACATAAAGAAGGGGACAGTCATCTCGACCGTCTTCGCGCTCATCGTCGCCGGAGGCTGCTACTTCCTCGGAGGTTTCGGCCGTCTCTTCAACATCGACGTTGCAAAGGACGGGTATGACGCAATCATCCCCGAGATGCTCTCGAAGCTCTCGCCCGCCATCTGCGCCGTCGCTCTCGTCCTCGTCCTGTCGGCGTCGATGTCGACGCTGTCCTCCCTCGTGCTCACATCCGGCTCGACGCTCACCCTTGATTTCATCGATCCGATGATCGAGAAGAGACGCGCCTCAAAGGGCGTCGACGCGAAGACAAAGGACAAAAAGGATCTCTTCATCATCAGATGCTTCGTCGCGGTCTTCATCCTGATCTCCGCGGTCATCGCCGTGATCCAGTACAAGGTCGGCGTCACCTTCATAGCGCAGCTCATGGGCCTGTCCTGGGGCGCGCTCGCCGGAGCCTTCCTCGGTCCCTTCATCTACAGCCTCTACTGGAAGAGGACGACGAAGGCTGCCTGTATCGCGGGCTTCATCTGGGGTCCGGCGGTGATGATCGCAAACATGTTCTTCAAGGGGATCTTCCCGGCCTTCCTGCAGAGCCCGATCAACGCCGGAGCCTTTGCGATGATCGGCGGCATGATCATCGTTCCGCTCGTCAGCCTCATCACGCCGAAGCCGGATAAGGAATTCGTGGACGGCATTTTCTCCTGCTACACGAAGAAGGTCACCGTCACCGCGAAGGAGGCACTGACCGACGGCGAAGAGAATGTCTGAGAAGAGTTTTCCTCGCAGATACTTCTGACCAAGCTTATGTTTATCTAATCTCATTTTGCTGCGGCTTATATCCCCATACCTAAAGGCAGGGGTTTTACGCCTATATCTGAAAAAAATTTCGGGCGTCGGTTCGGTCTTTATGACCGTTCCGGCGCCTTTTTTCGCAATCTATATCGAAAAATGTGATGAACGCGCACACAATATGCTTAAAAATGTGATATAATGGCTTGAAAACAGCTGAAAAATGTGATATAATAGTTTGCGATGCACAAGGAGGGGCAAATGGAACGACTGAAAAGAAAAATCGACATGTTTCTCGAAGAATGGAAAAAGAACGATGACAGACTTCCGCTTATCGTCAAGGGCGCGAGGCAGATCGGTAAAACAGAGGCGATCCGACATTTTGCGAACAAAACGTATAAATCCGTTGTTGAAATAAACTTTGTGATTCAAAAGCGGTTCAAAACCATATTCAATGACGGATTTGAAGTTGACACAATATTACGGAACATCTCATTTTATGATCCCGACCTTGTGTTCCCGGAAGGGGAGACACTTATTTTCTTCGATGAGATACAAGACTGTATCAACTGTGCCACGAGCCTAAAGGCCTTTAAAGAAGACAGGCGTTATGATGTCATTTGCTCTGGATCGCTTATGGGGATCAACTACCGCGAAATCGAGTCGAACAGCGTCGGATACAAAGAAGATTATGAGATGTTCTCTCTGGATTTTGAGGAATTTCTCTGGGCTAAAGGATACAGAGCAGAACAGATCGAGGAGCTATACAGAAAACTCCTTGCGACCACGCCGCTAACGGAGATCGAATTCAACGTTATGATGGAATGCTTTCGCGAGTATATGGTCCTCGGAGGCATGCCGGCCGTGGTATTTGCTTTTATCAATCAGAAAAATTACAGCGGGACGCTAAATACGCAAAGACAGCTGCTCCTTGATTACGAAGAGGATATTACGAAATACGCCGAGGGAATCGATCAAGCGCGGATCCTCGACATCTATCGGAAAATACCGGCATTCCTGGGAAAAACCAATAAGAAGTTTCAAATATCAAAGGTCAGAAAAGGTGCGCGAAACAGAGAATACATCGGCACTGTCGAATGGCTTGTCAACGCCGGCATTGTTAATATCTGCTATTGTATGAATTATCCGGAGCTTCCCCTGAAGGGCAACTATGATCCGGGAAATTATAAACTCTATTATTGCGATACAGGCCTGCTTGTAGGCGCGTTGGACGATGAAACGCAGTATGATCTGCGGACAAACCAAAATCTCAACACATACAAGGGGGCTCTATACGAAAACGTTGTGGGGGAAATACTGGTAAAGCAAGGATATAGTTTGTTTTTTTACCGTAACGAAAGCGGAACCCTTGAAATGGACTTCTTTGTGCGAGACGCGGAATCGCTGATCCCTGTCGAAGTTAAAGCAAACAACTCATCCGTGCATTCTTTGAACACACTCGTCAACAGTTCGGAGTATCCTGATATTAAATACGGTATAAAATTAGCCGCAAGAAATATCGGGTTTAACGGGAAGTTTTATACGATTCCTTACTTCCTCGCGTTTCTTCTGAAGAGATATCTGCGTGAAAAAGGCCTTCGCTAATCCGGAGTGTGACGTCAGCAACCCCACGGATAAATCCGGGGGCTTGAGCAAAGTCTCGAGCCTTTGCTGACTACCCTAAGTGCTTCGAGCACTACGTTATCAGATATCGGCGTAAAACCCCTGCCTTTAGGTATGGGGATATAAGCCGCAGCAAAATGATATTAGATAAACATATTAGGGGCTGTCAAAAAAGTCGGACTTTTTTAACAGCTCCGCACCTGTCACGGCCGGGAAACCGTGACAGGTGCCGATCTTTTTCGTTTTTTGCCTGAATAAGCATCATTTTATCGAGCATTTCAGGGCAAAAACGGCACGGTCTCGTGCCGAGAAAAAAGTCGCAGAGCTGTTTAAAAACTCGCCTCACGAGTTTTTAAACACCCCCCCTGTTCAGCTTTATCCGTTGCTTTTTCGGTTTTCGGACCGATTTTGATTGACAAGATTGTAAAGTGGTAATATAATATATTATTATACTTCACGCGAACCGAACGCGGGCAGTCGCCTTTCTTCCCGGACAAAAGACGGAAAGCAGCGCCTGCGGACCGGCGAGTATTCCTGCCGGATCATCCGGGGGACAGCCGGGATCTGTCGATCAGGCAGGCCGCGGAAGGCGTCTTTAGAGAAGGATCATAAGATGAAACAGTTCCTCATCCCCGAAGAAGGCAGATTCTACAAGGCCAATCTTCACTGTCACACTACATTCTCTGACGGCAGGGCAACTCCCGAAGAGATAAAGGAGATCTACAAGAGCCACGGCTATTCGGTCGTCGCTTTCACCGATCACAACATCCAGGTGCCTCACCCCGAGCTTGCCGATCCCGATTTCCTCCCGCTGACCGGCGTCGAGTACAACATCAACGACGAGGGCTATCCGGGAAAGGAGCGGGACGTCAAAACGACCCACCTATGCCTCATCGCCCTCCGCGACGATATCAGATACCAGGTCTGCTACACCGATTCCTACGTCCATCACGGAGGCGCCAGGTCGCACATCCCCGAATCGATGATAAACCCCGACGAGCCCGACTTTGAGCGCCGGTACGGCGCCGAATGCGCAAACGCGATGATAAAGGCGGGGCGTGACGCGGGATATTTCGTCACATACAACCACCCCTCCTGGTCGCAGGAGAACTGGTCCCACTACATGAAGCTTGAAGGGCTCTCCGCGATGGAGATCGTCAACTTCGGCTGTCTCAACGAAGGCTACGACGACTACAACAGCCGGGTCTACCGCGACATGCTCTGCGGAGGGAAACGCCTTTTCTGCATCGCCGCCGACGACAATCACAACAAGTATCCCGTCGGTCACCCGAGGTGTGACGCCCTCGGAGGCTGGGTCATGATAAAGGCCGAAAAGCTCGAATACAACACCGTCGGACGGGCTCTTGAGAAGGGAAACTTCTATTCTTCCACCGGTCCCGAGATCCGCTCGCTGTGGTTCGAGGACGGCAAGATCTGCGCAGATTTTTCTCCCGCCGTCGCCGTCGACTGCATCACCGGAGTCAAGAAATGCTTCAGGGCGGGGAGGATCGGAGGCGAACCCTTTACACACGCGGAATTCGATATCAAGCCCTGGTTCAGATGGATAAGACTGAGGATCATCGACCGCGAGGGGAACGCCGCCGATACAAACGCATATTTCACCGACAGTCTGGCCTTTTAATCCAGGCCGCAGGTTCTTTTTGAAAAACTTGAAAGGAGGACCGCCGTCCCTAGCGCGTTCTTCGCGCGACGGCCGGCAGAGAGATCTTTCTGATGGATACTGAAAAGCAAACAAATACCGATGTCGAAAAGCGGCGATGTCGGATATCCGGTAAGACGGTCTTCGTCATCGTCTGGCTCGTCCTGCTTGCCGCGGTGCTCGCGGCGATAATCATCGCGGGTCCGGGCGGGGGAGAAAAGGAGGATATAGCCGAGGTCATGAAGGACGGGGTCCTTCATGAAAACGACAGGGTTAATCTCTTCGGACTGCTAGTGAGCCCCGCTGTCATATCCGCATTCACCGTCACCGGCATGCTGCTTACCGCGGCGCTTCTCATCCGGATCTTTGCCGTTCCGAAGATGAAGACCGTCCCGGGGCCCTTCCAGTCGGTGCTCGAGAAGTCGGTCGAATTCGTTGACGGAATGGCCAAAGGCTGCGCGCCGCGCTTCAGGTTCGCCGCCGGAGCCTTCCTCTTCAGCGCGGGAGCCTATGTGGCTTTCGGAACGCTTTTCGAGCTCTTCGGACTGCAGGTCGTGTCGGCGGAGGGAAAATCTGTCACCATGCCGGCGCCGATAGCCGACATCAACGGCGCGATCGCCGTCGGTGTAACATCCTTTGTCTTCATCCTCGCGATGGGGATAGCGGCCGGCGGAGCAAAGGGAGGCCTTAAGGTGATGAAGGACTTCTCGCTGCCGATATCGATGAGCTTCAGGCTCTACGGAGCCCTGCTCAGCGGACTGCTCGTCACCGAGCTCGTATATCACTATACCGCGACCAGCTTCGTGCTTCCCATAGCCGTAGCAGTACTCTTCACGCTGCTGCACGCCGTGATACAGACCTACGTTCTTACCACGCTCGTGTCCATATTCTGCGCCGAGGCTACCGAACCGGCAAACCACAAATAACTGTTGACGGAGAGAAGAAAATGAAAACCTCCATTCTTAAGAAATTCATCGTTACCAACGCAGCCATGCTGCTTGCCTTCATCTTAGTTTTCACCTTCGCTTTGATCCCCGCCGCCGCCGAGGAGGCAGAGACCCCGGAGGTGTCCGAAACGCTCACCACCGGAGCCGATTCGTCCGAAGAAACTGCAAAAGAAGCAAAGGGAGGACTCAGCGAAAAATCCGTAAAGGCTATCGTCTCCGCCGCGATAGTCGGACTTGTCGCCGCGGTAGGTGCGGTATCGATGATGATCGCCGTCTCGAAGAGCACCGACAACATGGCGAGGCAGCCCGAGGTGTCGGACAAGATCAGCTCATCCACGATGCTCGGACTGGTCTTTATCGAGACGACCATCATCTACGCCCTCATCATTGCGGTCCTTGTGATCTTCGTCCTCTGAGACTATAAGACAACAGACCGGAAGGTAAAGAAAAATGCCTTTGAATATTGATTTCATACAGATCCTTCTCCATATCTTCAACTTCCTGCTGCTCGCGGGAGGACTGACGCTGATCCTTTACAAGCCCGTGAAGAAGTTCATGGACGGACGGCGGGAAGAGATCGAGAAGAGAGAGTCGGAGAGCCGCGAGTCGCTCGAAGCCGCACGCAGGATGAAGGCGGAATATGAGGAAAAGCTCAAGACCGCCGAGGCTGAAGCCGACGGCATCAAGCGCCGCGCCGAGACCGAGGCCGCCGAGGAGGCGCGAAAATATGTCGAATCTGCCAGGAACGAGGCCGCCGAGATACTCCGCAGCGCCGAGATCGCCGCGGACGAGCGCAGGGAGAATATCCTGGAGTCTGCCCAGACCGATATCGGAGAGCTCATTATCGGCGCCGCCCAGAAGCTGCTGGGCGACACTGCTTCTCCCGAGAGATCGGGAGAGCTCTACGACGGATTCATCAAATACGCCTCCGCCGGCAGCGGGGACAAGACCGGTGCGGATTCCGGCAAAGACGCCGGAGCGAAGAAATGAGTCCGGACTTTCCCGTCCCGGAGGATGATTCCCGGAACGGCAGGACGGTAACCGCGGAGATCCGCTGTGTTATCCCGCCGGACAGCGAGCGGCTGCGGGCGCTCGCCGAGTTCTTCAAAAACAAATATGCCGCGGACAGCGTTGAGTTTGTAATCAAAAAGGATCCTTCTGCCGCCGACGGCTTCAATATCTTCATCGAGGGCGACAACTATGACTGGACCACCCTCGGAAGGATCCGCCAGCTGCGCCGCTCGGTGCAGGCGCTGCCGAAGGAGACCGATCCCGGAAAGATCATCTCGCTGCTGCGCGAGAACATTGCCTCGTTCGAACTGAACGACGGCAGCCAGGAGGTCGGGCGGGTCGAATCTGTCGGAGACGGCATAGCCGTCCTGTCGGGTCTTCCCGACCTGCTCTACGGAGAGATAGTCCTCTTCGAGTGCGGTATCAAGGGAATGACGATGGATATCCGCACCGACGGCAGGACGGGTATCGTCCTTTTCGGATCCGACAGCGAGATACTGCCGGGCAGCCGGGTCTTCCGCACCAGGCGGACCGCGGGCATACCGGTCAACAATCACATCCTGGGCAGGATGATCGATCCTCTCGGCAAACCGGTCGACGGAAAAGGCGAGACCGGCGCTCAGGTCTATTATCCGATAGAAGCCCCGGCTCCCGGGATCATCGACCGCAAGCCGGTGACACGTCCTCTCGAGACGGGAGTCATGGCGATCGACGCCCTCTTTCCGATCGGGAAAGGACAGCGCGAGCTCATCGTGGGCGACCGTCAGACCGGCAAGACCTCGATCGCGATCGACACAGTGATCAACCAGAGGGGCAATAACGTCGTCTGCGTCTATGTGGCGATCAGCCAGAAGGCGTCGTCGGTGACGAGGGTGATGAACCTTCTGAAATCTGCCGGCGCGCTTGATTATACCGTCATCGTTTCATCCCCGGCCAGCGACGCTCCGGCGCTTCAGTACATAGCTCCCTATACCGGCTGCGCCGTCGCGGAGTATTTCATGAAGCGGGGAAGAGATACGCTGGTCATCTACGACGATCTCTCGAAGCACGCCGTCGCATACCGCACGATAAGCCTGCTCCTCGGCAGGGCGCCGGGGCGCGAGGCATATCCGGGAGACGTCTTCTACCTCCATTCGAGACTGCTCGAGAGAGCCGCGCAGCTCTCAGACAGACTTGGCGGCGGAAGCATGACCGCGCTTCCGATTGTCGAGACTCAGGTGGGAGAGGTGTCGGCCTACATCCCCACGAACGTGATATCGATCACCGACGGTCAGATATACCTCGACGCCGAGCTCTTCAGGTCGGGCCAGCGCCCCGCGGTGAACGTCGGGCTTTCGGTCTCGAGAGTGGGCGGATCCGCCCAGACGGGTGTCATGAGGAAGGCCTCGGGCTCGGCCAGGATCGATCTTGCCCAGTACCGTGAGATGCAGATATTCTCACAGTTCGGCAGCGATCTTGACGAGGTTACGAAAAAACGCCTCGAATACGGTGCGGCGCTCACCGCCGTCTTCAGACAGCGCCGGGGTGAGCCGCTCCTCGAGTGGCAGCAGGCAGTCCTGCTCGTTACCGCGAGGGAGGGCTTCTTCAACCGGTTCGGCGCCGGCGGGATACTGAAGGTCAAGGACGACTACCTGGGCTGGTTCGAAAAGATGAACAGCACACTTACACTGATGATCGAACGCGCAAAGACGCTCGACACGGATCTGAAAGCCAGGATCACAGAAGCGGCGAACAGATTTTTCAGTGAATACGGCAGGGAGCCCGGGAACAGTAAAGCCTGATACATATACTGAGTAAAATTCACCGGTGAAACCCGGTAAACGGGAAGTCAGCCGGAAGAAAGGAGATCATGAGCATGCCGGGACTTGCGGAACTGCGGCTGAGGGTCGACAGCATCACCGAGACCAAAAAAGTTACGGACGCCATGTATATGATCTCCTCTGTCAAGGTCAGGCGGGCAAAACACGAGGTCGACTCAACAAGGCCCTACTTTTCGACTCTCAGGGAGGAGATAGGGAGCATTCTCCACTATCTTCCCGACATCACCAACAGATATTTCAGAAAGCGGGGCGCTCCCGAACGCGAGGGGACTCTCGGCCTGCTCATCATAACCGCCGACAGGGGACTCGCGGGAGGCTTCAACCGCGCGGTCGCCGAGGCCGCCGAGAAGCACGCGGCGAAACACGGGAATGGCGACGTCCTCTGCTATGTGATCGGCGAGTACGGAAGGCAGTATTTCAGGTCAAAGAAATACAGGATGAAGGAGGATTTCCTCTATTCGTCCGAATCGCCGACGGTCAGGCAGGCTCAGCGGATATGCGCGGAACTCCTCGCCGATTTTGACGCGGGCCTGACCGCCCGCGTCGACATAGTCTACACCGACTACCGCCGCGGTGGCTCGAGGCTCCCCAGGATAAGGCGGCTCTGTCCGCTGTCCGAAGAGGATTTTTACTATTCGGGCAGCGACAGAAGCAAAAATCCGACCAAAGAGTTCATGCCCGACCCGGGAAGGGTTTTTGACGAGATCATTCCCTCATTCCTCACCGGCTACGTCTACAGCGCCGAGGTCGACAGCTTCTGCGCCGAGCAGGAGGCGAGGATGGCTGCGATGCGGACCGCCGGCGACAACGCCGGAAAGATGCTTGAGGAGCTGCGACTTTCGATCAACCGGCAGAGACAGGCGAAGATCACCGGTGAGATAACCGAGATCACATCCGGCGCACGGGCGCTCAGGGAGAGAGAAGCGGAGCGCGGCCCGGTCGCTGAAAATGCGGAAAACGAAGACGAGAACGAAGGAAATCGTAAAAGGATGGAACAGACAGAAAACGGCGTAAAAAAGCCGGCCGGAGCCGGTGAAAAAAGGCCATCTGACGGCGAGATTACCGGCGTTTCGGGGCCGGTCGTCGACGTATGCTTCGATCAGTCGTCGGTCCCTTCGATACGCGAGGCTCTCTGCGCCATGGCTCCAGACGGTCCTAGGCCGATGGAGGTCGCCGCACAGCTCGGCGGAGGAAGGGTAAGGTGCATCCTGCTCTGTCCCGGCGAGGGCCTCGGCCGCGGAATGAGAGTCGTAAGGACCCGGTCGCCGATCACCGTCCCTGTCGGACAGCCGGTGCTCGGCCATATGTTCAACGGCCTGGGCGGCCAGATCGACGGGCTTGAGCACATCCCCGCCGGGACCTCCCGCAGGAGCATCTACCGACCCGCTCCCGAATACACCGAGCGCGCTCCGACGAGGGTACTGCTCGAGACCGGCATCAAGGTCATAGATCTTCTGGCCCCCTACGCAAAGGGCGGGAAGACAGGTCTGTTCGGAGGCGCCGGAGTCGGCAAGACGGTGCTTATTCAGGAGCTCATCCACAATATCGCGACCGAGCACGGAGGCTATTCTGTCTTCGCGGGAGTCGGTGAGCGCTGCCGCGAGGGGAACGAGCTCTGGAGCGAGATGAACGAAAGCGGTGTCATCGACAAGACGGCTCTCGTCTTCGGACAGATGAACGAGGCTCCCGGCGTGAGGATGCGCGCAGCGCTCGCCGGCCTGAGGATGGCGGAGTATTTCAGGGATATCGAACACCGCGACGTTCTTTTCTTCATCGACAATATTTTCAGATTCGTTCAGGCCGGCAGCGAGGTCTCGACCCTGCTCGGCAGGATGCCGTCGGCGGTCGGTTACCAGTCGACGCTTGCCGCGGAGCTGGGCGAGCTTGAAGAGAGGATCGCGTCGACGAAGAACGGCTCGGTGACCTCGGTCCAGGCGGTCTACGTGCCGGCCGACGATCTCACCGACCCCGCTCCCGCGACGGTTTTCTCCCACCTCGACGCGACTACGGTACTTTCGAGAAAGATAGCCGAGACGGGCATCTATCCCGCGGTCGATCCGCTCGAATCTTCGTCTGTCATGCTCGAGCCCGAGGTCGTCGGGCAGAGGCATTTCGAGACTGCAGGCAAGGTCCAGGAGATACTTGAAAAATACCGCGAGCTTCAGGACATCATCGCGATCCTCGGCATGGAGGAGCTTTCGACGGAGGACAGACTGACCGTCCGCCGAGCACGAAAGATACAGCGCTTCCTGTCTCAGCCTCTTTTCGTTGCGGAAAAGTTCACCGGCATTCCCGGCGTATATGTCCCGGTTTCCGAGACGGTAAGGGGATTTGAGGAAATCGCGGGCGGATACTGCGACGCGATCCCCGAGGAGGCCTTCTTCATGGCGGGAACCATCGAGGATGTCAAGAAACGTGCGGGAGAGCTTGGGGACGGAGGATGAGCTGTGGAGGAAAAAAGAAGATTCAGGCTTGAAGTTCTCACTCCCGAAAAGCCCTTTTTCGTCGGAGAAGTCGTATCCCTTACAATCCCCGTCAGCGACGGGATGATCGGTATCGAGGCGCTTCGTGAGCCGCTTGCCGCGGCGGTAAAGGACGGCAAGGCTGCTTATACGCTTCCGGACGGAACGCGCCGCGAATTCTCGGTCTCCCGGGGGATCGTCGATGTCAAGAAGACTGCGGTCAAGATGCTCTGCGAATTCGCCTCCTATCCCGAAGACATCGACGCAGATCTCGAGTCCGAGCTTCTGCGTGAGGCTGAAGCCGAGATAAGGGCAAAAAAAACTGCTGCCGATCTCGCCTTTTCAAAGCTGATGATCGGAAGGGCGCTCAACAATCTGAGGATAAAGAAAAACACGCCGGGGATATGATCCCGTCAGCAGATATGAAGATCGCCGCAGACCCGCAATCAGGCCTCCGGCGATCTTTTCCATTATGATAATTTCAAAAACCCGCCTCAGACGCCAGCCTGTGAAGGAGAGAGGCGGCCGCGGGCCCTTCCGACGCAAAGTCACGTGATCCCGCCTCCAGGCTGACATATCCTCTGTATCCCGCTGATTTCAGGACAGAGAAGAGTTCCAGGTAGCTGTCTTCAGATCCGTCGCCCTCGCGGGGATAATCGCGGCCTGTGAGGCCTTCCAGCGGATGGGATATATGGATATGCGAAAGCAGCCCGCCGGCCCTCACAAGGGCTCCCAGAGGCTCTCCCGACGACAGCATGTGAAAAGTGTCGCCAAGGACGCCGATCCTCTCCTTCCCGGTGAAAGCCGCCAGGGCGACCGCCTCTGAAACGAGGTTCAGTATATTGCATTCCTGCCTGCGGAGCGGCTCTATCGCTACGCTCACCGAATATTTTTCTCCGTATTCAGCTGCGACCGAAAGGAAGGATGAAAGCTGCAGCCAGGCTTCGGAGAAGGGAAAATCCTCCGGGACGGCTCTGGCCTTACCGCTGCCGAAGACTGCGATCCCGATCCCGAGCTTCGATGCCCGCGCGAAGGCGAGATCAAGATAAGCGCGGATCGCTCCGAAGTCGACACTGGGACCGGTCACCTTCAGTTCCCCCGGCAAAAGGCCGTTCGCTCTGAGAACAGGTATCGGCCTCGGAAGAGAAGCGGCATACGCGAATTCCGCATCTGTCATCTTTTCCAGTGACGTGAGGGAAGGCTCTATATAGTCGAACCCCGCCTCCGCGGCAGCGCTGATGTTCTTCAGTCCCGTGCATACACCGATCTTCATATTCCGTCCTCCCGCCGGCAGAGCATTCCGCCGGCTTCTTATTCTCTAAAATACTATCACAAACCGCGTCGGTTGTCAACAGTGCGACGGTTTTTCTTGACAAAAGAGTGCGGTTTGCGGTATAATTCAATTAATACAAGGAGGTATCTACCTATGAGCAGACTTTTTGATCTTATCTGCGAACATCTGAAAACAAACGGACGGCCGGTGTATTCGGTTGCTCTTGCGACCGACGGCAACGTCGAATCGGCAACAATTACGCCCGGAAACCGCGGGCAGAACATCTATTCGGTGGCCAAGGCCTTTACCGTGACCGCCGCCGGCATCGCCTTCGACCGCGGGCTTCTGAAGCTTGAGGACAGAGTGACCGAAATCCTCGCCGATGAGATCCCCGACGGGATCGATCCGAGATGGCATAATATCACCCCCAGGGACGCCATGCTCCACAGAATGGGGCTCCCGTCGGGATTTCTCGATATCGACGTCGCTCCTGCCGGCGCCTTCGGGGAGGATTACCTCGGATATATGATGAAATATCCCTTTGCCGCCGATCCCTGCGTCGAGCGCTGCTATACCGACGGCGCCTTCTATCTTATGTCACGCGTCGTTGAGAAGGTCTGCGGCGAGCCGATCGACAGCCTGCTGTGGAGGGAGTTCTTCCTTCCCGCGGGTTTTGCCGAGGCCGCTTGGAGCCGCTGCCCGCAGGGCCATCCGATGGGGGCCACAGGCCTTTATATATCGACGGTCGACATGCTCAAGCTCGGCGAGCTCTACCGCCGGGGCGGAGTTTACGGCGGAAAAAGGATACTGTCCGAAAAATGGGTGTCGACGGTGCTCGAGGAGGGATTCGAGCTCCGGAAGACGGGCATCGGCTCGTCATACGGCAAGGGAGGCATGCTCGGCCAGCGTCTGGTCGTCTTCCCGGACAAAAAGATAACCGTCGCCTGGGAGGGATACAGATACCGGGAGACATCCGAGATCCTCGAGATCATAGAAGAATTCAAATAAAACAACTATAAAGGAGAAAAGCCATGCCTGAGAATTTCTGGACAATCGTTCTGATCATTGCTGCGGTAGTCTTCATCATCGTGTTTCTTTCAAGAAACATCAGAGTGGTGCCTCAGACCTCCGAGTTCATTATCGAAAGACTCGGTAAGTTCAAGAAAAAATGGTCTGCCGGACTTCATCTGAAGGTGCCCTTCATCGACCGCGTCGCCAACGTCGTGACGCTGAAGGAGCAGATCCTCGACAGCCCACCGCAGCCGGTCATAACCAAGGACAACGTCACGATGCAGATCGACACCGTCGTCTACTACCGCGTCTTCGACTCGGTGATGTACACCTACGGCGTCGTCAACCCGATCTCGGCGCTTTCCAACCTGACCGCCACCACCCTGAGAAACATCGTCGGCGACCTTGAGCTAGATGAGACACTGACCTCACGCGATTCGGTCAACGGCGAGATGACGGCGATCCTCGACGAGGCCACCGACAAGTGGGGCATCAAGGTCAACCGCGTCGAACTCAAAAACATCATACCGCCCAAGGACATCCAGGACTCGATGGAGAAGCAGATGAAGGCAGAGCGCGAGCGCCGCGAGACACTGCTTCAGGCGCAGGGACACAAGGACGCAGCCATCATGAGAGCCGAGGGCGACAAGCAGGCGATGATCCTTGCCGCCGAAGGTGAGCGCGACGCGCGTATCGCCAGGGCGGAGGGTGAAGCCAAAGCGATATTCCTTGCCAAAAAGGCAGAGGCCGACGGTCTGCGCGAGCTTGTCAAGGCGGGTGTCAGCAGCGAGGTCCTCGAGCTCAAGAGATATGAATCTCTTGTTAAGATGTGCGACGGCCGGGCCGCCAAGATCATCCTTCCCACCGACGCCGTCGAGATGGTGAGAAAGGACGTGATCTTCTCCGAGACCGCCGGCATCGGCGACGTGACAAAGGCCGAAGACAGGCCCGCGGCAAAGGAGAAGCCCGACCCCTGCTGTGACGAGTCCGACTATATCGCCGAGCGCCGCAAGGATACCACGGCATAAGATCCGCCCCGGAAAAGCTGTTTTCAAACAAAGGGTTTTACCAGATAGTTTCTGAAAGGTTTTTTTTGAAGATATGAAATACGGGATCCAGCTTTACAGCGTAAGAGACCTTGCAGCGGCCGATTTTGAGGCAGCCGTCCGCACCGTCGCCGAACAGGGCTACGCCTATATCGAATACGCCGGCTTCTTCGGCAGAAGCGCCGAGGAGGTAGCCGCGCTCCAGGAGAAGTACGGGATTTCCTGCATCGGCACCCATTCGCCCTGGACAGACCTGAGACCCTCCGCGATAGCCGATACGATAAGATACCACAAGACCATCGGCAGCAAAAACTATACCGTTCCGGGAGCCGATCTGAAAACGCTCGATAAGATCGCGGAATTCTGCGCGGTCATGAACTTCGCGCAGCCGATCCTCGCCGCCGAGGGGATAAGACTCGGATATCACAACCACAGCCACGAGTTCAAGGTCATGCCCTGGGGCTCGACTATCCATTCCGAGATAGAGCGCAGGACGAATGTCGATTTTGAGATCGACACCTTCTGGGCCTTCAATGCCGGCTGCGATCCGCTCGCCGTCGTCGACAGACTGAAGGACCGCATCAGGCTCATCCATATCAAGGACGGGTTCACCGGAGGAAAGGGAATGCCCCTCGGAGAGGGCGAGGCTCCTGTAAAGGACGTCAGGCGCCAGGCGATCGAAAAGGGGATCGTCATGATCGTCGAGAGCGAGACGCTTAAGCCCGACGGCCCCGATGAGGCGCGGCGTTGCATCGAATTCCTCAAGGCCTGCGACGCGGAGGACGGAAACTGATTTCGTCTCAGTTAGAATATTCCGGCGGCGGTCAAAACGACCGCCGCCGGAATTATTGCAGATGAGTTTGTTTAATCAGTTCATCTCGTCGGTCCAGAAGTGCTGGCCGTAGATGTCGGTGATGCGGTATGTGGCGCTGGTCTTGTTCGTCAGAGTGATGTCCTTCAGGGTGAGCGTCCCGTCGAAGACGATCTGTTCTCCGATGAAGTAGCTGTCCTGATACTCGCCCGAATAGCTGTAGTAGTCGGCGACGAAGTCTATTTTCACGCCCTTCTCAAGTTCTGTGATGTCGATCGACTTAGCCACCGTCTCGGTCTCTTCGGAGGCATATTCGTAGCTGACAGAGGTGATCTTTCCGCCCTTGCCTTTTTCGTATACCGCGATGAGATCGGCGCGTTCACCGTCGATCATTACCGGGATGCGTCCGGTGATCGTGTAGCTGTCGCCTTCGGTGACCGTCGTCAGATGGTAGAAGGCGACCGGCTGCCCGTTGACCGAGGGCCACATGCCGTCGTATTCGGCGATAAGGTCGTTGCCGTCGGTCTCAAAGACGCTGTCAAGGCCCATGTCGATATAGCCCTTGCCGTCGTCGACGAAGACGTTGAGCTCGATGTTGGAAACAAGTTCCCACTTTTCGTCGGAGAGCCGGACAACTCTGCTTCCGCCGTCGTTTATGAAGACGAAGTCGGAGGCGTTGAGGGCGTTGGCCGAGACGAAGGAGGATGCCTTGCCTATATCAAGCAGCGACAGGAAGGAGGAGTTCGAGGAGGTCAGTCCGTCGATCGAGACGCCCGACCCTCCGCCGACAAAGCTTCCGAGGAGATTTGTGAGCAGGTTGCCGGTGATAGAGGGCGAGCCGTCGGTCAGGCTTCCGGTAAGCGCCGACAGAGGATTGCTTGTCCCTCCCGAGCTTACCTGTCCGGCGACCTCCATTCCGGCGAAGGTGGAGATGCACTTTGAGTACTCGCTGTCCATGCCGATGGCGGAATATGCGTTGACGGCGGAATCCACCTTTGAGACCTTCTTCAGCGGGAAGTAGATCGAGACACCGTAGGAATTCGTCATCGACGGGGAGGTGCGGTTGTATTTGACCGCGCTGAGTATCGCCTCCGAAAGTGCCTTGCCCTCCGAGGTGTTCATGCGGTCGGCGAGGTTGACGAGGTCGACCTGGTCGATCTGGCTGCTCACCGAGAACTCCCGCGTGCCGCTTCTGGCTTCGGAAACCTCGGTGTATTTATCCGAATCGATCAGCTCGAGAGTCTTGCTCGCGAAGCTCTTCAGCGTATCGGGGAAGGTCGCCGAGAATTCGGCGAGGTCTATGATCGAAAGCGTCGTCTTGGGAGAATCGAGCTTCTTTGCGCAGGTATCGGTGAAGTCGTCGGCGATCTTCTTGCCTATCTCGATCGATGAGACCGAGGTGTTGGCCGAGAGGTCGTTTAGCCAGCCGGTGTAATACCAGCCCAGACCCGGCTCGGTCTCCTCCGACGCGATGAGGTAGTCTGCGTAGTTCGAGAGCATCAGGGCGTTCTCCGCCGTCGCCATCAGGCAGGCGTCGAAGCCGATGATGTCGAATTTGATCCCGGCGTCCTTCAGAGCGGTATTTATCCCCGCGAGGGACATCGATCCCGACGAGGTGAAGCGCTGGTCGTATCCGTATCCGCTGAGCGAGCCGCCTCCGTGGTCCCAGAAGATGAGCATATTGCGGTTCGCGGGATATTTTTCCGCACACCATTTTATGAATGATGTGAGGGTCGCAGGCTTCGTCATCGAGACGTTCCCGGCGTCGCTCTCAAGCCGTTCGATCGATCCGTGCTTAACCCGCCAGATCTGGTTTGTCGTATTGCTTATCTGAGTCGTCTTCCAGCCGGTGCAGCCGCCTGTATAGACGATGATCTGAAGCTTGTTGTTGTCAAGGGTCGCCGCAGCCATCTCGCCGAGATCTGCCGAGGCCATCCCGCTCTTTGATTCGAGGTCGGTCCCGCACATATAGACCATGACGGTGAAGCTGTCCTGACCGCCTCCCATGACAGAGGTGTATTTCGCGCGGGCGCCCGAGGCGACCTTCGTGTTCAGCTTTCCGGTGTTGTCACCTCTCGTCCATCCGCCTTCATAGGTGGAGGAGGGAACGAAGGAGGAGAGAGTGCCGGTGTTCGTCGAGCACTTCTTAAATCCGCCGAAGACAGCGAACAGTATCACGGCGACGACCAGAATGATTATTATCGTTTTGGTCGATTTTCCTCCCAGCAGAAGCGAAAGGAGGCCTCCGAGGGCAGAAGAAGATGAGGATGAGGAGGATGCGCGCTGTCCGCCGCCGCTGCCGCTGCCGCTGCCGGTCCCCGGACGTCCTCCGTAACCGCCTCCGCCGCCGACCGGACCCTGGCCCAGTCCTTCGCCGCGTCTGCCTACCGATCCCGACTGTCCTGACGGATCTCTTTCTCTCCCGGTTGGTTTCTTGTCAGACATGGTCTTTTTTGATTCCTGCCTTTCATTTCAAATGATTATTTCCGATGATGCGGGCGGAATGCCGCCTTCAGCGTTTTCCGCCTTTTTTTCCCGACTGCTTCTTTCGGGTGGCGGACAGCGGAACAAATTTCTTTTCCGCGCCGTCTCCGTTCAGCAGTCTGTCAAACTCAAACAGTTTTTTCCTTGTTCCTACCGCGACGACGATAAGACCGGGCTCGATCAGATCAGACCCCTTTGCCAGTATGAAGTCTTCGTTCTTTATAAACCCGATTATGTTGATATCAAAGCGGTTGCGCACGTCCATCTCCTCGAGCGTGAAGGGGGTTATGCCCTTTCCGACCGAGATCTGGACCATCGCGTAGTTTTCGGATACCTTATAATAGTCGAGAACACTGTCCGACATTATCTGATAGCCGAGGGAGACGGCGGAGGATTCCTCCGGGATTATTACCTCGTTCGCCCCCAGCGCCCTGAATACCTCGGCGTGATCCTCGTCGTCGGCTCTCACCGTGATCCTGCCTATCTTCAGCTTTTTTAGGTTTATAAGAGTAAGGACCGAGTTCTGAAGGTTGTTCCCGATGGCGACCACCGCGTGATCGATCGCCTCGGCGCCCAGCTTTCTGAGTGCGTCGATGTTCGTGGCGTCGGCGATTGCGCAGTGCGGGATAAGATCGACCGCCTCTGCGACGATGTTGGGATTGAGGTCGATACCGATCACGTCGGCGCCGCCCGTCGAGAGGATCCTCGCGACGTTGAGTCCGAACCGTCCGAGTCCTATTACAATAAAGCTTTTATCTGTTTTCATCTTTTTCATCCGCGCGGGTTCAGGGCATCCGCGCATGCCGCCGGTCTCTTGTATATCTGATTTCGCTCAGCCGACCAGTATGTTTCCGTCGGGATATGTCACCGGATCGTCTCCTGCGGTCATCCAGTTGCGGTTGACCATGCTGATGACGGTAAGCGGTCCAAGTCTGCCTATGAACATGAGTATTATGATAACGATTCTCGATGCGGAGGAAAGGGAGGATGTGATTCCCATGGAAAGGCCTGTGGTAGAGAATGCCGAGACGACCTCGAAAAGGATCCTGTCAAGACCGAACTCGGGCTGGATCGCCGACAGAACCAGTGTGCCGGTCGAGATTATCATTACAGCTACAGTGAGAAGCACGAAGGCCTTGAAGATGACCGATTCGGGGATGTTTCTGCCGAAAGCGTGAGTCTTTCTGTTTACCGCGTAGAAACAGACCGCAAGCAGTATGACGGCTATCGTCGTCGTCTTGATCCCGCCTCCGGTGGAGCAGGGACAGGCGCCGGTCACCATCAGACCGATTACAACTGCGTATACCGCCGGTTTCTCCGAGAGCACCGAGAGGTCGAGCGTTGAGAATCCCGCCGTCCTCGAGGTCACAGAGGTAAAGAAGGATTCAAGCCATCCGAAGCCGCCCAGCAGCTTGATCGCCAGAGTCCCGGTAATAATCAGGACCGCGGTGGATATCAGGCAGAGCTTTGTGTTGAGAGTGATATACTTGTTTTTGCGCTTCGATATCAGTTCGGATATGACCGGAAAGCCTATGCCCCCGGAGATTATCATGAAGGCGGTAGACAGGTTTACCGGAATATTGTCTCTCATGCTTTGCATGCTGTCGGAGCCGAAGATGTCGAAACCGGCGTTGTTGTATGCCGAAACGGTATGGAAGGCGGCAAACTTCAGCGCTTTCAGCGGTTCGCCGGGGTATGTGAGGAGAAAGGCGCCGAAGTTCAGAAGAAGACCCGCGGACTGGATCACCAGCGCTATGCTGACGATCTTCATGACGAGCTTTGTGACGGTCCCGGCAGAATCCTGCCCGAGAGACTCGCGAAGCAGGAAGCGCTCGTATATACCTATCCTGCCGCCTATAACGGTAAAAACGAATACGGCGACAGTGATGATCGAAAGCCCGCCGATCTCCATCAGCAGGGCCATGACCGTCTGGCCGAAGCCGGAAAGCTCGGCGGATATGTCGATCACCGAAAGGCCGGTGACGCATACCGCGCTGGTTGCGGAGAAGAGAGCCGTAAGCGGCTTTACCGGCTTTGCCGAAGCGGAGGAGACCGGCAGGAGGAGCAGAAGCGTTCCGACCGCGATCACGCCGGCGAATGACAGGATTATCGTCAGATAGGGGTGGGGCTTTCTCGGTCTCAATGCGATTTCCTCCTTTTAACACTAATTTATTATATTTTATCACTCTTTATAAGAATTGTCAATACTACTTGTTTCAGAGCCTTTTTGTCTGCCCGATTTTTTTGCGTTCGTACGTTTCCCGCGGCGTCTGCCGTGACCTGACCATGCTTCGCGGTGAAAAGCGCCGCCGGGGGAACCGTATCAATTCTCTGATTCAATCAGCTTCAAACCTGATTTTAGGCCTTCTTTCACCTTGACAAAAGAGCCAAAAAAAAGTATAATAATCACGCTAAAAAAACAAATGAGGTATCGCAGATGAAACAGTTGAAGAAATCAAACGCAGCTCCGGTAAAAGGCCCGGTCCTTGTTGTAGTTATGGACGGGGTCGGACTCGCGCCCGAAGGCCCCGCAAACGCCGTCTCCAGGGCTTATACTCAGACGCTTGACCGCCTCTTCGCCACGGCTCCCTGGGTCAAGCTCAAGGCTCACGGTACCGCGGTCGGCCTTCCGACCGACGACGACATGGGCAACAGCGAGGTCGGTCACAACGCGCTGGGCTCCGGCCAGGTCTTTGCTCAGGGTGCAAAGCTGGTGTCGCAGTCGATCGCGTCGGGAAAGATGTTCGCCTCCGACAGCTGGAAGACTCTTGTCGGTAATGTTAAGGAAAGCGGGGGAACGCTTCATTTTCTCGGTCTCTTCTCAGACGGGAACGTCCACTCTCATATCGACCATCTGAAGGCAATGATCCTCCGCGCCTCGGAGGAGAAGGTGGCAAAGGTCAGAATCCACATTCTGCTTGACGGACGCGACGTCGGCGAGACATCGGCGCTCGACTACGTCAGGCCCTTCGAGGCCTTCCTTGAAGGTCTGAGATCGCCTGAGTTCGACATCATGATCGCCTCGGGCGGCGGACGCATGAAGGTGACGATGGACAGGTACGAGGCCGACTGGAAGATGGTCGAGCGCGGCTGGCGCACACACGTGCTCGGAGAGGGAAGACAGTTCGCGTCGGCGGAGGAGGCGATCACCGCCTACCGCGATGAGCTGCACGTCATCGACCAGGATCTCCCGCCCTTCGTCATCGCAAGAGACGGAAAGCCTGTCGGGACCGTCGAAGACGGAGACTCGGTCGTCTTCTTCAACTTCAGAGGCGACCGCGCCATCGAGATATCCCGCACCTTTGACGCTCCCGAGGGAGCGTTTGACAAATTCGACCGCGTACGCGTGCCGAAGGTCGTCTACTCGGGGATGCTCGAATATGACGGAGATCTGCACATCCCGAAGCGCTATCTCGTCAACCCGCCCGAGATCACGAACACGCTTGGCGAATATCTCGCCGGCAGCGGAGTTTCTCAGCTCGCGATATCCGAAACACAGAAGTACGGACACGTGACCTATTTCTGGAACGGGAACCGCTCGGGCAAGTTCTCGGATGAGCTTGAGACATATATCGAGATCCCGTCGGATGTCGTGCCCTTCGAACAGCGCCCCTGGATGAAGTGCGCAGAGATCACCGACAGGCTTATCGGTCTTATCGATTCGGGAAAATACCGCTTCCTCAGAGTCAACTACCCCAACGGTGACATGGTGGGCCACACCGGCTCGCTCGAGGCTACGATCTGCGCAATGGAGGCTCTCGATCGCCAGCTGGGGCGTCTGCTTGAGGCGATAGACAGGGCCGGAGGAGTCGCGATCATCACCGCAGACCACGGAAACGCCGACGAGATGGCGGAGATCGACAAGAAGACGGGAAAGATCAAGCTGAACTCCGACGGCAGCTTCAAGGCCAAGACCTCTCATACACTCAATCCGGTCCCCTGCTTCGTCTATGACGCCTCGGGAGAGGGAAGGATCAGAGTAAGAGAGGACAATGGAAACTTTGGCCTTTCAAATATCGCAGCGTCGGTCGTCACTCTTCTCGGATACGAAGTCCCCGAAATGTGGGACGAGCCGATACTCGATCTCGACTGAAAAACAAACGCCGGCCGCGGACATGAAGTCCGCGGCCGGGTTCTTTCTCAATGACAGGGATCTGTCAGCCTTCGATCTTTACGACCGCGGCGTCGGGAGCGTTCTTCTTGATGCTCGCGATGCCGTTGAGGCAGCTGGGTTTGGTCTTGTAGCCTTCGCCGGTGGCGATGATCTGGCCGTTGGTGGCTTTGAGGCGGAATCTGTATTCGCCGGCGTTGTCGAGATAAACGACAAACTTCGGATGCTTTACAGCCTCGAATCCTTCCACGGTCTGGTCCTCAATGGCGCCCGCGCTGTTCTTCTTGACGCTGGCTATGCCCTCGCGGCAGGTCTTCTCGGATTTGTAGACCTGGCTCGCAGCAATGACCTCACCGTTGCCCGCCTTGAGATTGAACTTGAAACCGCCGGACGCGGTCTGCTTGATCTCAAATTTTCCCATTGACTAGTCCTCCTGTATTTTTCGTTTTTTTAGTTTAGTCCCTATTTTTCGAGAGATTACAATAATTTTATCATATAAAAACCGATATTTCAACAGTTTTATTGAATTTATCGCTGATTTTTTTCGTTTTTCCGGATAATTACGGCAAAAAACAAAAAAAACGGGAAAATGAAAAAAAAATATTGACATCAAAGCGCTGCAGTGATATAATATATCGCGTTGCGGCGATGACCGCGCCCTGCTGGTGTGGCTCAATGGCAGAGCAGCTGATTTGTAATCAGCAGGTTGATGGTTCGACTCCGTTCACCAGCTCCGATTTGTTCCGCAGGTCTCTCGGCGGACTTGCGGAACAGTTAATCAAATATTTTTTACGGGGGATTTCCCGAGCGGCCAAAGGGGGCAGACTGTAAATCTGTTGTCACTGACTTCGGTGGTCCGAATCCACCATCCCCCACCAGAAAACCCGATGCGAAAGCATCGGGTTTTCAACTAAATCCGTCCTTACGGACGGGATAAATCTGCTTCGCAGATGAAATCCACTGGCGTGGATGAAATCCGGCTTCGCCGGGTTAGAGGACGGATTTAATTTCACCGAGCGTGCAACGCTCGATTTCATCCGAGGACGAAGTCTGAGGATTTCACCGCGGCGCCAGCCGCGATTTCATTAAAAAACGAGAGGTTACATTATGGCTGAAAATAAACTCGCTGATCTTTCAACAGAATTTGCGGTTCAGATCCTGAATCTCACCGACAGCATTAAAGGCCATTATTCCCTTGCAAATCAGCTTGAACGGAGCGGTACAAGCATCGGAGCGAATATCCGTGAGGCAAAATACGCTCACGGAAAAGCCGACTTCATCGCAAAACTGCAAATCGCCCTGAAAGAATGCTATGAAACAGAATATTGGATCGAAATAGCGCAAAAAGCAAATATTGTTTCGGAAGAAACCGTGAAAACGCTTCTTCACGACTGCGGGGCCATTCGCCGAATACTCATATCCTCAATCAATACGGCAAAAGGAAAACAAACAGAAATATAGCAAAAGACGGAAAAATAATGATGAGAACCTGTTTTTTGAAAGGATATTCTTATGGATAAAAAACATTTTTTTGATTTGATAATGGAGATTTGTGACTGGGATAAATCCGGAAATGATGATTTGGTTCTTGCTCCTCTGATCAACTATTTATCCACTCTTTCAAATGAAGAAATCTTTTCTTTTGATGATATAATGGCTGAGCTTTTGTATGATTTGGATACAAAAAAGAATTTCAAAAAAGCTTGCAAATACTACGATCATTCTGACGACAGTTTTCTATACTCCCGTTGCTGTGCGTTAATAAACGGTGAAGATTATTATTATAAAGTCCTTGCGGGTAAAAACAACAGGATTTGGACGATGGAATTTGAGGCAATTTTGTCAGTTCCAATGTTATCCTGGAGCAAAAAGAACAACAAAAGCTGCGATGATTATCCGCATTTAACTGCAAAATCCTATGAGACCGGATCCAATTCGGAGGGGTGGAAGTAACTTCAAATCAATATATTTAAGCTTGCGAATCTATATACGATCTAAAAAGTTCGTTCGCCCGATCAAAACTGTTTGCACGGTTTTTCTGAAAAAACAAAAATAGGGCTCTTTCGCGGCATCCGATCTAAATTGTTCGTCGTTGCCAGAAAACCCGATGCGAAAGCATCGGGTTTTCAACTAAGTGTTCCGCTTGCGCGGAACGTGAAGTGCGCTTCGCGCGTGAAGTATGGCTTCGCCAAGTGAAGTGCCTGCGGGCGTGAGTGGCGGAACACTTAACTTCACTTTGCGGCACAGCCGCAATACTTCACTGCGCCGCAAGGCGTAACTTCACTTGCGCCATAGGCGCAAACTTCACTGAAAGTAAACGATTATGCAGGAATCAAAACTCCGCGATCAATCCCTCGATTCCGCTTGCACAAGTATTAGAGTTATGCTTATATCCTCAATCAATACTTCAAAGGAAAAATCATAAATGAGTCATTCACACATGTTCATCGATGATAAAAAAATCATCGTAATAAGCGCAAAATACAAGAAAAACGATCCTACGTTATTCGTTGTAAAAACCGATGTTTTCGGGCAATTGAATTTTATTGAGTTTAATACGAAATATGTGATCGTTTCAGACGATAACAAAATTACCGCACACCTTAAAGGGCATTCTAAAGATACAAGAATTGAAACAGCCGTTTTCATAATTGAACAGAGTTAAAGTTCGCAATTGATCTAACATATTTTGTATATTTAAATTAAGAGGATTACCGCAGATATGTTAAGTAATAGATTAAAAGCATATATTTCAGAACATAGTTTTTGTTCAGAATACCTGTTCAAAGATTGGGATGCATTTTTGAACGTTCTCTATGCGGAAGGTAAAAAAGTCACATCTGTTCTTTGGTGGGATCACTGCAAAATATCGGAACAGAACCTGTCTGTTGGAGGCGGCGGATATAGAGATCCCGATGATCCCGAGTATATGTTTGCCGAAACTCAATCAGTCAAGGATAGATTAGAAACTTATACGCTTGATGAAATCAAAGAATACATAAACAATCAGAGATTAGCAGGTATTCAATACGGGGACAAATACGTCAGTCATGATCTTGTTCCGTCATTCTATCTTGACGAGTAAAAAAGACAGGCCGCTTCTCACAGGGATGATAAGAGGACCGGCCGATCGGGAACCGCGGGCGGGTCAGTTTTTTTTGCCCGGGATGATTCCCCTCCGGCGGACCGTGTTGCAGTCGATACCCCTGCCAGCCCGCAGGCCGTCCGCCTTCCGGGATGCGCAGCCATCCTGATCCCGTCGGCTTTTGTAAAATAATATTGAAATCAGAAAAAAACCATTGATTCATGAAAAGTTTAGTATTATAATACAGGATGAATGTTTCAAAACCTGTTCCAAGAAGATAATTCCGCGATGATTCAAGGGAGATAGAGATGGCTACAAGTTATAAAAAGCTTTGGCATATTCTTGTGGATCGCAATATGAAGAAAAAAGAGTTGCAAGCCAAGGCCGGTCTGACGCAGTATCAGATGAACAAGCTTGCCCGCGGCGAGGATATTACAACGGATATAGTCGGAAAGATCTGCTCTGCCCTGGATGTCAAAGCAGACGATATTATGGATTTTATCCCCGATGAGATGCCCGATGGCAACTGATCTGTCATTGCTTTGTCATCCCGATCCGAAGGGAGAAGCCGTGAGTGCGGTCTCCTTCCCGTCGCGGAAGCCGGGGTCGGCGGAGACGGCTCGCGCAGTCGGCGATCCGGCGGAGGAAGCCGCTTCCGACCTGCGCGGAATAATGCTTGCATGGGAGCGGAATGCACTATGAATAAAAAATGGATGATTATCGTCAACGTGCTGATCATGATCTCCATGCTGGTCTTTGTGATCCTGTATTCAAGTATTCAAAGCAGAAATACTGCGCAAAGACAGGTGGAGCATTTTGAAAACGTCACGGTCACCATGGAGCGCGTTACAGAGAATTATCTGGAGGGCGAGCAGCGTATCTGTGACGTCTGGGCGCGGTATATAAACAGCAAGGACATGACCATCGAGGAGGCGGCCTCTTTTATCAGGATATCCCACGTGCTGCCGAACGCTTCCGCGCATATCGTGTACCTGGATACTATGTCGGGCCTGTCAACGAAACCAAGGCAGAATACCGAGGATGACTATACCGTTTCATATGAGCGGATGAACCTTCTCAGCGACGTGAGCTGGATCAACGGTATCGGAGAAGCGGTCAGCATCTCACGCGCGTATACGAATCCGGTCAACGGCGAGCAGTCCCTGGCCTTCTGTAATTTCATCACCCTTCACGATCCGGAGACGGGAGGCCGCCGCGACGCCGTACTGCTTCGCGTCCTGCCGGTCTCGGAACTGGAGCGAAAATGGGTCTTCCCGCAGGTGGGGTTTGAAGGCGCCGAGCTTTCCATGATCGACGCCAGCGGGAATTACATAATCAAGGGGCATTCCTTCAAAAACTCGAATTTCTTTGAGTTTTACAAGTCTTACAACACGGTAGAGCCCTCCGCCGCACAGGAGCTGTTCGGAAAGATCACTTCATCGACCGGCTCGTTTACTATGATCCATTCCCGCGGCGAGGAATGCATCGTCGCCTATACCCCGGTCGCCGCGACAGAGGGATGGACGCTGCTCAGTTTTATACCGCTTAAAGAGTTGAACGTTAAGACCGAGAACTGGCTTCTGGTCGGCTTTGTCTCGGCGGGTCTGCTGATCCTGTTCGTATTCGATC
>JAEEGI010001159.1_pt1 | contig 66458 bp, 63 predicted proteins | sample 8958751 | NCBI WGS metagenome assembly JAEEGI01 (sample SAMN16246545, study PRJNA631951) | gut metagenome | biome: gut microbiome; feature: rumen; material: KS-attached | host: Bos | place: Iran: Karaj | collected 2018-10
GTGGCAAAAATGGTCGGATATTTTGAGGAAATCGGGTGCAGAATGTGCAGTACATGCTCATAATGTTTCCCAAATGTTTCCCAGATTCGCCGTAATGTGCTGATAATCAGTTCCCGTTAGCCGCCGCACAGGCTGCTGTTGAGGAGTAATGAAATCCTACCTATAAATAAAAAGATTCGCCTGCGCACGGGCGAATCTTTTTTTTGTATTCCTTTGGTATGTGATTACTTCCTATTCTTGAAGATGGGATGATTGATCCATTGGGGCTTCATGTGCTCGATGATGTCATTGAGCTCTCCCTTGAAGAGGTTGGGGTAGCAGTAGGCAATCCATGCAGACATGATGTTGTCCTTGTTGTCAAGCAACAGTTTTCTGGCTATTGCCCTTTGCTCCTGCAGCATTGCGTTGCGGATGGCGTTGCCTTTCTCCTGGGCCTTGCGCCATGCCTCTGGGTCGTCGGAGAATACATCGATGTGGAAACCCTCAGGACTGGCATCCCTGATTTGTTTGCAGATAGCCTGTAGCTCACGCGACTTCTTGGAGCCCTCGATAGTGCCCGTATTCCAGTCGATGGTGATGTGGCGGCTGTCGGGTATGAGCACGAAAGCGCTGCGCTCAGGCCATTCCTTCCAGTCGTGCAGCCGTATAAAGGCGTCGCGGTCCACTTCGACCTTCACCGAGAACTTTCCGTCCTTGATGGGCAGCCGTTGTGCATGGGCGGTATCCTCGTTGACGATGAGGTAGAGTGTCGTCTGTGAGGGCGACACTGTTCCGTCAATCGTCACTTTTACTTTCTTGGCCAGAGCCGTCACCACGAAGGCAACGGCAGTCAGGAGGAATAGGATTCGTCTCATGCTTGTTATTTTTCCAGTCCCTTGCTGTTCATCAGCAGGTCAACCAGTGGCTTGTCCTTGAAGTCGTGCTTCTTCTGGTCCCAGAATCCAAAGTCGGCATCGTAGCACCATGTGGTCCATGCGATATTGAACTCGTCGAATACAGCCAGCATGTCCTTTGTCCACTTGTAAGCCAGCTCACGGTCTACGGGCTCATAGACACCCCATTCGCCGCAGAACAGCTGCAGGCCATACTTCTGTGCAGCCTCGATGGCGTCCTTGAAGTCTGAACGGATATGGTCGATGTTCCAATGCTCCTTGGTATAAGGCTCAATCTCAGGCTTCAGCGAGTCGGGAGTAGCCTCATAGTCTTCCTTCGAGACGAGGATGCCGGGATAGTTCACCTTGCCGGTATACTTGCCGAGTGGCGTCCACCAGGCACCATAGTGCGTCAGCAGCATGGGGTTGTAGTAGTGGAAGGAGAGGATGATGTTCTTGTCGCCCTCGGGAACCTTCAGGAATTTCATGGTCTGATAGCCCTGCCAGAGGTTAGAGCCGACAACCAGTGTACGCTGTGGCTCACGCTCGCGCAAAGCCTTGTGCACCTTGGCAATCAACTGGTTCCACTGCTCATGGTCGTCAGCCACGGGCTCGTTCATGAACTCGTAAGCCACGGAGTCGACGCTATAGCCCTTCAGCTCGTCCGACAGCTGGTACCACATGTTGATGAGGTCCTGCTGTGCCTTCTCCGAGGTAAACAGCGTGTTGGCGCTGGCACCTTCCTCGTTGACGGCGTTGAAGTAGTGCGAACGGATGATGTGCAGGTCAACGATGGCACGCAGATGGTGCTTGCCGCACTGGTCGAGTGCGAAGGTCAGCAGTTTCCATGCCTCAGGCAGCTTGTTGCCCTGTTCGTCCCAGAACTGCACCTCGTCGATGGGGATGCGCACGAAGTCGAAGCCTAAGGAGTCTAGACGGGCGAAGTCATCCTCCTGGATATGCTTCTCGCGAGCCTCGCCACGGTCTTCGTTGTTCTGCGACAGCCAATGGCTCAGGTTCGTGCCTCGTTTAATGCGGAAGTTGTTCGCTCCGTCGTTTGTCTCGTTCTTAGTGGCGCAGGAAACCAGTACCACCGTCATGGCAATTACTGCCAATGAAAATAAGATTTTCTTCATGTGTCGTTAGTTTTTAGTTAAATATTCAATCAGGTTTGCTGCAAAGATACAAATAATTCAAGAAAGAAGCATGCTGAAAGCTGAAAAATTAAGATAAACCCATAAAAATACCTTTGTGTATGATTTATTTTCCGCCACAAAATAACCCTGCGTTATTGCGAAATAAGGCATGGTTATTGCGAAATAAGGACGGGTTATTGAAATTCAGAAACGCTGACATGTTCGCCAAGTACAGGAAAAATATCGGAAAAGGGGGTTCATGTATGCTTTTTGATGCTTGTGGAGCAGGATTTTGATACATTTTGTGCCTTTTCCGAGGGTCGGCATAGTGGGCGCTGTTGATTTTGAAATGTCGTATCTCATTGATTTTCTGCTTTTTAGATGAATTATTAATAACCGAGTATTCCAGTTATTCCAATTCCAGTTTCTTTTTTGGGTATTCCCATTTCCCTGACTATATATATAACTACTTATATATTAATTAGTTATAGAATATATAAAGAGGTTTCGCATGCTCTTTTTCCTAATTGGAATTGGAATAATTGGAATTTCACTTATCTCTCTACCATGCCATAGAGTGCAAAATAGACTTCGTTGGCTACGCCCATGGCATATCGCTCGACGCTGAAATGCTTCGTGACCGGCATCGGTTTTACGTTCAGTCAGAGATTCCTCATTTTTTTTAATTTTTTCATCTGAAAGAGAATAAGTTTCCAAAAAAAATTGTATCTTTGCAACGCAATAGTGATATGCTATAAACCCGAATTAGAAATCAATAACAATAAACAACATGAGAGAAAGATTACTTAATCAACGAAACCTGACGCGAAGGCTCCATTTGCTTTCCGTTTTGTGTGCTATGCTGCTTATGCCGCTTGGGGCGTGGGCAGTGGATTATCCGATTGTCGTAGCTGGTGTACAAGTGACTGATGCCAATGCAGGAAATGTGCTTGGTGATGGTGAAACGGCAACAGTAGTATTTACTCCTGCTGGTGATGCTCCTGCAACGCTGACGCTGAATGGTGCTACGTTATATGGGTCTATCGTTTTGCAGAGTGGACTTGATGATCTGACCATTCATCTTTTAGGCGAGAATAAGATTCAGGGTACAGATTACGAAAACCCATTGGCTAATGGTATTAAAAGAGAGAATGGTACCACTACGGGAACATTGACTTTTACTACTGCTTCTGGTGCCTCTGGAACTCTTTTCTTCCCCAATGTTACTACACCTATTGAGGGATTTAACGATATAGTTTATAACAACGGACTGGAATGGGGATGTGATAGTTATGTTGAAGATAATAAGGTTTGCACGAATTTCTATGAAGGAGTTGGTACAAATGTAGTACTTGCGTCTGCTTCTTGGCGAGATTGTATAACTAAGACTCAAACAACGTTGTCCTTAACTGGCGGAGCAACTATTACATTTAGAGAAGATAATTCTTTAGGCCGTGTTTTGACTTTGTCTGGTTTTACAGATTATACTTCTAGTATATGTTGGTATTCTCATAGCGACGTGAAATTTGAAATAAGCGGAACCAATAGTTTCAAATTTGATGGAAATCCGATGCTCGTTGGTAATGACCAGTCGAATGTTTCTTTTATCGCAACAGGAACTTCTGCTGCAACGTTGAGATTTTGGCATAAAGGAAATGGTGCAAATAGATTAGATTTAAGTGTACCTTTTATTAGTGGATTTAAAAATTCTTCTAATCCCGGATTGGGTGAAGGACTATATAATGTGGATGTGTCTGAACCAAGAATAGATCCTGATAATAATTATACAGATGATTTTACGGAGCACTACATCACCACTGAAGCTTATGGCCTCAAAGTGAGTGCCGTAAGAGTGCATAATCTTGATGGGGTGTATAAAGGACATAAAGAACACATATTGGGTGAAAAAGAAGAAGGTGTATTCAACACGTCAGTTACATTTGCACCAGCTACTACAACGCTAACACTGAATGGAGCTGAAATCTCACATTTAGATGAAGAAAATGCCATTATTAGTAGTCTGTCGACTCCGCTATATGTTCATCTTTTAGGTGAGAATACTATTAATAGTCAGAGTTATCTTCCCTTTGAAGGCGCAACAGGAGATGATGCCGATTTGGTATTTACTACTACAACCGATGCTGATCCCGGTTCGTTGACGCTGATCAGTACGCACGCGGGCTTTGGTAAAACTACTTTCTATACAGGCTTTAATGAGGTTCAATATCCAGAGAATAGTGGTTCCCTGGGTGCTAAAGAAGAAAGTGGCAATGTTATCATTTCTCAAATTCAATCATATGGACTGTCGATTGCAGGTATACCGGTAACGAGTGAGAATGCTGGCGGGATTACTGGCGATGGCATTACTGGTACAGTGACGTATAACGCAGAAGATCATGCTCTGACACTGGATGGTGCTACGATTGCAGGTAACATCTTGGTGACGAGTGGTAGTGCCCTGACCATCAAGGTGAAAGGCGAGAACACCATCAATGCTGGTGAATATTCCGCTCTAAAGTCGGAGACAGCAACTAATGCGGTAACCCTCGCTTTCGTCAAAGAGGGTACTGGTGATTGCTCATTGCAGTTGAATTCTACTGGAGTAACGGCCATATCTACAGGTTTTTATTCTCCCACATACACAGATCTTGCATTGGTCGTTGACGGGGTTGATTTCCCTGAATATAATACTCTGTATGGCTTAGCCTATTATGCAGGTAATAATACTTATGAGCCAATCACTTCTGCCACCATCACATCATATACGACCTATGACCTCATCGTTGATGGAGAGCAGGTGACGAGCGTAAACAAGGATGCTATATGCAAAGGCCAAGTTGGAGTAGGGCATATCACATTTGACGGTGAGCATACATTAACACTCAACGAAGTGCCTTATATTGTATTTGATACTACATATCCGTTTATCCAAACGAGCATGGATTTGACCATCAACATAGTAGGAGAGAGCACTATTGAATGTGGCAGCCCCTTTATTACGAGGATGAGCGGAGATAATGAAACTCATACTGTAACGTTCACTACAGATGCCACCGATCCTGGAATGTTGAATTTGAAGTATGATTATGACTTCGATGGCTTCGATAAGGCTTTTGAGAACGGTCTGTCATGGATGCCAGATGGCTATTATGAGAGCGATGCTCCTGCGGCTTGGGTGGCTGTGAGTTCGTATGACCTGTCCGTAGGAGGTGTTGCAGTTACATCAGCAAATGCCGAAAATGTACTTGGTGACGGTAAGGTGAGCTACGATGTGGAAAACCATACGCTGACGTTGAATAATGCAACGATTATACCTAAGGGAGAGGATTTTGGTATTACATATAATGGAACAGCCAACTTTACTATCAGCTTGAAGGGTACTAACAACGTTGTTAAGGGCATAGGAGGATGTTGTGCTATCCTTTATAATGGTGATGGTGACAATGTCAATTTAACATTTACCAAGGGCGACACGGAACCCTGTTCTTTGCAATTAGAGGCAGTAGGTGCACAGACCATTGATGGCTTCGATAATGTGATTAACACAGGATTATTTAAAATAAATGAAACCATTCAAGGGGAAGAGACAACCACCTATAGAACTACCATTACATCTAGCCTTCCTTTGTGGATTGGTGATACGCAGGTAACCCCGACCAATGCTGAAGACATGCTTGGTGACGGTAAGGTGTCATTCGAAGTAAATGCACAGACTGCTACGCCAACCTATACGCTGACACTGAACGGTGCTGTGCTGACAGTTCCTGTGAAGGTGGGATTGGCTAACTTGACATTTGATATTCGTGGTAACAACACTATTACAACAAATACTACTTGTATTCAGAATACTGCCTCGACTGGTGTGCCTTCGCTGACCTTTAAGTCGAATGCTGATGTAGTAGGAAGCCTGATAATGACGAATACAGGCGGTGATGCCATTAGTCAAATAGGGCAGGGGAACATCTCTATAAGCAAAGAACTTGCAGTGTTCCTAACGGTATATGGATATGATGATTACACTTCCAATTTATATTACATTACCGATGGTTCCACAACTGTGGCCAAGATAGTTCCTTCGTATGGTGTTACCGTAAATGATATTCAGGTCTATGAAGGCAATGCTGCAGACGTATTCAAAGGTGATGATACGAATGGAGGTAAAGTAAGCTTCGATAAGGAGACCGGTACGCTGACGCTGAAAGGTGGTAGCTTTGAAACTATCCGCACCACTCTTGGTACGCTGAATATTGATTTGGCTGGCAACAATTCACTCTACCGCAGCAGTAACGGTTCTATTTTCGAAAGTGCATCTGGTGAGGATGTGACAATTAATTTGAAGTCGACTGATGGAACAGGAGTTTTAACAATAGAAACCCCGACAAACTATGGCGCTACAATAATTGGAGAAGATGTAACACTGACGCCAGTAGCTCCAGTAGTCTTGTTGTATAGCAATGTGGAAAATAATAAAGGCAGACTCCAGTATGGTGTGAACTACGGTATTACCATTACTGCCGCCTCAGGCTCTTATCCTATTAACAGTTCGAACCGCACGAACGTGTTGAATGATTCTGAAGGTCATGAAACTGTTCAATTCGACGGAATCAAGACGCTGAAATTGAACGGTGCTGTGCTAACGAGCATTAATATTGCTAATCAGCATGAAATCCAGGAATTAGTCATCTATCTGAAAGGTACTAACACGATCAATAATAATGATAATAATGGTATCATCTATGGTGGTGATCCTATCTTACCTCTTACTTATGCTACAGGTGATGGATCAACGGAGGATAGTCAACCTGGTACATTAACATGCACATATCATGTGGAAGATGCAGAACATCCAGAGGTGATGGATATCTATAACTGTTTCAAAGACCAGAAAGCCATTTATGATAATAATTTGGGAGAAAGCCAGAACACAACAAATCATACGATTAATATCGCTGTTGTAATGAGTCCGATTGTAACGGAAGGACATCATGAGGTGGAAAGACAAGGATTAGGTCAAGATATTGAGAGTAAAAATACGACACAATTGACTGAAGGTGTAATCGTCAATAAGCTCTTGTATACCTTACCTGGTGACAAAGACGGTTATATTGTAGATGAAGACTATGTGCAAGTTAATGGTAAGGTGGTTGCACTGAATACCCCGATGGATGATGGTGAAGTTAACGATATTCTGGAGTACATTAAGAATGGATTGATCCAGCCTGGTACGAAACTTGGCGATCCTTATACATTTGCATATTACTTCCACGGTATGTCCTTCCTGCTGCCTGCAGGTTATGGTGAAATCAGTCTTGATGTCAATACGAATAAGGCTGGTATACTGCATGTGAAGGTGGGTAGCAACGAGCCTGTTGCTATCACAGGTACAACAGGCTTTGAGACCATAAAGATTCCTTATGCATTGACAGAGGAGTCCTATGTGTTCATCTATAGATATGCTCCTTCTACTCCTCTTTCCCGTGGCGACGATGGCCACCGTGCTCCTGGACGTAAGGAGACAACGACGACGGGTATCAGAGGTCTGAGTGTCAATGCCAATTCTGTGGAATCATCACCAGAGCCTCCTGTCTCTCCGAAGTTGCTGGACAAGAGCCTCTTGAAGCAGGATCGTAATCATATCTACATTGAAACAGAAGATGCTGTTGATGTCGAGGGTATCGAAAGTGACGCCTTTGCAAATCTGACGGGCGACATTACCTATATCGACCTGAGCAATACGGCAATTAAGGATATACTGGTAGATCGCAAGCATTCGGGCAGTCCGTTTAAGGATATCCCTGAGAAGACCTTCATCTATCTGCCTGCCGGCAATACCATAGCTCCAAGTGCCCCTGGACATGAGAATAAGAACGTGGTGATTGGTAGTGTGTGTGACAAGATGGAGATGGACGACAGCGCTCCGTTCGAGGTGGCTAAGGATTTCATTGCCCTTGACGCAAAACAGACTCGTACTTACACCATCGGTCAGAATGCTACCATCTATCTGCCGTTCGCAATCAATTCAGAGACAGCCAGTGCTTTGGGTACCTTCTATGAGCTGACTGGTATTGCCGATGGTAAGGTGACGTTTAAGTCTGTCGAGGAAACAGAGGAAACAAAGGCCAACACTCCGTATCTGTTCAAGCCTAAGACGACAACGCTCAGTGCTAAGATGGCAGAGGTGAAGACACTCACATCGGCACCATATACCGGTGATGCGCGCTTCATTGGAAGATACAGTCAGAAGAGTATCCTCTCAACGACCACAATACAATGTTATTGCTTCAATGCAACAGACGGTAAGTTTGTTCATGTCGTAGATCAACCTATGACGGTGGATCCGTTCCGTGCCTATATTGAGGTGTCAGGAATGTCACTGGGCCGCTCGCTGGAGATCAATACCGGTGACGATGATGTCACAGCCATCAAGAACATCAAGGTGGGCACTGAGGAGAATGTCTACTACGACCTCCAGGGACGCCGTGTGCTCTATCCGAAGAAGGGCATCTATATCGTGAACGGTAAAAAAGTCATTTTGAAGTAAGATGTTAGAGGTAAGAAGTAAGATGTATCACTTATAAAACGTGAGAATTATGAAAAAGACATATATGACCCCTCAAATGGAGGTATACAGTTTCAAACCGACAAACGCCATCCTGACCACCTCAGTATACACCCCGGAAGACTGGGGCGGAGGTGGAGGTGCCGGAGCTCGACCGTTTGAAGAGAATGCGATTGAAGATTTCTTCTTGGGTGGAGGTAACCCCGCTGACCTTAAGAATATCTTCATGCCATAGCATCAAGAACAGAAAGAGTGGGGCAGACCTTAGCGGTTTGCCCCGCTTTTTTACCTCTTAGCAAAGAAAAACAAAAAAAGTTCCCAAAAAGTTTGGCGGTTCCACAAAAAGTGTGTACCTTTGCAACCGCAAATCAGAAATCGACCGCTGCGTTTAGCGCAAGTCGGGTATCAAGAGGAGCCAAATGAGGGTTCCGTAGCTCAACTGAATAGAGCATCTGACTACGGATCAGAAGGTTGTGGGTTTGAATCCCGCCGGAATCACAAAGAAACGAAAAAGACCGAGCAAAGTTTACTTTAGCTTGGTCTTTTGTTTTAAAACCAATGATGATGAACAGAAGATGGCTGTTGACTGTTTGTATAGGACTATTGACAGTCGGCATGCAGGCACAGGAACAGGCTGTTGTAGTGAACAGGCAGCGTTCGTTCCACACGACGATACCGGCAGGTAACTATAGCGGTATCACGTGGATGGGCGGTAATCGCTATGCGGTGGCGAATGACAAAGCACCAGAGAGCGGCTATCACCTGTTTATCATTGATATCGACTCCATTACAGGACAGATACGACGAGCCTCCGAAGAGGGTTTCCGTTCATGCGGTCTTGCCAATCGTGACGAAGAAGGTATTGCTTTCTTTGTACCAGACAGTACCTTATTTATTACAGGCGAGGGAGACAATGAGGTGTTGGAATATGCCTTGAGTGGAAAGCTGACAGGCCGTAAGCTGCAGGTGCCTGCTGCCTTCATGAATGCGAAAGGCAACAAAGGACTGGAGGCTTTGACTTATCAGGCGGAGACAGGACTGTTCTATACCATCACGGAGAAACCGCTGAAAGGCGACAGCGTATCGCGCATCCAGAGTTTTGGAAACGACTTAAAACCCTCGTGCCAATGGCTCTACAAGATAGGGAAGCCTTCGTCAAAAACTGGGGAAGGCAAGCATACCAAGGGGGTGCCAGCCTTAGCTGCCCTGCCGGACGGACGACTGCTGGTGATGGAGCGGGAGGTGTTCCGTCCTAAGAACTACATTGGGGCCTATGTCAATAACGACATCTTCATGGTGACTCCACGGCAAGAGAACGCAGGACAACTGCTTGAGAAGCAACTGCTGGTGTCCATCAAGACGAAGTTTAATCTGACGGCACGCAGCTTTGCCAACTACGAAGGGATGTGTCTGGGACCGAAGTTAGCGGATGGCAGGCAGGTGCTGATACTCATCAGCGACTCCCAGAACCAATATAAGGGCTTTCTCAAGGATTGGCTGAAGACGATTGTCTTTTAGCGTATTCAAGATAATAGCCTAGTTTGTAAAGGGGGAAGAGTCGGGTATTGACCATTGACCATTGAGCATTGATGAGCATGCGACGTTCCCATTTTCCGAAGTGGCGGTGCCAGCGGCGCAGGAACAACAACATGGAGCGGGAGGATTGTTTCACTTTCAGAAGCAGTCGTGAGTAATCCTGCAACTCCTCCCTGAACTGATATAATGTGCGTAGTCCCTCTTCCGTCTTGCTGAGGAATGTTGCATTGTCCTCAAAGGTATCAAATAACATCGGGTTGTCGATATGTCGGATGGGAATGTCGTGAGCCTTTAGTAACTTGCCAAAGGCGACATCTTCATAGCCATATCGCCGGTATCGCTCGTCAAAGGGATAGCGCTGCATCAGGTCACGGGAAATCATGAAGTTGGCGGTATGGAAGTCGTGATATGGATGCTCTTTCCGCTTGTCCACGGTATGCTTCCAAGCCTCTGTCTGTTCGTATTGGCATCGCAGGTTACAACGCTTTTCCTTCTTCGTGCCACCAATTGTGACACCCCCATAGACCACAGGTGCCTCTTCTTGCAGATACCTCGCAATGAAGTCTTTCCGGCAAAGATGCATGTCGCTGTCGATGAAGAGCAACTGATGGTATTGTGCTTCCTTTGCCAACTGATTACGGATGGCTGCGCGCCCCCGATTATGCCCGTTACAGATCATTCGGCAATGCTCTATGAAAGCTATTTTCTGGTTTCTCACAAAGACTTCTTGGTCAGTCGAGCCGTCATCAGCCACCAGAATCTCAAAGTCAATGCCACACTTCATTGCCTGAGCCTGCAATTCCTTGACCAAATCCAGACAGCAGTCATTATACGTTGGAATCAATATCGACAGTTCGGTTATCATTTGAGGAACAAAAGTACACAAAAAAAACTAAAAAACACACGATCGGAAGAAAATTTTTCACTTTTCACTCTTCACTTTTCACTTTTTTTCGTACCTTTGACATGCGTCGAAAATACTCCCACTCGAAAAAATCCAAATAATATTTGGTTTTTTGCTCGTTTATTCGTACCTTTGCAGCCGCTATTACGAGATAGTAGCATGAAATTCAAAATTTAAACATTTAAACAACAACAAAATGGCAACAAAAATCAGATTACAGCGCGGCGGTCGTAAAGGCTATGCTTTCTACAGCATCGTTATCGCTGACGCAAGAGCACCACGTGATGGTAAATTTACTGAAAAGATTGGTACTTACAATCCTAACACCAATCCTGCCACAGTAGATTTGAATTTCGATCGTGCACTTTACTGGGTAGAGGTTGGCGCACAGCCTACTGACACTGTTCGTAACATCCTCAGCCGTGAGGGCGTTTACCTGATGAAGCACCTAAAAGGTGGCGTGAAGAAGGGCGCTTTCGACGAGGCTGCTGCACAGAAGAAGTTCGACGCATGGAAGGCTGACAAGCAGAAGGGTCTTGAGAAGATTGCCGCCGAAGAGGCAAAGGCAAAGAAGGACGCTGCTGCTGCCCAGTTGAAGGCTGAGAAAGCCCAGAACGAGGAACAGGCTAAGAAGAATGCCGAGAAGAAGGCTGCTGAAGAGGCTGCTAAGGCTGAGGCCGAGGCTGCTAAAGCCGCCGAGGAGGCTGCTGCTGAAGCACCTGCAGAGGCTCCTGCTGAGGAAGCACCTGCCGCAGAGGCTGAGGCTCCCGCTGCTGAGTAAACAAATTCCTAAGAGAAACAGAATCCTGCGGGGCATCAGCTTCGCAGGATTTTTAATAATAGCGTGATGCATATTCTTGAGATTCCTTCCTTCTTTCCTCCCTATGGCGGATTGTTCTGCCTGGATCAGGCCAAAGCTCTGAAGGCTTTGGGACATGAGGTGCGTATCTTGAGTAATGTGCAGCTAGGTATGACGATAGGTTGGAAGGACTATCTGACGTTGCCTTGGCACCGCTATGAGCATGAGATGGATGGCGTGACCGTCTACCAGTCGTACCAGCGTGGCATTCCCAAGGTCATCCGTCCCAATGTCAAACGGTGGGTGAGTATCGTAATGTCCATGTTTGAGGATTATGTGAAAAAATATGGAAAACCTGATATTCTTCATGCCCATTGTGCCAAATGGGCAGGCTACGCTGCCATGAAGATCAGTGAGCAAGCCCAAATTCCTTATGTCGTAACGGAACACTTGCCAAAGGAAATATTCCAAGTGGAGTTTGGTCCTTCTGTAAACCATTGGCAGATACCACTTCTGAAAAAGGTATACCAACGAGCCAGTAATAACATTACGGTATCAGAAGAACTGGTAGATGATATTGCCTGCTATTTCGGCAAAGATTATCAGCACACGTTTATTTCCAACATTATTGATGTCGATTTCTGGAGTTATAGAGAACGCTGTTCCCGACAAGGGCGTTCTTTCCGTTTTTGCTGTCCGGCACTCTTCGTAGAGCGAAAAGGATATGACATTTTGTTAGCGGCATTCCACCAAGTCAGCAAGAAATACCCAAACATAGAACTATTGATAGCTGGGCAAGGAACAGACAGCCTGTCGTTAAGGAACATGATAGATAAAATGGGTGGAAAACCAAAAGTAATCTGCATGGGACCCTTGAATAAGGAGCAGGTGCGGCAGATGTATTACGATAGCGATGCTTTGGTGCTTGCCACAAGAGGGGAATCACAAGGACTTGTCTTATTGGAAGCTATGAGTACAGGAATTCCGGCAGTCTCTACAGAGGCAATACCAAAGAGTGTCAGGGTTGATGAAGGAATCATCTATGTCCCTGTAGATGATGTGAAAGCTTTGGCTGGTGCAATGGAGAAGACGATCGAACACGTTTATGACGGAAAACAATTGTCAAGGCAAGTGGCGGAAATATCCTCTCCCCAGATTATCGGGAAGCAGATTGAAGCAGTGCTTCGTACATCGCTTCATACTGCTTAGCCACATTCCGATAGTCATGGTGTTTCTTGACATAAGCGATACTTTCCGTTTTCAGTCGATTAATCTGATCGGTGTGTTGCAATATCCATTCTAATTGTGAATAAACTCCCTCGTAAGTGGGCTGTACATTGATGATGGGCCGTAACTCCTCCTCCTTGATAATCTCATAGTTTTCTGGTTCACCTCCTCCGACTACAACAATACCCTTACTCATTGCAAGAAGTGAATTCATAGAAGGCGTATAGCTATATAATTGGTCGAGCATGACATCACAACTGTTCATCATCTGCTGGTACTCATCGAATGGCATATTCTCAGCCTTGAGCATCTCACACTGGTCGGGATATTTTGAAACGATATTCTGAAGAGCTTCTAACATGATGTCGGTACCCTTGTAGGTTTTCCTGCTGACATCAATACCGATAAAGAAACGGACTTTTTGGTTATCATAAGGATGTACAGGGACATCGTTTGCGGGTATGATGGGAAGGGGTAAAAACTGTGTCTTGTCAGGAAAATAGCGGGAGTAGCAAGCCTGATACTCATACAGGCACGTAGGTATATAGTCGGCATCCTCCATCACATAGCGGGTATAGTCTCCTTTCGGAGTATCAATATACTCGTCAATAAACGATTGGGCAGCGATGTCTGTACGCATTTTGTCACCTATATAGAAATCTCCATAGCGGAATGTCTTGTGGTGAATTCCGTCGTCTACCCAATACCAGTCGCATCCAAAGGCTCCGACTACTATTTTCTTGTTATTGCGGCGGAGGTATTTATAAAAAGCATATTCTCGTTCTGCCTTAAGTCCAAAACAATCGGGATTAATCAGCTGGACGATGTCATAACTTTTAAACCGAGGCAATAGTCTTCGCATGTGGAGATAATGGCGCAGACCTGCAAAACAGCCATTAGGGCGTTTGATATCAATATCACGTGGAAAATCGCAATAGCGATTGCCGTTTCCCACCAGGGTAACCTGATGCCCCAGTTCTCTCAAGCCTTTTGCCAGGAAGGTGTGGAGTCCGCTGTAGTCTTCGAAAAGGAGAATTTTCATCTTTCTTTCTTCAGTAATGGTAGGGAATACAACAGAAAGGTTAGTCCGAGACTGGTATTGGTCATTTTGCGGAACCAAACGTATTTCTTGGTATAGTTTTGATCTGGCAAGGGGAATAGGCCCTCCTGTCGCAGTTCTTCCAGACACCTGTCGAGTTCTTTCCCTGAACGAGTGAGAATGATGGTGTTATAGATATAGTCCATCGATAACTGAGCCACTCGGCGTTGCAATGCCAGACGATCTGTATGTGGCATCCGGTCAGCTTGTGTATTCAGGTGCTTGATGACGCTGAGTGAATCTGTTAACCGTTTCTGAATCCTGTCTTTCTCTTTCTGTTGAGTGACAGAAGTATGATGTTTCCGATAGTAATAAGCCTTATAATCTGTCGGATAAACTACTTCTGCCCTGAGAATCAGTTGGGAAACAAACTCTTCATCCTCTCCGTACTCAATACCTGGTGTGAATTCCAATTTTCCCCTGACAGACTGTCGGAATAGACAACTCCAGACGGAGCCGCGAATATTGTGGTTCTTCATCAGTTCTGCACCAGACTTGGGGGATATATTTCCTCTTGGATTGGCTTTCTCATGAAGCTGATGGGTGAAGTCAAACAAGATGATTTCTGCCTGTGGCTGGCGTCGTACAATATCCAGGCACTGTTCATAGGGAGTCAGGATGAGTTGGTCGTCACCATCCACAAACTGGATGTATGTTCCCTTTGCCATATGCAGTCCCGCGTTGCGCGCTACACTTACACCGCCATTCTTCTGGCGAACATAAATGATGTCGTCCCCATATTTCATGAGCTCATTCATAGGGCTAACATCAGATCCGTCGTCGATGACAATAATTTCTCTCTCTTCTGCAGAGAGTGAGAGGGCAAGAATGCTGTCAATGCATTCGCACAGCATCTGGACAGGCAGGTTATAGTAGGTGAGGATGAAACTGATGATAGGCATATTCTACAAATGTATTATTTCTTCTTCAAAGCAAAGCGGACCAGCAGGAAACTGATGGGTACAGCGATGAGGTAAACGGGTAGGGGAGCAAGCTCTGCGGAAACGCCTATCCAATAGAAGAAGTTGAACAATCCCAGATAGACAAAATAGTTGATGCCATGACTGCCAGCAAAGCGGATGAGTCTTTTCCAAGAGGGCTTTACTTTAAAGGTAAAGTATGACGACATCACAAAGTTACACAGAAAACTCAGGAAATAACCTATGGTGTAGGCAATGTTCATATTCATGAATGGCAAGAGGATATAATAGATACCATAGTGAATAATCATCGCTGTAGTACCAACGATGCCAAACCGTATGATTTCCAGTATGGATTGCCGATTGAGAATTCTGTTCATTGCTTTTTATACTGCCTTCTTTCTCTTTTACATGCTGCAAAGTTACAAATTAATTTGGAAATTCGTAATAAAAGGTGTACTTTTGCGTTCAGAACAATAAAGATAATGACGGAAGAAAGCAGCAACAGTTATCGGCATATACTGAAGTATACCAGTATTTTCGGTAGTGTACAAGGTCTGAATGTATTGGCAGCCCTTGTACGCAATAAGTTTACTGCAGTCTTTCTTGGACCTGCGGGAATGGGGCTCGTCTCATTATTGAATACCTGGCAGGGATTTGTTTGTCAAGCCACTAATCTGGGCATTTCAACGGGAGCGGTTCCTCAATTGTCAGAACTGTATGAGAAAGACAATATGGATGCGTTGAATCAGCATATTGTAGTGATTCGCACCTGGAGTATTATTGCTGCTGCAATAGGATTCTTCTTCTGTCTGGCTGTCAGTCCTGTTATGGCATTACTAATAGGAGGAAGCGAGAGCTATATTTCCTATTTCCTATTGATTGCTCCAGCCATTATCTTGTTGGCTATTTCTAACGGAGAAATTGCCATTCTGAAGGCAACACGACGCCTGAAATCCCTTGCAAAAGTTCAGACAGTAAGTGCTATTGCATCCATCATCGTAACCATTCCTTTGTATTATTATTTAGGCATAGATGGTATTGTGCCCGTCATGCTTTCAATGGCTTTTGTGACAATGATAGTAACTGTGGCCTATTCATACAGTTATTATCCTTTTAGCATCAAATTCTCCAAGGATGTGATAGCTGGTGGTAAAAGCATGATCTATTTAGGGATTGCATTTGTAACAGCTGCGATAGTTAGTAGTTTATCGGAGTTGCTGATACGAATATATCTGAATGATCAAGGCCAGATGGATGAAGTCGGTTTCTATAATGCAGCGTATATGATGACAATCTCCTATGCTGCTTTAGTACTTGCTGCTGTGGAATCAGACTATTTCCCCCGTCTTTCTGCTATATCTCATGACTTGCAGCAGATTCAGACGACAGTAAACAGTCAGGTAGATGTCTTATTTCTACTAGTCGCCCCTATGATGACAGCCTTAATGGTTTTTCTGCCGTTACTGGTGCCAATACTCTATACAGATAAGTTTACGTCTATTATTCCGATGGCTCAGATTATGGTTGTTGCGATGTATTTCAAAGCCCTTTCATTGCCAATTAGCTATATCCCTCTTGCTTTTCGAAGGTCTCGTTCTTATCTGTTTCTTGAAATACTCTATTGTGTTTATTTCTTGATATTCTTCTTTCTTGGCTATAGCTTATGGGGAATGTGTGGCGTTGCTGTTGCCTGGGTTATTTCCCATATTATTGAATGGGTTGTGGTATGGTTTTGGGCCAATCATTATTACCATTATCAGTTGTCTTCTTCTATTTGTCGCCATATTATTATTCAAATGGCAATAGCCGCAGTTGCGTGGCTGGGCACAAAATATTGTACTGGCAGTTCCTATTGGATTGTCGGCACTATATTGATAATGATGAGTATTGGAGTATCGTTTTATCTGATATATCGAAAGAAATGAAAATAGTATCTTTTACAGGTGGTTTGGGAAATCAGTTGTTTGAATATCTTTTCTATCAGCAATTGAGCAGACGTTATCGTCACGTTTACGGATACTATCGTCAATCTCGTTTGGGTATCAATGGATTGGAACTCCAGCAATGGTTTGATGTTCAGTTGCCAACAGCTACATGGTATAGCAACTTTTTGGCGGCAGCATATAAGATTCTGATGAAACTTCATTTGTGTCATCCAACAGACGAAGATACGTATACAGATGGTTCCAGGGGATTCTTTTTTGAATCATTCTTTCAGGGGCGTCGCTTTCATGAAGAATCTGACATTCAGCAGTTGACATTCCGTCCTTTTGAATTAAGTGACACTAACAAACGGGCACTCTCTCTCATCCAGTCTGTAGAGTCTGTTGCCATACATGTTCGCAGAGGAGACTATATGTTGACAGAGAACTATAAGGTGTTGGGGAATATCTGTACAGAGGAATATTACCGACTTGCTGTAAAACAAATCCAGACGTTGGTATCAAATCCCCATTATTTTGTTTTTTCTGATGACATCGATTGGTGCCGTGCACATTTTGACTACTTGGAGCGTGTAGAGTTTATAGACTGGAATGTGGGAAAGAACAGTTTCTATGATATGTATCTGATGTCAAAGTGTCGGCATCATATTATAGCCAACAGCACATTCAGCTATTGGAGTGCCCGTATTTCCACCAGTGATGGTATAACAATATATCCGGAAAGATGGCTTTGGGGATGGGATGCCCCAGACATCTTTCTGGATAGTTGGAAGGGAATCTTGACTTAGAACCTGACGTCAAACTGGATATCAGCGAAGTTGTAATTGTGCTTGGTGAGCATGCGATCGTTCACAAAGGCATACTCTGCATTAATCTGGATGTTCTTGGTGATGAAATAGTTCAGACCAATCTCATACATCGTTTTTGAAGTCCCCCATTCCTTAGTCGGACGATAGAGGTTGTAACGTGCCTTTGCGTGCAGTTTCGACTTGATGACAGGCACTATGCCAAATGCGTAAAATCCATCAGCTTTGTCGCCTTTGGAGAAATCTACCGTACGGCTGTTGACACCAGTGGCTCCCCATCCCTGACTGTGGATGTACTCTGCACGGAAAGTGTACTCGTCTTTGTCATATTCGGCAGACAGACAGTAGCGGTTCTTGCTGATGCTGCCTTTACATTCATTACCATTTTCGTCAAGCCACGTCATATTACCGCGTGAACCTACCCAGCCGAAGGCACCGATACGGACGCCCTTGATCGGCATGAACCAGATACCACCGATAATATCCTTGCGGTTGTCGAGGTCTTTCTGGTTGATACCCTCACCGTTATAGACACCAATCTGATAGTGGAGAAGATTACGCCCAGCAGCATTCTTCAGGAAATCACCCTGAATCTGCACACCGATATCACGACCACCTGATGACTTTTCTCCAGAACGGTCGCCAAATCCTGAAAGGGCATTGATGACATTTGCATAGGCATACCATCCCTGTGTGATGGGGTGGGTAGGATTCTCAAAGGTAAAGGCACGCTTGAACTGTCCGACCTTCACACGGAAGAAGTCGTATTTCTGCCACTCGGCAAAGAGGTCAACCAGCATCACGGTAGGGTTACCAGGTCCAGCGTTCGAACTGCCTTGCAGCTGTACGCGCCAGGCAAAGTCACTAATCTTTCCGTCTAATATCAGACGCATTAGACGGAGGTTAAAGGAATTTTCCGTTTTTTCATCAGGATTCTGAACTTGGTACTGTACCATACCATATCCGCTGAACTTGATGTTCTTGACCCACTGGGGAAGTTCAATCACAGTCTTTTTCTTTTCACTCTCTTGAGCATTGGAAGCCAATGCGAAGCCCGTCACGAAGAGGGCAAGGATCATTAGTTTCTTCATAGTTTTATCGTTTAATGAGTAATACAACATTTTCTACATGGGGAGTATGTGGGAACATATCGACAGACTGAACCTCTGCCACTTTGTAGTCGGCATCCAGTTCTTGCAGGTCACGAGCCTGAGTGGCAGGATTGCAGGAAACATAGACGATACGCTGTGGGGCAGCTCTGAGGATGGTCTTGACCACATCGGGATGCATTCCTGCACGGGGTGGGTCTGTGATGATGACATCTGGACGACCGTGCTCTGCAATGAAGTCATCCGTTAGGATATCCTTCATATCACCTGCAAAGAATAGGGTGTTGTCAATATGATTGACTTCCGAGTTGATCTTGGCATCCTCAATAGCTTCTGGCACATACTCGATGCCAATCACCTTACGAGCTTTCTTTGCCACGAAATTGGCGATAGTACCTGTGCCGGTATAGAGGTCATAAACTAATGGCTTTTGACTATTTGCTGTTGGCTGAAGGCTGAAGGCAAACTCCCTGGCGACGCTATAAAGGTGGTATGCCTGTTCGGTATTTGTCTGGTAGAACGACTTCGGACCCACTTTGAAGCGCAGATCCTCCATTGTCTCAAAGATATGGTCGTTACCTTTGAAGGTCAGAATTTCCTGATCACCGATAGTGTCGTTGCATTTCTGATTGTCGAGATACATCAGGGAGGTGATCTGTGGGAAAGTGTCTGCCAGATGTTGCAACAGTCCTTTTGCTTCTTGCTCGCCTCCTGTTTCATCATAATGGAACTGTACAATCACCATCCACTCGCCGGTATTCGAATTACGGATAATCACATCACGCAGGAGTCCTACCTGTTGACGGAGATCGAAGAATGTCAGTCCGTGTTCAATGGCATAGTCGCGCACCTCATTACGTATCTGGTTGTTCAGGTCGTCCATCAGCCAGCATTTATCAATGGGCAGGATCTTGTCAAAGGCACCAGTGATATGGAAGCCGATGGCATCACGGGCAAACTCCTTGCCAGAAGCGATCTCTTCGTTGGTCAGATAGCGGCGGTTGGAACATCCGAAATCCAACTTGTTGCGATATTCCTGCGTCTTCACACTGCCAAGGATGGGACGAAACTCTGGCAGTTCCACCTTGCCGATACGGGTCAGTTGGTCGAACACCTGTTGCTGCTTCATCTTCAACTGTTCTTCATAGGGCAGTTGCTGCCATTTACAGCCACCACAGGTGCCGAAATGCTGACAGAACGGTTGGATGCGCAAAGGACTAGGGGTATGCAACTTGACGATCTCCGCCTCCATGAAACTATGTTTCTTCCGACGGACCTGCAGGTCACACACGTCACCAGGAACAGCCCAAGGGACAAACACCACCATCTCGTCGACTCGTGCAAGGGCTTTCCCCTCGGCCGCGAAATCGGTGATGGTGATATGCTCCAACAGGGGCAGTGGTTTCTTCTTCCTAGTCATGCACTAACGGTTTTTCTCCATCTTTTTCTTGATAATCTCCAAAGCCTTCTCCCAGTTGGTATCCAATGAGAAACGCGTCAGGCTCTCTCCGCTGTTATAATAACTAAGCACCATCTCCTTGTCTTTGTCCTTGAAGAGCGGATTGTCTTTGCTGGTTTCCATGAACATCTTCGTCATCTGTTCTTGCAGGGCCTGTGGCATTTCGTTCAGTTCAACAATCTTCTGGATGTAGAACTGTACGTATTCGTTCATCGCTAATGCCTGACGGTCAAGGAAGTAAGCCGAAGAGTCGGGCATTTCCTCCTGCATCTTAATGGCCAGATAGTTGAGGGCATCCAGCTTGAATCTGCTGATGGTACGTATAATACCATGTGACTGTGGATTCTCGATAATGGCCTTGTTGGTCTTACGGAGTTCGTTATACACTTCCTGTGCTTGTGCATTCATGCCAATCACGAGCATGAAGACGATCAGAATCTTTTTCATTGTCATTCTATTTTTGTTTTGTAAGATATTTCTTATGGGTGATGACGGCAGGCAACTCCTCCTCATAGTGGGTCACCATGACCATCGTCTTGTTACGCCGCTGACAGAAGGTCTCGATGATATCCTTCACACGACGGCGATTCTTGAGGTCAAGTCCGTGCAGGGGCTCGTCGAGTATCAGCAACTGCGGGTCTTTGACAAAGGCACGAGCCAACAGTACCAGTCGCTGTTCTCCACTCGACAGCTTCAGGAACGGACGTTCGTATTTCTCCTCCAGTCCGAAGAGATCCATCCACCACCTGCAGGTCGCATATTCTGCAGCGTCAGGTTTGACATAGAGTCCCACCGAGTCTTTCAGACCGCTTGCCACTATACGTATGGCAGGTAGGTCGCGTTGATAGGAACGGTGCATCTCTGGCGAGACATAACCGATATGTTTCTTGATGTCCCAGATGCTCTCACCCGTACCTCTTTGGTGGTCGAATAGGATAATGTCACAGGCATAGCTCTGAGGATTGTCTGCGCAGACGAGCGACAGGAGGGTGGACTTCCCGCTTCCGTTCTGTCCGGATAACGCCCATCGTTCTCCGTTTCTCACTGTCCAGTCAATGTCTTTCAGGATGGTACGCTCCCCATAGCGGATAGTCACCTTCTGCATCTTGATGACTTCCTCCGTATGGTAGTCGCTGTCGTTGTATGGCAGGTTGAGGATAGCTTCCTGCTGTTCCTTGGTCAGCACGTGGGGTGGGATAGGGACTTGTCTCTCATAATACAGTTCACGGCTACAGGGTGGCAACGCCTTCCCGTCTCTCACTTCTATCACCTCAGAAACGAATGTCGGGATATCGTCAGTTTTCGCGAGTACCAGCATGATGTCCAATTCGTGTTTCTCCGTCAACAGTTGCAACAGCTCCTTCAGCTGGTCACGTGTCTCCGCGTCGAGTCCGATAAACGGATTGTCCATGATGAGCAGACTGGGGTTGGCAAACAGCGTCTTGGTCAACTGGAACTTTCGGAGTTCTCCACTTGAGAGGGTAATGATATATTTGTCGAGTAATGGCTCCATATGGAAGAGGTCGTACAGGTGGCATTGCAGTTGACGACGCTCTTCATTGTCCTCGCCGGCCAACCTGTAGGCTTTCTCCAATAACTCTCCGACATTGGGAGTCTCTGGGTCGATGTCATGCTGGTTCCACCTCAGTTGCAGGTAATATGCCTTATCTACGGCAGGTCCGTACGAGTCGCTGAAAGCGATATAACGCAGACGGTCACTGGCCATCTGCCTGCGCAGTAGTTCGATATACTGCGTCTTTCCGCTTCCGTTGCGTCCTACAACTGCTGTTACCTTATGCATATTTCTTACCTCTCACCTCTTACCTCTCACCTCTTAACCCTGCTCTGATTCTTGCTAACAAAGTCCTTCCAGCCTCTGTAGTGGGCTTGCGACTCAGGTCGGTTCATCTGCATGAAATGACAATAGGCAGCACCTAGCGCATCAGTAGCATCCATGAACTTGAGCATAGCATCCTCATCGAACTTCAATAGTCTCTGCAGCATTCCCGCCACTTGTTCCTTGGAGGCGGCGCCATTACCCGTAATGGCCATCTTGATCTTCAGCGGCGCATATTCGTGGATAGGCACTCCGTGATGGATGGCTGCTGCAATAGCCGTTCCCTGTGCCCTTCCGAGTTTCAGCATCGACTGCACGTTCTTTCCAAAGAAAGGAGCCTCAATCGCCATCTCGTCAGGCAGGTAGGCATCGATGATTCCTGTCACCCGTTCAAAGATATGTCCGAGTTTCAGGTAGGCATCCTCAAACCTCCTGAGGTCAATGACACCCATCGTCACCATCTCAGCCTTGCCGTCCTTCACTTTCAGGACGCCGTAGCCCATGATGTTTGTTCCAGGGTCGATGCCCAATATCACCTTTTCCATATTCGGTACAAAGGTACGAATAAGTGATGAAAATTGCAAATAAATTTGCATTTTCGCTTGCAAATTCGTACTTTTGTGGCTGATATACATGAAATATACTATGCAGAAAGTTTGTATTTTCACTGGAGCACGACCGAATTTCGTTAAGGTGGCCCCTATTATCCGGGCAATAGAGAAGACGGAGGGAATCTGTTATCAATTGGTATATGCAGGCAGGGAAGACGACCCCACTTTGGAGGACTCGCTATTCGACGACCTGCAGATGCCGCGTCCGAATGTGTTCCTGGGTGTGGATTGCGAGAACTTGAACGAGCTGACAGGTAAGGTAATGTCTGCTTTTGAACAATATCTGGAGGAACATGCGACGGATACGGTCATTGTAGTCGACGATCTTGCCTCGACAATGGCGGCAGCTATCGTGACCAAGAAGCGGGGACTTCGACTCGCCCATCTGGTGGCAGGTACACGTTCGTTCGATATTCGTATGCCAAAGGAAATCAATCGGTTAGTTATTGATGGTTTAAGTGATTTACTGTTTACGGCAGGAGTCAGTTCCAATAGTATTGCCACCCGTGAAGGAGCAGAGATGCATAAGATATATATGGTTGGAAACATCCTGATGGATTCGTTGCGTTTTAACCACGAACGGTGGGTTCGTCCTGCCTGTCTGGAAGGCATTGAAGACGGAAAATACCTGGTGTTTACCATCAACCGCAAGGCATTGCTGGCAGATAAGGAGAACCTGCAGCGGATGCTTCAGGCTATCAGCGAGGTGGCTGGCAACATTCCCGTCATAGCCCCCTTACGACCATCTGTCACTTCTCACCTCTTACCTCTCATCGCTCACCTCTTACCTCTTACCTCTCACCTCATACCTTTCCCCTCCCTTCCATACCTTGAGTTCGGCTATCTGACTGCTCATGCGATGGGCATCATCACAGATTCTGGTAATGTGGCAGAAGAGGCAACATTCAACCACGTGCCCTGCATTACGCTCAACAGCTATACGGAGCATATCGAGACAGTGAAACAGGGAACTAATGAGCTGGTGGGTGAAGATGCAGAGAAGTTGCGTCAAGCCCTCAGCAAACTGGTGGCTGGCGAATGGAAGTCGGGGAGCCTTCCTGACCGTTGGGATGGTCGTTCTGCAGAGCGCATCGTACAGATACTATTGGGATAACGCATCCTCATTTTTAGGTATTTCGATGATGAGATGTTGAAAATATGCGGAATAATTCGTACCTTTGCATGAAATAATTGACAGACGATGAAATTATCGGAACTTAAAACGGGCGGACGTGGTGTCATTATAAAGGTACAGGGACATGGCGGTTTCCGTAAGCGCATTATTGAGATGGGCTTTATCAAAGGACAGGATGTAGAGGTGTTGCAGAACGCCCCTCTTCAAGACCCCGTCATCTATAAGCTGATGGGCTACGAGGTCAGTTTGCGCCGTCAGGAGGCAGAGATGATTGAGGTAGAGGCTGTCGACGATGCAAAGGATACAGACAACCAGCCATCTTCGCCAGACGCGAAGGAATCGTCGGAAGTTAAGTTCAAGGATGTCATCAAAGTCGCATTGGTAGGTAATCCGAACTGCGGAAAGACTTCCTTCTTCAACTTTGCCAGTGGTGCTCATGGCCACGTGGGAAACTATAGTGGTGTGACAGTCGATGCTTCCGTTGCCCACGCCTCTTTCGAGGGCTATGAGTTTGATCTGACAGACTTGCCTGGCACCTATTCTTTGTCGTGTTACAGTCCTGAGGAGTTGTATGTCCGTGAACACCTGATGAAGCAGCATCCTGATGTCGTCATCAATGTCATCGATGCCTCGAACCTAGAGCGTAACCTTTATCTGACGACGCAGTTGGTCGATATGAACGTCCGCATGGTGTGTGCGCTGAATATGTACGACGAGTTTGAGCGTCGTGGCGACTACGTGCATATCAAGACGCTCTCAACCCTCTTTGGTGTTCCTTTCGTGCCCACATCGTTCAAGTCGGGCAGGGGAGTGCCGGAGTTGTTCCGCGAGGTCATCAGCGTCTATGAGGACCAGAGTCTGCTGGCGCGTCATATCCATATCCCCCACGGTCATGAGCTGGAGGCAGGCATCGCCCATATCCAGGAGCACCTGAAAGAGGATGAGGAAGTGCGCCCCTTATATTCCACCCGTTATCTGGCCATCAAGTTGCTGGAGAACGACTCCTCTGTGGAGCGCTATATCCGGCAGTTGCCGAATGCCGATGAGATTATCGAGGCGAAGGTGATGGCTGCCGAGCGTGTGAAGGAAGAAATAAAGGAGGACTCCGAGACGGCCATCATGGATGCAAAGTACGGTTTCATTCATGGTGCGCTGACAGAGGCTGAGTTCCACAAGGGAGCGAAGGAGGACACCTACCGCATGACGCACTTCATCGACGATGTCCTGTCGAACAAATATTTTGGATTCCCCATCTTTTTCCTGATTCTCTTCGTGATGTTCCAAACCACTTTCTCGCTGGGACAGTATCCGATGGACTGGATAGAAGCTGGTGTGGAATGGCTGGGTGAGTTGATAGGCAGTACGATGTCTGACGGACCGCTACGCTCGATGCTGGTCGACGGTATCATTGGCGGTGTGGGCTCCGTCATCGTCTTCCTGCCCCAGATTCTAATATTGTATTTCTTTATCTCCCTGATGGAAGACAGCGGCTATATGGCGCGTGCCGCTTTCATCATGGACAAGCTGATGCATAAGATGGGACTGCACGGCAAGTCGTTCATCCCCCTGATTATGGGCTTCGGCTGTAACGTGCCTGCGGTGATGGCCACACGTACTATCGAGAGTCGCCGCTCCAGGATTATCACCATGATGATTCTGCCGTTCATGTCCTGTTCGGCACGTCTGCCCATCTATATCATGATTATCGGGACCATGTTCTCTTATCAATACCGTTCTTGGGTCATGCTGTCGCTCTATGTGGTGGGCATCATCATTGCCGTCATCGTCAGCAAGATTTTCTCCACGTTCGTTATCAAGGGTGAGGACACCCCGTTTGTGATGGAGCTGCCTCCCTATCGCATGCCGACGGCAAAGGCGATAGGGCGCCACACCTGGGAGAAAGGCAAGGAATACCTGAAGAAGATGGGAGGCATCATCCTCGTGGCATCCATTATTGTATGGGCGCTGGGCTACTTCGGTCCTACCGGAGTGGCACCGTCGATGGACCAGTCATACATTGGACTGATGGGACAGACCATTGCGCCGCTCTTCACGCCGCAAGGTTTCACCTGGCAGTTGGACGTCTCGCTCATTGCCGGAGTTGGTGCTAAGGAGATTGTAGCCTCTACCATCGGCGTCTTGGGCGGACTAGAGGAGCTGACCCCGTTGGTGGCATATTGCTACCTGCTGTTCGTCCTGCTGTATTTCCCCTGCATCGCCACCATCGTCGCTATCAAGCACGAGACGGGTTCCTGGCGCTGGGCCGCCTTCGCCGCTGTCTATACCACCATCGTCGCCTGGATAGTCAGCGCCGCAGTATACCAGATTGGAACGCTATAAAACAAGAAGGCTAAACGCTCAACTTTGGAAGCTATTTAACTTCTAAAGCAATGTTCCTAGTTCGATGGTCAACGGTCCGCTCGAGCTCTGCTCGCTTGCTACCAACGGGACGCAAGAATGGACAATGCCACATTTTTTCAAGCCTTAAAAAATCTGTTAGCATGACTCATTGAGACTATCCCTACGACTCATTCAGATAATCTCTACATTTCCCCTCACCCTTCACTCAAGAGGCCTGAAATGCCGATGTACAAAGGGATAGGGGAGAGTGAAGGGCTGGTGCAACCCCTCACGCATTCCAATCCCTTTACACAAAGAGGTTTCAAAGCTTTTGAGTGAAGGGTGAGGGTGAAAATCGCGATTAACCCAAAATAAAGGCTTAGGAAGAAATGAGGGAAGATAATATTGTTATTTTGGAATAAGGCACGACTATTTCTCAGCAAAGGCTGCTTATTGCTCAATAAGGCAGGGTTGTTGGACAAGTGCTGGCTCTTATTCGTGATGATAGGGTTCACCACGGATGATGGTGCAGGCGCGATAGACTTGCTCGGTGAAGGTGAGGCGTATCATCTGATGGGAGAACGTCATCTTGGAGAGGCTGAGCTGTTCGTTGGCACGGGCATAGACAGCTGGGGAGAAACCGTAGGGTCCGCCAATGACGAAGACGAGGCGGCGGGCGGTGTTGCGCTTCTGTTCCAGCCAGTCGGCAAACTCGATGCTGCGGAATTGGCGTCCGTGCTCATCTAACAGAACTACGGTATCGGAGGGTTGTAACTGACGTAGAATCAGTTCGCCCTCTGATTTTTTCTGCTGTTCCTCGCTGAGACTCTTGGCATTCTTGAGCTCGGGGATGGTGACGACCTCAAAGGGCATATAGTGATTGATGCGCTCCACATAGTCGTTGATACCAGCCAGGAAGTGCTTATTGACGGTTTTGCCTACTTGAACGAGAATCGTTTTCATAATTATGCATTATGAATTATGCATTATGCATTATCTTGTACTATGGAATCCTTCCAGATTCTCATAGCGGTGACGCATCATGCGCTGGTAGATGTTGCGCATCCAATAGGGTTCCGCCAGTGTGAAGGCAAGTCCGATGACTATCATCACGATATAGGCCACGGTATCGCTGAAGAGTGCCTGAAGAATCAGTACCAGGACGACGGGAACGAAGAATACGATGAGTTCGATAATCAGCTGGAGTTTGTTCTCAAACTGGTTCTTGCCAGTAATCTTTTCGTTCAAGGGCAATGTCTGCTTGTTCCAGATAGCCAGTTGGAAGAGCAGGCAGTATTCCGGTCCTGTGGTGATCAGCAGGTAGGCCAGTATCATCAGGATGGAGAACTTGCCTGAGATGATAGGGGGCAACAGCAACAGGAAGGGCAACAGTACGATGGCGCAGTAGAAATAATACTTGGCACGAAGGAGGGTGAGGATGTTTTCTTCGTGCACCATCAGCAGGTCGATGTAGTTGCCTTCGGGTCCCATCACCTTGACGAGGTTGACGGCTCCGAAGAACACGAAGCAATAAAGGCACCACATATTACGGGCAAAGCCTCCGGTATATGCATCTGTATAGGCTATCATCAGCGAGAGCATGGTGATGATCACAACGCCCTGGATGAAACGGGTACGGATGGCCTTGTTGCGCATTGTGCTCTTGATTTCCAGTTTCAGGTATTCGCCAATCTGTCCGAAACGGTTGAGGGCAGCAAACTCTGATACGTGTTTCAGCTTGGTTTTCTCGTGTTTAGATATCTCGTCGTAGATGAACCGCATCTGCAGTTTTCGGTTAATCAGGAAGAGGATGGTGAAAAGGACGAGAAGGAGCAGGAACGACTGCCAGGAGAAGGCATGCTCGCCAATGAAATCGAAGACTTGGTCGAAGATCTTTTCTATTGACTTGTCTGACACCAGGAAGAAGGGCACTACGATAGCGCCATAAACGACGACGGGTAATGCCCACCAGAACATGCTGCGGTTGACTAACGTGCGGACCAGCAGATACCACTGGCTGTTGACTAGGATAATCAGATGCAGCAGCAAGAGCATCACCAGTCCCTGCAGAAGCGTCATACTGCCACACACGCAGATGAAGGTATATGGCAGGAATAATGACATCCAGATGAAGTTGTAGGAATCAAACACTTGAGACACCAGGAAGCAGTCGACTGCCGTGTATCTGCTGAAAGGCATCAGCAGATAAGGCTTGACCAGCATGACGGGTGTCTGCTGGGAGACGAAACGGCTGAAGAAATCGAAAAGGAGCAGGAAGGGGACTACAAAGAATATCAGCTGATACTCATCTTCCTTGACAGCCACCCATCCGAGGAACGTTCCGATGGCAACGAAATAAACCAAGAAGAATGCCAGACCCAGATAGGCAAAGAACTTACCGTACTGGTTGGCCTCGAACATGACATTACGCTTCTCGCTGAGCTTTTTGTTCTTGCGCAGCAGGAAAAACAGTTGTATCTTATTCATGATGTCTTTTTACCTTTTTACTTTTATCTCAGGTCTATGATTTCTGCGTTGGGATAGGCCTTGGGGTTGAAACGGAACAGGGCATCGGACAGGTTTGCCTTCTTGAAATCCGACACCAGGATGGTGGTCCACTGCTTACCCTGCAGCATCTTGATCTGGGAGGGCACATACGACTGCTTGCCAATGGTAATCACCATTTCCTGAACACCGCTCTTCCGGGAGGTGGCTTTTAGCGTGACGACGTAGTTCTGGGCGTTGGAGGTCATCGTCGTGGTATAACCATTTTTATACATATATATAAAATGGTAGGGGTTGATGGCCTGCAGGTCAGCCTGGGTAGGGTTACAGACATTCACCTCGTCGTTCTGCCTGACGTAGGTCCACTGTGTCTTGCCGTCAAACCACACTACGCCAACAGAGGTGTTGGCATAGAACTTCCTGCCTTTGACGGAGATAGTACCCGTCGAATTACCATACTGCTTGCTGCTGATGGTAAAGGAGGCGGTGACACCCGCCTTGTTAGAGACGACAGCTGCCGTCTTATCGAGGATTTTCGTCGCTGTCTGTCCGTAGGATGCTGTCACCAAGAACAGCAATCCGAATATCATGAGTCTTATCTTCTCCATTGTGTCAACAGGTTCTCTAAACTGTTCTCATCCTGAATCAATACTTCACGAGGCTTTGAGCCGTGGGCGGCACCAACGACACCTGCCTTCTCCAACTGGTCCATCAGGCGGCCGGCACGGTTGTAGCCAATGGCGAACTTACGCTGAATAAGACTGGTGGAGCCACTCTGGTTGACGACAATCAGGCGGGCGGCATCCTCGAACATCGGGTCGAGATGCTGCATGTCCACATCGGCAGCCTCGCCCATATCGTCATCCGGCATATCAGGCTCAGGCAATTCGAAGGCTGAGAGATAGCCCTGCTGCTGGGCAATGAACTGGTTGATGCGCTCTACCTCAGGAGTATCGACAAAGGCACATTGTACGCGGACGGGCTCGCCGCCATTCAGATAGAGCATATCACCACGTCCAATCAGCTGTTGGGCACCCGGACGGTCCAAGATTGTACGGGAGTCGATCATAGCACCCACGCGGAAAGCAATACGACTTGGGAAGTTAGCCTTGATGGTACCCGTGATGATGTTCGTGGTAGGACGCTGGGTGGCGATAATCATGTGGATGCCGACGGCACGTGCCAGCTGGGCGATACGTGCGATAGGCAGCTCCACTTCCTTACCTGCTGTCATAATCAGATCGCCAAACTCATCGATAACCACCACGATATACGGCATGTAACGATGTCCGTTGTTAGGATTCAACTGGCGATCGATGAACTTCTTGTTGTATTCCTTGATGTTTCGGGCCTGTGCCATCTTCAACAGGTCGTAACGGGTGTCCATCTCCTTACAGAGAGAATTCAAGGTGCGGACAACCTTCGTAACATCAGTGATAATAGGATCTGCCTCCTCATCAGGCACCTTTGCCAGGAAGTGTTTGTCGATGGAAGAATAGACACTGAACTCTACCTTCTTCGGGTCGACAAGGACAATCTTCAACTCAGCAGGGTGTTTCTTATATAATAATGAGGTAATGATGGCGTTCAAGCCGACTGATTTACCCTGACCAGTAGCACCAGCGACAAGCAGGTGGGGAGCTTTGGCGAGGTCGAACATAAAGACTTCATTGGTAATGGTCTTACCGACGGCACAAGGCAGATCCATCGTCGTTTCCTGGAATTTCTTGGAATTCAGAATCGATTCCATCGAGACGGTGGTGGGTTTGGCATTCGGAACCTCAATACCGATAGTTCCCTTACCGGGTATGGGGGCGATGATACGGATACCCAGAGCAGAGAGACTCAAGGCAATATCATCCTCCAGGTTGCGGATACGGGAAATGCGGACACCAGGAGCAGGGGTGATCTCGTAAAGGGTAATCGTCGGACCTACCGTTGCCTTGATGCTACTAATCTCCACACCGAAGTTGCGGAGGACGTCGACAATACGGTTTTTATTGGCAGTCTGCTCTGCCATATCAATATACGGTTTACCGTCATTATCGTATTTCTTCAACAGGTCGAGGGTGGGATAGTGGTAGTTCTCCAAATCGCGCTTGGGATCGTAGGGCGTGGTGATATCACCATAATCGCCTACCAGGTCCTTACCGTCGGCAGCCTCTTCCTTCATACCTGTATCAACAGTCATTTCGACACCCGTCTCATCGCCAACGGGCATGATGTCGGCAGCCATTACGGTTTCGCTCTTCACGATAACTGGTGGCAGTTCCTCTGTCTTATCGTTCTCGTTGTCAAACTCCACCACTTGTTCTACAGGGTCGTCAAAGACTACAGGATCCTCTACCGTCTCAATCTCAGGCTTTTCATCCTCCGTATTATCACTCCTGCCGATATGAATCTCCATCGGTATCTTCTTCAAGTAACGCAAAGGATTGAATAGCTTGCGGATAAAGAATACCGTCTCTGCACTGAGATAGACCAGGAAGGCAATAGCCGTAACAGCCAGCAGGAAGGTTAGTCCTGGTGCGCCCAATAGTCCTTGTATTATATCGCTGATAGACTGTCCGTGATCTCCTCCAGGATTGAAATGTGATTCAGAGAAGAATGGACTCAAGAATTTGGCAAAGGTGACGGAAGCCCATATCATGACAAGGGCAAGGGTCATGAACCATTTGATCAGATTGACCTTATAAGCTCTCATCAGATTGACAGAGAGCAGGAGGATAAAGACAGGAATCAGGAAAGCGGGAAAACCGAAACAGCGTTTGATGAAGAACCATGCACTGTAGGCTCCCAACGAGCCACAGGCATTCTGGAATTCACCATTCTGGTTCATGATTTCACCCTCACGAGGTGCCTCAATCATACTCTGGTCAGTAGCTCCTGTGGTAAAATAGGAGATAAACGACCAGATAAGATAACCTGCTATAAACATGAGCAGAAAACCCAGAAAGAAGTTCAGGCGCTCATTGTGGAATATCTTGTCAATACCTAATGCCTCCTTAAACGAAGAGGCCGTTTCTGTTTTCTTTTTCCTTGCCATATTTTTATAAATAATGTGCAAAAGTAATTGAAAAATCTCACAATTCGCCATAAAATCGTGAATTTTTTTGTATTTTTGCACCTTGAAAACAAAAGTTTGATGAAAAAGACGATATATAGCAAATACGATAAGACGAAAATAGGAACTTTGCCAAGAGTGGTCTTTGAAGGTCGTATCGTAGTGGTCATTACGAAGGAAGAGGCGGATAAGGCAGTGAAATACCTGTTGGCCCAACCGATTCTCGGAATCGATACAGAGACACGTCCGTCTTTCAAGAAAGGACATGTCAACCAAGTGGCGCTCCTGCAGGTAGCCAGTCATGATGTATGTTTCCTGTTCCGACTGAACCTGATAGGGATGCCTGCATCTGTGATTAAACTGTTGGAGGATACGACTGTTCCCAAAATAGGTCTTTCCTTGCATGATGATCTCATGATGCTGGGTAAACGTAGTTCCTTTGAACGTGGCAATTTTATTGACTTACAAGATAAAGCAAGAGAAATCGGGGTGGAGGACATGAGCCTGCAGAAGCTCTTCGCCAATTTCTTTGGTCAGCGTATCAGTAAGCGAGACCAGTTGTCTAACTGGGAGGCAGATGTGCTGAGTGAAAAACAGAAAATCTATGCGGCTACAGATGCCTGGACTTGCATTTTACTATACGAGGAACTGATGCGTCTTGAGCAGACTGGTGATTATGAATTGATAAAAGTGGAGAATGATGTACAGACAGATACGGTTGAAGAGGGGAAAGGATGAAAGTCTGAAGCGCTTTCACCCGTGGATATTCTCTGGTGCCATCCAACAGATAGAGGAAGGCGTCGAAGAAGGTGACTTGGTACGTGTGGTCAATAATAATGGCGATTTTATCGCTATAGGACATTATCAGCAGGGGTCGATAGCCGTTCGTGTACTGACTTTCTCTGATGTTGCCATAGACGATAACTATTGGCGTTCTCGTCTGCAGTCTGCCCTTCAGATGCGTCAGGCTATCGGACTCGTTTCAGATAGTTCGGAGTATTCGGATTCTTATCGATTGGTTCATGGCGAGGGAGACCACCTGCCTGGTCTGATTATCGACGTGTATGGCAAAACTGCTGTGATGCAAGCCCATTCCATCGGTATGCATCTGATGCGTAAGAAAATAGCCGAGGTATTGGCAGATGTGATGAAATCGCGGATAGAACATATTTATTATAAGAGTGAGACGACACTTCCCTTCATGACAGCCGATGATATGAATGGGTTCCTTTATGGCGGTAGCGACGATAACATTGCTATGGAGAATGGCTTGAAATTCCGCGTCGACTGGCTCCGAGGACAAAAGACGGGCTTCTTCGTAGACCAAAGGGAAAACCGTTCACTACTGGAACAGTATGCCAAAGGGAAACGGGTGCTGAATATGTTCTGTTATACTGGCGGATTCTCTTTCTATGCGATGCGAGGTGGGGCGGATTTGGTACATTCTGTCGACAGTTCTGCAAAAGCCATCGAGCTGACCAAGCAAAACGTAGAGCTTAATTTCCCTGGAGACCCTCGTCATGAGGCCTTTTGCGAGGACGCTTTTAAGTTCCTAGAGAACATTCCTCTTACCTCTCACCTCTCACTTCTTACCTCTTACAATCTCATCATTCTCGATCCTCCTGCCTTCGCCAAGCATCGTGGTGCCTTGCATAATGCATTGAAGGGCTACACCCGCCTGAATCAGAAAGCTTTCGAGAAGATTGAGAAGGGTGGCATCCTCTTTACGTTCTCTTGTTCGCAAGTAGTCACGAAGGATCATTTCCGTAATGCGGTATTTACGGCAGCGGCACTCGCCAAGCGGAAGGTTCGCATCCTGCATCAGTTGCACCAGCCTGCCGATCATCCTATTAATATCTATCATCCAGAAGGTGAATACCTCAAGGGATTGGTACTGTATGTTGAATAAAGTAAAGGATTATATTTCAAAGAATAATCTACTGAACAGCAGTGATTTATATATCGTTGCTCTTAGTGGAGGCGCCGATAGCGTAGCTTTACTTCTTTTACTCGATGAAATGGGCTATAAAGTTCATGCGGCCCATTGCAATTTTCACCTACGAGGGTCGGAGTCTGATCGTGATGAACAGTTCTGCGAATCTCTCTGCCAACAGAAAAACATCCCATTCCACCGTATTCATTTCGACACAAAGACTTATGCTGAAACGCATAAGGTTAGCGTTGAAATGGCAGCCAGAGAACTCAGATATCATTATTTCGAACAGTTAAGGAAAGACCTTGATGCTGCAGGTGTCTGTGTGGCACATCACCGCGATGACTCCGTGGAAACAGTATTACTAAACTTAATAAGAGGTACTGGATTACGAGGTTTGACGGGAATCCAACCCAGAAATGGCTATATTCTACGTCCATTGCTCTGTTTGTCGAAAAAGGAAATCGAAACCTATCTGACAGGGAAAGGACAATCGTATGTGACAGACTCTACCAATCTGGTGGCTGATGTACAGCGAAACAAAGTTCGTCTGCAGGTGCTACCACTATTACAAGAACTCAATCCTGCCATCTATGAAAACATCCAACACACTGCAGAAAATCTAACAGAGGCACAAAAAATGTTAGATGGGATAGTTGGTCCTTATAAAGATGTTAAACGAATTGATTTCAATACGTTAGATAATACCGGCTCAAGTGAATATGTATTATTCGAATGGCTTAAAGGCTATGGTTTTAACGGAAGCCAAGTTCGCCAAATCATGAAGGCAGAAACGGGTAGAGTGATAACGTCCGTCCAAGGTTATGATGTTTTGAAAGAACGTGATGCCTATCTTGTCGAACCCTCATTGAAATCTTTCAGGCCATTACGTATTCCAGAGGAAGGTACCTATCTTTTGGATGATGGGAAAAAGGTTAGCGTTAAAAAGAAATCGGTATATGTATCCAAAGATCCGTTCCTTGCCACTTTGGATGCAGGAAAGGTACACTTTCCATTAACTATCCGCCGAGTGGAAGAGGGTGACAAAATGATTCCCTATGGCATGGATGGACACAGACTGATAAGCGATATCATGACCGATCGCAAGATGACGCTTTTTGAAAAACGCCGCCAGTTGGTGGTTGTGGATGCCAAAGGCATCATTGTCTGGTTGGTTGGTATCCGTGTCAATAACCTTTGCCGGGTTGATGAATTTACAACAGAGGTTGTGGAGATTCATTATAAATAAATTAAAAGAAATCAAGATTCTCTTGGTTTTTTGCTCACTTATTCGTACCTTTGCACACTAAAATAAGAAAAAGGTAAAATTATAATATATTATGGGAAAAAGATTCGCCGAACACAACGGCTTGAATTTGACGCAGACGAACAATGACGTGCTGCAGATGTGGAAGGAGAAAAATGTCTTCTGGCGCTCCGTGACGGAGCGGGAGGGTTGTCCGCAGTTTGTATTCTTCGAGGGTCCTCCATCGGCCAATGGTCACCCCGGAATCCATCACGTGCTGGCGCGCAGCATCAAGGACACCTTTAACCGCTATAAGACCATGAAGGGATTTCAGGTCAAGCGTAAGGCTGGTTGGGATACCCACGGACTGCCCGTAGAGCTGGGCGTCGAGAAGGAGTTGGGCATTACCAAGGCTGATATTGACAACAAGGAGAGCGACAAGTATATCTCTACAGAGGACTATAACAAGAAGTGTCGTGAGAATGTGATGATGTACACCCAGGAGTGGCGTGACCTGACGGAGAAGATGGGTTACTTCGTTGACCTTGACAATCCCTACATCACCTACGACAACAAATATATCGAGACGCTGTGGTGGCTGCTGAAGCAGTTCTACAAGAAAGGTCTGCTATACAAGGGCTACACCATCCAGCCATACTCACCAGCTGCAGGAACGGGACTTTCAAGTCATGAATTGAACCAACCCGGATGCTACCGCGACGTGAAGGATACCACATGTACCGCTCAGTTTAAGATGAAGAATCCGAAGCCCGAGATGGCTCAGTGGGGTACACCTTACTTCTTGGCTTGGACGACGACACCATGGACACTGGCTGCCAACTCAGCCCTCTGCGTAGGTCCGAAGATTGACTACGTAGCTGTGCAGACCTATAATCCCTATACTGCCGACAAGGTAACGTTGGTGCTGGCCGAGGCTCGTCTGAATGCCTATCTGCCCGCTGAGGGTGCTATCACCGATGGTGGTGAACTGCCTAAGTTCGAACGTGGCGACAAGCTGATTCCTTATCGTATTGTGGCCCGCTATAAAGGTACCGACCTTGTAGGTATGGAATATGAACAGCTGATGCCCGCCATCAAGCCCATGGGCGACGCCTTCAAGGTGATTCCCGGCGACTACGTAACTACTGAGGATGGTGCCGGTATCGTACATATCGCTCCCAACTTCGGTGCTGACGACGCCTTCGTAGCCAAGAAAGCCGGTATCTGTCCGATTGTGCTGATTGACAAAAAGGGGCAGGAGCGTCCTGTTGTTGACCTGCAGGGTAAGTATTTCGTCATTGAAGACCTTGACCCAGAGTTTGTCAAGAACTACGTAAACGTCGAAGAATGGAACAAATTTGCAGGCCGTTACGTCAAGAACGCCTACGACGATACGCTGACCGACAAGGACGAGACGCTGGATATCTCTATCTGCATGGATCTGAAGGCTCAGAACAAAGTGTTTAAGATTGAGAAGCACGTCCACAACTATCCTCACTGCTGGCGTACCGACAAGCCTGTGTTGTACTATCCGTTAGACAGCTGGTTTATCAAGTCGTCAGCCTGCAAGGAGCGCATGTCTGAGCTCAACAAGACCATCAATTGGCAGCCTGAGTCAACAGGTACGGGTCGCTTTGGCAACTGGCTGGAGAACCTGAACGACTGGAACCTCTCGCGTTCGCGCTTCTGGGGAACTCCGCTGCCTATCTGGCGCTCAGAGGACGGCGAGGAAATCTGCATCGGTAGCGTTGAAGAGCTGTATAACGAGATGGAGAAGGCTGTAGCTGCTGGCTTCATGAAGAGCAATCTGCTGAAAGACCAGGGCTTTGTGCCTGGCGACATGTCAAAGGAGAACTACGACAAGATTGATTTGCACCGTCCGTATGTGGACTATATCGTACTGGTCAGCGAGAGTGGTAAGCCCATGAAGCGCGAGACTGACCTAATTGACGTTTGGTTCGATTCTGGTTCGATGCCTTATGCACAGGTTCACTATCCGTTCGAAAATGCCGAACTCATCGACAAGAACATCGCCTTCCCTTGCGATTTCATTAATGAGGGGGTAGACCAGACGCGTGGTTGGTTCTTTACTTTGCACGCCATTGCTACGATGATTTTCGATAGCGTTGCCTTCAAGAACGTTATCTCTTCAGGTCTTGTGCTCGATGCCAAGGGCAACAAGATGTCGAAGCATGTGGGTAACGTGGTGAATCCGTTCGAAATGATTGACAAGTACGGTTCTGATGCCGTGCGCCTGTATATGATGACCAACAGCGAGCCTTGGGACAACCTGAAGTTCGACCCAGAGGGCGTCGCTGAAATCAGTCGTAAGTTCTTTGGTACCTTATATAATACATATTCGCTCTTTGCGATGTATGCCAACGTCGATGGCTTTGACCCGCAGACACCACAGATTCCCGTTAGCGAGCGTCCTGAGTTTGACCGTTGGATCCTCTCTTGTCTGAACTCGCTGGTTCAGGGCGTTCAGCAGGAGATGGACGGCTATGATCCCACACGTGCCGGACGACTCATCGATGTTTTTGTCGACGAAGACCTCTCTAACTGGTACGTTCGTCTGAACAAGAAACGCTTCTGGGGCAAGGAGATGGACAACGATAAGTTGGCTGCCTATCAGACCTTGTACGAGTGTCTGATGACCGTTGCCAAGCTGTTGGCTCCGTTCGCTCCGTTCTTTGCCGACCAGTTGTATAAGGACCTCGGTGGCGCTTTGGATAGCGTTCATCTGGATAAATTCCCCGAATTCAACGCCACTCTCGTCAATAAAGACCTTGAAGAGCGTATGGATATTGCTCAGCGCATTACCACCATCGTGCTGTCATTGCGTAAGAAGGAAGGCATTGCCGTGAAGCAGCCTCTGCAGACACTGATGATTCCTCCCGTTGACCAGGCTCAGCGCGAGGCCATTGAGACAGTGAAGAATATCTTCTTGCAGGAGGTAAACGTCAAGGATGTGAAATTCGTGGAGGGTGCCGGCATTCTGGTGAAGAAGGTGAAGTGTAACTTCCGCACAATGGGTAAGAAGTTCGGCAAGGACATGAAAGCCGTAGCTGCTGCTGTTGCTGAGATGACACAGGAGCAGATTGCAGAACTGGAGACCAACGGCAAGTTGCAGCTGGGTAGCTATGAAATTCTGGCTGAGGACGTAGAGATCATCAGCGAGGACATCCCTGGCTGGCTGGTAGGCAACGACGGCAACCTGACGGTAGCCCTCGATATCACCCTGACCGATGAGCTGCGTGCCGAGGGTATGGCCCGCACGCTGGTGAACCGCATCCAGAATATGCGTAAGAAGAGTGGACTGGAAATTACAGACCACATCCGCGTGAGCATCGAGCCCAACGAAGCATCCACAAAGGCTGTCGAGGCCTTTGGCGATTATATTGCCCGTCAGGTACTAGCCGACGACTTGAAACTGGAGGATAACGATGGTCAGGCAGTGGAATTCGACGACTTTAAACTGAATATTCAAATAACAAAAATCTAATAATTATGGCAGAAAAGACTCGTTACACTGACGAAGAATTAGAAGAGTTCCGTCAGATTATCAATGAAAAGCTGGCACTTGCTAAACGCGACTACGACCAGATGATGAATGTCCTGATGAACAAGGACTCTAATGATGTGGATGATACCTCTCCCACCTACAAGGCATTGGAGGAGGGTAGTGTCACTCAGTCGAAAGAGGAACTTATTCAGATGGCTTCTCGTCAGCAGAAATTCATCCAGGGATTGAAGGCAGCCTTGGTACGTATCGAGAACAAAACCTATGGCATCGACCGTATCACAGGAAAACTGATACCCAAAGAACGTCTGCGTGCCGTTCCCCACGCTACATTGAGTGTGGAGTCGAAGATGGCTGGCAACAAGTAAATGAAAGATAATAGCATCTTAAAACGCAGGTGGATGGCTGTTGCAATCGTAATAGCCATCCTCATTGTCGACCAAATGATTAAGATTTGGGTGAAGACGCATATGACGCTTCACGAACAAATCGAGATCTTCTCGTGGTTTAAGATTGTCTTTATCGAAAACAATGGTATGGCATATGGAATGGAAATAGGATCCAAGGTGGTTCTCTCCCTTTTCCGTATTGTCGCTATCACCATATTGGGTTATTACATTTCTCAGCAGGTGAAGAAAAAGGTCCGTTGGGGCTATATCGTCTGTCTCTCTATGATTATGGCAGGGGCTGCCGGTAACATCTTTGATTCCATGTTTTATGGACTGGTATTCAATGCCTCCTCGGAATTCTACAACTCCTATTTTGTACCTTTTGGAACAGGATATGCCCCATTCTTGATGGGTAAGGTCGTGGATATGTTCTACTTCCCATTGATTGTGACGACGTGGCCCGACTGGTTACCAATGGTAGGAGGCAATCAGTTTGTATTCTTCAGCCCAGTATTCAATTTTGCGGACTCAGCCATCTCCGTAGGTGTCATTCTATTGATTCTTTTCTACCGTAAAGAGATTAGTGAAATATCTTTGAAGAACGAAACGAAGTCCCATGAGGAATAGTCTTGCCATCGTCTTACTCGTGATAGCTATGATAGGCTGTACACCTTCAGTACCTTCTGAGTATATCCAACCTGGAGAACTGGAGGACATCCTCTACGACTATCATGTGGCAAAGGCTATGGCGAGTGAGGCACGTTCAAGAGACGCTGATGAGGAGAATTTCAGGAAAAACGCCTATTTCCTGGCCGTCCTGAAGAAATACGATGTGACGGAAGCCGTTTTCGACTCTTCCTTGGTGTACTATTATTCTCATGCAGATCATTTGAAGAAGATCTACGATGATGTCAAGGAACGGTTGAATGACGAGGCAAAAGCCTTAGGTGCCTCTGTGGGTGATATCAACAAATATTCTGTTTATAGTACCACAGGTGATACGGCAAATGTCTGGCAGAACGAGACCGATTTGTTGTTGATGCCTCTTCCTACGATGAACCGTTATGACATCTCTGTTCAAGCAGACACCTCTTATTATAAAGGAGATACCTTTATGTTCCAATTTATGACTAACTTCCTTTATCAAAGTGGTACCAGAGATGCTACTGTCTGTCTGGTAGCCAAATACGAGGGGGACAGTATAACCCAGTCCGTTAGTCATATCTCTATAGATGGTCAGACACAGATTCGTATTCCGCAGAACCGTGAAGGTAAATTGAAAGAACTCAAGGGATTCATCTATCTGAACAATAGCGATCGCGACAAAGAGGCCCGTAAGATGTTGTTCATTAGTCAGATACAACTAATCCGTTTCCATCAGAAGACACAAAATGACAAACAAGAGACCCGTGAAGAAGTTAAGGCGGATAGCCTGCCCGGAACTCCTGACACCCCAAGGAGTAATACTGACACAGTACGTAGTGGAGATCGTGAACGGGAAGGTAAAAGAGTATTACCCATTGATAGAAGAGCTCCCGGCAACCGAGTGGACAAGCAGTCGCTTAAACTTAATAAAAAATGAGCAGGGGGAGCTTGTTCTATATGACAATGACAAACCAATTCTATAAATACTGAGAACTATGAATTTGAAAGTACGCTTAGCTATCATGAACTTCTTGGAGTTCGCCGTATGGGGAGCATATCTGACCTGTATGGGTATTTATCTGAGTAAGATAGGAATGAGTGGTCATATTGGTTCATTCTTTGCCATGCAAGGTATCGTCTCTCTCTTTATGCCGGCATTAATGGGTATTGTTGCCGACAGATGGATTCCTGCACAACGATTATTAGGCTACTGTCATCTGTTAGCCGGTGCGTTTATGATTCTTGCCGCATGGTATGGTTCCCAGCAAGGCAGTCAGGCAGAGTTCGGTATTTTATTTGGTCTCTATTCATTGAGCATAGCCTTTTATATGCCAACACTTGCATTGTCGAATTCCGTAGCCTATAATGCTCTTACAACAGCAGGAATGGATACCGTGAAGGCGTTTCCTCCCATTCGTGTGTTTGGTACGGTGGGCTTTGTCGCAATGATGTGGTTGGCTGATGTCCTTAATTTTGAACAGAACCAGAACCAGTTCCTGATGAGTGGACTACTGAGCGTGCTTTTGTTCCTGTATACCTTTACATTACCCCATTGTCCTATTAGCAAGGGTGGTGAGAAGAAATCATTTGTCGAAGCCTTCGGACTGCAAGCTTTCTCGCTCTTCAAGCAGAAGAAAATGGCGATATTCTTTATCTTCTCGATGTTGCTGGGAGTCAGTCTTCAGATTACCAACGGTTTTGCGACTCCGTTTATCGACCATTTCAAGGTGATTCCCGAATATGCCGACTCTTTTGGTGTGAAATTTCCTGTTGTGCTGTATTCCATTTCGCAGATTAGTGAGACATTTTGTATCCTGCTGATACCTTTCTTCATGAAGCGTTATGGTATTAAGAATGTGATGCTGATAGCTATGTTCGCATGGGTCTTCCGCTTCGGACTATTGGGAATGGGAGATCCGGGCAGTGGCGTCTGGATGTTTATCCTTTCCATGATTGTCTATGGGGTGGCTTTCGATTTCTTTAATATCAGCGGTTCTTTATTTGTCGATAAGGTGACAGATCCCACTATTCGTTCCAGTGCACAAGGTCTTTTTATGCTCATGACAAACGGTATTGGTGCAACAGTCGGCTCTTTTGCTGCTCAGGCAATTGTCACGGGACACACAGCCGAAAATGGAAATGTAGAGTGGATCAGTTGTTGGTTTATCTTTGCCACTTACGCTTTGGTAGTAGCCATAACGTTTGCGCTTATATTCCGTCCCAAGAAAGAAGAAGTGATGGTATAATACAAGATGAAAGAAGCAAGATATTTCTATGTTCCTGATGCGGCACATGTTCATGAGTTGCCTGCAGACGAGGCTTCACACGCCGTGAGGGTCCTTCGTCTGACGGCTGGTGATGAGATGATGCTGATGGACGGACTGGGAGTATTCTATCGTGCTGTAGTAACAGTAGCTTCGAATCATCATTGTATGTATGACATACAAGAGGCGCTTCCTCAGGAACGTCCCTGGCAGGGACATATTCATCTTGCCATTGCTCCCACGAAACTGATGGACCGCATGGAATGGATGGTGGAGAAAGCCGTAGAGATAGGGGTCGATGAAATCACCTTCCTCGACTGTAAGTTTTCTGAACGCAGGGTCATCAAGACCTCTCGCCTTGACAAGATTGTCGTTTCTGCTATGAAACAGAGTCGCAAGGCTTGGAAGACTGTGCTTCATGAGATGACTCCTTTCGTAGACTTTATTTCCGCTTCCAGAGAGGGAGCCAAGTTCATTGCCCATTGCTATCGCGAGGTGGAACGTACCTACCTGTTCGACGAACTGCATCAGGTAAAACCATCTGACGATGTGACAATCCTGATAGGTCCTGAGGGCGATTTCTCCATTGATGAGGTGCGGGAGGCCGTTAATCAAGGCTGGCAGTCTATCCATTTGGGGAACAGCCGCCTGCGTACAGAGACTGCTGGCCTGTCGGCAGTCATGATGTCACAACTTAGTAAATATATATAATAAGGTATGCAACAGATCACCCTACATCAAGTATTGCCTCAGGTCTTTGCCCAGCGCGACGACCTTACTTCCGATGTATGGAAGACTGAGACGAGTTTTGTAAAAGGAAACACGTATCTCGTCGAGGCGGAGAGTGGAATGGGCAAGAGCACGTTCTGCAGCTATCTGTTGGGCTATCGCCACGACTATACAGGTCAGATTCTCTTCGATGACGAGGATATAAGCAGACTCTCCGTTTCCCGATGGGTCGATATCCGCCAGCAACATATCAGCATGCTCTTCCAGGAGATGCGACTGTTTCCTGAGTTGACGGCTTGGGAGAATGTGGAGATTAAAAACCGTCTTACCCAACGGATAGACCGTCCGACCATTGAACAGTGGTTCGAACGGATGGGTATTTCCGAGAAGTTAAAGGTCAAGGCAGGAATCCTCTCTCAGGGACAGCAGCAACGTGTCGCCTTTATCCGTAGTCTTGTACAGCCATTTGACTTCCTGGTGGTTGACGAACCTATCTCACATCTTGACGATACCAATGCACAACTGATGGCCGAGATAGTGGAGGAAATGAAGCAGAAGACCCAGTGCGGTGTAATCGTAACAAGTATCGGCAAGCAACTGCCGCTTACTTATGATCATATATTGAAACTATAAAAAACTAACAGATATGAATAATCAGTATTGGCAACCAGAATTGGAGACAATGCCCCGCGAGGAACTGGAGGCATTGCAAGTGAAGAAACTACGTAAGTCGATTGAAATCAGTCTGAAATCACCGTTCTATAAGAAACGCTTAGGTGACTTAGGCATTACTCCCGACAGTATTCAAACTATCGCCGATATCCGTAAGATTCCGTTTACTACCAAACAGGACCTGCGTGATAACTATCCCTTTGGACTCGTGGGCGGTGACCTGAAAGATGCTATCCGTATCCACTCTACCAGTGGTACGACAGGTCATCCTACCGTTGTGACCTATTCCCGTCATGACATCGACTCATGGGCAAATATGATAGCCCGTGATATGTATATGGTAGGCTGTCGTGACACCGATGTGTTCCAGAACTCATCAGGCTATGGTATGTTCACTGGTGGACTGGGCTTCCAGTATGGCGCAGAGAAGTTAGGTGCAACCACTGTTCCTGCCGCTGCTGGTAACTCCAAGCGTCAGATCATGTTTATCAAAGACTTTGGTACCACCTGTCTGCATGCCATTCCTTCCTATGCCATCCGATTGGCAGAGGTTTTCCAGGATGAGGGCGTAGATCCCCGTTCCACCAAGTTGCGTACACTTTTCATCGGTGCCGAGCCCCATACGGAGGAGCAGCGTCGCCGCATTGAACGTCTGTTAGGTGTCAAGGCCTATAACTCGTTCGGTATGACGGAGATGAACGGACCTGGTGTGGCTTTCGAATGTCTGGAACAGAATGGTATGCATCTCTGGGAGGATAACTATATCCTGGAGATTGTCGATCCTGATACGCTGGAACCAGTACCCGATGGAGAGATTGGCGAGATGATTCTCACCACGCTCGACCGTACCATGATGCCCATTCTGCGTTACCGTACCCGTGACCTGACACGTATTATCCCAGGTGAGTGTCCTTGTGGACGTACCCATCGCCGTATAGACCGCATCAAGGGACGTACTGACGATATGTTTATCATCAAGGGTGTCAACGTATTCCCCATGCAGGTTGAGAAAATCCTTGTACAGTATCCTGGTTTGGGCAGCAATTACCTCATCACACTCGATACTGAGGACGATAACGACATCATGACGGTAGAGGTGGAACTCGACGGACTGACAACCGATGTATATCCTGAGCTTCAGAAGATGACAAAGGATATCCAGCGCTCCCTGAAGGATGAGATCCTACTGACTCCACGGGTGAAACTCGTGAAGAAGGGCTCTCTGCCTGTCAGCGAGGGTAAGGCCGTCAGAGTGAAAGACCTCCGTCCTGGACGTGGCTAATCTATAAAGATATATGAGGAAACTTTTGATCATATGCACCCTGTTGTCTTCGCTGATGTCTCCCTGTGAGGCACAGCAGAAGATACGGGATGTCTTCCTGCAGATGCCCGATAGTCTGTTACCGTATCTGACATCAAATAATCGGCTCGACTTCCTGGATTTCATGGATTCGAAGATGAAGGCAGGGGTACAGAACTCGCTGGGTGGCAAAAGTGAAATGCTGACGCTCACGGATGATTTGCTGGTGCTGCAGGTTAGTCGTTCTCTTCATATGGAGATGCGACTGTTTCCTGTTACTGAGGCTGTAGACAGTTGCCAGCAGGTGGTCTGTATGATTACCACCTATGGCAATGATGCCCCAGAGAGTAAGATCGCACTATACACTGTGAAGTGGAATCCCATTGATGCGTCAGCCCATTTGAGTCTTCCCACTGAACCTTATACTGCCGAATTTGTCGAAACTCCTTCCGTGGGACTGTCACTTCGCCAAGCCAACCTCTTGGATGCCATTGCCAATGAAGAGCAGAAAAAAACGCTTCCTTGGTTAAAATTCGTTGAATGGAAGCCCTAAGTACTTAAAATGTATTAAATTTCGTATTAATTGTTATAACAGCACTTGTGAAAATGAAATTTATTTCTTATATTTGCAATGTGTTTTTCATGGTATTAGATTATTAAGGTTAATGAAAGATTGATTGTCGTGAGACAATCAATTCTTTTTTTTATGCTATAGCTTCAGACAAACCGTAAACATATCAGGGAAACTTTTCTCGATATCAACCGGTTCCTTGAATAATCCGAAAAGCGCACTTCCACTTCCACTCATGGCGGCATAGACGGCTCCCAGTTGATAGAGTTGCACTTTGATGTCAGCAAGTTCTGGATGAACGGCAAACACACTGGCTTCGAAATCATTCACCAATTCGTCTTTCCAAGTCTCAATGGGTTGCATGACAATCTCCTTGCAGCATTTCTGCGGCATCTGCGGTGTGATGCGTGCAAAAGCCTCCTTGGTGGGAACAGGTATGTCTGGACGTACCACAGCCATATACCAGCCCTTCAAGCTGAGGTTAATGGGAGTCAGTCGTTCTCCGATGCCCTCGGCATAGGCAGGACGGTTCATGATGAAGAAAGGACAGTCGGCTCCCAGCTTCGCCGCATAGTTGATGAGCTGCTGTTCTGTAAGTCCCAGGTTAAACTGTTCGTCCAGCAACAGTAACATCGCTGATGCATCACTGGAACCACCTCCCATACCAGCCTGTGTGGGAATTCCCTTGTACAGATGGGCATGCAGACGGGGCAGGGCAGGGAAGTCCTGTTTCAACAGGTTATAGGCTCTCACCACCAGGTTACGCTGCTCGTCACCCTCCACGTGGATATTCGTCACCTTGATGTCACAGTCGACCTCTGACGGGAAGTCTTGTGCCATCGGATAAATCTCCAGGCCATCCTTAATAGGTACAGGATAGAACACCGTCTGCAGGTTATGATAACCGTCTGGTCTGCGCGCTACGACGTTCAGACCGAGGTTGACTTTTGCAATGGGAAAACTAATCATATCTTATTTCTTTTTCAGTTTTTTGATCCTTCGTTTGGCATCCAGCGCATCGGGATAGAGCTCCAGTGCCTTTTCGTAGTTTCGGATGGCAGCCTCGTTCATATGTTCCTTCTCACATTCCTTGCCAAGTATGACATATTCCACAGCCAGCCGTTTCAGCGTTTCTTCCTTTTGCCTCATCTTTTCCTGCATCTCGCGGACTTCTTGCTGTAGTTGAGTGATAATGCTTAACTTTCTGCGAATCAGTCGTTTGGCAACAGGCTTCTCAATGTCGTAACGGCTATGTATCGCCAAGAAGAAATGTTGCAGGCAGGCGTCAAAGTCCTGACGGTTGAAAGCCTCTACGGCATCATGGTATTCCCGATCAGCCTTACTCTCATACATTGCCTGCTGAATCAGTTGTCCGTTGTTATAGCGGCGGGCAAAGTTGACGACCTCAGCCCTGACGAAGATGTCACGCTGACGGATGGGTTCTGTCAGGGTGATACCCTCCAGCGATGTACAGCGGCTCAATGCCACATAAGTCTGACCACCAGCAAAGGCACCGCCTCCAGAGAAGTCTATCTTCACCTGGCGGAATGTCAGTCCCTGACTTTTATGTACGGTGATAGCCCACGCAAGACGGAGTGGAAACTGGATGAACGTGCCGAGTTGCTCTTCCTCGATTTTCTGCTCTTTCTCGTTGAACGTATAGCGCATATTTTCCCAAATCTCCCGTTCCACGTCATATTCGTGGCCGTCCTCGTCAACCACCGTGATGATACCGTCCTCCTCATCGATGTAGATGACTACACCCAATGTTCCGTTTACCCATCGCTTCTCCTTGTCGTTCTTAATGAAGATGACCTGTGCACCAGGCTTGATCTCCAGTTCTATCGGAGCGGGTAGGGAGGTCTCAGGAAACTCGCCAGTAATCTTGCCAAAGAATACAGACGGTTCACCTTCCAACTCCTTCAGTTTCTGCTCGTTGATATAGTCTACCGTATCCCTTCTAGAGGCAAGTGTAATCTCCAGGTTCTGCGCATCTTGTGAGCTATGGGCACTCTGCTTACTCCTCGCATTGATTGCCTTTAAGTCCTCTGTCGTTGCCTGGTTCTGTCGGATACGGTCTAAAATTCCGATGAAATGGGCATCACTTTGTCGATAAACCTTACGAAGCTCGATGCTCACCAATTCCATCTCCTGCCACACCTTGGCAGAGAAGAAATAGGCAGAGGCATAGAAGGGCTGCATCAGCCGCCATTCGTCTTCCTTAATGACCGGTTCCAACTGGAAGATGTCACCCACCAGCAGCAGCTGTTTGCCGCCGAAGGGTACGCGCATGTTACGGCAGTAGATGCGGAGCACTTTGTCGATGAAATCGATGATGTCTGCACGCACCATTGATATCTCATCAATGATGATGAGCTCCGTCTCTCGCAACAGTTTAGTCGTATCACCATTGTATTTCTGCGTCTTCCGGATATTGCGGATGTTATAGCGAGAGTCGTTAGGCAATAACGGATGAAATGGGAGTTTGAAAAACGAGTGTAGCGTCTGGCCGCCGGCATTGATGGCGGCGATACCTGTGGGAGCGAGTATCACATACTTCTTCTTGGTATGCTGGGCTACATAGCGGAGAAACGTCGATTTGCCCGTACCTGCCTTTCCCGTCAGGAAAAGCGATCGGCGGGTATATTGGATGACTTGCAGGGCCTGCTGCCATTCCTGATTCTCCGTATCTATCTGCTTCATGGGGACAAAGATACTAAAAAACGAGAGAAAAGCCAAATTTATTTGATTAATGGAGAATTATTTGTACCTTTGCATCCGCTTATGCGATACTTCATCTGGTTCAGCTACGACGGGACGAACTACCATGGTTGGCAGTTGCAGCCTAATGGCAATACGGTGCAGGCCGAACTGCAGCGTGCTTTGTCGTTGCTGTTGCGCGAGGAAATCGTTGTGACAGGGGCAGGACGGACAGACACTGGAGTCCACGCCCGTCAGATGGCAGCCCACTTTGATACAGAAGTGGCGTTCGAACCAGACATACTGACCAAGAAGCTCAATGGCGTACTGCCTGTGGATATCAGCGTGAGCAAGGTTGAGCAGGTGGCTGACGATATGCATGCACGTTTCTCTGCCGTTCGTCGTACCTATCACTATTACATCCATACGGCAAAGAACCCCTTCCGTCGGCAATATTCCCTCGAGTTGCACTATGTGCTCGACTTCCCCCTGATGAACGAGGCGGCACGCATCCTGATGGAATACGACGACTTCGGAGCTTTCTGTAAGGCAGGCAGCGATGTGAAGACCACTATCTGCCATATCACCGCCGCACAGTGGCACCAGACAGCTGCCGATGCGTGGTATTTTGAGATTACTGCCAACCGCTTCCTCCGCAACATGGTACGTGCTGTCGTGGGCACCCTCATCGAGGTGGGACGCCATCGCATGACGCTCGACGAGTTCCGTGAAGTCATCAAGGGCGGACGGCGCACACAGGCAGGTGAGTCGATGCCTGCCCTCGCATTATTCCTTGAACGTGTAGAATATCCTCTTTATTCAGAATCATGACGTGGTTAATCCTTGCATTCTTATCGGCAGCATTACTGGGCTGCTATGATTCCTTCAAGAAACAGGCACTCAGGGAGAATGCCGTTATTCCCGTGTTGTTCTTCAACACGCTATTCTCCTCACTCATCTTCCTGCCGTTCATCATTCTCAGCGCACAGTCAGACATCCTCGACGGCTCCATCTTCCATGTGAACTCCGGAGGCTGGGAAATGCATAAGTACATCGTCCTGAAGGCGGTCCTCGTCCTCTCCAGTTGGATACTGGGCTATTTCGGTCTGAAACATTTGCCGCTCACCATCGTTGGTCCTATCAACGCCACTCGTCCCGTCATGGTGCTTGTAGGTGCTATGCTGGTGTTTGGCGAACGGCTCAACGTGTGGCAGTGGGCAGGTGTACTGCTGACCATCATCTCCTATGTCTTACTCCGGCTCAGCGGTAAGAAGGAGGGCATCGATTTTCGTCACAACCACTGGATTTGGATGATTATCGGAGCTGTCATCCTTGGTGCTTTCAGCGGACTCTACGACAAATACCTGATGTCACCCGTGGAGAGTGGGGGAGTCGGGCTCGACCGTATGATGGTGCAGTCGTGGTACAACATCTACCAGTGTTTCATCATGCTGACCATGCTGCTGGTACTATGGTGGCCCAAACATCATGAGACGACACCCTTCCATTGGCACTGGTCGATTATCTGTGTCAGTCTGTTTCTCTCCACAGCTGACTTTATGTATTTCTATTCCTTGTCCGATCCCGATGCCATGATCAGCATTGTCTCCATGATTCGTCGCGGCAGCGTGTTGGTCAGCTTCGTTTTCGGAGCCTTGTTCTTCCACGAGAAGAATCTCCGTGCCAAGGCTTTCGACCTCGCATTGGTCTTCCTCGGCATGATCTTTCTCTACATCGGCTCAAAGTAGGTTAGTTGATGACAAGTCCTAACAATTCCTTGATCAGAGGTACATAGTATATCTGTACTTCCTCGGCAGTTGGCGTATGCGCACCAGGGAAGTGGTAGGTAGTATTGTAGTGTTTCAAGAACAGCGGCTCGAAATGGGCCAGCGTGTCATTATCACCAAAGATTCCCCAAATGCGGCTTCTGCTTTCAGGCGTGCAGTTGTCAAACTGATGTGCCTCCATCTCTGCAAATTCCGCTATCAGCTGTTCGTCGATAATGAAGTCCTGCTTGCCATCCTGGCGTGGCGACTTATAGTGATGGGCGCCAATCCTCGGCTTCAGAAATTCCGTCATCTTGAAATGTGGATTACCCAATAATGCAGGCAGTCCATGGGCGGGTGCCAATAGCTGTGCGTAGAATGAACCACAGCTGTTACCCACCAATACGTCAGGCTTCTCGTGGTCTATCAGCTTATGGATAAAAGCGATGGCCTCCTTTGGATGCATCGGCAGGTCAGGTGTCATCACCTCCGCTTCACCCTTGAAAGCCTCCCTCAATGCAGCAGCTGGCACACACTGACCACTGGCAAAGAATCCATGCAGGAACAGTATTTTCTTCATAAACGACAGGAAAGCTTTTTGGCTTTAGCTTCAGAAACGGGTGAAAGTTCACCCTTGAGGTATGCTTCGATAATCAGTCCAGACATAGGGGCCGCAAGGTCGGCACCGAATCCTCCATGCTCTACATAGACGCAGACGGCTATCTTCGGATTGTCCATTGGTGCAAACGCAATAAATGCTGAGTGGTCTTTGCCTGGATTCTCGATGGTGCCTGTCTTACCACAAATAGGGTAGGTGGTCTTGATACATGTGGCAGTACCTTTCTCTACAGCCATACGCATCCCTTCGATCACAGGAGCGTATGCCTCTTTCTTGACGCTCGTCTCACGTTTCTTCAAGTAACGATTGTTCTTCGTATTCTTATGAATATGGGGCACATAGTACCATCCACGATTGGCGATGGTAACAACGAGATTGCAAAGCTGAAGCGGCGTACACGTCACATCGCCCTGACCCATACCAGCCCACCAGATGGTCTTGCCGTCCCATCCATTTTTATAACGACGGTTCAGATAGTCGGCGCCTGCCAGCAGACCACCTTGCTCTCCTTGAATGTCGATATGCATCGGACCGCCAAGTCCCATGCTCTGCATGTATCTGCGCCAGGTTGTAATGGCTTCCTCCTTCGATTCGTACATGAAATCATCGTTAATCATCGAGGCAAACGTCATCAGAAACCAGGTGTTGCACGACTGTGCCAAGGCTTCTTTCAATGCCAGTGGCGAACGGTGCTTGTGGCAACCTACCTTGATATTGCCATCAGTGACACCATCGACACACGCAACGGTGGTCTGTGGCGTAATGATGCCTTCCGACAACAGCGTCAATGCCTGGGCCGTCTTGAAAGTAGAACCCGGGGCCTGAGGCTTGCCGATAGCCTGCCGGACATCACTACCATGAGGGGTGTTGGTGGCCAGGCATAGAATCTCACCATTGGCAGGATTGATAGCTACAATGCTGCCCGTCTTGCCTTTCAACAAACGTTCGCCGAGTTTCTGTAACGTGGGACGGATAGTCAGCGGACCGTCACTTGGCAATCCTTGTGCGGTAACTGTATTCCTTAAAGGAAAACACAGCAGCGCAGCTAGGATGATGAGAAACCTATAATTCATATCAAATAATTTGGATGCAAAGGTACTCATTTCCCCTTTATTATTCGTATCTTTGCATCCAACTTTACAAATTATTAAGATGGAATACAGAAAGATAGGTGACAACTACTATACCCGCATGGATCAAAAGAAGGTAATTATATGGTTAACTACGGACTTAAGGATAAAGTAGCTCTGATTACAGGAGCAAATAACCCACAGGGGATTGGGGCATCGACACCATAGAGAAAATTACGCAGAATGTGATTGATGATACGTTTGCTGTCAATGTCTTTGGCCAGTGATTCTACAAACTCACGCATGGAACTCCAGGCAGAAAGACACATTCCCTCTGGGCATTGCCCGTCAACGGAAATCCACTGCTGTCCTTCACGGACATCACAGGTATGCTCAATAGGATTCCCGTATTTGTCTATCAAGTCGTGATAGATTGTCTGACGAACTGCTGTTATTCTTATTTTGTTCATACCTGTGGCTTCTTGTTGGGACGGGCCTCGAAGTGAAGTACTTGATGGAAAAATACTAATAGCTGTCTTGTGTCATAATGGTAATCTTAGAGTAGATTGCCGGAATGTTGGAGATGCTTTGGCTGGTACGAATCGGAGAATTGCTTATCAGGCTATTGATAATCATTGCCGTGTTGTACGCCATTTCCTTCAAGTTCTTGTCAATAGTCATGGTCTGCTTTCCGTTCTTGATATATTCCTGTGATTTGACAGAATTGTCCTGACCGGTAATGACCGGCATGGCTGTAATACCTGCTTCTGTCAGAGCCTCAATGGCACCCTGAGCGGCATTGTCAGCTGCCGCAAGGACCATGTCCGGACACTCACCCGCTCCATAACTGGCAAGACGGTCTTTCATGGCTTTCTTTTCATCTTCAACATTCCAACTGTCAGCCTTCACCTGGTTATATTCCTTCTTGCCACTCTTGACGATAATTTTTCCGTTGTCAATGTATTTCCTGAGAAGTTCCATAGCTCCGTCGTAATAACTCTTAGCGTTGACATCGGTCTCCGGACCTTGAAGGATTTCAAGGGTCATGGTTGCGGCTCCGGTGGAATGGAAATGGTTGAGAAGGAACAGTGCCTGAGTACGGCCTATTTCCTTCGTATCGGCTGAAGAGAGATAAGCTATGCGTGGGTTGTCCTGAATAAATCGGTCATGGCATACTAACTTGACGTCGGGATGCTGCTCAAGCAGACCTGCCTCGTTGATTTTCTTATAGTCAATGGAAGTCACCACTATATATTTCACTCCGTCGTTGATGGCACTTCTGAGTTGGTTGACCTGTTGCACTGCGCCCTCGGCAGTCTCCGGAGCAACGTAGAAGCTGGTATTTAAACCGTATGCAGCCATGGCCTGCTCCAGATTGGCCTTGTCTACAGCCCAACGGGCAATGCGGGAAGCATCGGGGAGCAACACGACCACTCGCTTCTGATTACTATTGTTGTTATCATCACTGTCGCTGCACGATGTCAGCCCTGTTACCATTGCTCCACACATCATGATGGTGGCAAGCAACCAAAAGAATCTGTTTCTCATATTGTCTTATGTTTTTAGTATCACGCGCAAATGTACATAAAAAATTTTGAAATTCATTAAAAAATTGGCACATAATACTCAGAATTGAAGAAATATCTCCTATCATTAATTCATCCTTATAATACACATATTCTATACATCTCATATACCTCTCCAACACTTCTCATACCTACATCCACTCTTCCCATACCTTAGCCATAGTCTTGCTTCGATGCTCCTCCTATCCTTGTCCGCTATTTGCTCGCTATATGCTCGCTACTTGTTCGGTCTAATACCGAACATATACCGGACAAGTACCGGACATCTACCGAACATGAATAGGAGCTACTCCCTTGCACTATCCTTGTTACATTGGGGCTACTTACTGGTTATATTGGAGATGTTCTTTAGATTAATATTAAATATACTATAGCTTTCACTTTGCAAATATACAAATTAAAACCCAAAGCGATGCTATTTCGCCTTGGGATTTAATAATTATTGGGAATTATCTAGTTAAAAACGTCACTTCTGAATCATCTTTCTTCCGTCACGTCAGGTTCTCTACCTCACGATAATCTTTTGGGGGTCTCTAATCTGATATTCATTGTTATACTTCGATGTTACTTTGACTATTAGACGTGCAGAACGTGCATAAAAGAAGCGAGGCAAGTACCTGTTCGCCAAGTACTTGCCTCGTATTTCGCTAATTTTCAGCATCTTTCGATTATTCCTCGACCGCTGCCTGCGCGGCAGCAAAGTTTTCCCTATTTATAATGGATTCCGAGGGGCTTTGTAAACATTTTGTAAGTCAAAATTTTTCATTTCGCAACTATCGCGAAATGCGTTTCTATTTTCGTTTCTCACGTCTTAATTCATAGTATATACAAGGCAATTGCAGCACATGCTTCAGCGTCTGCCAAGGCGTGATGATGATTCTGGAGGTCGTAGCCACAGGCGGCTGCAACGGTGTAAAGTTGGTGATTGGGCAGCGAGTGACCAAATTGTCGGCGAGCGGCTGCAAGGGTATCGTAGAAGCGATAGTCGGGATAGTCCATCTGATAGACCTTGAACACCGCTTTCAGGCAGCCTTCATCGAAGCAGGCATTGTGGGCCACGAAAGGGATGGAAGCTATCTGGTAGCGGAGATCATCGATAGCTTGGTCAGAGAAGAATACATCAGCTATCTTTTCCTCCAATTGCTCCCAAACTTTTGAGAACACTGGTGCATCGTCCGTATCGCATTGACTGAGTCCATGAACCTGCTGACACCAGTAGTTGTAGTAGTTTGGCTCGGGCTGAATCAAGCTATAGAAACTGTCAGCCACCTGCCCATTACGCACCATGACCACTCCTATGGAGCAGACGCTCGACGGCTGCTGATTGGCCGTCTCGAAATCTATGGCATTGAAGTCGCGGATCATATTTCTATCGTTTCTCCTTCTTTTTTGATTTCCCAGAACGGAAAGCCTTTTTCATCTGTAAACTCTTTCATGCGCCATGAGGATTCAAAGCCACTGGCAACAAAATGCATGGGGACAAACATTCCGACTTTGAAACGCTCGATGAATTGTCTGCCACCAAGGGTATAGCCGTTACCTATGCGCCCGTCTATTGGGAACATCACCACATCGAAGCTATCGGTTATCTTGCGGATGTCCTTCAGTTCGCCCAAGTATTGTTTCTCGTGGGCTATGGGGTCAATCTCTTCATCGAACTCCTCGCTGTAGATGGTCTCTCCAGCTACGACTTCTGGCAGGAACCTCGCATACCAATTGTTTAAGTCACCTGCATGGAAGATACGCTTGCCCTCTGTCTCGACTATCCAAGAAACTCCGCTGTCTGTGCTGCCAAGTGCTTTGACATAAATCCTATCGTCAGACCATGTTCCGCCTTTGGCCAGCCATACGTCAGCATCTTCTTTGTTGGCTCTTCGATGTTTGTAGATGTCCTTAGAAAGTATATAGGTGATGTTCTCATGTCGCTTCCTCCACTCGAAGATGACGCTATTGAAGTGGTCTTCGTGGAAGTGACTGGAGAATACATAGAGATGCTTATCCTTTTTCAGGAACGGTGGCACAATGCCATTCAAGTCCAGCCAGTAGTCGAATATCAGGATAGACTTTTCCGTTTCCAGCACAAAGCAACTATGGAAGATGTAGGTCAGCGTCATAGTTGCAACATTTCACATAGTATGTCTTCCCTGAGGACTTTTGGCGCAGACTTACCAGCCAATATAAGTATCTTCTTTCCGTTACGATAAATATGAAGCTGACGGGAGCGGACTACTGCCGTCACCTCAGCATCGTCCTGCATGGCAATCCAAAGAGGATGATATATGCCATCCTCCTCGAATAGTTTATGTTGCAAGTGCGAGCACATATTGGTGGTATCGATAGTCATTTTACAATAGTTCTAATCAGTGAAAGATCGCCACTTGATAAGGCCTTAAAGTTAGCCTCAATCTTTTCAATGTCCCAATCCCACCATTTCAATTCCAAAAGATAGGCGATAAATTCGTCATCGAAACGCTTACGGATTACCCTGCAGGGATTACCTGCGGCAACGGAATACGGAGGAATGTCTGAGGCAACAACAGAATTAGCACCAATAATGGCTCCATCACCGATATGAACTCCAGGCATAACGGTCACGTTCTGACCAATCCAGACATCATTGCCTACTACAGTATCTCCCTTCAACGGCAACTCATCCTTGACAGGTGCTATTGCGCTGCCCCAGTCACCACCCATAATATAGAACGGATAGGTGGTCACTCCGTCCATTCTATGATTGGCGCCATTCATCACGAACTCAATACCCTTGGCAATGGCGCAAAACTTGCCTATTATCAGCTTGTCGCCAATAAAATCGTAGAAGTGTGTGACGTGTTTCTCAAACTGATCAGCACCATCCACATCATCATAATAGGTATAGTCACCGATAATAATCCTTGGATTCTTCACAACATTCTTGATGAAGCAGAGCCTTGGGAGGTTCGGATTCGGAAAAGCCTCATTGGGATTTGGTCTTTTATTTGCCATCGCTAATTCTCCTAAATAATGTTGCAAATTTAGTCATTTAAGATGGAATATGAATATAAATGCGTAAATTTGTGCCTGAATTTGAGAATTATTAGGAAATGAAAAAGATTCTGACCCTTTTATTGACTGTCCTCGGGCTGAACACAGCTTGCAGCCGGAATTTTGAGAACATGGAAGTGAAGGAGTTTGCCGAATTGATAGCAGACTCCAACGTAGTAATTCTCGACGTACGTAAGGCCGACGAGTTTGCCGAAGGGCATGTCAAGGGCGCCATCCTTATTGACCAGTTCCAGAGCGACTTCGTGGAACAGGCCCAGGCAAAACTGCCGAAAGACAAGACTATCGCCGTCTATTGCCGCAGTGGTCGCCGCTCAGCCAATGCTGCTGGTAAACTGGCAGATGTTGGCTATAAGTGCGTAAACCTCAAAGGTGGCATCCTCGCATGGAAAGAGGCGAATATGCCAGTGATTAAAGAAGAATAGACTATGGCTTATATGAATAAATACCAGTCTGATGACTATCGGCGTGAAGAGCTGATACGCATCATCGAGCACTCTGTGGAAAAATTGACTCTGGCCGAGTTGGAGGCTTTATATTACGATATGACAACAAAATCTTATATTAACGACTGACCATCTTTTGGTAAGCTAATCGTTCGTCGCCAGACAGCAGATAGATGATACCGCAATAGGTGAAGCCGTGCTTCAGGATGTTGTGCTGCATAATCTTGTTGTCGCGGTGAGTATCTATACGGATGTTCCTATCATGTGAGAAGCAGAAATCCATGATGCTACTGAAGATGCCGTGAGCATCTGGATAACTGGCAATGCGATGGACTACATGATAAGGTTGAACATCATCAATCCACTCTCCTTCATAGATCTTGGCATAAGTCGGTTCTGGGGATGGCAGAAAAGCAAAATAGCCAACGACCTTGTCATCATCCTCAATGACAAAGCCGCCATTCCGTTCCATATCAGCCGTAATGACAGCCTCAGAGGGATAGCCATCTCCCCATTGGTGCATGTTGCCGGACTGCCGCATAATTCCTTTTGCAGCATCCATGACTTGCATGATCTCAGCCATGTCCGTCGGTCTTGCTTCCCTGATAATCCTATTCATTTAATTCTTTTTCCAAGAACTCTGCTGCATCGGCTACACAATCAGGACACTCTCTGAGTACGATCTTAGTACCGACACCTTTTAACTGTTTGCATTGTGTGGATCCATTTCTTTCTTGGAACTTGGTCATTATCTGGCGCATTTGTTTCATGGACTTTGCCTTATCTTTATTGACCATCCCCAAAACAAGGCCAGCACCAACCAGACCGCCACAAGTGCCTTCCATGTTGCCCATTCCGGCACCAAAGGCATTGGCAATGTTCATGGCCAGTTCTTCATCAATTCCGGCTATATCGGCATAGGTATGAAGAATAGCTTGGGCGCAGTTGTGACTTCCGCACTTCTTCTTCTCAGCAGCTATATTTTTTCTTGTTTCCATATTCATTTTAATTTTTGAGTATATGACGAATAGCATCCTTTGGGGCATACCATATCATTCTTGGCCCAGCCCAGCGCATCACCTCACGTATCAGCTCACGCTCTTTCGGAGCATAGCAATGAGTGGGACAATCCTTGCAAGCAGTTTTCTGTTCTCCATACTTACAATGATCCAAACGGCGACAAGCAAAGTCAGCCAGAAGCTGATATTCATCCGGCATCGCGTCCTGATGAAGATGATGGCGGCAATATAGCTCTATCATCTTTCGGACAGTCTGCTTCTCTCGCTCAATCCTGTTCATTCGGTTCTCTACTCGCTTTTCTCATAAATTAATGACTCATCATTTGTTTATATTGAATTCAAACGTCAGTCCGCCACCGTTTGTTTCGTGAGCTGTGATGGTGCCGCCGTGCAATTGTACGGCGTTCTTCACGATGGCCAGACCGAGACCTGTGCCGCCTAATGAGCGGCTACGGCCCTTGTCGATGCGGTAGAAGCGCTCGAAGATGCGGGACAGGTGCTCCTGAGCGATGCCCGCACCGTTGTCGGCGAAGGTGAACTGCCAGTGGTTGCCGGCATCCTTGGCCGAAACCTCGATAGCAGTGCCCTGCCCGGCATAGTTGATGGCATTATCCATCAGGTTGCGGAAGATGCTGTAGATGAGCGACAGGTTGCCTTCGACGATGATGCCTTGCTGCAGACAGTTGCGTAGTGTCATCTGCTTACGATGCAATGCGAGCGCCGTTTCACCCGTAATGTCGGCGAACAGTGCCGATATGTCAACACGTTCTTTCGTCAGCACGTCGGCAGCATAGTCCATACGGTTCAGCGTCGAGATGTCTTGCAGAAGAGCCGTCAGCCGCTCTGCCTGTGCATGCGACTTCTCGATGAACTGCCGACGCGTATCTTCCGTCATCGCAGGGTTGTCGAGGATGGTTTCTGTAAAACCGAGGATGCTGGCCACGGGCGTCTTCAGTTCGTGGGCGATGTTCTGTGTCAGTTCGCGGCGCATGCGGTTCTCCTTCTCGGCCTGTTCGCGGCTGATGCGCTCGTCCATACGTCGTGCATAGCGGTGCAGCAGCACTCCCAACCCCAAGAGCACCACGAGCGAGAAGCCCAGCAGGTGCCAGTCGCTCACCTCGTTAAATGGTTCTATCCACCGCCGGTCGTAATCCTCGAAGACGATGAAGATGACGGCGTAGATGGCGAATATCACCATCACGCTCACAAACATCTTTCGTCCTTCACTCAGTTTCTTCATGCTTCAAAAAGATATCCGTAACCTTGTCTTGATATGATATGGTTGCCGTAACGGCCCAGTTTCTTTCGCAGTCGTGCCATGTTGACGTCAATGGTGCGTTCTGTCACTATCACGTTTTTCGGCCACACACGGTCGAGGATGTCTTGGCGCGAAAACACCTGTCCGCGATTGGACAGCAGCAGCCGGAGTATCTCCAATTCCGTCTTCGTCAGCTGTAGCGGTTCGCCATCGGCTGTGGCCGTCATCCGCTCCATGTCGATTTCCAGCCCCTCGTAGGCCAACATCGCTACATCTGGCTCTGCTGTCCTGGCGAGCACCGCTTTAACACGAGCCATCAGTTCGCGCACGGAAAAAGGCTTCGAAATGTAGTCGTCGGCTCCGAGGTCGAAGCCATGCAGCATGTCGTCCTCCGTGTCCTTAGCCGTCAGAAAGATAATAGGCACCCGCCTGCCTAATTGCTGCGCCAACCCAAAGCCCGACATGCCCGGCATCATCACGTCGAGCAGTATCAGGTCGAACTCCTCAGGCCGATTCTCCAGCGCCTCCTCTGCCGAATATGCCTGGGCCACCTCATAGCCTGCCGCCGTGAGATTAAACTGCAGAATCTCGCATAAGTCCTGCTCGTCGTCAACTACCAGTATCCGTTGTTTGTCCATTATTTATTTTTCTTTTTCCACGTCTCGTAGCGCTTATAAAGGTCAACGGGGCTGTCGTTATACCAGCCATAGCCATTGCGACGCTCGTAGCCGATGTCCTGAATATCGCGTTTGGGCTGACCGTCGCGGTCGCAGAAGAAGGGCTTGCCTTCCTCCAAATCATAATAGCGTGCCCATAGCGGCGATGCTGTAGAGTCGACCACGATGCGGATGTCGGTCTTCCCATCGGCATCAAATTCCTCCACTCTTATGCCCGTCAACTTGTGTGCCTCGAACCAGCGCATAGCACCTTCGACGGCACGCTTCACCCGCTCGCAAGGTTTCGAGACCTGCATCAGCAGGAATGTCAGATTGGCACTTTCAAGTGAAGCATACGACGGTAGTTCATAGGCACGGGCCTTGGCGGGCTGCAGCGTCACGTGGTCGTGTTGCTGACACCATACCGTAGGCTCACCATCGACCACAATCTGTGTATTCAGGATGCACTCTATACCCTTGTCAAAAGCCTGCAGACAGCGCTTCTGCAGACTGTCGTCTATCAACTCTGCCGTATAGGGAGCCTTGCGTTGACGGGCATCGCGCAGAATCTTCATCACGTTCACCATCGCATTGTCATTGTACGTGATGTGTACCTGATAATCGCGGTTCTTCGGCCAGAACTGTGGCCATCCGCCATTCTCATATTGTCCGCTTAGCAGAAACTCCATTCCCTTGAGGAACGACTCCTTGTAGCGTTCGTCCTTCGTAGCGTGATAGAGTCGGGCCAGAAAGGCAATCTGCGTGATGGTGGCCTTGTTGTCGATGGTGGAGTCGTCCTGCCGTCTCTTTTCGGCCAGCACTTGGGTGCGCTCCTCGTCAGTCAGCGGCTTTACCATATTTACATTCTTGGGCCATCCGCCCGTCTCGCGCTGAAACACCAGCAACTGGTCGCCTATGCGGCACGCCTCGCTGGTCGTGAAGAATGCGCTGTCAGTCGTCTGTATCGCATTTTTATTCTCAAGCGTCTGTGCCTGCAGGTATATCGCTGCGAGCATCATCCATACAATATGGAACAGTTTTTTCATCTTTTCTTGTTTAATTCGGCAAATTTAGTCATATTTCGTGATATTCTGTGTGTTTAACAATACTTTTTATGATATATTGTCATAATTCACTCTTTTGCCTTTCTTCGTCACAACATACGACAGCAACATAGAGCCGACAAGAAGGCCAAAGATGACGGCGAGGCTAACAGGCGTAGGCACCTCGACATGGGGGATGTTGGCTTGGATACCTACAAAACGTAATGCAGCGTTTACATATTCGTTCATGGCCAACAGCATCTTCATGCCAACGAAGATAAGAATCACGCCAAGACCGTATTTCAGATACTTGAAATACTTGGCCACGGCAGCGAGGGCGAAATAAAGTGCACGGAGTCCGAGGATGGCAAAGATGTTGGAAGTAAGTACGATGAACGGATCGCGGCTGACGCTGAATACTGCCGGAATCGAGTCGACGGCAAAGGCGACATCGGTGGTCTCAATGACCAGCAACGTCACAAACAGCGGTGTGGCCATCCTCCGGCCATTGTCAATGATAAAGAACTTTTCGTCGTGCATCTTGTCGGTGACGGGAAAAAGCTTCTTGAACCAGCGCACAATGATGTTCTGCGACGGGTCGCTCTGCTTGTCATCATTATGGCCGAACATCTTGGCACCCGTATAGAGCAGAAAAATGCCAAACAGGCCAAGTATCCACTCGAAGCGCTCCACCATTGCCGCACCGGCGAAGATAAAGACGCTACGCAGTACGAGTGCACCAAAGATGCCCCAGAACAATACTTCGTGCTGATATTTGCGCTCTATGCCGAAGAACGTGAAGAGCATCAGGAACACAAATAGGTTATCCATCGACAGCGACTTCTCTATCAGATAGCCAGCAAGAAACTCCATCGCCTTTTCGTGAGCATCGCCTGGATACCACAGATAGATGGCTGCACAGAACAGCAGCGACACACCAATCCACACGGCAGTCATCTGCAATGCTTCCTTCACGCTGACCTCATGCTGACCTTTCTTGCCAAACATCTTCAGGTCGGCTATCAGCATGATAAACACCAGCACATAAAACACAATCCATGCCCACAGGGGCAGTTCCATCAAATCCATAAGTCTTTCTACCTTAATATTATTACGAATTCTACTTTCCAAATCTTGCCTGAACGACGTTGACCACATAGTCACCAAGTTTCTCCAGCTCGCCTATCAGATCTGCATATATGGTGCCGAGGGTGTAGTCGTACTGGTGTTTGTTGATGGCCTCAATGTTGGATGCTTTCAGTTGAGTGCGCATCTGGTTGATATCGTTCTCAATGCGGAACGTCTCGCGGATATCATGCTCATTCCTGTGGCCGTGCATCACCAGACACATCTGTTCGAGGGCATCATCGCACAGGTTCATCATGGCGGTCAGGTTCTGTACTTGTTGGCCTGCAAACGTCTTGCCGCTCTGCTGACGGCGATCGAGAGTGCGCGCCAAATTGTAGCAGGCATCGCCAATCGACTCCAATTCGCCCACCTCACGCATCATCTGGCGTATTTTTTGCTTCGTCTCATCACTGACATGTCGATCGCTTACGTGTTCCAAGAATTCCGCTATCTCCAGTTCCATCTTGTCTGAGAAATCCTCCTGCTGCTCAATGCTGGCGTACTGCTTGGCAAAGACCTTCTCGTCAGTCTCAGTTAGCAAATGTCGCACATCGGCAAACATCATACGGGTGCTGTCGGCAAAGCGGGCTGTTTCCTTCTGCGCCTGCAACACAGCTATTTCGGGCGTCTGTACCAGGTTGGTTTCGATATACTGCAAGCGGAATTCCTCCATCTTCGCCCCAGCTTTGGAAGGCAGCAGCCAGCACACCGCATGCTCCATCTGCGGGATGAAGCCGATAAGCAGGGCCGTATTGGTGATGTTGAAACAGGTGTGGAACATGGCCAGCACGATGGGCAGCAACGCCGTCTGACCGCTCTGGGCAGGATTGTAACCCACCAGCGAGCACACCATATCTACGAACGGATAGAACACCAGCATGACCCACACGACACCAAACACATTGAACAGCAGGTGAGCCAGTGCCGCCCGTCGGGCCTCGATGCCAGAACCGAGTGCCGCGAGGTTGGCCGTTGCCGTAGTGCCGATGTTCTCGCCCATCACCAGCGCGATACCTAAATAGATAGGCAACACGCCCGTGGAGCAGAGCAGGATGGTGATGGCCATCACGGCAGCCGACGACTGCACGATGCAGGTGATGAGCGTGCCGATGGCCAGGAAGATGAGGATAGTAAAGTGGCTGCCTGTATCGAACGATGCGAAGAATGATACTACCGTTTCGTTGTGCTCCAAGTCCATATCCTTGCCCGCCGCACTCAGCATCACCAACGACCAGAACAGGAAGGCGATACCAAAGAGGAAGTCGCCCACGTAGCGCTGGCGCTTCCTGTAAATCAGGATGATGCCCAGTACAAAGGCGGGGAACACCACACTTGTCAGGTCGACGTTGTATCCCAGCGACATGATCCAGGCGGTCAGCGTGGTGCCAATGTTGGCACCCATAATCACAGAAATGGCCTGCCCAAGCGTGAGCAGACCAGCCGAAACAAACGAGACGGTCATCACCGTAGTGGCCGACGACGACTGTACGGCACACGTCACGGCCGTACCCGTCAGCATACCCGTAAAGCGGTTGGTGGTCATCCGCGCCAGGATGTGGCGCAGCTGTGGACCAGCCATCTTCTGCAGGGCGTCACTCATCATGCGCATGCCGAATATCAGCAGTCCCAGCGAACCCAGCAGGCGCAGCGCAATCATCAAATAGTTCTGAGAATTATCCATATTTTTTGCAAATTTTCGTTTGCAAAGGTAAGGGTAACTCTCAGAACTACCAAAAATGTCCTATTACGATACTGTTACATTTCTATTTACTCTCCCATTCTAAAATCGCCTACATTATCGGTGGTCAACGATAGTTCTTCGAAGGTAGAGACACACTCATCCGACTCGAAGCAGAACTTCTGATAGAGCGAGTCGCTGGCATAGAGAAAATTACGCAGCAGGTGATTGATGATACGTTTGCTGTCAATGTCCGCGGAAGTATTCTGATGACAAGGGAGATGATTACCCATCGTGGTGATTATGGACGTATCATCAATATTTCAACCGATGCATCACAGGTTTTTGCAGGGCAGATAGTCTACGGAGCAAGTAAGGCCACACTTGAAGCACTTACCCGCAGCATTGCCTTGGAAGTGGCAAAGTACGGCATTACCGTCAATTGTGTCGCACCAGGACCGACTCAGACGGGATGGATTGACACCGATTTGGAACAGTCTGTTCTTCCAGTCATTCCTATGGGTAAACTGATTCAGCCGGAAGACATTGCAGAAACAATTCTGTTTCTCGCAAGTGAACAGGCGAGAATGCTAACGGGTCAAGTCATTAAAGTATCTGGTGGACATGCCTTATGACTCTTCCGAAAGAACAGTGCAACACAAAATGCAAGAACTCAAGGCTTAAAAGATTATCTTCAGGTTCGCTCCTTTGAACTTTCAAAATATATCTCTCGCAGAAAAGCCGACTTCGAGATTTATCTCAGAAATAAGAGATTAATTTCGATTTTGCAAGGTCGTTGGAAGGTCGTTCGGCCGTCGTTGGTATATCGTAGCAAGGACGTAGCGTAGGCCGAGGATAGACCGGGCTGAGAGCAAGCCGAGACCTTCGGGAGAGGTTAGAGAGGGATTCGAGAGACCTTCGAGAGGGGTTCAAGAAACCAAGCCGAGTCTTTCGTTAGGGTAAGAAGAGGGGTAGAAGACTCCTCCTTTGGTGTCCTTCTGATTGTTCTCATCCTTCATAGATGGAAGGAAATAATCACATCGTTTGGAGCCGAAAAGATGAGAAAAACGATAATTTAGTGAGAGAATGTGTTAATTATCGTGATATTCTGCATTAGTTTCATGAAAAATGACTATCTTTGTAACCAATAACAATGAAAACATCCATTATGGACAAAGACATCAATCGCATCAAAGTGGTGCTTGCAGAAAAGAAGAGAACGAACAAGTGGTTGGCAGAGCAACTGGGTTGTGCGCCTACAACTGTTTCAAAATGGTGTACCAACGCTTGTCAGCCTCCGATGGAGACGTATATAAAGATTGCGAAACTGCTGGAGGTGGAATTGAGCGAATTAGTGAATAGCAAGTTTGGTGATACAATTTAAAAGTAAGGAATGAAACAGGAGCTGATAAAGAAATTGCTCGATGCGCTCAAAGAATATGAGTTGTTGGGAATCGCTGATCAGATAGACTATAAAAAGTTCTATCTATATTCACTTATTACCCATTCCACAGCCATTGAGGGCAGCACAGTTACAGAGATTGAGAACCAGCTGCTTTTCGATGAAGGAATCACTGCAAAAGGCCGTAGCCTGCAAGAGCAAATGATGAACCTCGACCTAAAAGCAGCATACGAACATTCTATGCAATTGGCACATCAGCACAAAGACTTTTCTGTGGAAATGCTCAAAAACCTCTCTGCGCTTGTGATGAAGAATACTGGTGCTTCCTATAACACAGCACAAGGCTCTTTTGATGCTTCAAAGGGTGACCTTCGTTTGGTAGGTGTAACGGCCGGCATTGGTGGACGTTCATACATGAATTATCAGAAAGTGCCAGCCAAGTTGGAAGAGGTCTGTAAGCAACTTAACCAACGAAGGAGTGAACTATCAAATCTTGATGACATTGTTGCTAAATACCAATTAAGTTTTGATGCCCACTATCAATTGGTGACCATTCATCCTTGGGTAGATGGCAATGGACGTATGTCTCGCCTGGTAATGAACCACCTACAATACGAGTTCGGATTAATACCTGTGAAAATCGTTAAGGAGGATAAGGCTGAATATATCCAAGCCTTGGTTGATTCCAGAGAGCAAGATTCGCTCGAACCTTTCCGTGAGTTTATGGTGGAAGAGCATATCCGAAATATCAGCAAGGAGATAGAGGAATACAAGAAATCACAAGAAGATGACCCGATAAAAGTCGTTTCTGACCCGATAAAAACATTCTCTGACCCGATAAAAAATCGTCTATATCAAGCTGTTTTACAGGATGGGACTCTCAACTATGCTGAATACGCAGCTATCGTAGGTGCATCAGAAGCAACAGTGAAGCGTCGCCTCGGAGAGTTGAAAAAAGAGGGCGCTATCATTCGAGTTGGTAGCAAAAAGACCGGACATTGGGAGAATAACAAAGAGAAATGAGTGTAAGAATATATTAGGCATATCAAGCGGTAAGGATAGCGTAGACCGAGTCGAGAGCAAACTGAGACCTTCGAGAGAGGTTAGGGAGACCTTCGAGAAGCCAAGCCGAGTCTTTCGGTAGGGTAAGAAGAGGGGTAGAAGAGGGTAAGAAGACCCCAAGAAGAGGATAAGAAGACTCTAAGAAGGCCCCAAAAAGGATGTGAGGACTCCGAACTTGTTCGCCTGAGCACCTACGGAGCGCAAGAAGTGAGAGCAGAACGGAACTTGTTCCGATTATGCCGAGCGAGAGCAGGTTCGAACGAAGTTCAAGGCAGAAGTCTTCGCCAATGCCATCAAGCATGACTTCAAGAGCAAGAATCCCACCACGAGATGGAGCGATGTGATACGCCTCAACGCAAACGACAAGAAATAACTGACAACCACAAATGTTTCATGGACTGTCCCTGACACATATGCGGAAGCGATGTAGAAAGAAAATGGGACTGCCAAAATTGGTAGTCTCATTTTAGGTGACAGGCACCGCTGGTATCAAAAAAACACAGAGGTCTCAGGAGCATCCCTGTACCTCCGTGTTTAAATTCACTGGCAAAGCCAGATTCTTACTTCTTACCTCTTACCTCTGACCTCTTACTCAGTAGCGGTAGCAAATTCTTCACTCTTCACTCCATTCCCGAGCAAAGCTCGCCTACCCGTAGCCTTTCACTCTTCCCTTAAAAGGGTCCCCGTCCCATGCAACTGGTCGTTGTGATGGCGGTTAGGTTTAGAGTCCCTTGAGAAGGGACGGCTATAATGCAGGGTTATAGCCCATACAAGATACTGTACCCAGCGCTGTCAAAATTGCACTTGCAATAGCAGCAATCAATTGTATCACGAATTTGATAGTTTC